>Ga0137403_10000864_pt1 | contig 38940 bp, 41 predicted proteins | sample CZOMad2_1_16fung_FD_122057 | JGI IMG/M metagenome (GOLD analysis project Ga0137403, IMG submission 122057) | Vadose zone soil fungal communities from Angelo Coast Range Reserve, California, USA - CZOMad2_1_16fungal (Hybrid Assembly) | ecosystem: Environmental > Terrestrial > Soil > Vadose zone...
AGGCGACGGCCCTGGCGCGAACGCTGGCCGGCTACGCGCCGATCGCGATGAAGCATAAGAAGCAGTACGCGCGCCGGAGGACGGAGGCGGATTTTCGCGCCTGCGCCAGGTTCTGCGAGAGCGCGCACCATGCGTCGTTCGCGGCCGGGGACGCCAAGCGCGGCATGGAGGCGTTCCTCGAGAAGAGGCGCTGACGCTCAGGGGTGGCGCGTCCACTCCTTCAGGAGCGTCTCGTCCATCTCCACGCCGAGCCCCGGGCCGTCGAGCGCCAGGATCGCGCCCTCCGCGTACTGCACGGGTCGACGCGTCACGTCGCCAGCGAGGAGCAGCGGGCCGAACAGCTCGCAGCCCCACGTCACCGGTGCCGCCGCCAGCGCCACCTGGAGGTAGGCGGCGGTGCCGAGCGAGGTCTCGATCATGCAGCCGACGTAGCAGCTCATGCCGGCCGCTTCGGCGATGCGCGCGATGGCCATGGCGCCCAGAATGCCCGCCGACTTCGTGAGCTTGAGGGCGAGAATGCTCACGCCGCCGAGCCGCGCGAGCGCCAGCGCGTCGTGGATCGAGCAGCAGGACTCGTCGGCCATGACCGGCACCCTCACGGCTCGCGCGATCTCGGCCAGGCCCTCGCGATCCCAGCGCGCCACCGGCTGCTCGACGAAGTCCAGCGCGTAAGGCTCGAGCGCGCGGATGGCCTGGAGCGCCGTGGGCCGGTCCCAGCCCTGATTGGCGTCGACGCGGAGGGAGACGTCGGGCCCGACGGCCTCGCGCAGTCGCTTGACGCGCTCGACGTCGTGGGCGACCGGATGCGCCGCCGTCTTGATCTTGAAGATGCGATGGCCGAGCGCGACTTTCTCGCGCGCCTCCGCGACCTCGGCCTCCGCGCTCTCGACGGCGAGCGACCACGAGAGCGGCACGCTCTCGCGCACGCGCCCACCGAGCAGGCGGTGCACGGGAACGCCGAGCGCCCTGCCGTTGAGGTCCCAGAGCGCCATCTCGACGGCGGCGCGCGCGAAGGGGTTGCCTTGCACTCGTCGCGCCATCTCGCGGCTCAGCGCCTCGATCCGAGTGGCGTCGCGACCGACGAGCCACGGCGCGATGTAGCGCTGGATCGTGACGGCGACCGATTCCGACGATTCCTCGCTCCACGTCGGACCGCCGAGGCACGCGGCTTCCCCCCAGCCCGTGAGACCATCCGCCGTCTCGATGCGGACGAAGGCGAAGTTGACCGCCTCGAGCGTGGTGAATGACATCTTGTGCGGGCGCTTGACGGGAATGTCGGCGAGGATGACGCGGACGTCGGCGATCTTCACCAGGTCACTCGGCGTCGGGGGACGCTTCGTGGGCGGCGCCCGGGCGGTCGAACCGACCCGGATCGAAGAGCGAGAGATCGAGCGACGGCTTGCCGTCGAGCAGCCATTCCGCGACGTAGCGGCCGGTGGCGGGAGAATGCTGGAAGCCATGGCCACCGAACCCGACGGCCAGGAAGAATCCCTCGACGCCGGGCGCCCACCCGATGATCGCGTGGTCGTCGGGCGTGAGCGGCCTGAGCCCGGCCCAGCCGCCGGCGATGCGCGCGTCGCCGATGATCGGCAGGCGCTGGATCGCCTTCTGCACCGCCTCCTCGACCTTGCCCCAGTCCATTGGCACGTCGAAGTCCTCGCCGATGTCCTCGACGTCCCCCGGGCTCAGCAGCACCTGCTCCATTTCCTTCCTGAAGTAAAAGCCGCTGGTGACGTCGGTCGTCAGCGGCACCGGGCCGGGAATGGCCGGGAACGGCTCGGTGAAGAAGATGTGCCGGCGTCTGGGATGCACCGGCAGCTCGACGCCCGCGAGCCGCGCGACCCGCGCCGCGGAGGGGCCCGCGGCGTTGATCACCAGAGGCGAAGCGATCGCTCCGGCAGAGGTCGTCACTCCGCTCACGCGGCCGTTCGTGCGCTCGAGCGACTCGACGCGGGCACCCTCGACGATCTTCACGCCGAGCTCGCGCGCGCGCCGGGCAAAACCGTTCGTGACCTCGGCGGGACCGGCGAGCCCGTCTCCGGGCCCCCACACCGCGGCGATCAGATCGTCGACCCGGAGGGCCGGCACGAGCTTCCGAGCGTCGTCCGGAGTGATCACGCGCACGTCGGCGCCGAGCTTGCGCTGAAGCGCGATGCGCTTCTCGAACCCGCGGAGCTGCTTCGCGTCCGAGAGAAGGAAGAGGTAGCCGATCTTCTTGTACCCGGGATCGACGCCGAACTCGTCCTGGAACCGCTCGAAGACCCGGATCGCCTCCAGCGAGAAGCGGATCTCGGTCTCGGTGGGGAACTGTACGCGGATGCCACCCGCCGCCTTGCTCGTGGTCCCCGAGCCCACCGTCTCGCGCTCCACGACGACGACGTCGGCGAGGCCCCGCCGCGCGAGGTGGTAGGCGATGCTGCAGCCGACCACGCCGCCGCCGATCACCACCGCGCTCGCCGTCCTTGGCAGGTCCATGGGCCCTCGCGTCTTGTGCTGGAGTGAGGAAGGCCCGATTGTACCGCGACTCGCGGGAGGTGGTTTTCGGCATGCGGAGCCGGCCTCAGCGAAGGCGCGCGATCAGCTCGCGGTCGGCCGGTGGGAAGTCGAACTCCGTGAGGCGCTCCGGCGCCACCCATTCCATAGCCTGCGACTCGCGGGGCGCGATCGTTCCCGACTCGAGGCGGCTCCGATAGAAATGGATCACGACCGTCCGCTCGGGGTACTCCCACCGGACGGTCTCGACCCTCTCGCCCACGGCGAAGCGCGCGGACAGCTCCTCGGTGAGCTCGCGCCGGAGCGCCTCTTCCAGCGACTCGCCGGCCTCGCGCTTGCCTCCCGGAAACTCCCAGAGTCCCGCCAGGTGCGAGCCGGCCCGGCGCTGGGTGATCAGGTAGCGGCCCGCCTCGTCCCGGATCAGGGCGGCGACGACCTCGACGAGACTAGCCACGCTCGTAGCTGGCGCAGAAGCGCTTCATGGGGCAGGGGGCACAGCGGGGCTTGCGCGGCGTGCACCACGTCGCGCCGAAATCCATGAGCGCCTGGTTGAAGTCGTAGCCCCGACCGCGCGGGACGAGGGCCGCCGCGAGGTCCCAGAACGTCTTTTGTCCGCGGACGCGCGCGAGCCGGCGCGGACCCAGAAAGACACGGCCCAGGACGCGGCGCACATTGGTATCGAGGACCGCCGTGTCGCGGCCGTAGGCGAACGAGAGGATCGCGCCCGCCGTGTAGCGCCCGACGCCCGGTAGCTCTCGGAGCGCCTCCTCGCGATCGGGCAGGCGCCCGCCGTAGCGGGCGACCGTCTCGCGGGCGATCGCGTGGAGGCGAATCGGGCGGATGTTATAGCCGAGCGGGTACCAGAGGCGCCGCACGGCGTCGACGGGCGCCGCAGCGAGACGCTCGAGCGTCGGATAGTGGCGGAGGAACTCGCGGTACTTCGGGACGACCCGGTCGACCTGGGTTTGCTGGAGCATGATCTCGGACACCAGCACGCGGTACGGCTGCCGGGTCCGACGCCAGGGCAGGTCGCGACCGTGCGCCGCGTACCACGCGAGCAGCTGGCGCTGGAAGCGACGGATCGTCCGGCGCGGCGGCGGTCGCACGGCGCGCAGTCTAGCACGGAGGTCGGGCGCTCCCGCCGAGCGCCGCGACGTCATGTAGAATGACGCCATGGCTCCGTCCCAAGAGTGGGCACTCGTGCGGCGTCACGTGGGGCTCCTCGACCGCGGCCAGCACGGCGTCCTCGAGCTCACGGGGCGCGATCGGGCGACGTTCCTCCATGCCCTTCTCAGCAACGAGATCAAGGCGCTCGGACCGGGGCAGGGGTGTGCGGCGACGCTGCTCGACGTCCACGGCAAGGTGCAGGTCGTCGTCGCCGTCTGGGTCGCCGACGACCGGATCTTCGTCGTGACGCCGCCGGCGATGGCCACGAAGACCGCCGAGGCGCTCGACCACTACCTCTTCTCCGAGAAGGTGGTGATTCAAGACGTCTCGCGCGAGACGTCGCTCTTTCTGCTGGCCGGCCCAAAGGCGCGCGAGACGAGCGAGCGCATCATGGGCGTCAGTCCGCCGGAGAGGCCGTGGTCGCACGTCGTGGCAAAACTTGGCGACATCCCGGTGCGAATCGTGAGCGGCGGCGGCGAGACCGGCGAGGCCGAAGTGTGGATCATGAGTCCTTTGAGCGAGGCGCCGACGGTCCGAGCCGCGCTTGTCCGTGGGGCCGGCGTTCAGCCGGTCGGCCCCGAGGCTTTCGAGTCGCTCAGGATCGAGGCGGGGACGCCTGTCTTCGGTCACGACGTCGACGAGTCTGTGCTGTTGCCCGAGATCCCGTTCGAGAACCTCCTCTCCTACACGAAGGGCTGCTACCCCGGCCAGGAGGTCGTCGTGAGGATCCGAGACCGGGGACACGTGAATCGAATGCTTCGAGGCCTGGTGCTGGACGGCAAGGAATTGCCGGAGGCCGGCGCCGAGGTCGTGGTCAACGAGGAACCGGTCGGCAAGGTCACGAGCGCGACGTGGTCGTTCGGTCTCGAGCGGCCGATCGCGCTGGCGTTCGTCCGTCGCCAGCACGCCGAGCCGGGCACCCGCGTGTCGGTTCGCTTCGGTGGTCGAGCGATGGCGGCGAGTGTCAGCGCGCTGCCGTTCACCCGCTGACCGGAGGCCCATCGTGGCCGAAAACCGCCTCGCGCGCGAGACCAGTCCCTACCTGCTGCAGCACGCCCACAATCCCGTCGACTGGTACCCGTGGGGCGACGAGGCCTTCGCGAAGGCACGGGCCGAGGACAAGCCGGTGCTCCTCTCCGTCGGCTACTCGGCCTGCCACTGGTGCCACGTGATGGAGCACGAGTCGTTCGAGAACGCCGAGATCGCGGGCGTGATGAACCGCCACTTCGTGAACGTGAAGGTCGACCGCGAAGAGCGCCCGGACGTCGATCAGATTTACATGCAGGCCGTCCAGTCGATGACCGGTCACGGCGGCTGGCCGATGACCGTGTTCCTGACGCCCGACGGCAAGCCGTTCTACGGCGGCACTTACTTCCCGCCCGTCGACCGGCACGGTCTTCCGGGGTTCCCGCGCCTGCTCGAGGCGATCGCGGAGGCGTGGACGTCGCGTCGCGGCGAGGTCGTCGAGTCGTCGCGCAAGATCGGCGAGGCGCTCGGGCAATCCGAGCGCTTGCGGGCGGCGACCGAGCTCCTCACCCCGGCGGTCCTCGGCGAGGCCTTCCAGGCGATCTCGGCGCAGTTCGACGACGCCGACGGCGGCCTCGGCGGCGCGCCGAAATTTCCGCAGCCGATGATCTGGGAGTTCGTCCTGCGCTACGGGAAGCGCACGCAGAACGCGCGCGCGCGCCAGATGGCGCACACGACGCTGACGCTGATGGCGCGCGGCGGCATGTACGACCAGGTCGGCGGCGGCTTTCACCGCTACTCGGTCGACGCGCACTGGCTCGTGCCCCACTTCGAGAAGATGCTCTACGACAACGGCCAGCTCGCCTCGCTCTACCTCCACGGCTGGCTGGCACTGGGCGATCCCGAGTCCCGGCGGATCTGCGAGGAGACGCTCGACTACATCCTGCGCGAGATGACCGACCCGGCCGGCGGCTTCTACTCGTCGCAGGACGCCGACTCCGAGGGCCACGAGGGCAAGTTCTTCGTCTGGACGCCGGACGAGCTGCGCGAGGTGCTGGGCGACGCCGACGCGGATTATGCCGGCCGTTACTGGGGCGTGGACCGCGGCGCGAACTTCGAGGGCAAGAGCATCCTCTACGTGGCGGGCGAGCCCGACCCCGAGCGGCTGGCACCGATCCGGAAGAAGCTCTACGAGGCGCGCGAGCGCCGCATCCATCCCGGCCGCGACGACAAGGTCCTGGCGTCGTGGAACGGTCTCGCGTGCCGCGCGTTCGCCGAGGCCGGCCGCGCGCTCGGCCGGCCCGACTACATCGCCGCCGCCGTGAGGAACGCGGAGTTCGTGCTGGGAGCGATGAGGGCCGAGGGGCGGCTGCTCCGGACCTGGAAGGGCGGACGGGCCAAGCTCAAGGGCTACCTGGAAGATCACGCGATGGTCGCGGCGGCGCTGCTCGAGGTGTACGAGGCGACCTTCGAGCGGCGCTGGCTCGACGAGGCGCGCGGCCTGGCCGACGAGATGGTCAGGCTCTTCTGGGACGAGCGCCTCGAGGGCTTCTACGACACCGGGAGCGATCACGAGCCGCTCATCGTCCGGCCGCGCAACCTCTTCGACAACGCCGTGCCGTGCGGGACGTCGGTCGCCGCCGAGACGCTCTTCCGGCTGGCGGTGCTGACCGGCGAGTCGCGCTACGAAGCGACGGCGCTGAAGGCGCTCCGGCCGATGGCGGATCTCATGGCCCGATACGCGAGCGGCTTCGGCCGGTTCCTCTGCGCGCTCGACTTCCACCTCGGGCCGGTGGTCGAGATCGCGCTGGTCGCTCCGGCGGCGGGCGACGGGCTCGGGTCGCTGGTGGCCGAGGTCTTCAGCCGGTATCTGCCGAACCGGGTCGTGACCGGCATCGTGGCGGGCGACGCCGGGGGAGCGGCGGGCATTCCGCTTCTCGAGGGCCGGGAAGCGGTGGGCGGCAAGGCGACCGCCTACGTCTGCCGAAACTACGCCTGCGAGCTGCCGGTCACCGATCGCGCGGCGCTGGCCCGCCAGCTCGAGGAGGCCTGAGCCGATGCGGCGAGCCGCCTTCGTCCTCTCCGCGCTCGTCGTCTCGATCGCGGCGCCGGCCTCGGCCCAGCTCGACCAGATCCTCAAGGAGATGGACACCTACTCGCGCCCGGGCGTCGGAACGTCGGGCGACGCGAAGGTCGGCGCCGCGCTCAAGCAGGCGCTCCAGGTCGGGACCGAGAACGCCGTGAAGCTGACGGGCAAGACCGACGGCTACTTCACGAACAAGGCGATCAAGATCCTGATGCCCGAGCGGTTGCGTACGGTCGAGCGCGGCCTGCGCGCGGCGGGCTACGGCTCCGAGGTCGACAAGCTCGTGCTCAGCATGAACCGCGCAGCCGAGCGCGCGGCGCCGGAGGCGAAGAAGATTTTCTGGGACGCGATCGGGAAGATGTCCATCGAGGACGCCCAGCGGATCCTGGGCGGGACGCCCACCGCGGCAACCGACTACTTCAAGGGCAAGACCTCCGCCTCGCTCGCGCTGGCCTTCCGTCCCATCGTGGATCAGGCGATGAACGAGGTCGGCACGACGCGGCAGTACAACGAGCTGCTCGGCCAGGGGAAGGCCATCCCGTTCTTGAAGACCGAGAACTACGATCTCGACCGCTACGTCGTCGGCAAGTCGCTCGACGGGCTCTTCTACGTGGTGGGCGAGGAGGAACGCAAGATCAGGGCTGACCCGGCCGCCCGCGTGACGGACCTGCTCAAGGAGGTCTTCGGGAAGTAGGGCATCACTTGACCCCGACCCGGACGCGATAGCTCACGTACCACGGCCGCCCCTCGTCCCCGAGCGTGCGCTGGGCGACCTCGCGGAGCGCCGTCAACCCGAGCTCGTCGTCGGACAGGCCGAGGTCGAGCACGGGCAGGACGATTGCGACCGAGAGCGCGAACCCGATCCAGCGCTCCGCGGTGCATGGCTCGACGTTGTGCAGCAGGATCTCGTTGAGGTGACGGAACACGCCGCTGATCCGCATTCGCTTGACGTGCTCGTCCTTTTCCCACTGCTGCTGTTCGCTCCGGATCCCGTGCCGCTTCCGAAGCGCGCGCACGCGGTCGATGAACGCGGCGAACGCCTGCTCGGCCTCCCAGTGGACCGTCGGGGGCACGTCGTAGTCGTAGGCGGCGAAGACGCCGCCGGCCCGCAAGATCCGACCGACCTCGGCCAGGGTGCTCTCGGGCTCCGTGTGGTGGAGCGACTGCGCGCACGTCGCGATGTCCGCGGCGCCGTCCGGGAGCCCGGTCTGCTGGGCCACGCCCGCCTGGAAGCGCACGTTCGGGGAGTGGTTGCCGGCCTCGGCGATCTTCCGCATCTCGTCGAGCGGCTCGATCCCGATCACGTGCTCGGCGTGGGCGGCCCAGACGGTCGTCGAGATGCCCGTGCCGCTGCCGAGATCGACCACGAGTCGCGGACGTCGCGTGTCGGCGCGCTGCAGCAGGACGTCGACGAGGGCCGCCGGGGGCTTGGGCCGGTACGTGTGATACTGGGCGCTGTATCCGCGCCGCATGTATCCCGTGCGCCGGGCGTTGAGCAGCGGGTCGTGCGGGGGCACTAGCCTCCGGCGCCGCCGGTGTCGCGCTCGGGCGCCGACAGTGACGTGCCGCCGTCCACCACGAGCGTGTGGCCGGTGATGTAGCGCGCGAAGTCCGACAGCAGGAACCGCACGGCGTGCCCGATGTCCCAGCCGGTCCCCTCGATCCCGAGCGCCGAGGCCTTGCGCCGGCGGTCGCGCGAGGCCGGGCTCATGCCGCGCTGATAGACCATCGGCGTGTAGACCGGACCGGGCGCGACACAGTTCACCCGGATGCCCTCGGGCCCATGATCGACCGCCATCGCGCGCGTCAGCGCGATGACGGCACCCTTGGAAACGGAGTAGGCGGTGAGACCGCGCGGCCGGAGCGCCGAGATCGACGACACGTTGACGATGGCGCCGCCGCCGGTCCGCCGCATGGCGGGGATGGCGTGCTTCGCGGCGAGAAACATGGTGTCGACGTTGACCGTCATCACGCGGCGCCAGCTCTCTTCGGTCTCGTCCACGACGGAGCCGCGGCTGCCGATACCGACGTTGTTGTCGAGGAAGTCGAGCCGGCCGTAGCGGTCGAGCGCGGCCTCGACCATGGCCGCGCAGTCGGTCGCGCGCGTGACGTCGGCCTGGAAGGCGAGCGCCTCGCCGCCGCCGGCCTCGATCATCTCGACCGTCCGCTTGGCGAGGGCCAGATCGCGGTCGACCACGACCACGCGGGTGCCGGCTCGGGCGAGGAGGATCGCCGAGGCGCGACCGTTGCCGATGCCGTCGCCGGCAGCGCCTCCGCCCGTGACGACAGCGACCTTTCCCGCCAATCCCCAGCTGTCCGGCACTTCGAAACGAGTCTGCGCGTCGGCCATATCTGCTCTCGCGGAGCGGATTCTATCACCGGCCGAAGGGAGTGTAGCCCGGGGCCGCGCGTTGGCCCTACAGACCGCACAGGACGCGTCGCCAGGCCCGAGGGGGAGTGTCGTTTGGCGGAGGTGTGGGAACGCGCGCAATGTTTGACCCGACGCCGACCGAGAACCTATCGTGGATCTATCCCAGCTTTGCGCGAGGGAGGACCACCATGGCCCACGTTGATCCATCCACGGCGACACCCGTCGCGACGAGGTGCGCGCGATGTCAGGCGGCGCTGAGCGAGAGCGATCGCGTCACCGCCGGGGATCGCGTCTTCTGCAGCACCTGCTACGAAATTCTCAAGCTCCAGCTCCGCAGCGGCGTCGCGAGCATGTCGCAGGACATCAACTATCCGATGGCGGTGGTGGGCGCCGCCCTGGGCGGCGCCGTCGGGGTGCTCGCCTGGTGGGGCGTCACCGTGCTCACCAAGATCGGCTTCGGCCTCGTGGCGGTGGTGATCGGCGTGCTCGTCGGCCAAGGCGCCCTGCGCTTCGCCGGCGGCAAGCGGAGCGTCGGGTTGCAGGGAATCGCGGTCGTGATCGGCGCGCTGTCCTTCCTCGTGGCCGCCTATCTGGTCAACATGACGTTCATCAACGAGTTGCTCGCCCAGCGAGGCGAGACCTGGCGCGTGACCTTTCCGCCGGCTGGCCTCGGCATGTTCTACAAGGTCCTCGCGGCCAATTTCGGGATCATGAAGCTCGTCTTCCTCGGGATCATCGTGTACGAGGCGTGGTTCATCCCGCGACCCATCAAGCTCGCGAAGGCGTGACCGACTCGAGCGAGACCGAGCGCCGGTCAGCCGAGATCGAAAACCTGCGCGCGGTCTACCAGGATCTCCAGCGCCCGGGGGCTCGACCCACGACGCGCCCTTCGCACGGAGGCCGGACCGCCGCGGGCTTCGCCGGCGCCGGGCTGCTCTTCCTCCTGGGCAAGGCCAAGCTTCTCGGCTTCCTGGCGGGTGCCCTGAAGTTCAAGACGCTCGCGACCATGCTGCTCTCGATCGGCGCCTACGCGATCGAGTGGGGGTGGCTGTTCGCGGCCGGCTTCGTCCTGTTGATCTTCGTCCACGAGATGGGGCACGTCGTCGCCATGCGGATCGAGGGCATCCCGGCGGGCGCGCCGATGTTCATTCCGTTCGTGGGCGCCTTCGTCGCGATGCACGGCCGCCCGCGCGACGCCGCGGTCGAGGCCAGAGTGGCGATGGCCGGCCCGCTCGCGGGCTCGCTGGCCGCGTGGGCGGTGCTCGGCGCCGGGCTCGCGCTGGAGCAGCGGCTTCTCCTGGCGCTCGGCCACACCGCCATCCTGATAAACCTCTTCAACCTCGTGCCGGTACCGCCGCTGGACGGCGGCCGCATCGCGGGCGCCTTCACGCGCGCTTACTGGGTGGCCGGCTATGCCATCGGCGTCATCGCGCTGCTGCTGACCCGGTCTCCGCTGCTGCTCATCGTTCTGGTGGTCGGTCTCTGGACGCTCGTGCAACGCTGGCGCAACCCGGTGCCCGGCTACGACGCGCTCCCGAGTCGGCAACGTGCGCTGATCGCGTCCGCCTACGCAGGGCTCGTCGCCGGCCTCGTCGCGACGCTGTCGGTGGGGAGCTGAGCCCCCCGTCGCACGTTGGCTCCGTAGCCCCCCTCCGAGTACACTGCCATCTCGGGAGGAGCGCGTGACCGAGACCGGCAGGGGCGAGATCGTCTGGCGGCCCACGGGGGAGTACGCCGAGCGCACGCGTCTGGCGCGCTTCATGCGCTCCCTCGGTATCGGCTCGCTGGAGGAGCTGCAGCGGCGGAGCGTCGCGGACCCGGACTGGTACTGGGCCGCCGTGGTACGCGACCTCGGCCTGCGCTTCACGCGTCCCTACACGCAGGTGCGCGACGTCTCGCGCGGCGTCCAGTGGCCGCGCTGGTTCGAGGGCGGCCTCATGAACTTCGCCGACAACTGCGTGGACCGCAACATCGACGCCGGTCGCGGCGAGCAGCCGGCGCTCATCTGGGAGGGGGACGACGGCCGCAGCCGGACGCTGACCTACCGCGAGCTCGCGCGCGAGGTGAACCGGCTCGCCAACGCGCTGAAGCGGCTCGGCGTGGGCGAGGGCGACCGCGTGGGCGTGTTCCTCCCGATGTCGCCCGAGGCGGCCATCGCGACGCTCGCGATCGTGCGGATCGGCGCCATCTACACGCCGTGCTTTTCCGGGTACGGCGCGCAGGCGGTGGCCTCGCGTCTTCAGGATTGCGAGGCGAAGGCCCTCCTCACGGCCGACGGCTTCTACCGCCGCGGCCAGATCGTGAAGATGAAAGAGACCGCCGACGAGGCGGCGGCCGCGTCGCCCTCCATCGAGCACGTGATCGTCTACAAGCGGCTCGGGCGCGAGATCCCGTGGACCAGCGGGCGCGACTGCTGGTGGCACGAGCTGATCGGGAAGGAGTCGGACGCGTGCCCGGCGTTGCCGGTCGAGTTCGACCGCCCGTGCCTCATCATCTACACGTCGGGGACGACGGGCCGGCCGAAGGGCGCGGTGCTCACGCAGGGCGGCTTTCTCCTCAAGTGCGCCCACGACTTTGGCTATCTCATGGACGTGGGCCCGGGCGATCGACTCTTCTGGCTGACTGATCTCGGCTGGCTGATGGGCCCGATGCTCATCACCGCCGGGCTCTTCCACGGCGGCACGGCCGTCCTCTTCGAGGGCGTGCCCGACTATCCCAAGCCGGACCGCCTGTGGTCGCTCGTCGAGCGGCACCAGATAACCGTCATGGGGCTCTCGCCCACCGCGGTGCGCGCGCTCATGCCTCACGGCGCCGAGCACGTGCACGCTCACGAGCTCGGATCGCTCCGCGTCCTCGGCTCGACGGGCGAGCCGTGGAATCCGGAGCCCTATCGCTGGCTCTTCGAGAACGCGGGCAAGGCGCGCGTGCCGATCATCAACTACACGGGTGGTACCGAGATCTCCGGCGGCATTCTCAGCTCCTTCCCGATCGCGCCGATCAAGCCGTGCTCGTTCACCGGGCCCATTCCGGGCATGGCGGCCGACTGCTTCGGCGAGGACGGCCGGCCCGTGCGCGGGCAGGTCGGCGAGCTGGTCGTCACGGCCCCGTGGCCCGGGATGACGCAGGGGTTCTGGAAGGACCCGCAGCGCTACGAGGAGACATACTGGTCGCGCTGGCCGGACGTCTGGGTCCACGGCGACTGGGCGTACGTCGACGAGGATGGCTTCTGGTTCATCCAGGGCCGGTCCGACGACACGCTGAAGATCGCGGGCAAGCGCCTCGGCCCGGCGGAGGTCGAATCGGTGCTGGTTTCACACGAGGCCGTCGCCGAGGCGGGTGTGGTCGGCGTGCCGCACGAGGTGAAGGGGGAAGCCATCGTCTGCTTCGTGGTCCTGAGGCCACGCCACGAGCCCTCCGAGCCCCTGCGCGTCCAGCTGTCCGATCTGGTCGCGCGCCAGATGGGCAAGGCCCTCAAGCCGGAGCGCGTGCTGTTCACGAAGGATCTGCCGAAGACACGGAGCGCCAAGATCATGCGGCGCGTGATCCGGGCGACCTACCTGGGCAGGGAACCGGGCGACCTCTCCTCGCTCGAGAACCCGACCGCCGTCAAGGCCATCACGGAGGCGTCATGATGAAGCGCTATCTGGGCATCGCCGCCGCTCTCGTGCTGCTGGCCCTGAGCGGGGCACTCGCGCAGCAACCGGCGCAGCCGCCGGTGCGCGAGATCACGAAGATCGCCGGCGAGGTCTACCGGTTCCGGAACAACAATCACTACGCCGTCTTCGCGGTGACCCCGGCCGGAGTGATCGTCACCGATCCGATCGACGCCGGCGCCGCCCAGTGGCTCAAGAGCGAGATCAAGCAGCGCTTCAACCAGCCGGTCCGGTACGTGATCTACAGCCACGATCACGCCGATCACATCTCGGGCGGCCAGGTCTTCACCGACACGGCGATCGTCGTCGCCCACGACAACGCCAAGGCGGCCATCATCGCCGAGAAGCGGCCCACCGCCGTTCCGAACGTCACGTTCTCCGACGACATGATCATCGAGCTCGGCGGCACCCTCGTGCATCTCTCGTACGTGGGCAAGAACCACTCCGACAACTCGATCGTGGTGCGGTTTCCCAAGGAGCGAATCCTCTTCGCCGTGGACTTCATCCCGGTCGAGAGCCTCGCCTTCCGCGATTTCCCCGACGGCTACATCAACGACTGGGTCGAGTCGCTCAGGAAGGTGGAGGCGATGGACTTCGACGTGCTGGCCCCGGGCCATGGCCCGCTCGGCCGCAAGGCTCACGTCGCGATGTTCCGCGACTATCTGGAGGACCTGCGGGGCGAGGTGCTCCGGTACGTCCGCGAGGGCAAGTCGCTCGACGAGACCAAGCAGCTCGTCAAGCTGCCGAAGTACGAGAAATGGGGCAACTACCAGCAGTGGCTCCCGCTGAACGTCGAGGGCATGTACCGCTACATGTCGGTGTACCGACGGCCGAACTGATCCAGGTCCCCGCCGGCCGAGGCGAGCGATCCAGTGGAAGGGCGAGCGATCCAGAGGGAGTGAGAGCCCGATGCTGAGCAGGGAAGACAACGAGCTCCTGACGCGGACGGGGCCGGCCACGCCGATGGGCGCGCTCCTCCGCCAGTACTGGATCCCGGTCGTGCTGTCGAGCGAGGTCGCGGCGGGCGGCCGGGTCAAGCGTGTGAAGCTGCTGGGCGAGCGCCTCGTCGCGTTCCGCGCCAAGAACGGCCGGCCCGGGCTCATCGGCGAGTTCTGTCCGCACCGGCTCGCCTCGCTCTACTTCGGCCGGGTCGAGGAAGCCGGGATGCGCTGCGTGTATCACGGCTGGAAGTTCGGGATGGACGGTCGATGCCTGGAGATGCCGAACGAGCCGTCCGAGTCCGGCTTCGCCTCGAAGATCCGCCACGTCGGCTACCCGTGCGAGGAGCGGGGCGGCATGATCTGGGCGTACATGGGCCCGGCGAGCCCGCCGCCCGCGCTGCCGCATCTCGAGTGGACGCTCCTGCCCGAAGCGAATACGTTCGCGTCCAAGCGCGTGCAGGAATGCAACTGGTTCCAGGCGATGGAAGGCGGGATCGACTCCAGCCACATCTCGTTCCTCCACGCCCCGCTCGATCCTGCCGACGCCGAGGTTACCCGCGAGCTGGATCGGTCGAGCTTCGGCGTGGGCTCGGCGGTGCAGACGGCGGACCGAGCGCCGCGCTTCGAGGTGGTGGACACCGACTACGGCGTGCTGATCGGCGCCCAGCGCACCCGCCCCGACGGGCAGCACCTCTGGCGGGTCACCCAGTTCCTGATGCCCTTCTACACGATGCCGCCGACCGACCTCGACGAGAAGATCACCCAGTCGCACATCTGGGTGCCGATGGACGACGCCCACGTCGTCAACTGGATGGTCACGTGGCACCCGGACCGGGCGCTCACGCGCGAGGAGATCGACTTGAACGTCGCGGGCAGGGGCGCTCACGTCTGCGACTACCTGCCGGCGACCTCCGAGCCCTACGGCGACATCCGCACGGCGGCGAATCGCCACAACGACTACCAGATGGACTGGGAGGCGCACCGGACGCGCATGTTCTGCGGTATCCCGGGCTTCGGCGTGCAGGACCAGGCGATCCAGGAGAGCCAGGGGGACGTCGTCGACCGGGCGCTCGAGCACCTGGGCGCCAGCGACTCCGCCATCATCCAGGTCCGCAAGCGCCTGATGAACGCCGCCAGGGCCCTGCGCGAGCGGGGCACGCCGGCCCCCGGGCGCGACCCCGAGTCGTTTCATGTGCGCTCGGCGTCGGTCGTGCTGCCTCCTGGTGCCAGCTGGGTGGAGGGCGCGCTGCCGCGTGTCATGGCCAAGCCCGGTCGCCAGCTCACGCTCGCCTGAGCCGCGCTCGTCACGGCAGCCGGGGGCGCGCAGGGTCCACACCGCGGTGGTATACTCCGCCCTGACGTCGTGGGGGGAGGATTCCTGAGAACCGGGTGCGGCCCGGGACCCCTCGAACCTGATCTGGGTAATTCCAGCGAAGGGAACACGACGAGAGACTCGAGCGGCCGCACCCGTGAAGGGGCGCGGCCGTTTTGTTTATGAAGATCGTGGTCAACGGCAAGGACCTGGAGGTCGCCGACGGCCTGAGCGTGGACGGGCTTCTGGCGCACCTTGGCGTCAAGCGCCAGTACACCGCGGTGGCCGTGAACCGTGAGGTGACGCCGAAGAGCGCCTACGAGGCGACCGTGCTGCACGACGGCGATCGGGTGGAAATCGTCAGACCGATGGGCGGGGGATAGAGCCGAGGAGGGCGGAGCCATGAGCGACACGAATCTGGTCATCGGGGGCAAGGAGTTCTCGTCGCGACTCATCGTCGGGACGGGGAAGTACGCGTCGATGGACGTCATGAAGCAGGCGCACGAGGCCTCGGGCGCGCAGATCGTCACGGTGGCCCTGCGCCGGGTCAGCCTGCCCTCGGGCGAGTCGATCCTCGACCATCTCGATACCACGCGCTACACGCTCCTGCCGAACACGGCGGGTTGCTACACGGCCGACGAGGCGATCCGCACGTGCTACCTGGCCCGTGAAGCCGGACTCGGCGAGATGGTCAAGCTCGAGGTCATCGGCGACCCGCGCACGCTCTTCCCCGACGTCATGGGCCTCCTGGAGGCGACGCGGACGCTCGCGCGCGAGGGGTTCACGGTGATGCCCTACACCAACGACGACCCGGTGATGGCCAAGAAGCTCGAGGACGCGGGCGCCGCCGTCGTCATGCCGCTCGGCGCGCCGATCGGCTCCGGCCTGGGCATCCGCAACCCGTACAACATCAAGATCATCCTCGAGACGGTCAGCGTGCCCGTCATCGTGGACGCGGGCGTGGGCACCGCCTCGGACGCCGCCATCGCCATGGAGCTCGGCTGCGAGGGCGTGCTGATGAACACCGCGATCTCGGGTGCGCAGGATCCGGTAGGCATGGCGCGCGCCATGCGGCTGGGCGTGGAGGCCGGTCGCCTGGCGTTTCGCGCCGGTCGGATCGGCAAGAAGCTCTACGCGACCGCGTCCTCGCCACTCGAGGGCGTGCCCGATTGGACGAGCTGAAGCTCTGTCTCGTCACTGACCGCACCCAGACGCGCGGCCGCGACCTCACCGCGGTCGTGGGTGAGTGCCTCGCGGCGGGCCTGCCCGCCGTGCAGGTGCGCGAAAAGGACCTCGGCGCCGGCGACCTGGCCTTCGTGTGCCGCCGCCTCCGCGCGCTCACGCTCGACCGGCGGGCGCTCCTGATCGTCAACGACCGCGTCGACGTCGCGCTGGCCGTCGGCGCCGACGCCGTCCAGCGCACCTCGACGTCGCTCCCGATCGAGGACATCCGCGCGATCGCCGACAAGCGGCTCCGGATCGGCGTGTCGGTCCATTCGCTGGAGGAGGCGGTCGAGGCCGAGCTGAAGCAGGCCGACTGGGTGGTCTTCGGCCCCGTCTACGACACGCCGTCCAAGCGCCCGTACGGCCCGCCGCAAGGCCTCGAGCGCCTGACAAAGGTCGCGGCGACCGTGCGCTTGCCCGTGATCGCGATCGGGGGCATCACGCCCGAACGGGTGCCCGAGGTCCTACGGGCGGGCGCGCGGGGCGTGGCCGTGATCTCCGCGATCATCGGTGCCGAGTCTCCCGCCGCCGCGACCCGCCGGTTCCTCGACGCGCTGGGCCAGAGCGCGTGAAGGTCCTGGTCGTCGGCGGCGGGATCATCGGCTGCGCCTCCGCCTACGAGCTGGCGAAGGCGGGGTGCCGGGTCACGGTCTTCGAGCGGGCCACCCCGGGTGGCGAAGCCTCGAGCGCCGCCGCCGGGCTCCTGACGCCGATCACCGAGTCGGCGGATACGAACTTCGCCCGGCTCGCCCTCGCGAGCTGGCGTCTCTATCCCGACGTCGTCGGTGAGCTCCAGGCCAGGACCGGGATCGACGTCGAATACGTCACGCGCGGAACGATCTACCCGATGTCCGCGAGCGAGGCGCGGCGTGCCGCCGAGGCGCGGGCGGCCCAGCAGGGCATCGCGGTCGAGGTGCTCGAGGGTGCGGACGTCCAGGCCCTCGAGCCGGCCATCTCGCCGAAAGTCCGCAACGCGATCTTCGTCAAGAGCGACCACTGGCTCAATAACCAGCGGCTGGTTCTCGCCTACGCCCAGGCGGCCGTGGCCGCCGGCGTCGAGCTCAAGACCGGGTGCAACGTCTCCCGCATCGTCTTCGAGGCAGGCACGGCGCGCGCGCTCGTCACGGACGGCGAGCGGGTCGACGGCGACGCCGTGCTGCTGGCCGCCGGCGCCTGGAGCTCGGAGCTCCTGGCGCCGCTCGGGTCCCCGCTCAGGATCGAGCCGCGCCGCGGCCAGATGGTCGCCTTGGCCCACGTGCCCGCCGTCCTCACGTATTGCGTTCACGGCGAGGTCTACGTCGTCCCGCGGCCGTCGGGGGAGCTTTTGATCGGCGCGACCGTCGAACGCGCCGGCTTCCAGCGCGCCGTCACCGCCGAGGGGATCGCCGGCCTGCTTCGCGCCGCCATCGAGCTCGTGCCGTCGCTGCGGGAGCTGCCGATCGCTCGGACGTGGTGCGGATTCAGGCCCTGGGCGCCGGACAGCCTGCCGGTGCTCGGCCCGTGGCCGGGCGTCGACGGGTTGTTCGTGGCCACCGGGCACTTCCGCAACGGTATTCTGCTGGCGCCCATCACGGCGCGGCTCATGACGGACTGGATCACCGGCGGCGCGCCGGGCGTCCCGGTGAACGATTTCCTGCCCGACCGCTTCATCCGACGTCCCGCCCGGTAGGCGGCGGGACGAGCCCGATTCCCAGGTCGCGAGGGGACGACAAAGGCTTTGACAGCACCGGGTACGACATGGCTAACATAGCTATGTGAAGAAGGCCAAGATAGCCAACTTGAAGAACAACCTCTCGCGCTACCTGGAGCACGTCCGCGGGGGTGGCTCGGTGCTCGTGCTGGATCGGGACCGGCCGGTCGCCCGCCTGGTCCCGCTGCCGCGCGACGGCGCCCGCGGCGCCTCGGAGCGGCTCGCGCGCCTGGAGCGGCAGGGGCTCATCCGGCGCGGCGTGGGCGGCCGGCCCGCCGGGCCGGCGACCCGCAAGCCCGCGCGGCTTCCCGGCGGAGTATTGCGAGGGCTCTTGGAAGAGCGCGAGCGGGGCTGGTGAGGTTCTGGGACACGTCCGCCCTCGTACCGCTGTTCATCGCCGAGCGCGAGTCGGGACCCGCCGTACGCCGGCTCCGGGAAGATCCCGAGGTGGTGGTCTGGACGCTGGCGCGCCTCGAGCTACTGGCGGCGCTGGCGCGGCGCGGTCGCGACGAGCCCGCGGCGGCCCGGCAGCTTCGTCTGGTGCGGCGGCACTTCCTGGATGCGTGGGAGCGCTGGTCGGAGGTGACCGCGGCGGACATCGTCCGGCGCCACGCCGAGCGCATCGTCGGGACTCATTCGCTCCGGGCGTCGGACGCGCTCCACATCGGCGCCGCCCTCGTCGCCGCCGAGCACGAGCCCAGCACGCTCGAGTTCGTCACGTTCGATCGCCATCAAGCCGCCGCCGCCGAGCGCGAGGGCTTCCACGTCCTCGGCCCATAGGGAAGCCAGCGCCGCGAGAGCCAGAGCCGCCGGGGGCGTGGGCGGCAGGGGTCGAAAGGACCCGTTCCCGCCGACGAGGAACGGAAGTCGCGCGTCTGGATGGAGCCCAGCCGCCGCGGGGCAGCGGGCGCGTGCCGCGTGGTCCGTCGACCCCTGCCGCCCACGCCCCCGGCGGCTCTGGCTCTCGCGGACGGACGGACCGCTAGCCCGATCCGCTCGAGCGTCGGATGTCGAGCATGGGCGCGAGAAGACCTCGCGTGGGCACTTCTTCGATCTGCGTGATCGCGTTCATGCGGTTGACGATGTCCTTGACCTTGTTGACGCCGTCCCGCGCGCGCCCAGCCCACTGAGCGTCCTCGCTGTCGGCCGGCAGGCGTCGGGTGAGGATGGCGAGCCCACCGGCGACGACCATGAGCGCGTTGTTGATCTCGTGCGCCGCCGCGCGGGCCAGGAGCGTGACCGCGCGCAGCTCGGCCGCGTCGCGCCGGGCCGCCTCGGCCGCCTGCGCGTCGACGACATCGACGAAGAGCCTCGCGAAGCCCCCGATGCCGACGACGCTGATGACCAGCAGCGGCAGCCAGTCTCGCTCGAACAGCTCCAGGCCCCGCGCGCCCAGGAGGAGGAACGAGGCGAACGTGATCAGGAACACGGCTCCGCCCAGGGCGAACGCGTGGCGCGCCCGCACGCCCCCTTCGCGCCGCGCCCAGGCCAGCGCCAGCGTGGCGGTGCCGGCGGTCGCCAGGAGCCCGAGCACACCGGCCACGGCGCCGGAGCCGCCGAGCCACAGCCGGTAGGCCGCGGCGGCCAGCGCGGCGATGAGGCCCGCCCAACCGCCTTCGAGCAGCGTGACCAGCGCGATCGGCACGGCGCGGGCGTCGACGAACGCACCCTGGCCGACGTGGATCCGCGAGATCATCAGCGCGATCGCCAGGAGCCCGAAGACGAGACCGTTCAGCAAGACGCGCAACGGGGCGCGCCACCGACGGTCGACTCTCGCCGTCGACTCGAGCCAGCGCCGAGTGTAGGAATAGTAGACGAGGCCCAGCACCACGATACCGGCCGCCTCGACGACGTGGTGAGTGTCCACAGAGAGCCTGGCGATGATCGCGCGAAGAACGTCCATGTGCCCCTCTCGGCTCGAGTGGATTCGCTGCCCGCCAGTATGCAGGCGCGGCGCGGCCGGCGGCAGTAGAATGTCGGGCGGCTTCCAGAGACGCCCGACGCACGGAGAGGATCGACATGACCAGGGACGAGCTGAAGCAGCGGGTCTACCAGGCGATCGATCAGCGCGGCGAGGAGATCATCGGGCTCGGCGAGCAGATCCGGCGCCACCCCGAGCTCGGGTTCAAGGAGGTCAAGACCGCTCGCCTCGTCGAGGAGACCTTCAAGAAGCTCGGGCTGGTCCCGCGGGCGGGCCTCGCCCTGACGGGCGTACGGGCCGACGCGAGCGGCCGAGGGGGCGACGGACCGACCTTCGCCGTGCTCGGCGAGCTCGACGCGCTGGTCGTCGCCGGCCATCCCGAGGGTGACGCCGAGACGGGCGCGGCGCACGCCTGCGGCCACAACGCCCAGATCGCCGGCATGCTCGGCGCGGCGATCGGCCTGCTCGACGCCAAGGCCTTCGACCAGCTCGCCGGCCGCGTGGCGTTCTTCTCCGTTCCGGCCGAGGAGTACGGCGATATCGAGTGGCGCATCGCGCAGGCGCGGGCGGGGAAGCTCGAGTTCCTGGGCGGCAAGCCCGAGCTGCTGCGGCTCGGACACTTCGACGACGTGGACCTGGCGATGATGATCCACACGACGTCGCGGGCCGAGGACGGCAAGGCCGGCGTGCCCGTCTCGAACAACGGCTGCATCGTGAAGACGGTGCGCTACCTCGGTCGGGCGGCGCACGCGGGCGGGGCCCCGCACATGGGGGTGAACGCGCTCTACGCCGCCCAGATCGGCCTCCTGGCGATCAACGCGATCCGCGAGACCTTCCGCGACGAGGACACGATCCGCGTCCACCCGATCATCACCCACGGCGGCTCGCAGGTGAACGTCATCCCGGGCGAGGTGCGGATCGAGACGTACGTGCGCGGCCGGACGATGCAGGCGATCCTCGACGCCAACCGCAAGGTCGACCGCGCGCTCCGGGCGGGCGCCCTGGCGCTGGGCGCCAAGGTCGAGATCGAGACGCTGCCCGGCTACATGCCGATGACCTGCGACCCGATCATGACCCGCTACTTCCGCGACATTGTCAGCGGCCTCTTCGGTGAGGAGAACTACCGGCAGATCGGCCACCGGACCGGCTCGACGGACATGGGAGACCTCTCCCAGGTGATGCCCATCCTGCACCCCTACATCGGCGGCGCCCGCGGCAGCGGCCACGGCGCCGACTTCACGATCGTCGACAAGCCGCTCGCGTACCTCGGCCCCGCCAAGGCGCTCGCGGCGATGGTGGTCGACATGCTCTGGGACGGCGCCGCCGCGGCCCGCGAGGTGATGGCCAAGGCCCGACCGCCGATGACGCGCGCGAGCTACCTCGCGGCCCAGCGCGGACTCGCCCGGCGCGAGACCTACGAGGGGTAGCCTCCAGACGACGAACGCGCGTCAGCGAGTCGCTTTGGGAAAGCTGCTCGCCGAGAGCTCGCCGATTTTCTTCCCCATCGCGGTGCCGACCTCCGTCGAGTTGCGGTAGTGCACCCCGTCGTAGATGCGCGCGACCGCGACCTCCTGGACGAAGTCGCCGATGCTCGTCCACGTGCGCACCACGCCCGACGCGGTCGAGCTGGCCGAGCTCAGTTTCGGAACCCGTCCGGCTCCTATCTCGGCTTCGAGCACGGCGCCCAGCGACGCTGACACGATGCAGTGGGCGCACGGGTATTCCGGGTGCATCGGCGTGTCGATGAACGGTGTCCAGCTCGGATCGCGCGCGGTGGCATCGTTGCCGTCGAGGTCGCCATTGCGAATGGCCGTGATGGGGCGCCAGAGGTTGTAGGCGTATTTGGCGTCGAAGACGGCGATCAGCGCGTCATCCATGGCCATCGCGGCCACCGCCAGGAGGCGCGCATTCTCGGTGACGTCTCGGCCGGGCGCGGTCGCGACCGAGCGCGCCACCGGCCAGTAGACGGCCGGAGCCGTCGCTTCCCAGAAGCGCGCGATGGCGGTCTGCTCCGGCGTTCGCTGGGTGCTGTTCTTCGCGCCGAGCGCCTTGATCTCGTTGTAGTCCCGCGCCCAGGTCTCACTGGTCAAAGCGGGCGGAGCGGCCGGGCGGAACTGGTCGCCGCTGGTCATCGTCCACGGCTTGCGCTTGCCCCAGTTGGGCACCGCCGGAAGCAGCGTCGGCACGTAGGCACCCGCCGCCACATGGGGTCGATACGTGTCAGGAAGTCCGATCCCGTCGTCGGCGCGAGCGGTGACGATGGCCGTCGCCGCCTGCTCGCCGACAGCGATGCCTTCGGTCTTCGCGGGTCCGTCGGGCAGCGGTCGCAGAGTGGCCTGATAGTCCGCGTCGATCGCCGCCTGCAGGGTCGGCATGAGCTTCATCAGCCCCGTCCGCGTCGCGGCGGCAACAGAGGCCTCCACCGACGCGCCGGGCGCGGCGGTGATCTTCGCGCGAGACGAAGGATAGCGCCCGGTGATCGCATTGACGGCCTCGAATACCGAGACCTGGACGATAGCCATCGTTCTCACGGCGATGGGAGTGGCCGGATGCTTAGAAGCGATGTCGGCGGCTCTCGCGTTCGAGTCGGTGACGACATCGGCGCGGGCGCCCGGCGCGCTGGTGAGTATCACTGCTGCGAGTACGAGGAACACGATGCAAAGCGTTTTCGAGTACATCAGAGATCCTCCTTCATGCTCGAGTTGAGGGCCCGTTGCGGATCAGCGCCCCTCGATCAGCTCACGTCGAGTCCGAGTGCGAGTCGCCCCGAGTAGAGGACCTGCGCCGGCTCCCGGATCGGGTGATAGCGCGCGGCCTGCACGTCACGGAAGAGACGCTCGAGGCCGAGGCTGCGGAAGAAGGCGGCCCCGCTCGCGACCTCCATCGCCCGCTCTACTGTCCTGATGGCCGCTCGCCCGACGACGGTGCGGCCTATCAGGATCTGGTTGGTCGTCTCCGCCCCCATGGGGCCGAGCGCCGCGGCGTCGAGCATGTGACGGAGCGCCATCCGCGCGACCGTCAGGTCGTTCTCCAGCTCGCCGACGAGGCGCTGCGTCGATGGATCCTGGCGCCGCTTCACAGCCTCGCCGAGAGCCAGGGCCCGTGCGGCCTCGGCGACACCGACGTAAACCGAATAGATGAGCGGCAGGGCGAGTGTGGCGACCACGTGCCAGGCAGGGCTCCAACGCCCGGGCGGCCGTCGGACGCCGATGGCGGCGTCAGGGACGAACACGCCGTCGAGCACGATGTCGTGAGAGCCGGTGGCGCGCATCCCGAGCGTGTGCCAGGTGTCCTGGATCGCCACCCCGGGAGCGTTGAGGGGCACGGGAAAGTGGACGACAACCGGGCCCTCCTGCGGGTCCTCGTAGATGGCCATTGTCATCAGAAGGTCGCCCGAAGGCGCCCCGCTGCCGAACACCTTGCGCGCGGTCACCCGATAGCCGCCTTCGACCTTCTCGGCCTTGCCCGAGCCGGCGAGCCAGTCGCTGCCGCCACTCGTGACGAGGACTAACTCTTCCGAGGCCACGCGTCGGAGGAACCTCTCGACCGGGGCTCGCTCGTGGCGCCACCGCCAGACGGGGATCGCGACCTGATGCATGTGCATCGACAACGCCAGGGCGGTCGAGCTGCAGTGGGTCGCCAGCGTCCGGAGGAGGTCGGCGAGCTCCTCGTGCGAGGCGCCGCCGCCGCCGAGCTCGAGGGGCACGCCGGCTGAGAAGACACGGCGCGCCCGCAGATCGGCGTAGTTGTCGGCGACGAACGCGTCGTCGGCGTCGTGGGCGGCGGCCCGAGCCGCGAAGGCCGGCCCGAGCTCTCGCACGACGGCGCCCCAGTCGGTCCGTGATTGGCTCTCCGCCATCGTCTGTCCTCTCATGGCTGGCAGCGCGACAGCCGGTTGCCCCATCGCTCCGAGGATGGCCGGTGCGCGCAAGCGCCGAAAGCCCAAAAAATGAACTTGCACCGTCCTTGGCGACGGGCCTAGAGTCCCCACAGCATGCACGGATATGGTCAATTCTGCCCGGTAGCCGTCGCCTGCGAGATCTTCGCGGAGCGGTGGACGCCGCTGATCCTGCGCGAGCTTCTCGCGGGCAGCCGACGCTTCTCGGAGATCCGACGAGGCATGCCCCATATCTCGCGCGCGCTGCTCGTACAACGCCTCCGCTACCTGGAGGACGCAGGTGTGATCGAGAGTCGGGCCCTGGCACGGGGTCGCGAGTACCTCCTGAGCCGGGCGGGGGAAGAGTTTCACGGTGTGATCGAGGGACTCGGCGCCTGGGGCCAGCGCTGGAGCCACGGACGCGCGACGACCCAGAACCTCGATGTGAAGCTGCTCATCTGGAACGTGCGGCGCCGCTTGGCCGTCGATCGGCTGCCCGAGAGACGCGTCGTCGTGCGGTTCGACTTCCGGGGCGTGCCGGCCGGGCGCGGGCCGGCGACCTGCTGGCTCGTCACCAGCCGCGAGGAGGTCGACGTGTGCCTCACCGATCCGGGCTTCGAAGTCGATCTCGTCGTGTCCGCCGATCTGGCCGGATTCACGAAGGTCTGGCTCGGCGACGTCTCGTTCGCTCAGGCCCTGCGCTTGCGGACGGTGCGCCTCGAGGGGCCGCGTGACCTCGTTCGCGCCTTTCCCGGCTGGCTGTTGCTCAGCCACTTCGCCGGCGTGGCGCGGCCCCGGGCGGCTCGCGCCTCTTAGCCTGACCGACCCGAGATGTACGGATCTGGCCGCGCCGTCTTTCCCCAGCGCATCGTCTGCCTCACCGCGGAAACCACCGAGATCGCGTTTCTGGTCGGCGCCGGTGACCGCGTCGTCGGCGTCCCGGGGACGGCGCGGCGACCCGACGCGGCCAGAGAGAAGGCGCGGGTCGGCGGCTTCACCACGTTCAAGCTCGACCGGATCCTGGCGCTCGAGCCCGATCTGGTTCTGGCATTCTCCGATCTTCAGCGGGACATCGTCCGCGACCTGATCGGCGCCGGCGTGGGCGTGCTCTGCACGAACCAGCGCTCGGTCGACGACGTCCTGCACGCGATCCTCCTCATCGGGGGTGCGCTCGGCTGCGAACAGGCGGCGCGCGGCGTGATCCAGGACATCGCGGACGAAATCCGGCAGATCCGGGAGTACTCGGCGGTGTGGCCCCACCGCCCGCGCGTCTACTTCGAGGAATGGATGGATCCGCTGATCGCCGGGATTCGCTGGGTGTCGGAGGTCATCGAGATCGCGGGCGGCCGGGACGTCTTCGCCGAGCTCCGCGGGCAGCCGGCGGCTCCCGGCCGGGTCGTCACGTCAGACGGCGTCGTCGCGCGCGATCCGCAGATCATCCTCGCCTCGTGGTGCGGCAAGCCGGTCGACCCGGCCGCGATCGCGCACCGGCCCGGCTGGGAGACGATCGCGGCGGTCAAGACGGGGCAGATCCACGAGATCGACGGCGCGGACATCCTGTCCCCCGGGCCTTCGCTCGTGCACGGAATCAGACGCATCCACGAGATTATTCAAGCCTTTCAAGCCACTGGTTAGCCTTCGCCCGTCCGGCCGCGCTTCACCTGGCCGGTACAATGAATACGTAGGGAAAATGGAATCCAAAAAACTTGGGGTGCGGCGGGGCGCGCGATAGGATTGGGCCTCCGACGGCCCGGGAGGACGAACGACTGATGACAGACCTTGCTCGCACTCGCCCGGAAAGCTTCTTCTCCGATCGCTTCAGTATCACGTCAGGCCTCATGGAGCGCGTGCTCGGCGGGAACCTCATCGGCAAGGTCGATGACGCCGACATCTACCTCGAGTACCGTATCAACGAAGAGCTGGTACTCGAGGAAGGGACAGTCAAAAAGGCCTCCCGCCACGTGAGCCAGGGAGCCGGAGTGCGGGCCCAGTCGGGGACCCGGACCGGCTATGCCCACACCGACGAGATCTCGATCAAGAACCTCGAGGAGGCCGCGCGCCAGGCGCGGGCGATCGCCGACCGAAGCGCCACCTCCGGAACGCTGGCGCTCGCGACTCGGGGCCGGCCGCACGATCTCTACACCCTGGCCGAGCCGCCGATCGTCACCGACCTCGCGCGCAAGCTCGAGCTGCTGCGGCGGATCGACGCCGAGACGCGCGCGACCGACCCCCGCATCAAGCAGGTCATCGCGTCGATCACGAGCGAAGAGGTCATCATGCTGATCGCGACCGCGTCGGGTTGGACGGTCGGCGACATCCGGCCGCTCACCCGGCTCAACGTCACCGCGATCGCGGAGGAAGGCGGCAAGCGCGAGATCGGCTCCTACGGTGGGGGCGGGCGCGTGACCTTCGACTTTTTCCTGGAAGAGGGGCGCTGGCGCCGGTTCGCCGCGGAGGCGGCGCGTCAGGCGGCCCTCAAGCTCGGGGCGGTCGACGCCCCCGCCGGAGCGATGACGGTCGTATTCGGGCCCGGCTGGCCGGGCATTCTGCTGCACGAGGCGATCGGGCACGGTCTCGAGGGCGATTTCAACCGCAAGGGCACGTCGGCCTTCGCCGGACGCATGGGGCAGAAGGTCGCCTCGGAGCTCGTCACGGTGGTCGACGACGGGACGATCCCGAATCGCCGCGGCTCGCTCAACGTCGACGACGAGGGCACGCCGACCGGCCGGACCGTCCTCATCGAGAACGGGATCCTCACCGGCTACATGCAGGACCGGCTGAACGCTCGGCTCATGGGCATGAAGCCGACCGGCAACGGGCGCCGCGAGTCCTACGCCTACCCGCCGATGCCGCGGATGACCAACACGTTCATGCTCGCCGGAGAGGACGACCCCGGGGAGATCCTGAGATCCGTGAAGCACGGCCTCTACGCCGTGACCTTCGGCGGCGGTCAGGTGGACATCACGAACGGCAAGTTCGTCTTCTCGGCGAGCGAGGCCTACCTCGTCGAGGACGGGCGCGTCACGGCGCCGGTCAAGGGCGCCACGCTGATCGGCAACGGCCCGGAGGCGCTCACGCGCGTCTCGCGCGTCGGGCGCGACCTCAAGCTCGACGAAGGGGTCGGCACCTGCGGCAAGGACGGACAGTCCGTGCCGGTGGGGGTCGGGCTCCCGACGATTCGGATCGACGGCATCACCGTCGGCGGCACCGCGGTATGAATCCGGGTCGCGCCTCACGAGCCTCGCTACAATGAACACCGACCTCCTTGTCTCGGTGCTCAAGCGCGCGTCCCAGCGGGGGGCCACGGCCGCCGACGGCTACCTCGTCGAGGAGAGCCACTTCAGCGCCTCGGTACGGATGGGCGAGATCGAGACCATCAACCACTCGCGCGAGCAGCGTCTCTCCCTGCGCGTCTTCGCCGGCCGGGCGTCGGCCGCCGCGTCGACCTCCGACCTCTCGCGCGAGTCCCTCGAGCGGGTCGTCGACGAGGCGACGGCGCTGGCGAAGGTCACGGCGGAGGATCCCCACGCTGGGCTGCCGGAGCCGTCCGCGCTGATCGAGCGCGTGCCCGACCTCGACCTCGCGGACACGGGCGGCGACCTCTCCCCCGAGGAAAAGATCGAGATCGCGCGGCGGGCCGAGGCCGCGGCGCTCGAGAGCGACCCGCGCGTCACGAACTCCGAAGGCGCCGAGTACTTCGATCGGCAGGCGCGCTACGCCTACGCGACTTCCCACGGCTTCGTTCACGGCTACGCGACGACGAGCTTCGGGATCAGCGTCGCGCCGATCGCGTCCCGGAACGGTGAGATGCAGCGGGACTACTGGTACTCGACGGCGCGCAAGCGCGCCGCGCTCGAGGATCCGGCGGCGGTCGGGCGGAGGGCGGCGGCGCGGGCGCTGCGGCGCCTGGGCGCCCGGAAGATGAAGTCGGTCGAGGTGCCCGTCGTCTTCGACCCGGAGACCGCGGCGAGCCTGGTACGCTCGATCGCCGGGGCGGCGAGCGGGCCGAGCCTCTACCGTCGGGCCTCGTTCCTGCTCGACCGGCTCGGCACGAAGATCGCGTCGCCGACCGTGACGATCGTGGACGACGCGCTGATCCCGTCGGCACTCGGCTCGCGGCCGTTCGACGGCGAGGGACTGGCGACCGGGCGGACCGTGCTGGTCCGGGACGGCGTGCTCGAATCCTACCTGCTCGACACCTACAGCGCCCGGAAGCTCGGGCTCCAGTCCACGCATCATGCCGGCCGGGACGGCAGCGGCGTCTCGGTCACGACGACCAACCTGATGCTGCTACCCGGCAAGACCTCGCCCGAGGAGCTCATCGGATCGGTCAAGAACGGGTTCTACGTGACCGAGCTGATCGGCTTCGGCGTGAACGGCGTCACCGGCGACTATTCGCGCGGCGCCGTGGGGCAGTGGATCGAGAACGGGCAGCTCGCGTATCCGGTGGAGGAAGTGACGGTGGCCGGCAACCTGCTGGCGATGCTGTCGGCGATCGACGGCGTCGGGAATGATCTGGTTCTTCGGGACCGGACGGTGGCGCCCACCGTGAGGATCGGGCGCATGGTGGTGGCGGGGACCTGATGGTCATCGACAGCCACTGTCACCTGCACGACCCCGCGTTCACCGACCTGAAGGAGACGCTCCGGCTGTCGCTGACGCACGACGTGTGGGGAGCGGTCGCGGTCGGGTGCGACGCCGAGACGAACGCGCAGACCCTCGAGGCGGCGGCCGCCGCGCCGAAAGCGGTCTGGGCGTGCCTGGGCTTTCATCCCGACCGGACGGAACTCACCGACGAAGACCTCGAGCGTGTCGAGGCGCAGATCGTCGCCCACCACTCGCGGATCGTGGGCATCGGAGAGATCGGGCTGCCCTGGTACTCGCTGGCTGGCGTGCCAGACGCGGCGGCGCTCATGGCGCGGGGCCGCGAGCGGCTCGCGCGGCTGCTCGATCTCGCCACGCGCTGGGATTTGCCGGTGGCGTTGCACGCGCCTCACGACGCCGCGGCCGATGCCCTGGAGGCTCTGAAGCGCCACGGCGTCGAGAGGGCGGTGTTTCACTGGCACAAGGCGCCCGCGGCGGTGACGCGCGCGATCGTCGAAGCGGGCTACTTCGTCTCGGTCACTCCGGACGTCGTCTATCGCGACCGGGATCGCGACCTGGTGTCGGGTGTCCCGCTCGACGCCCTGCTGGTCGAGAGCGACGGCCCGTGGAAATACCAGGGCGAGTTCGAGGGGATGGACTCCGGCCCCTGGCTCGCCGGCCGCGTGGCCGAGGAGGTGGCGAAGCTCAAGCGCCTGCCGATCGAGGACGTGATGTTCCAGCTTTCGACGAACGCCTGTCGGCTCTTCGACCTCATGTGGGCCTGACCCAGGAGCGTCACACCGTTACCCCGACGGGCGGCAAGCTCGCCCTCGTTCTGCATCTCCCGGACGGCAGCGGGCCCTTCCCCTGCGTCGTCGCCTGCCACGGGCTCAGCGCCTCGAAGGACAGTGACAAGTACCTGCTCCTCGGCGAGGAGTTCTCACGCGCGGGCCTGGCCCTGGCGCGCTTCGACTTCCGTGGCTGCGGCGAATCGGCCGGCCGCGAGGCCGACACGACCATCGCCACCCGTCTCGAGGACGCACGCGCCGTGCTGGCGCTGCTCGAAGATCACCCGCGGCTGGACGGCCGCGTGGGCTTGCTCGGATCGAGCCTGGGCGGGTTCGTCGCCCTCCATCTCGCGGCGGAGCGGCCCGGACCTCCGGTCGTGACGTGGAACTCTCCCGCGAGCCTGGACGACCTCGGCGACGACGCGGAGCGCTCGGACGGCATCGGCGTCCCGTTCCTGCTCGAGCTCTCGTCCCACCGATACGCCGCGTCCCCGGCCGGCGTGCCGCGCCATCTGGTGATCCACGGCGAGGCCGATGACGTGGTGCCGGTCGAGCACGGCGCGATCCTCCACGCGCGCGCGGCCGAGCCGTGCGATCTCATCCTCATCGCCGGTGCCGACCATCGTCTCACCGATCCGGATCATCGCCGGGAAGCCATCACGCGAAGCCTCGAGTGGCTCCAGCGGTGGCTTTAGGCGCCGGGCGCGTCAGCCGCGGATCACGACCGCGAAGATCACCAGGGCGAGTAGCAGGCGGTAGACGACGAACGGCCGGAGCGAGCGCGTCTTGAGGTAGCTCACCAGGAACCACACCGCGAACCAGCCGCTCACGAACGCGGCGACGAGCGCGACCGTCAGGGGCCCGGACTCGCCCGCGGGGAGACCCGTCTTCACCAGATGGAGCGCCTTCAGCGTGCCGGCGCCGGCTGTGATCGGAATGCCGAGCAGGAACGAGAAGCGCGCGGCCGTCGCGCGGTCGACGCCGCCCAGGAGCCCCGTGGTGATCGTGATGCCCGAGCGCGACGTGCCCGGGATCAGCGCGAGGGCCTGTGCGAAGCCGACCGCGAGCGCCTGGCCCAGCGAGACGCGCTCCAGCGGATCGCCGGGCACCGTCGGCGCCGCGGCGGCGCGGCGATCGGCGATCCACATGACGATCGCCCACCCCGCGGTCGCGACGGCGATGACGAGGGGCGACCGGAGCTTCGTTTCGACGAGCGCTCCGAAGAGGGCGCCGGCCACGGCGCCCGGGATCGTGGCCAGGACGAGCAGTCCGGCGATCCGGCGCGAGAGCGCCCCCGAGGCCATCCCCAGGAGCTCGCGCCGGAAGTAGGCGAGGAGTGCCGCCAGCGTGCCGAGATGCATGACCGCGTCGAAGGCGAGCCCCTGGTCGTCCCAGCCGAAGACGTACGGCACGAGGATCAGATGACCGGAGGACGAGACGGGGAGGAACTCGGTCAGACCCTGGACGAGGCCGAGAACCACCCCCTGGGTGTAGGTCACCCGACGATGTCTTCGCCGCCGTCGACGCCGATCACGTTGCCCGTGATCCAGTGCGTGTCCGGGTGGGAGAGGACCACGATGGCGCGCGCGACGTCCTCGGTCGTCGTCATCCGCCCACTCGGGTTGCGGCGCCGGGCCTCGGCGATGATCGCGTCGTGGCGCGGGATCTTTTGCAGCGCCGGCGTGTCGGTCACGCCGGCGCGGATGGCGTTCGCCGTGATGCCCTGCGGGGCGAGCTCGGAGGCGAGCTGGCGGATGTGCGACTCGAGCGCGGCCTTCGCTGCCGACACCGGGCCGTAGAAGGGCAGCACGCGTGTCCCGCCGGACGAGGTCATCGCGAAGACGCGCCCCCCGCGCGTCATGAGCCCGCGTCCGACGACCTCCTGGGTCCAGTAGACGAGGCTGTGGGCCATGACGTCGAGCGTCATCTCCATCTGCGCCGGCGTGACGGCCTCCTTCATCGGATCGGCGACGTAGAGCTTGAGCGTGCCGAAGGCGAGCGAGTGGAGGAGCACGCGCACGGTACCCGGCTCGCCGCGCTCCGCGAGGACGCCCTCCATCTGGCCCACGACCTCGGCGCGCCGGTCGGCGTCGGCGGCGTTGACGTTGAAGAACACCGCCTCGCGGCCGAGCGCCTTGATCTCGCCCGTGATCCGCTCGACGTTGCCCTGGGTCGCCTTGCGATCGAGGTGGACGCCGAAGATGTTCAGCCCGGCCCGCGCCAGCGCCAGGCTCGTGGCCTCGCCGAACCCCGACGAGGCACCGAGCGTGAGCGCCCAGCCGCTCAATTGGATCATCGTGTCTCCTTCCCGTGGACTAGGGCATTTTAGCATCGTAGAATCGCCTGGGGGCCATGCCGAAGACCGCGGGAATCGTTCTCGTCGGCAACGAGATCCTCTCGGGCAAGATCGCCGACGCCAACGCCGCCCACCTGTGCCGTGAGCTCCGCGCGCTGGGCGTCGACGTGCGCCGCATCTCGGTCATTCCAGACGAGGTCGAAGTGATCGCGCACGAGGTCGCCGCCGTCAGCCGGACCCACGACGTCGTGTTCACGTCGGGCGGCGTGGGGCCGACCCACGACGACGTCACGATCGAGGGCGTGGCGCTGGCGATGGGGGTCAAGGTCGTGCGCCACCCGCTGCTGGTCGCCATCCTCGAGCGACACTTCCGCGACCGGCTCAACGAATCGCACCTCAAGATGGCCGAGATGCCCGAGGGCGCCGAGCTGGTCGGCGGCGAGACGGTGCGCTTTCCGACGGTCCTCATGCGGAACGTCTACATCCTGCCGGGCGTGCCCGAGATCTTCCGCCAGAAATTCGAGGCGATCCGCGAGCGGTTCCGGGACCAGCCCATCCATCTGAAAAACGTGTTCGTCGCCATCGGCGAGGGGACCCTCGCCGATTATCTGAACGGACTGCTCGCGGACTTCCCGCTGCTGCTCCTGGGCTCGTACCCCGAGTTTTCCAATCCCGAGTACAAGGTGAAGGTGACGCTCGAGTCCCGGGACCGGGGTTACCTCGAGGGCGCCCTGACGGAGTTCCTGCGGCGCCTGCCGGCCGAAGCGCTCGTGAAGGTCACCTAGCACGAGGGCGCGATACTCGAATCTTGCCGATCGAGGGCCAGACGTCCGATGATGAAGCGATGGGTGTGATCGAGGATCCGATGAGCACCGCGAGCCGCCCGTCCAAGGTCGTCGTCGTGATGCCCGCCTACAACGCCGGGCAGACGCTCCGCCTGACCTACGAGGAGTTGCCGAAGGACACCGTGAGCCTCGTCATCCTCGTCGACGACGGCTCCACCGACGCGACGCTCGAGGTCGCCCGCCAGCTGGGCCTCGAGATCTTCGTCCACAACCGCAACTACGGGTACGGCGCCAACCAGAAGACGTGCTACGCGGAGGCGCTGCGGGCCGGCGCCGACGTCGTGGTCATGGTGCATCCCGACTATCAGTACGATCCTCGGCTCGTCCCACAGATCATCGAGCCGATCGTCCGGGGCGAGGCCGACGTGGTCCTGGGCTCACGGCTCAAGGAGGGCTCGGCGCTCGGCCAGGGAATGCCGTGGTGGAAGTACCTCGCCAATCGCTTCCTCACGGGGCTGGAGAACCGCGTGTTCGCGCTGTCCCTGTCGGAGTACCACACGGGCTATCGCGCCTTCACGCGCGAAGTGCTCGAGACGGTCAACTTCCCCGCGAACTCGGATGGCTTCGTCTTCGACCAGGAAATCATCGCGCAGGTCGTCGCCGCGCGCTTCCGGATCGCCGAGATCGCCGTGCCGACGCGCTACTTCCCCGAGGCATCGTCGGCGAGCTTCTTCGCCTCGGTCGTCTACGGCTTACGAATTCTCGCCGTCCTCTTCTGGTTCACGCTGAACCAGCGCGGGCTGCGGCGCTCGCGCCGCTTCGACAGTCTCCGGGCCAGATACACGCGCCTGCCGTGACGCGCCGGGCGATGGTCGTTAGTGGGTCGTGTCCGGGGGGTCGTCGGCGGGGAGGGCGCCGAGGACGTGGGAGGCGTGGTGGTGGATCAGGCGCCAGCCGTCGGGGCCGCGCTCGAACAGGTTGGTGGCGAGCACCGTGGTGATCGCGAGTCGGCCGCGGACCTCCGAGAAGATGTTCTCCGTGCACGTCACCCAGGCGAGATCGCCGGTCGCGGTGGCGCGGACGTCCGACAGCGTGAACCGCATCTCGGCGGTGTTCGCGAAGATCGTCTCCCACGACGACCGCACGGCGTCCCAGCCGACCAGAATGGGCCAGCCCGGGTGGACGCACTTCACGTGCTCGCCGCGGGACCACACCAGCTCCATCCGCGCGAGGTCGAGCGTCTCGAACGCCTGGTAGAAGCGCGCGTTCGCCTGCTCGACCTCGGCGACGTCGCTCATCCCCAGCCGCTGGTCATTCCGCGTCCGGCGGCCATCGCACCACGAGCGACTCGCCGTCGAGCGACAGCGGCAGGACGGTCAGGCGGTCACCGACGCACGGGCCGGCCGTGCAGAGCCCGCTGGTCGGCTCGTAGAGGGCGCCGTGGGTCGAGCAGATCAGCGCGCGACCGTCCTCGGTGAAGAACTCGTTGGGCCACAGGTCGAGCGGGGTGCCCACATGCGGGCAGCGATTCACGTACGCGCGGTAGTGCCCGTCGTGATTCACGACGAAGCCGCTCACGCTGCGACCGGCGCGCTCGAGGCGAAACGTCGCGGTGTGGCCGGGCGGCACCGTCGCGGCGGCGCAGCGCCACTCGTCGGAGCCCGTCATCGCCCGGATGGTATCATCCCTGCGTATGCTCGCGATCGATGCGCGTGACGTCGAGAAGACATTCCGCTCGGGATGGCCGCGGCGGCGGGAAACCCCCGCGCTGCGCGGAGTCTCGCTGGCGGTGGAGCGCGGCTCGATCTTCGGCCTCCTCGGCCCCAACGGCGCCGGGAAGACGACGCTGCTCTCGATCCTCGCCACGCTGCTGACGCCCGACCGGGGCACCGTCATGGTGCTGGGCCTCGACGTCGTCCGCGAGGCGGGCGCGCTGCGGCGCCGGCTCAACATGGCGAGCGGCCGACCGTCGTTCCTCTGGAGCCTCCGCGTCGCCGAGATCATCGCGTTCTACGGGCGGCTCTATGGCATCAGCGGCGCGACGCTCCGCCGCCGCGTCGACGGGCTGATCGAGCTCTGCGAGCTCGGCCCGTACCGCCGGATCCCGTACAGCGACCTGTCGACCGGGCTCAAGCAGCGGGTGGCCCTCGCCAAGTCGCTCGTGAACGACCCCGAGCTCCTCTTCCTCGACGAGCCGACGCTCGGCCTCGACCCCGACGTCTCGGTGCGGGTCCGCGCGCACATCGCCCGGCTCCGGCGCGAGCAAGGCATCACGATCGTGCTGACGACCCACTACATGCGCGAGGCGGACGAGCTCTGCGACGAGATCGCGTTCATCAAGGGCGGTCGAATCCTCGCCCGGGGCACGCCCGGGGAGCTCAAGCGCCAGATCCGCCTCGGCGAGGTCGTCGCGCTCCGGCTGGACCCGGTGCGGGTGCCGTGGCTCGCCGACGTCCCGGGCGTTCTTCGGTGCGTCGAGGTCGACGGGTGGGTCGAGTGCACGGTGGACGAGGCCGAGAAGCGCCTGCCGGAGCTGCTCCGCGCGCTGTACGCCGACGGCGTCGTCATCCGCAACGTGCAGGTGCGCGAGCCGGAGCTGGAGGAGGTCTTCGTTGAGCTGGCGAAATGAGCTGCTCGCCGTCTGGGCGGTGACCCTCCGCAACGCCCTCATGGGCGCGCGCAACGTGTTCTTCTTCTTCGAGCTGCTCTTCTGGCCGATCGTCGGCGTCCTCTCCATCGGCCTGATGTCGCGGTTTCTCGAGCTGACGGAGGCGCAGGCGTCGTTCGTGCTGGTCGGCACGATCGCGCTCTCGGTGGTCAACGTCTGCCAGCTCGAGGTCGCCTACGCGGTCCTGCTCGACGTCTGGTCGAAGTCGCTGAAGCACCAGTTCCTCGCGCCGATCGGCATTCGTCACCTGACGCTCGGCTCCTGGGTCGTCGGGATGGTTCGCAGCCTGGCCGTGTTCGGGCTGCTGGCCGCACTGGGCCGCTGGGCGTTCGGCTTCCAGGTGCTCCAGCCCGGCTGGCTCGCGCTCGCGACGTTTCTCCTGGGCTGCTTCCTCACCGCCTGGGTGGTCGGCGTCTCCGTGTGCGCCCTCATCACGCTCTTCGGCAACCGCGCCGAGGCGTTCGCGTGGGCGAGCGTCAACATGGTGCTCGTGCTCGCCGGGATCTACTACCCCATCTCGGTCCTCCCGGACCCCATCGCGGCGATCGCACGGGCGATCCCGCTCACGTACTTCCTCGACGCCTACCGGGCGCACTACGGATTCGCGTCGGAGTTCAGCGCGCCGATCGCGACCGGGCTCGCGCTGTCGGTTCTCTACGCGGGCCTGGCCCACTGGGCGTTCCTGGCGGCGATCCATCGGGCACGCCGGACGGGGCTTCTCCTCAAGATGTCGGAGTGACGCCGCCAGTGGACCCGGCGCTCTCGGCGATCGTCCTGGGATTCATCCTCGGTCTCCAGCACGCGACCGACCCGGACCACCTGGTCGCGGTGGCGACCATCGTGACGCGCGAGCGGCGCTTCACCGACGGCGCGCTGGTGGGGGTCCTCTGGGGCGCGGGCCACATGACGACGCTGACGATCGTCGGCGCCATCATCATCGGGCTGAAGCTCACGATCACGCCGGCGGTCGGCAGCGGGCTCGAGCTGGTCGTGGCCGGCATGCTGATCCTGCTGGGCGTGCTGCGGCTGCGAGACGCGGCGCGCGGGCTCGCGACGGTGCCCGCCGCGCACCTCGTCGCCGACCACGAGCACGGCGGCCAGGGGGTCGTCCACAGCCATCCCCACGTGCACGGCGCCGACCACGCTCACGAGCACCCGCACGTCCATCCGTCGCGCTGGCTGGCGTCGCTCGGGTGGCGGAGCGGCTGGCCCGCGGGCCGCGCCCTTCTCGTCGGGGCCGTGCACGGGCTGGCGGGCAGCGCCGCCGTCTCGTTGCTGGTGCTGGCGACGCTGCGCTCGACCGCGGGCGCCGTCGCATATCTGTTGATCTTCGGTGTCGGGACGGTCATCGGCATGACCCTGCTGACCGCCGTGATGGCCTATCCCGTGGCCCTGGCACTCCGCTTCCGCCGCGCCCGTCAGGCGCTCGCCGTCTGCGCCGGCATCGGCTCGATCGTGTTCGGCCTCGCGTACGGCTACCACGTTCTGTGATTGTGACTGACTGCATGGGGGGCCTCGAAGGGCCCCCCGAGCCCCCCGCGCTCGGAAGCGTCCCGGCGGAGCCGTGACGCTCCTCGGGTTTGCGAGAGGTATTGGGGCCTCGAAGGGCCCCCCAAGGGGGAAATGGCCTGGGTTTTAAGGGCTCACCGGAGGTCGCCATGACGAACCCGGAGCGCGCGACCCGCGTCGAGACCGACAGCATGGGGCCGATCGAGGTGCGCGCCGACCGGTACTGGGGCGCTCAGACCGAGCGCTCGCTGCATCATTTCGCGATCGGCGAGGACCGCATGCCCCTGCCGGTGGTCCACGCGCTCGGGCTCCTCAAGAAGGCGGCGGCCCTGGTCAACCACGAGATAGGGCGGCTCGACGCCCGCCGCGCCGAGCTCATCGTGCGCGCCGCCGACGAGGTGATCGCGGGCAAGCTCGACGCGCACTTCCCGCTCTCGGTCTGGCAGACCGGCTCCGGCACCCAGACCAACATGAACGTGAACGAGGTGATCGCCAACCGCGCGATCGAGCAGGCGGGCGGCAAGATGGGGAGCAAGGACCCGGTCCATCCCAACGATCACGTCAACATGTCGCAGTCGTCGAACGACGCGTTCCCGACCGCGATGCACGTCGCGGCCACGCTCGAGCTCACGTCCCGGCTCCTCCCGAGCGTCCGGGCGCTGCGGGACGCGCTCGCCGCCAAGGCCCGGGAGTTCGTCGACATCGTGAAGATCGGCCGGACGCACCTGCAAGACGCGGTGCCGCTCACGCTCGGCCAGGAATTCTCGGGCTACGTCGCCCAGCTCGACGCCGGCATCGCGCGGATCGAGGCGACGCTCCCCGGGCTCCTGGCCCTCGCGATCGGGGGCACCGCGGTCGGCACCGGGCTCAACGCGCCCGCCGGCTTCGGCGAGGCCGTCGCCGGCAAGCTGGCCGAGCTGACGGGCCTCCCGTTCACGTCGGCGGCCAACAAGTTCGCCGCGCTGGCCGCGCACGACGACCTCGTGATGGCGAGCGGGGCGCTCCGGACGCTCGCCGGCTCGCTCATGAAGATCGCCAACGACCTCCGCTGGCTCGGCTCGGGGCCGCGGAGCGGCCTCGGCGAGCTCCGCCTGCCGGAGAACGAGCCGGGCTCCTCGATCATGCCGGGCAAGGTCAACCCGACCCAGGCCGAGGCGGTCACGATGGTCGCGGTGCAGGTGATCGGCAACGACACGACGATCGCGGTGGCGGGCTCGCAGGGCAACTTCGAGCTGAACGTCTTCAAGCCGGTGATGATCTTCGACTTCCTGCACTCCGTGCGGCTGCTGGGCGACGCGTGCGCGCGCTTCCGCGAGTTCTGCGTGGAGGGGATCGAGGCGAACCGGTCCAGAATCGCCGAGCTCGTCGAGCGCTCGCTCATGCTCGTGACGGCGCTCGCCCCGCACATCGGCTACGACCGCGCGGCCGCGATCGCCAAGAAGGCCCACGCCGAAGGGCTCACGCTGCGGGACGCCGCCCTCGCCTCCGGCTACGTGACCGCCGACCAGTACGACCGCTGGGTGCGGCCCGGCGACATGGTCCGCCCGGGCTAGGGTCGCGCGCGTCCTCGGGCCCGACGTCCCAAAAGGCGAGGCAGATCTGACTCGGAAATGACAGAACCGGTGCCTGGTTGGCGCGAGCGGTGGCCCAGACAACCAGAGGCGACAAGCCGGGGAAGTCCTTTACGGGAACCTACTTAAGGCATCCCCCAGGCTAAGAGCCGCCGGTCGGCCCGAGTCTTGCCCTGGCTCTTGCCGTGGCTACTCCCGGCGCACCGATGCCGCGGGACCGAAGATTGACGTCTCGAGAGCGGGAGGTCCTCCTGCTGATCGCCGAGGGCTGCACCTCCCGCGAGATCGCTGGCCGGCTTCAGATCAGCCCCAAGACTGTTGAGACCTTCCGAGCAATCCTCCTCGGCAAGACCCGCGCGAAGAACTCGGTCCAGCTCGTGCTCAAAGCCCAGGCCATGGGCTGGCTCGACCTCGTCTCCTCGCCCCACGCAGAGGTATGACAATGGCAAATCGCCGCGCCCTCGTCGTGCCGACGCCGCAAGACGGCTCGGTTGATAGCTCGCTCGTGCTTCCCACGCTGCTCCGGGCGCTCCAGCAGGTCCGCGATGGCAATTTCTCGGTCCGTCTCCCCGTGGAGTGGTCGGGCCTCAGCGGCAAGATCGCCGACGCATTCAACGACATCGTATCCAGCAACGCGCGGATCGCTGACGAGCTTGAACGGCTCGGGAGAGCCGTCGGGAAAGAGGGCAAGACCCGACAGCGCGTATCGTTCGGCCGCCCGAGCCAGGCGTGGGGCGAGATGGAGGCTACGGTCAACGCCCTCGTGGAGGACCTGATCTGGCCGACGACCGAAGTCACCCGCGCCATCGCGGCCGTCGCCGAGGGCGACCTCTCCCAGACGGTGCGGCTGGACGCGGAGGGCCGTCGGCTGCAGGGAGAGTTCCTGCGGTCGGCCACGATCGTCAACTCGATGATCGCGCAGCTCGGCGTCTTCGCCCGGGAGGTGACGCGGGTGGCGCGGGAGGTGGGCACGGACGGCAAGCTCGGCGGGCAGGCGCAGGTGCCGGGGGTGGCCGGGACGTGGAAGGACCTGACCGA
>Ga0137403_10000866_pt1 | contig 38911 bp, 36 predicted proteins | sample CZOMad2_1_16fung_FD_122057 | JGI IMG/M metagenome (GOLD analysis project Ga0137403, IMG submission 122057) | Vadose zone soil fungal communities from Angelo Coast Range Reserve, California, USA - CZOMad2_1_16fungal (Hybrid Assembly) | ecosystem: Environmental > Terrestrial > Soil > Vadose zone...
CCGATGCGCCTGCCGTTTATTGGAACTTCGCTTGGCGGCGCTATTTTTTATGACGGCGGCAACGTGTACAGCCGGCTGAGCCGGATCTCCTTCCATTCCATGTTGCCGACGCCCACTTTTACGCTGCAAAACTCAGCGCTTCCGCCCGGACCAACAAACCTGCCGGTGTGCGCCACGAACTGCACGAACGAACTGAATTACTTTGCTCACACCATCGGGCTAGGCCTGAGATACAAGACCCCAGTGGGTCCGATTCGCATCGATCTTGGTTACCAGCTCAATCGTCCTTCGTTTGTGATTCCCATTCAATGCCCGAGCAATACCACGAGCACGACTTGCCCGGTTGGCTCTCTGGGCCAGCAGGGCACACGACTCCCCGGCTTTCAAATCTTTTTCAATCTGGGGTCGAGCTTCTAGTGCGCAGGCCGGCCATTCGCGTTCTTGCGGTTTCGCTGCTCCTGGTGGCGGGGGCGGGAGTAGTAACCGCGCAGGAAATAGTGGACCGGGTTGCCGCGCGAATTGAAAACGACATCATATTATTGAGCGACATCCGTGCGCTCAGCCGCTACCAGCAATTCCTGGATGGAAAATCGGAAACGGATGGGCAAATTCTCGACCGGCTGATCGATCAGTGGATCGTGCGAACCGAAGCCAATGTTTCGCGTTTCCCGCAGCCATCGGCGGCCGACATCGAACGCAGCGTGGAGCGCGTCCGGAAATCATTCCCATCGACGGGGGAGTACGAGGCCAGGATAAAACAGATTGGACTGAGCGACGCCGAAGTGCGGGAAATGGCGGCAGCGCAATTGTATTTAAGCAACTACCTGGATTCACGGTTTCGTCCCGGAGTGCAGATTGACCCCAAGACGGTAGACGATTTCTACCAAAAGTCAGTAGTGCCTCTGGCCAAGTCGCGCGGGCAGGAACCGCCGCCGCTGGACACAGCGCGGGACTTCATCCGGGAAGCGCTGGTCCAGCGCGGAATCAACGACCAGGCCGATCAATGGCTGATCGAGAGCAAGGCCCGCCTGCACATTGAAAAATTCATCAACGAGGCGGCGAAATGAAGCGTAAGGGCCGCCACCCGATCTGGAACTGGATCATTCACACGCCGTGGGTGCTGGCGGTAATAACGCTTTTGGCGATCGTTGTTTTTTTTGGCAGCGGCGCGGGCAATCCCCTGTTAACGCGCCTGCTGGTGAGCCGTTTGGAGAGGATGACGGGCGGCAAAGTGGAGTTGCGCTCATTGTCGATTCAATGGCTCGCCATGCGGGCAACGATAAAAGGCCTAGTGATCCACGGAAGGGAGCCTGCGGGAACCGAACCTCTATTCACAGCTGAAGAAGTGCAGGCCGGACTGCGCATCGTTTCCTTCTGGGGACACCGGATTTCGCTTGATGAACTTGTGGTGCAGAAACCACACGTGCACATCCGCGTGGAAAAGAACGGTACGACCAATGTGCCTTCGCCTCCGCGGCCTGTTTCCGTCGACAAGCCGCTACGCGACACGCTCTTCGAGTGGCATATCCGGCGCGTGCTGCTCGCTGACGGGTGGCTGCTCTACAACGACTTCAAAACACCGATTACCGTGCATGGGGGAGACCTGCGGTTCGGGCTGGAGGCCGGGGGCACGTTGGAGAATCCCCTGTATCTCGGCAATCTTGATTGGCAAACCATGCAGTTCGCATCGAAGCACTTCGTACCGCTGCCGGTGGGGCTCACGGCAAAGTTTACGATATGGCGCAAAGGATTCACCCTTGAGCAGGGAGTATTCAGCGCCGGGCACTCGCATCTCGATGCCCAAGCGGAAATGAATGATTTCGCGAATCCGCAATGGAGTTTCCGGTACCGCGGCTGGGTCGATCTGCTGGATTTCCGGGAAACTTTGCGCAATCCCATGGTGCCGACAGGGCGGGTCGATGTACGCGGAGAAGGCCAGTTTGCCGGCGGCCAGTACAAGGGCAGTGGGAGCTACTCCGGGCAGAATATCGCGCTGCCTTATGAAATCTTTCATACCAGCGGTCTCACCAGCAAGGGCAGCTATCGAATCGACAATCGCGGCCTGGAGGTGCCGGATTTTTATGCGGGCGCGTTTGGCGGGAGCGTAACTGGGCGCGTGACGCTGCGATTCGACGGCCTGAAATTCAGGGCCGACACGCATGTGCAGAATGTAAAGCTGGCGGGAGTCCTGCCGGCGATCGAACACCGAGACTTCCCTATCGACGAGCTGCACTGGGACGCGCGGATGACCGCAGACACGGTGGAAACCTGGACTGGCGGTTTCGAACACTTCGAAATTTCGGTGAATACCGTGTGGGAGGAACCGGAAGAACTGGCGCCGGGCCATCAGCCGGTAAACGCTGCCTGGAAGTTCCGCTACCGCTATGACGCCAGCATGCTGGCGATCGACTCCGGTGAATTCGAGACGCCGTCATCGCGCGGCACGATAGACGGCGTTCTTGCCCCGCGCAATTCATTGATGACTCTGCGCTTTGAGGCCGGATCGCTGGAGACCTACAAGGATTTCATCAACGGACTGCGAGGAGCCGCGCCCGGTTCCGCGGAAGCCGCGAAACAGTTATCGGGGAGCGTACGGTGGGATGGAAAAATCGTGGGTCCCTCCGGAGGTCCGGCGTTTCAGGGGCACTTCCGCGGGGAACACGCGCGGTACGACGGCGTCTTCGTGGATTTCCTTGAGGGGGACCTGAGCTACTCGCCCTCGGAACTTACGCTCGGGCACGGACATGCCCGCAGCAGCAACATGGAATCCGATATCGAAGGAAGGCTTTCGCTCACAAAATGGAATTTCCTTCCGGAAAATCAGTGGACAGCGGAGACAAATTTCGAAAAAGTTCCAGCCGAAAACCTCGAGCGTTTGCTGGGTCTGAACTACCCGGTCAGTGGACTGTTGACCGGGCAGTTTCATGGGCACGGAACCCGGGAAGAACCCAGCGTCACCGGTTTGTTCGATCTGGCAGAGGGCAAGGTCTATGGACTTTCCTTTAATCGACTGCGCGGGCAACTGAACATTTCGCCGGAGGAAGTGCGCATCGCGGACGCGGAGTTACGATTCTTTCCGCCCGGAAAAGAAAACGGGCGTGGCGCGGGAATCATTACCGGCTCGGCTGGTTACCGCTTTCGGGAGCAGACAGTTTCTGCGGAGCTCGTAGGCGCGGCCCTGCCACTGGAGAATATTGAGAAATTGCAAGTGGCGCGCGTGCCCGTGGGAGGGCAGGTAACTTTCCGGTTGAGGGCCAGCGGCCCATTGAAAACGCCGATTGGCGACGGTTCCTTCCGGGTCGTGGACCTGCGAATCGGCCAGGTGGTGGTAGGCAGTTTTGACGGCAAGTTGACCTCGGACGGGCGAGCGGCACGCTTGGAATTGGGTTCGGCAATGGCCACGGGAGAGGTTAGTGGGGGCTATACACTCGGACTTGCCGATCCGTATCCGATCAATGGCAAAGTCTCGATCAAGAACATTGACTTGGATCCTTTCCTGCTCTCGGCGTTACACCTGAAAGATTTCAGCGGCCACGCGAATGCTGACGGCGACATTTCGGTAAATGGTTCGCTCAAGGAACTGCAAAACATTATTGTGGAGGCAAATTTCTCGCGGCTGGCCATGAATTACGCTAACGTGCGGCTGGAAAATACCGGGCCGGTTCGTTTTCGATCGACGAAGAATAGCCTGGAGATCGAACCGGTGACATTGCGGGGAACGGACACTAATTTACAGATCTCAGGATCGGTTCAATTTGCAGGGCGCCGGGCGGTCGGATTGCGCCTGAATGGCGCACTGGACCTGCGGCTGATCAGCGGTTTTGTGCCCAATCTCGACGCACGCGGTCCAGCGCAAATCAACGCTGCCTTTGAAGGGACGCTGGACCGGCCCCGCATCACTGGACGCGTGCACATCGAAAATGCCTCCGCGCGCGCGGCGGATTTTCCAACCGGGCTTAGCGCCATCACGGGCGACATGGTTTTCGATGCGACGCGCCTGTTCCTGGAAAATATGAGCGCGGAATCCGGAGGAGGCACGCTGCATCTTTCCGGAAGCGTGAACTACGCGGAAAGTCCGCTGCGCTACGACCTCAGCGTGCGCACCGATCGAGTGCGCATCCGGTATCCGGAGGGCATGAGTTGGCTGGTGGGAGGTTCGTTAAGGCTAACGGGCACGCCAGAGGCGGGTCTGCTCTCCGGGAAGGTGACCATCGAGCGGGTCACTCTCACGCAAGGATTGGAAGTCGCGGGGATGCTGGTGTCAGCAAAAGAAGGCATCGCCAGCCCGACGACAAGTTCACCGTACTTGCGCAATTTACAGTTCGATGTCGAAGCGGTGTCGGCGCCCGATGCGCGGATGGAATGGCCCGGAGCGCAACTGCAGGCCGAAGCGAATCTTCGGGTGCGCGGGACGTGGGAACATCCGATTCTCCTTGGCCACATTCATATTTTGTCGGGTGATTTATATTTTGCGAGCAACCGCTACCGGGTTACCCGGGGAGACTTGAACTTCGCGAATCCCTTCCGCCTGGATCCGGTTTTGAACGTGGAAGCAACCACGACGATTCAGCAATATGAGATCACGCTGAATTTCAATGGCCCGGCCAGCAAGCTCACGCTGGCATATCGCTCCGATCCGCCGCTGCCAGCGAACGACATCATTACGCTGCTGGCGCTTGGGCAAACCAGCTCTGAAGCGACCACGCGCAGCGGCGGCACGTCGCAGAGCGGAACGGCGGGTGCCTCAGCAATTCTTTCCGAAGCGATTTCCAGCCAATTGGGCGGACGCCTGGAACGCTTGTTTGGAATAACCAGATTTCGCGTTGATCCGGGGCTGGCCGGAGTTGGCTCGACGGGCTCGGAACAGAACGCCGCGGCGCGCGTGACGGTGGAGCAACAGATCGCACGCAATCTCACGATCACCTATGTTTCTAACGTGAGCTCCACGCAGCAGCAGGTCATTCAAGTGGAATACAACGTGGACCGAAACGTTTCCATTGTCGGACTACGCGATCAAAACGGAACGTTTGGTATCGACATAAAAATCAAAAAGCGCTTCCCGTGATCGGAAAGCGCTTCCTGAACTAAATTCCGATTATTGCGGATCTTGCTGTTGGGCGGCCTGTTGTGTAGGCGCTGGATTTTGTCCGGCGCGCTGTGCCCGGCGCTGCTGCCAGCGGTTCTGGCCTTGTCCATTCCCGAGATGCGCTGACTGGCCGATCTCCGGATTCTCCTGCTTCATTTCCGCGAGGGAATCCTTGGCGGCTTTGGCGCCGGCGGCGCGGATCGCCGCCTGAGTTTCACGGCCGATTTTGGGCGTCTCCGCGGAGACCTTCTGGCCGAGAGGAGAACCGTAAAACTGGAGCAACCCCTTGATTTCATCATCCGTAAAATGCTTGTCGTAAATGGCCACGAGTTGATCGGTTACCTGGTCGACATCAAATTTCTTCTGGTAGCTGGCGGCGAACGCGTTTACAAACGCCTGGCCTTTGTTGTTGTTGGGAACGGTGGCGAGTAATTTTTCACGAGACTGCTCGATGGCGGTGTTGGAGCCGTCCTGCACCAGATCGCGCGCACCGACCAATTCCATCAGCGAACGAATGTCGGCCTCTTTCGCGGGATCAATCGAAGAACTGGATTGCAGAGAGGCAGCACTGTTTTGTGCCGGGCCTGCGCCTTGCGGTGACGCTTGCACGGCATTTTGAGATGCTCCCTGAATGACCAGGAAAAAAGTGCCGACGTAAATAATGACCAGCGCAAGAACCGCTTTCATGACTGCCTCCGTGGCGGCTTTGCAGGTGTTCGCGCCACGGGTTCGATTCTAGGAGCAGCAATGGGGCGCCGCGACTGTCTTGGGGGACAGTCGTGCTGCGTCGTTTACTGGCCCCAGGTCCAGGTCCGGGAACAGGTAGCGAATTTCTGTTACGATGCCACGCCATGAACAACACGGAAATGCACAGCGGCGCGCCGCACGGCGAGCCTGACCCCGCGGCGATTGTTGCGCGCGAAGCAGGGCTCCATCAAGACCTGTCGCCGCGGCAAGTCGCCATGATCGGACTGGGCAGCACTATCGGAACTGGATTGTTTCTAGGGAGCGCCATTTCCGTAAAGCTAGCGGGCCCGGCGGTGATTCTCAGTTTTCTGGGAGGATCGCTGATTGCGCTGACAGTGATGTGGGCGCTGGCGGAGATGACCGCCGAACATCCAGCCGCGGGCTCCTTCGGGCTGCATGCCGAGATTTATCTACATCCGTGGGCGGGTTTTGCGATCCGCTACACGTATTGGCTGTGCCTGGTGGTGATTGTGGGAAGTGAAGTTGTGGCGGCAGCTATCTACTGCAAACTCTGGTTTGCTGACATTCCATCGTGGATGTGGGTGGCTGCTTTTTCTGCTGCGATCGTTTATGTCAACACCGTCAGTGTCAAGAGCTTCGGGAGGTTCGAATACTGGTTCGCGATGATTAAAGTGGTGACCATCGCGGTTTTTCTGGTCCTTGGAACGGCGCTCCTGGCGGGCATCGGGTTCCCACGCGTCGGGACCGCCAACTACACGGGACACGGCGGATTCTTTCCCAGCGGGCTGAGCGGTGTACTGCTGGGAATTACCATGGCGGTGTTTAGTTTTCTGGGGATTGAGATCGTGGCCGCGACCGCAGGAGAAGCGGCAGAACCGCGAGTCGCCGTGCCAAAGGCGCTGCGCCGTACGCTCTTCTATCTCGTACTGTTCTATCTTGGCGGGCTGGCACTGGTAGTCGGACTCGTCCCTTGGAACCAGATCGCCCTGGGAGAAAGCCCGTTCGTCCGCGTGTTCCAGACCGCGGGCATCCCTGCCGCCGGAAATGTGATGAATTTTGTGGTGCTGACGGCGGCGCTTTCGAGCGCCATGTGCAATCTCTATTTCACGGCAAGATTGCTATTCTCTCTGGCACGCGGCGGCTATGCGCCAGCAGCCTTGGGCCGTCTGAGCAAGCGAGGCATGCCTGTCGCGGCTGTGCTGGCCTCCAGCGCCGGAATGGTGGCTGCGGTTTTTCTTTCGCATTTCTTTGAGGCTACTGCTTTCGTCTTCATGATCGGCGTGGCGTTTTTCGGCGGACCTTTCATCTGGATCATGGTTCTTGTGACGCACCTGGCGTTTCGGCGGACAAATGCTCGCGCGGGAAAAACAGTAGTGCGCTTCGCACCGCCAGGTCCCTGGAGCTCGCTGCTCGGCCTTGCCGCGCTGCTCGGGGTGCTCATCTCCACATGGTGGGTTCCCGGCTTTCGTGTGACGCTCCAGGCCGGTCCTCCCTGGCTGGCCTTCATCACCGTGTGTTACTTTGTGTGGAGAAACACGCGTTCGCGCAGTTCGGGGAGTGAAGGTTTGCACGATGGATGAACTTCTAAAGTGGCGCGGGGAGTTTCCGATTCTGGATCGCACCACTTATATGATCAGCAATTCGCTGGGGGCGATGCCTCGGGGAGTGTATGGCGGATTGCGTTCGTACGCCGATTCGTGGGCGGAACGCGGAGTGCGCGCCTGGGAAGAGGGCTGGTGGGAGATGGCGGTGGGCGTGGGCGACCTGATCGCTCCGCTGATCGGAGCAGGCCCGGGCGAGATTTCGTTGCACCAGAATGTGACGCTCACGCAGGCGGTGATTTCGTCGTGCTTTGATTTTCGCGGACCTCGCAACAAAGTGGTGATGGTCGAGCTGGAATTTCCTTCGATTCAATATTTCTACCACGAGCAACGGCGGCTCGGTGCGCGCGTCGAGGTCGTTCCGGCTCCGGACCACATTCGCATCGACTTGGATAAGCTGCTCGCAGCCATCGACGAAACGACCCTGCTGGTGCCGATTTCCCAGGTTCTTTTCCGGAGCTCGTGCATCGTCGACGCGAGCGCCATTGTTGAACGCGCTCATCGCGTCGGCGCTCACGTGATACTGGATGTCTTTCAGGCTACAGGTACAATTCCTCTCGACGTACGCGCCTTGGGAGTAGATTTTGTGGTGGGTGGTGTCCTCAAGTGGCTCTGCGGCGGGCCGGGCGTGGCGTATCTTTATGTCCGCGAAGATTTACGCGCCAAGTTGCGGCCTGCGCTGACGGGTTGGAGCGCGCACCGCCGCCCGTTTGCCTTTGAAACCGGGGCCATCGACCCTCGAGAAGACTCCTGGCGGTATTTGAACGGGACGCCGCACATTCCCGCGCTCTATGCGTGCCAGCCGGGGCTGGAAATTCTCAACAAAGTTGGCATCGCGGCGGTACGCGAGAAATCCATGCGCATGACCGCGCGCCTCATGGAAGGCGCCCGGGCTCGCGGCTGGCGCGCGAACACGCCCGAAAATCCGGCAGAGCGAGCGGGCACGGTCTCAATTGAATGTCCGCATGCGTATGAGGTGTGCCGGGAACTCCTCGCACGAGACATACTTGTCGACTACCGGCCTAAAGCCGGGGTACGTGTGTCGCCACATTTTTATAATCGGGATGAAGAATGTGATTTTACACTCGCGCAAATGGAAGAGATCTTGAAGACGGCTGCGTGGGAAAAGCACGCGGCGACGGTTACTCATGCCTGAAAAAAAAGAATACGCCGCACAGCGCGTTGAGATGATCGAAAAACAAGTGCGCCGCCGCGGCGTCACGGACCCCGCGGTGCTCGCGGCTATGCAGGCAGTGCCGCGGCACGAATTCGTGGCGGAGGAAATTCGTTCGAACGCCTATGCAGATGCACCGTTGCCGATCGGCGGCGGCCAAACCATTTCGCAGCCTTACATCGTGGCGGCCATGACCGCGGCGTTGCATTTGAGAGCGAGCGACAAGGTTTTGGAAATTGGCACGGGCTGTGGTTATCAGGCCGCTGTGCTGGCTTGTTTGGCCAAGGACGTTTTCACCATCGAGCGGCGGCCGGAACTTGCTTCCAGCGCCTGCGCCAGGCTTGCTCGGCTGGGCTATTCGAACGCGCACGTTCATTGCGGCGATGGCACCCTGGGACTTCCGGAATTTGCTCCGTTCGACGCAATCCTCGTCGCTGCTGCCGCGCCGGCAATTCCAAGGCCGCTCCTCGCACAGCTGGCCGAAGGCGGGCGGATGATTCTTCCCCTTGGAGGTGTGGAGCATCAGGAATTGCAGCTGATCGAAAAGCACGGTGATGCTTTCCCCACAAAAATGCTGGAGGGCTGCCGGTTTGTACCGCTGGTCGGCTACCATGGCTGGCAGGAACCTTCCTGACGATGAGCACAGCGGCCACCGACCTGTCCATCATCATCCCCTCTTACAATGAGGAAGCGCGCCTACCGGAAACGCTGGAGCGGATTGCGGCGTATCTTTCAGAGTCGGGTCGCAGTGCGGAAGTGTTGGTTGTAGACGACGGCTCGAAAGATGGCACCGCCGCGGTGGCGGAATATTTTCGCGTCAAGATTCCCACGCTGCGCGTGGTTTCGAATGGCGTCAACCACGGTAAGGGCTACAGCGTTCGCCACGGCATGCAGGAAGCGCGGGGACGCATCGCGCTTTTCACCGACGCAGACCTTTCCGCGCCGATCGAAGAAGCCGGAAAACTCATTGATGCGCTGGAGACGTATGATGTGGCGATTGGCTCCCGGGCGATGGACCGCAGTTTGATCACCGTGCACGAGTCGCCCTTCCGCGAATTCGCGGGAATCATTTTTAACAAAATCGTGAGAAGTATTTTGTGGCTGCCGTTTGTCGATACGCAGTGCGGGTTCAAGGCGTTCCAGCGCGAACGCTGCGGAATCATTTTCGAGCAGCAGACCATCGAGCGATTTGGATTCGATCCGGAATTGCTGTTCCTGGCGCGGCGCCATGGACTGAAAGCGGTGGAGATTCCGGTGCGCTGGGGCCATTCGCCGGCCACCAAAGTAAGCATGCTGCATGACAGCATTCAGATGTTTATCGACGTGTTCACCATCCGGTGGAATTCGCTGAAGGGCCGCTATCCGCGCAAAGCGTGATTTGTGCGCCTTTACTTTGTACCACAAAGTACTTGACAAACGTGCGTCTGAATGGTATCGTAGCGCTATGGCGACTTCCGGTCCGCTTCGCTCTCCGCAACGCGAGCCCATCCCCATCGACGCTCGCGCCGCCGACCATCTCCGCTACATTCGCGAAACCATGGAGAGTGCCGCGGAATTTACCGCGGTGCCCGGCTGGGGCGGCGTGGCTATGGGGGTTACCGCACTGGTGGCGGCGTTCGCGGCATCGCGACAGACTACGCCTCGCGCGTGGCTGGCCGTGTGGCTGATTGAAGCCTTTGTGGCAGTAGCGATTGCGGCGCCCGCGGCGGCGACCAAAGCCCATCGCGCGAATTCAGCACTTTTCTCAGGACCTGGCCGCAAATTTGTCCTTAGTTTTGCGCCGCCGATCGTAGTCGGCGGACTTTTGACTTTCGCTCTCTATTACGCCGGATTTCTTGCGGCCCTGCCGGGTGTTTGGCTGCTGTTGTACGGGACCGCCATCGTCACGGGTGGAGCGTTTTCGGTGCGTATTGTGCCGGTGATGGGTTTGTGCTTAATGTTGCTTGGCGGTGCCGCGCTTTTCACGCCGGCAGCGTGGGGAGACGCACTGATGGCCGCGGGGTTCGGGGTAGTGCAGATCGGCTTCGGCTGGTGGATCGCGCGGCATCATGGAGGCTAGCAGGAAATCGCATGGCTAAGTCATCTACAGCGCATCAAGAACGTGTGCAGCGGTCTCGCGAGCGGGGCGCGCCGCTGGAAGCTATCCGCAACCCGGCGCGGGAAGCCGTGCCTGCGGATCTGGACCGGTTGATTCACGAGCACATCCGGCTGGGCATAGTGAGCGCGCTGGCGGTGAACCGTTCACTGACATTCAATGAACTGAAGGCGCTGCTGAAAACCACCGACGGCAATCTGAGTGTTCACGCGCGCAAGCTGGAAGAAGCCAACTACATCGTGTGCACGAAATCCTTCGACGGGCGCTTGCCGAAGACGGAATACCGGCTGGCGGCGGCAGGGCGGCGGGCACTGGAACGCTATCTGAATCACATGGAAGCACTGATCCGCGCGACGCGCGAAGGCTGAACGGCAAAAAATTTTGGCTTTGTACTTTGTACCGTAGAGTAGTTTGCAAAACTTCCTCCGCGGCGGAGAAAGAACAAGCTCATGCAACAACTAACTGTAACGCAAATTCCCACCGTGCAGCCGGCCATCGCCCAGGCGGCGCGGCTGCACGTGGCCATCATCTCGGACGGCAATGGCCGCTGGGCCACAGCGCGGGGTTTGCCGCGATCGGCCGGGCACCGCGCGGGAGCCGAGTCCGCCCGACGCGTTATCGAGGCTGCCCCGCGCATTGGGATTCACACCCTTACGTTATTCGCGCTGTCTTCGGCGAACTGGAAGCGGCCGGCGCCTGAGGTCAATGCGATTCTGCGGCTGCTTCACGAGTACTTGCTTACGGAAACGACTCATTGCATCGACGAAGGCGTGCGGCTGAGCATCATTGGGCGGAGAGATCGTTTGCCGGCAACTCTCCGCCAGGCCATCACCGATTCGGAAGCAGCCACAGCCAACGGATCGAGGCTGCACTTGCGGCTCGCGGTGGACTATTCCGCTCGCGAAGCCATCTATCACGCTGCTTGCCGGTTCTATAAAGTCACCGAACTCTCGCCCGAATCTTTCAGTGACGTGCTTGCGGAAGTGCATCGCGGCGGCTCGACGGAAGTCGATTTGCTGATTCGGACGGGCGGGGAACAACGGCTTTCCGATTTTCTCCTATGGGAATGCGCGTTCGCGGAATTTGTGTTTCTGCAAAAGCGGTGGCCGGACTTTACGGCTGCCGATCTGGAAACGGCCGTGAACGAGTTCGGCCGGCGCGAGCGCACCCGGGGGGCCTTGCCCGACGCTATTGCCGGCTAGTCTAATTTGGACCCGCTAAAACTAGTCTAATTTAGACTAGTTCAACTAATCTAAATTAGACTAGTTAGAAGAAAGGGACTATATGTCGGAAGTTACGCCCCACTTTGCCCCGGTCGTCGTGCTTTTTTTCCTGGGCACGATTTTCACGATTGGCATCTGCTTTCTCGTTTTGCTCTACGCCGCCGTTCGCCGCTCACTATTCTTCGCCAAGCTCGGCGGCGGAACAATACTTGCGATAGCCACCGTGTATTTCCTTCTCCTGACTGGCGTTTCCTTCGCGAGCAGCGAGGAGGTCTTGCCCGCCGGCAGCTGGAAGTATTTCTGCGAAATAGACTGCCACATTGCCTATTCGCTGATCGGCGCGCAAACAACAGACGCGTTAGGTCCCGAGCTGCAACAGATTTCCGCGCGCGGAAAATTCGTGGTCCTTCGCGTGAAGACCTGGTTTGACGAGCGCACCATCTCCGCCCACCGCGGGAACGGTTCACTCACGCCGAACGCGCGCAAGATTTTTCTGGTCGACGATGCTGGGCGAAGGTTTGCACCTTCGCCGGAAGGGCAAGCGGCCGTTGGCCGCCTGAAGCTCAATTCCACGCCGCTCACGCAACCTCTCCGCCCCGGCGAGTCCTACACGACGGATTTCGTTTTCGATGTGGCCAGAGATGCTCAGAAACTCCGGCTACTGATCACGGAAGATGACCCTGAAACCCGGCTGGTCATCGGGCATGAAAACAGCCTGCTGCACAAGAAGATTTACTTCGCGGTTGATTCCGCACCACCGATTGCCAAGGGCACTCTCTAAACCACTCACAATAAGCAGGTTGCAAGAATGCGGACCATCCCGGGATATCCCTGACATTCCGTCGCACTCCGTCGTCTATACCCTAGGAGCCAGGGATGGGAACTACGGGACTTGCGCTGCCTTGGAAGGCTAGAATCTCTTCCACGCTGCGCGAACGGGGGACGCGAGTGGAACCTTCCGAGCACATAGCCCGCGGCCCCAGTCCGGCCGCCGTGGATGCCACTAGCGAGGATGCCGCGCTGGCTGCTGCCTGCCGATCCGGCGATCTGCGCGCGTACGAGCGGCTGTACGCGATGCATGGCGCTCGAATGAAGAACCTGGCGCGGAATGTTCTGGGCAGCCCCGCCGACGCCGAAGACGCGGTGCAGGAAACTTTTCTGAAAGTGCAGCGCAGCATCGCGAGCTTTCGCGGGCAATCGAGTTTCGCGACCTGGACGTACCGGATCCTGATCAACACGTGTTACGACGCGCGACGGAGCCGGATGCGAAAGAAAGAAGTCGCGAACGATGATTCCGAGGAATCGCCGCGAATGGAGCCACGCGCGCCAGGAGCACATCCCACATTGCGCATGGCGTTGGAGCGCGCGCTGGGAAAGCTGACTCGCCACCAACGCGATGTTTTTCTGCTGTACGAAGTCGAAGGTTTCCGTCACGCGGAGATAGCCGGGATGCTGGAGATGACGGAGACGGCGTCGAAGAACACGCTTTTTCAGGCAAAGAAGAATCTTCGCCAGATGCTGGAACCGCCCCGAGCGGGTCTGGGCGCGGCGCAAACACGGTGAATGACGATGAATGTTGATTGCAACGATCGAGATCGGATTTTTGAAGACGGCACGCCCGCCGAATGGGCGGCGCTGGAAGCACATGCGGCGTCCTGCCCGGCGTGCGCGGAAGAGGTTCTGGCCTGGAAATCGCTGAGTGTGGCGGCGAAAGAGCTGCGCGACTACTCGGATAGTCCATCGTTCTGGCCGCGAATCGAGCGTGCTCTTGCCGAAGAGTCCGCGCGAAATTCACAACGCGCCGAGCGCAAAAGCTGGCTTTCGTTTCTGCCGAGCTTTTCGCCCGCGTGGCAGACGGCTTTGGCTGGCGTTCTCGTTCTGGTGGTGACGATTTCCGGAAGCTGGATTTATTTTCACCGGCCGGTTGACCCGGGCAAAAATGACAAATCACTACTGCAAAGCAGCGCACTGAAAGAAGTGGAGAGCGCGGAGACGGCATATGAGCACGCCATCGACAAGCTCGCCGCGGATGCCAAGCCGCAACTCGAAAACCCCGCGACAGCGCTGCTCGCCAACTATCACGAGAAATTGCTGGTGCTGGATAGCGCGATCGCCGATTTACGCGCGCAGGCAGGAATGAATCCGTCGAACGCGCAACTACGCTACCAGTTGCTGGCCATGTATCAAGAAAAACAACGCACGCTGGAGGAAGTTTTGGAGACGAGACAGCAATGATTCGCAATTCATTTATTTTCTGGAGAGGGCCGGTGCGCTGCGCAACGATCGCGGGACTGCTCTCGGCGGCGCTGCTTTGCACAGCTGGGCCGTCGCGCGCCGCGACTTCGGGGCAGGAGCAGGTGTCCCGGGATTTTCATCAAACGGTGGCGCTTGGCGCCGGCCAGTCCGTGCATGTCGAGCACAAGTTCGGGAGCGTCACCCTGCACGGCGAGTCCGGCCGCGAAGTGAAGATTTCCGCGACCATCCGGGCGCAGGCCAGTTCGCACGAGGAAGCGGAATCCTTCGCGCAAAAAATCAAAATCGAAGTGCAACAAACGGGCGAAGGAGTGCGCATCAAGACAATCTATCCCGACGAAGAGAAGAGTTGGTTCCACACCAGCAAGCACTCTTCGTGGTCCGTCAGTTATGACATCGGGATGCCCGCCGAAGCGCCGGTTACCGTGCGGAACAGTTTCGGCAGTGTCGACGTTGCGGGGGTTCACGGCGCCGCGGATATTGAGAATGGTTACGGGACGCTCACCGTTCGGGACGCCGGCACGGGCCGGTGGACCAATGCGTTTGGCAGCATTGAGCTCAACGGGGCGGTGGGAAATGTCTTCGTGAGCGACAACAACGGCTCCGTACAAGTAGCTGACGTAAAGGGCACTCTCGAAGTACGGAATCGTTTCGGCAGCATCACTACGCGAAACATTCAGGGTGCGGCTACGATTACAGGCGGCAACGGCACGGTTACATTGTTGGATGCAGCCTCGGCGAACATCACCACTTCGTTTGGGAGTGTCGACGCGCGGAATATTCGCGGCGATTTATCGGTCCGCGACAATAATGGAAATGTCGAAATTTCGAGCATTGGTGGCGCGGTGGACGTCACCAGCAGCTTTGGCAACGTGACCTTTTCCGACGTGCGCGGCCACGTGAACTGCACCACGAACAATGGGCGGGTAAAGGGCAGCTCCGTGACGGGCGCTTCGGTGACCATTCGCGATTCCTTCGGCAACATCGAGCTGGACACCATCAGCGGGGCGCTGGACGCCGAAACCTCCAATGGAAAAATTTATGTACGCGACGCGCGCGGGAGCGTCACGCTGAAGTCATCTTTTGGAGCCGTCGAAGCCACGAATATCCCGAAGGGAATTCGCGCGATTACGGGGAACGGGGCCATCACGCTCACGGATATAGGCGGAGATGCTTTTGCCAAAACCAGTTTTGGTAGCGTCTCCATAGAGCGTATTAACGGCAATCTGACGGTGGAGAACACCAATGGCTCGGTCACCGCAAGAAATGTAAAGGGCGACGCCGGCGTGAAGACGTCTTTCGCCGGAGTCACGCTGGACACGATTGGCGGGCGGATCACCGTAGACAATCAGAACGGGGCGATCTCCGTAACGGCGATGCGACCAGCCAGCGGGTGCCGCGATATTTCGCTTAAGACTTCGTTCTCGTCCATCCGCGTGCGCGTTCCGGAAGGCGTGGGCTACAACCTCACGGCAAAAACTTCATTCGGCCGGATTTCCTCGGAATTGCCGGTCACTTCAACCGGCAGTATTGGAGGCGATTCACTGAACGGCACGATCGGTTCGGGCGGCTGCCAGCTTCAGCTCACGGATTCCAACGGAAGCATTGAAATCGCTAAAGGGCCCTGATGGCCTGCCAAGCTACTTAGCCACCTGCCGCGCGCGAGCCATGGCGAAGGCTTTCTTGACGACTCGCGTGGCAGTCTCGGTCAGATGAAATCGGGCGAGTTCGTCTTCGCGGGCGAAGGCGACATCGGTGACATCACTGCCTGCGCGAGGCTCGCCGCTTATGCGTTCGCAGAGATAGTCTGCGATGACGAAATGAAATCGAGGCCTTCCTTTCACTTCGACGCGAGATGACCCATCCCCGAGATAGATTCGGTCGAAGACCTCGATCAGATCAAGCACGCGAACTTCAACTCCGGTTTCTTCCAGCAATTCCCGGGCGACTCCTTCCTGCAGACTCTCGCCAAGTTCCAGGGTGCCACCCGGAATGGACCATTCGCCAAGCAACGGTTCGCTACCTCGCCGGATTAACAATGTGCGGCCATGATCAATAATCACGCCTCCGATGCCAACTACCGGCCGTTCGGGGTATTCTCTGGAAGAAGCCATTCGAATGATCCTTATGCCCACGGTACAATGGCGTTCAAAGCAGCACCAGCTTGCACGGGAGTTGACTTCGCACGCTGCGGTATATAATACGCTGCACGGTGGTGGGGACGGCCGCGTACCCCCACTTTGAAAAAACTGTTCGGAGGGTGGAGCCGTGATTCGTTGCCCTGAATGTTCCGCCGAAATCGATGTCGATGAAGACGAAGTCGAAGAAGGCGAGATCCTGAGTTGCCCGGAGTGCGAATCCGAACTCGAGGTCTCGCAGACGCATCCGGTGCACCTGAACCTCATCGCCGATGATTCAGACGAAGAAGACGACGATGAGGAAGAAGAAAAGACCGGGGAAAATGGCGACCTTATCGACGATGACGATGACGACGAGGATGACGAAGAAGACGACGATGAGTAACGGGCATGGCCTATTTCGCCTGGCATCCTGCGGTGTTCCCGACAACATCTAAACAACCAAGGAGCAATCGCATGCACCGCCCGCAGTGGATTATGATTCTCTGCACGGCAGCGGTTACGGTCCTTTTTATTGCGGCGGCTGCGCGATCTCAGGAACCTCCGCCGCCAACTTCTCCTCCTGCTCCCGCCGCGCCGGCGACGCCGCCGAGCAAGCCAGGCAAACAAAAGTACCGCCACGCAAATGATTATTTGATTCGCGGAACTGTCTTCACCGAGAAAGCACTCTCGTTTCCGGGAGCGCAGCTGCGCATCCGGAAGGCTGGAGAAAAGAAATTCCGGTGGGAGAGTTACACAAATTCGCGCGGCGAATTTGCAGTTCGCGTGCCTCAGGGCTCAGACTATGAGCTGGTGGTTCGCGCCAAGGGGTACGCAGAGCAAACGCGTGCCATCGATGCGAAGAGCGGTGCGAACGAGGAAAACATGGTATTCCGAATGCAGCTGACATCTGGAGGCAAGGGATGAGCCTGTGGCGGCGCATTTCTGGTTTATTGGTGATTCTGGCGCTCTGTGCCGCGGTTGGCGCGGCCCAGGACAAGAAGCGCGAGGCGCAGCTCCGCACGGTGCGCGGCGTGGTGGAAGACAAGTCAGATAATCCAATTTCCAGCAGCGTCGTTTTTCTTAAGAACCTGCGCACCAACTCGGTCCGCAGCAGTTACACCGATGACACCGGCAATTTCCGCTTCAGCGGGCTGGATCCCAATGCCGATTACGAGCTGCACGCGGAAAAAGAAGGCGCCAAATCCACTACCCGAACGGTTTCCAGCTTCGACGGCCGCAAAGACATCGTTCTGAATCTGAAAATTGACAAGAAAAAGAACTAGTTTCCATCCCCTCCCACTGGTCTCGCGATCTCTGCAAGCAATCCGGAATGGCTTAGGCATTCGGGGAACCACCAGCGATGCGCGAAGGAATACATCTTAGCTGGGGCTGTCCGGATAAAACCCTTTGTGTGCGCACCGAATCCAAGTTGGGGCCCCACATTGTGGAACGGCGGCATCCCTTTTGTTTCGGAATGGCACGTCAGCCAGGAGATAATTAGTGTCGGCCATGAAGGGACAAATAGGGATGATGCGTCATATTGCAGGCTTGATTTTTTTGGGTCTGCTGGTCTCTGTTCCATGCGCGGAGGCGCAGCAGCAGGAACCCCAGCAGCCCGCTCCAGCCCCTTCCGAGCCAAAGGATACAGATGCGAAAAGCGGCAAGGACGCCAAAGAAAAAGACAAGCAGGATCCGACGGTTGGGAAGAGCAAGTTGGAAAAAGAAACGGGAACCGTCAACAGATCGAATCTTTGAAGTTCTGCCGAACTACGGATACGCCGTAGTTCGGCTCTCTTCATTACTGGCAAGAGCCGATGCCCGCTGCTCGCGCGGATGTATGCAACTCGGGCACAGCGGCGAGAATCCGGCATAACTCCCGAGGGGCTAAGGACGTCGAATCACCAGTCGGGGGGAATCCGGTCGAGACCGGCGAAGGTATCTATCCCACATCGGAGATTGACTGCAAGACAATGAAAATGGTCCACAGAATTTTGCTCGCAGCTTGCTGGATGATTTCGATCGCGTTGCCGCTGCTCGCCGTTCCTGCTGTCGCCCGGCCGCCTCAGGGCACAAATTCAGGTGTTTCCAAGGCTTCGCTGTCGGGCAAGATCACCGTGGTCTCAGGAGACGGAGTCAGCAACACCATTCCCGGCGCCACGTTGAAGTTGTCTGGGCCGCCGACGGGAGCAACGCCTCAATCGACGTTGACGGATGCGGAGGGACACTACGAGTTCACCCAGCTTGGTCCCGGGTCCTACAAGTTGGAAGCCAGTGCGGATGGCTTCAAGCCGTGGTCCGCTACGATATCTCTCGGAGCAGGCCAGGCGCTTGTAAAAGACATTATTTTGCAGATCAGCTCGGTCAATCAGCAGGTCGAAGTGCAGGGAGAAGCCGTCGAAATTGCCACCCAAAATGTGGCGATCACGGCTACGGTCAACACCGATCAATTGGAGAGCCTGCCTCTGCCGACGCAAAAATTCACCGAGGCTTTGTCTTTGATACCAGGTGTGGTTCGCACGTCGACGGGCAAGCTGAACTTCAAGGGGCAGGCTGAAAGCCAGGGGATGCTCGTGGTCGACTCGGCGGAAAACGTGGATCCTGTTTCCGGAAGCTTCTCGATTCCCATACCAGTTGACATTATTCAATCCATGACGGTTTTTAGCCTGCCGGAGAGCTCCGAATACGGAGGTTTTACCGGGGGGCTAACGACAATCGAAACACGGCCTCCCACCGGCACTTGGGATTACAAGCTGCGGGATTTCATCCCGGCTTTTCGCGGAAAAAACGGCAATCTCGTCGGGATTGCCAACTGGACGCCAAGATTTGTTCTTGATGGCCCGCTCATCAAGAATAAGGTAAATTTCACCGAAGAAGTTACCTATGAAATTCGCAAACAGCCTATCCGGGGATTGTCGTTTCCCTTCAATGAGATCAAGACGCGAAGCGCCACCTCCTTCACAAACGTTCAGGTGATCCTCTCCCCCGCGCACGTGTTGAACTTTCACGTGAATGTTTTCCCCATGGAACTCGACTTCGCCAACATCAATGCGCTGATCCCGCAGAGCGCATCCACGAGCTACGGCCGAAGCGGCGTATCAGCCGGGTTCTCGGATTCGTATCAATTCACCTCGGGTGCTTTGTTGAACACGCTGGTTCGCTACACGCGGTTCGACAGTAACGCCCACGGGCAGGGACCTGCCGACATGGAAATCTCACCCGCAGGGTGGGGCGGCAACTATTTTAATCGTTGGCGCCGCGATTCCGACCAGGTGGAGTTTTTGCCGGCGTATCAACTCTCCGCCAAATCCTGGCACGGTCGCCATGAGGTGCGGTTTGGGGAAGACTTCCTCTATCGCAGCTATGACGGAAGCAGCATCTCTCATCCCATCGAACTGCTGGCACTGGATGGCACGGTGGCCGAACGAATCGACTTTCAAGGGGCGGGGCTTTTGAGCACATCGGAGGCCGAGTTCTCGGAGTTTATCCAAGATCACTGGACGCTGAATAGCCACTTGACGCTCAACTACGGCGCGCGTCTCACCAGCCAATCCATCGGCCGCGCTGCCGCTTTCGCGCCGCGCGTTGGTGGCGCCTATTCGCTAAACAAGGGGAAGACTGTAATTCGTGCCGGCGCTGCCGAGGTCTATGGGCATGTCCCTTTGCTTGCGGCAGACTTCACCAGCAACCAGGAGCGCGTACTCACCTTCTTTGATTCTACCGGCACGCTGATTGGCCAACCCATAGTTTTGGTCAATTCCTATGTTCTTACGGGAGCCCCGGCTCTTGCTCCCGGTGCGCCGCACGACCCAGGGTCAAGTCCTCGTACATTTACCTGGAACACCGTAATTGAACACCAGTTGCGCAAGAATCTGAACCTGCGGGCTAGCTACCTGGAGAGCCGCACGGTGGATCTATTCCTCCTCGATCAGGAGGTCAGCACGACTGGTGGCACAGGGTTGCTGGCCTTGAAGAATACTGGAGTTTCTAATTATCGACAGGCTGACATCACCGCCCACTATCGCTTTGGTGAGCGCGCCGATATGAGCTTCTCTTACACTTGGAGCCGGGGCCGCGGCGACCTCAACCCGATCGCGGATACTCTCGTGCCGTTCCAGGTTCCAGTAATCCGGCCAAATGCTTCAGGAATCATTTCCTCGGACGTTCCCCACCGCATTGTAGCCTCCGGATTCTTCAGTCTTCCCTGGAGGATGGTTGCCAGTCCTGTAGCGGACGTGCATTCGGGATTGCCCTATTCAAATGTGGACGTCTTACAGGACTATGTCGGTGTTCCCAACACCGAACGGTTTCCGCTGTACTTCTCGCTGGACGTTAGACTTTACCGGGAGTTCTCCATCCACATCCCGCGTACCGATCGTTCCAAGATTCATAAGTTTCGACTTGGCGCCTATTCGACGGACATCACGAACCGGCAGAATCCTCACGATGTGTTTAACAACGTTACGGCGCCGAACTTCGGCCAGTTCGCGGGCTTCCAGCGGCGTTATACCGGCCTCGTGCTGGATTTCATCCAGTAACACTTGTCGCTGCCCCTGATTATGGATGCGAATGGTTTACTTCGGCGCGGACGCTAAAACCCGGACTGCGGCGGGTATAACTTCGATTTCCACTGGCGTCGATCCAAGGATCTCGCCATCCCCATGAAACAGGCTGGGCTTCCTTGTCGTCAAGCGCACTTTTCGCGCTTGCCAGCGTTTCACGCGGGAGGTCCGGAGTTCACCGCTCGTGGTCAGTTGAGGCAGGAGCCGCAGCACGGCAAGCGGACCGATATCTTCGATCAGAACGACGTTGAGCCAGCCGTCGTCAACGGCCGCACCGGGGGCCAGCCTCAGACCGGCACCATAGGTAGGGGAATTCAGTACGGCTGCTACCAAGGCTCTCCCTTCCAGTGGGAGAAGATCGCTGTCCGGAAATTCCAGACGGACTTCCAAGGGAGCGAATCCTGCCAGTGCCCGCAGCGCTGACGCGAGGTAACGAGAGCGCCCTGGAAAATGGCGATACGGACCATTAGCGAATCGTGCGGCCTCCGCATCGAGTCCGATTCCTCCTCCACCCGCATACAAGCGTGTTGGCCCCTCGGCGGTACACACTCTCACGAGATCCACAAATCGCGGATGGCCACGCAGGCTTGCTTCCGCCGCTTTTACGGGATGATCCGGCAGCCCCAGGGCCGCAGCGAAATCATTTCCACCACCAAAAGGGAGGATGCCCAACAGCACGTCGGTCCCGAACGCTGCATTCGCTAACGCCTGAAACGTGCCGTCCCCACCCATTGCAAAAAGCGTATGCCGGCCTTGCGAAATCGCATTTCGCACGCTGGACTCCAGTTCCGCCGCGCTGTTCGTCATTACAAATTGCGCATGAACCTGGAATGATTCGAAGAGTTGTTGAATCGCAGCGAGATAAGCACGCGCCCGCCCTCCGCCTGCCATGGAGTTGACGAAAACGCTGACTGCAGATTCGCGCAGGACACTCCGAGTTTCTCCTCCAACGGTCATCCTGGTGCTCCCAAAACTGCAGCGATGCTTTCCTGTGGTACGTCCTTGGGAAGCCTATTCGAGTTCTACTTGGCAATTCATTCGTTGCTTCGCGGGTTGAGCATACTACCTTCGAACTAATCCGTTGGAGGGGACAGTGGAGGACGGCATTGTTGTCGATATGTAAATCTGTGGCACAAGCGGTGGATTACGAGTTCGGATCCGGATCGCTGAACGAACCGAGTACTGGTGCCGGCGGGGGGAATCGAACCCACGGCCTAGGGATTATGAGACCCTCGCTCTACCACTGAGCTACGCCGGCGTAAGGGCAGCTCTTTATGCTACGGATTCGCGAGCGGGAGTGTCAAGGAGTTGTACTGGGCGTACGGGTTGAGAGCTTCATTCGGGGCAAGAATAGCGAACGCCCAATCTGTCGACTCCGATAGGACTGTCTAGCCCAAGTCACGTTGTTTTGCTGCCTTTCCCACAAAGTCCGGGGAACGATACCAAGCTAACCGGAGACCAGGTGGTCCTATAACCTGTGGTACTACGGTACCGTTGACCGGTACAGGTCCAAATCTTATCCTGCTCGGGATCGGACACTGTCCCACCCATCGGGTAGGCGAAAGCTTATCGAAACGATGGGACGGGAAGGTGTGTATCGATTCGGAACAGGCTCATAGCCTGAGCTGCTTGACATTGGTGTATTAACGTATAGACTGCCTCCGGGATTAGTTTCACTCCTCGGAGGCAAAATGTCACGTAAACTCACGGTTGTTCTGCTAGCCATGCTCGTATTGGTTGGGGCAATGAGTCTGAAAACGGTGGTCGTCACTCATGGTGATGGCTCCGTAATTATGGCCAACGGCGGTGCACCACAACCGCCAACGCCATGGAAGAACGGTGGAGCGCCGCAACCGCCAACGCCTTGGAAAAACGGCGGGGCTCCGCAGCCGCCAACGCCTTGGAAGTAATCCGCTGATCTAATACTCCGCGGGTAGGACCAAGGCACGGCAAGGATGGAAATCGTGCTTGGTCCCTACGAATACGTCGTCTGGCTCGCTTGTACTCTTCTAGAGATTGCGGTATTGGTGTGTGCGTTCAAGAAGGACGCTCTCAGGCGCTATATCCTTCTCAACGTGTACATGGCAGCGTCCGTCTTAGTTAGCATTGCTCGCTACAATATCCTCAGCCACTACGGCTTCACGTCGAAAGAATACCTCTACTTTTACTATTATTCCGACTCACTACTGACGATCGCCCTCTATTTTGCCCTTGTCAGTCTGTATTCCCACATCTTTGCGGACTTGAAGGCCGAACGATACATCAGGCTCGGCACTGTGCTCCTTCTTTCGGGCACCGCGCTGTTTTCTTATGCTGTGGTTCAGCAGTTCAGCTCCAAGTTGGTTACTCACTTCGTCGTGGAACTTTCTCAGAACCTCTATTTCGTCGGCCTGGTCCTCACTTACATCCTCTGGGCCGCTGTTCTGAAGATGCGTGAGACGCGCACCCGATTGATCCAGTTGGTTCTGTCGATGGGCGTATATTTCAGCTTGTTTGCCGCCAACTTTGCGCTACAAAACCTTTATCAAAGCCGCGGCGCTTTCTTCGAAGTCCTGACGCCCTTATTCGGCTGTTTCCTCCCCTTATCTTGGGCCTATACTTTCTGGCAAGTTCCGGAAGAGGCTCGCACCGTTCCTTCCCAGCTCGCAGTGGTGCCCCGATGATGGCCGGCGTCATTTTCATTTTCTCGGCGGCGGCTTTGCTGCAGTTTTTCATTTCCTACTGCCGCTCGCTGATTGCTGCCTCCTCGAAGCAAGCCCTCTCTGCCGAAGTGAAGGACGTAACCGGCATCCAGAGGATCGCTTCTGGGGATGATTTCCAGCGCGTCATGCAACTGTTGCAGCTCTGCCCGGAGCGCCCGGAAGACCGCAACAGCGTCCAGGCGATTGGAGCCTACTTCAGACTTTTGAATTTCCTGCGTTCCACGGTTGCCAAGTTCGTCCCTTCGATGCAGGACTGGACGGAATCGGAACGCGGGCATTGCGCGTACTTTGCGGCGGTCGCCTTGGAACGGCGCATCTCCTTCAGCCGCGACATGCTCGCTCAGCAAATGGACGCCTGAGGTTTTCTCTCGAAACTCGGTTTCACCGGCCTGCTGTCTCTTTCGTAACAAACCTGCTTTTTTGCCCGCTTGACATTTCGCGCGTATGCTATTCTCAGAAAGTTCCCTCCTCACCGGAGTGGATGCGTCCGCAGCGCAAAACTCAACGGTGACAAAAACATGCTTGCAGTGTGGCGCGGTATTGCCGTCAAGCGTACGCGCCTGTAATTTTTGCGATTCGTCTTTTTCAGTCGGTCTTTCCGCCTGGGAAGATTCCTCAGCTATTCCCTCGAGAGAGGCTCCGCGCACTGACGCGGGTCATGGCTCGGCCGGGAACGATCACTCCGCAAGGCCCTCTGGTGTCTCCGGTCAAGCAGAGCAAGGCGTTGCCTGGCGCGGCGAACTCGCGGAACGCCTCGATGCCTATCGCAGCAAGCGGCGAAAGCTCTCGCCGAATGCGGCTCAATCGCGATTTTCTTTCGATGCCCCTGACGGCCAGACGCCGCCCACTCCTGTAGCCGTTGCGGAAAATCCAGTCTCCGTAGAGGATGATTTTTCCTTTACCATTGCCATCGGCCGCGCTTCCAAGAAGCGGGCTCTTGAAGAATCGCGAATGGTGATTGATGTCTCACTCCCGCCGACTTCGGAGCCGCATTCGCAATCACAGGTAGTTGATGACGAAAGGAAGTCGCAGCCCGGACTTCACCCATTGGCTTCCATGGATGATCGTCGCCTCGCGGCGCTGGTCGACTGCTTCTGTTTGTTGTTCGCCTATGGTGGCTTCCTGATGCTCTTCGGTTCCCTCGGCGGGCAATTTACCCTGAGTAAGCTGAACGCCGCTGTTTACGCCATGACTTTCGCCATCGTCTATCTGCAGTACTTCGCGCTCTTCACCATCTTCGGGGGGACGACCCCGGGAATGATGATGCGCGGCTTGCAGGTGGTCAGCTTTTCGGGCGAGCCGCCCACGCCCAGACAAACGCTTCTGCGCAGCGCGGGCTACCTTCTGTCCGCGGGAACTTTTTTCCTCGGATTCCTGTGGGCGATGTGGGACGAAGATGAACTTACCTGGCACGACCGGCTCTCGCGCACGCATCTGAGCCCGGCACAAACTTTTGCCGATCTTGAAAATTCAAGCGTGGCGCACAGCCAGTAGTTTCTCCCTGGAAATTCCGGGCGTGACGTTTGCCCAGCCGCGCGTTAGATTGCCCGGCACTCAGCGGCGATGCGGATCATGGCTGCGAGGCTCTGTTCCACGTCTGCCTGCGTAGTCGCCCAGGAAGACACGCTGATGCGCATCGCTGTCTTTCCCTGCCAGACCGTTCCGCCGCACCAGCAGGTTCCGTCCTCTTGAACGCGCCGGATTACTTCGCGTGTCACCTCAGGCGGGCCGAAGGACACCAGCACCTGGTTAATCACCACATCGTTCAGCACGTCGAATCCGGCTGCCCGCAGCGCCGCGGCAAATCGCTGCGCGTGGGCGCAGGTTCGCTCGATCAATTCGCACAACCCTGCCCTCCCCATCGATTTGAGCGCCGCCCACAACTCCACGCCACGTGCGCGCCTGGAGGTTTCGGGGGTATGGTACGCCGGCTCGCGGCGCGACCCAGGTTCGAGATACGCGGCCGTTATGCCCATGGATGTCCGCAGTGCCTCGCCATCTCTGACCAACACCAAACCACTGTCATATCCGCCATTGGGCCACTTATGCGCGTCCGTGGACCAGGAATCAGCGCGATCAAGTCCGCGCGTCAAATGGTCGTACTTGCGCGAAATCCGGGCCCACAATCCGAACGCTCCATCCACATGCACCCACGCGCCCTGGTCTTTCGCCGCTGGACAGATTTCCCACGCCGGATCGAACGCTCCGGTGTTCACATTTCCCGCCTGGATGCACACAATGGTTTGTTGCGAGAGGCGTGGCAGCTTGTCGGCGCGCATGCGGCCCTGGCCATCGGCCTCCACAAGGGTTACGCGTTTCCTCCCGAATCCAGCAAGACTCAGTGCCTTCAAAATTGAGGCATGAGCTTCAGCGCCCACGACTACTTCGATGGGCGGCGCTGCGAACATCCCGTCAGCCGAAACATCCCATCCGGAACGCGCCAGGAGTGCCTGCCGGGCCGTGACGAGAGCTGTGAAATTTGCCATCGTGGCGCAAGTGACCAGACCCCCGCTACATTCTTGAGGCAGTCCGAGCGCTTCACAAACCCACTGCAAAACTATCTCTTCCAATTCCGCCGCGATGGGAGACATCACCCTCAGCGCTGCATTCTGATTCCACGCCGCCGCCAGCCAATTCGCTGCCATCGCCGCCGGAACCATTCCGCCATTCACGAAGCCGAAGTAGCGTCCCCCGGTCGTCGCCATTGTGGTCGCCGAGCCCATCTGGTCGAGCCTGTTGATGACGTCGCTCGGGGGAGTCGAAGAGGCGGGAAATGGCTCGTGAAGCTCAGCAAGAGCCGTAAGCGCGTCTTCGGAAGGACTGACTCGGCGTTCACAAACGCCGTTGACGTATCTCTGCGCCTTATCTGCCGCAAGCATCAGAACATCCTCGCTCGCCGATATGCCAGACTGCCGCGCGTCGCTTGACATTTTGATCATCCTCTCGATGCTGATCGCGCTATTCGTCACACAAACACACCTGTGCGCAAATGGCTTTGGTTTCGCCTACGCAGGTAACTTAATCAATTTTGGAGGGAGTGAAAGAGCCGCATTGTCCTGCTACTTCTTTATCACCGCTTCATCGGAAGCGATTTTGCCGTCGCGGATAAAAATGATGCGGTGGGCGTGCTGGGCGATGTCATTCTCGTGCGTGACGAGAATGATGGTGTTTCCCTGCCGGTACAGATTCTCGAAGAGCGCCATGATTTCTTCGCCCGTTTTCGAATCGAGGTTGCCGGTGGGCTCGTCGGCCAGCACAATCGAGGGAGTATTGACCAGCGCTCTTGCAATCGCCACCCGCTGCCTCTGGCCACCGGAAAGCTCATTCGGCTTGTGATGCATGCGGTCCACCAGGTCCACGCGTTCGAGCGCCTTTTTTGCCTTCTCGATGCGCTCTTCGGACGGGGTGCCGTTGTAGATGAGAGGCAATTCGACGTTATGGAGGGCCGTGGCTCGCGGCAATAGGTTGAACGTTTGAAACACGAAGCCAATCTCCTTGTTTCGAATGTAGGCCAGCTCATCGTCATCCAGATCGCTCACCAGCCGTCCCGCCAGCCAATATTTTCCGGCGCTGGGGGAATCGAGACATCCAATCAGGTTCATCAATGTCGACTTCCCTGATCCGGATGGCCCCATGATGGCCACGTACTCACCCTTGCGGATTTCCACGTCCACACCGCTCAGGGCGTGCACTTTCTCCGCGCCCATCTGGTAGACCTTGGTCAGCGCTTCGGTCTTGATCACTACGCCGGAGCTGACCAGGTCTTCCCGATAGGAATCTGTGGCTGCTGTCTCGACAGGCATTCGAATCTCCCTCGTGCTTGGCTGCGCGTCAGCTCTGCTGATCGTCCTGTTTCTTAGGCGCGCTGTTGTCCACCTTTACCTGGGACTCCGGCTTCAAGGTGCGCAGCGCCTTGTAACTACCGACGACGATCTCGTCACCGGCCTTCAATCCTTTGGTGACTTCTATATCAGTCACGCCGGCAATGCCGGTCTCTACGGCCAGGAACACGGCCTTATTTCCGTTGACCACAAACACGCCTTGCACTTCATCCTTCTTGGGATCTCCCGGCGCAGGAGGCGGCGGGGCGGCAAGCGTCACATTGGAGCTGCCTTGTTTCTTCGCGGTCTTGGCTGCTTCTTCCAAATCCTTGCGCGTCCGCACAGCTAGCGCTTGGATCGGAATTGCCACAACGTTTTTGCGTTCCGCTGTCTTGATCTTGGCGGTTGTGGACAGGCCGGGCCGCAGGTTTTCCGGCGGATTCGCCAGTGTCACGACCACCTTGAAATCCTTCGCTTCCTGCGTACTTGTGGTAGTTTGCGTCGTGGTGAGTCCCGAACTGCGCAACACCGCTTGCGATCCGACCTCCGTCACTTTGCCTTTGAAAATCTTTCCTGGCACGGCGTCAATGGTCACGTCGGCCTCCTGGCCCAATTTCACGTTGACGATATCCGTTTCGTCGACCTTCACTTCGGCCGTCACCACCGACATATCCGAGAGGGTCATGATGAAGCTGCCCGTCGCGTTCTGCATTCCCATTACGACATAGTCGCCTACGCGCTCCGGCAAATAGCTCACGATCCCATTGATCGGCGATGTGTAAGTCGTCTTGTGCAGAATATCCTGCGTGTGTACGAGGACGGCGCGGCCTTGATTCACCTGCGCCCGCGTCTGATCCAATTGTGCTTTCAGAGACTGCACACGCGAGCGCGCCGAGTCGACTGCGGCCACCGCGCCATCATAGGCGGTCTTTCGCTGATCGAAGTCCTGTTTCGGAATTAAGCCGCCCTTATAGAGTCCTTGTCCTCGCTCATAGTCTAGTTTGGCCTTTTCCAGGTTCGCCTGTTGCGAAATCAGATCAGACTGGGACATCTTGAAACTGGCCTCGGCAGCCTGCACGCCGGACTCTGCCGAATTAACTGCCGCGGACTGCGCTTGCACGTCGGCATTCGCCTGCACATTCTCCTGAAGGAGCAACTTGTCACCCTTCTTGACCTTGTCGCCTTCTTTGACAAAAATCTCAGTGATTCTGCCGTACCCCTGTGCGCTCACATTCGTATAGGTTGTCGGCTTGATTTCGCCCGAGGCCGTCACTAGAGATACCAGGCTGTCCTGGTTGGCCACTTTGGCCGTCTGAACGGTGACCACGCCTTTGTTGGCCTGGTTTACACTGAAGAGCACGATCCCGCCGAGCACCACCACAGCGCCCACGCCGATCGCCACTTTATGCCACGTCTTCATTCGATTCCCCTTCGTTCCGCTAAGCTGCCGTCGTGCTTCCAAACTTCCGCCGCGTGTTTTGTTCCAGTTGCGCCTAAGAGGGTCCAATCTCGCGGGGACACAGATGCCCGTCCAACTGCTCCTACCCTACATACGCCCATTCGGGTCGAAATGTTTCGCGGGAGGTTAGCTCCACTTTCGCGGTTCGGGCTTCAAAGCAGGGGACTTACCAGTACCGGCGGCTCTACCGGCGTGAGCCACATCCTCAGCGGAGGTACAGCCAGTCCCGGACACCATTCTATGTTTAAAAGACCCCAAAAGGAAAGAATTCCCGTCTCGCTAGGGCGGGGGATACTCGCTGACAACCGACCCACTCTCTTTGACGCGGAAAAAGACCAAATATTTCAGCCGGAGACAAACATTTCTGCTGAAACTGCCCCCTCTCGCGGCCGCAGTTTAATGATATACTCGACTCATTCGGCCGGTTTGCTTCGGTCGATCCGTCCGCGGAGAGGTGGCAGAGCGGCTGAATGCGGCGGTTTGCTAACGCCAATGGGCCACATCGCTATCTGATACAAAACTCAACTAAATCCCTTTGCCAGCCATCAGATAGCACGATTCGCGGTCTTTTTGAGTTTGCTGAATTTGCCTTGTTTTGGGCCAATTTTAGTGACAATGTGGTGACAGCTGAGGGTTTCAACGTCTCGCGCATGTGAGTGTCACAAGCTCAATCGCAACTCCCTCAATCAAATAGCTTTGCTCATCGAGTAAAAAGTACTGTAACAAACGTCAGGTCGAGCCGAATTCTTGGATTCCAATTAGCTTAGTTTGGAGTTTCCAAATGTCTTGAGGGAGCGCGTCTGCTTGCCAAGCAGGCGCGCTAAACGTTCCCACGTCTCAAATCTGAGCGCGATAAGTTGGAGAGAAGTGACTCCTGCGTGCCTGACATAAAGACAATATAACGTCGTATTGTAAGACAGCTCAGACGTCCTGTAGTAGCGTCCGAGGCAAAGAAGTGAAGATCAGAACGCGGACTCTAGAAAGGCCCTGTATCCTTTCGTTGACCTACGCGTCTAATTTGCTTAGAGTCGATTATGGTGATGAGGAAAAGATTGCTCATTGTCCTGGCTATAGCCGCCCTGTTAGGGTTGCAATTTGCGGACTGCATGTCCGCGATGATGCAAAACCAGCAGAGTATGCAGTGTTGTGCCTCCATGCCCTGCGATCCGTCCAACCAAGGCCACGATTGCTGCAAAGGAATGGTTTCCGCACAGTCACCGAATGTCCTGCCTATTTCGCACGTTACTCTCGATCCGCCCGTCATGGTTGTCGCGGGCGTTCTCGCGTCTCCCCACGCCGTGCCGTCTCCCGAACCTTCTCGTATGCAGTTCGCGGCTCCGCAGCATTCGCCTCCCAAGCTCTACACGCTTCACGCTTCCCTCCTGATCTGACCGGCCTCTGAAGTTCTCTCCTGAACTGGGTCTCTTGGTGTATCTCGTCCCTTGTCTATTCGGAGGCATAGATGTCTGCATTCGTTTGGGATTTTATTGAGCCGCAGGATTCGCGCGTCGCAATAGCGAGGAGTCGGAGATGATCGACCGCCTCATTGAACTTTCACTCCGCAATCGCTTTCTTGTGGTCGCGCTCTGGATTGGAATCGCCGGCTGGGGTTTGTGGGCGATGCTCCGTGCGCCCATCGATGCGATTCCTGACTTGAGCGACAACCAGGTGATCGTCTTCACGGACTGGTCAGGAAGAAGTCCTCAGGAAGTCGAGGACCAGATTACCTATCCGCTAACCGTCAACCTGCAAGGACTGCCGGGCGTCAAGGTTGTGCGTTCTTCGTCGGCGTTCGGGTTTTCCATGATCTTCGTCATCTTCGAAGACAATGTGGACCTCTACTTTGCGCGCACGCGTGTTCTCGAACGATTGAATCTCGTCTCGAAACAACTTCCGCCAGGCGTTGTTCCTACGCTCGGACCGGATGCGACCGGTGTCGGTCACGTGTTCTGGTACACCGTCGAAGGCGGTGGACTCAATTTGCGGGATCTTCGTTCCCTGCAGGATTGGTACGTTCGCTATCAGCTGAATTCCGTGCCCGGTGTCGCAGAAGTGGCCAGCGTTGGAGGAACCGTCCAGCAATACCAGATTGACATCGACCCGAATCGTCTGCGCAGTTATGCGCTGCCGCTCAGCACTGTGGTTCGCGCGGTCATGGCCAGCAATTCGAACGTCGGAGGCAACGTCGTTTCGCAAAACGGTTCCTGGTCCATCGTGCGCGGCCTAGGCCTGATCGCAAACCTCGACGATATCCGCAATATCGTCGTCGCCTCGCACAACGGCACGCCTGTCTTTGTAAAAGACCTCGGCACCGTCCAAATCGGCGACGCATTCCGAACGGCGGCGCTCGTAAAAAACAGTTCCGAAGCCGTTGGAGGCGTGATCGTGGCGCGGACGGGCGAAAACACGAAAGACGTGATCGACCGCGTGAAGGAGAAAATCCGGCAGATTGAACCCGGCTTGCCTGCGGGCGTGCGTATCGTTTCCTTCTACGACCGCTCAGAATTGATTGATGCCACGGTTGGCACGCTGCGTCATGCCCTAATCGAGGAGATCATTCTCGTCACACTGGCGCACGTCATTTTTCTGATGCACTTCCGCAGCATCTTGATCGTGACGCTGCCCCTGCCCCTGGCCGTGCTATGTTCCTTCCTCTTGATGCACTACGCGAACGTGACTTCAAACGTGATGTCACTCGCAGGAATTGCGATAGCCATTGGTGTCCTCGTCGATGCCGGCATTGTGGTGACGGAAAACGCCTTCCGGCATCTCGAAGGCGTAGATACGCGCGACCGAGGAAAAGTTCTGGAGACCGTACTCCGCGCGACGAAGCTGGTAGGTCGCCCGACCTTTTTCTCCATGGCCATCATCGTTCTCGCATTCGTTCCCGTGTTCGCGCTGACCGGACAGGAAGGTAAACTCTTTCACCCACTGGCGTTTGCCAAAACCTTTGCGATGGCGAGCGCAACGGCCATCGCGCTCACGCTTACACCCATTCTCTGCACGCTGCTCTTACGGGGGAAGTTCCATTCGGAAGACCAAAATCCGGTGATGCGGTTCCTTCAGCGCCTTTACCGTCCCGCGCTCTCGTGGGCGCTCGATCACCGGAGCATCACACTCGGCCTTGCCCTTGCATTCTTTCTTGGAGCAGTGTTGCTGGCTTCGGGTGTTGGGAGTGAGTTCATGCCACCTCTGAACGAAGGCGACATCATGTTCATGCCCATCGCCGATGCCAGCATCGCCCTCGCGCAAAACACGGAATATGCGAAGCGGCAGGACGAAGTCCTCAGCCGTTTTCCCGAAGTGGCCTATGTGGCAGCAAAGGTCGCGCGCGCGGAAACCTCGACTGACCCGGCTGGACTCAACATGACCGAGACCATCGTGCATTTGAAGCCGCGCGATCAGTGGCGGCCCGGTATGACCATCCCAAAGCTCAAGAGCGAGATGGACCGCGCGGTTTCGCTTCCTGGCGTCGCGAATATCTGGACGCAACCCATCATCAATCGTATCGACATGCTGACAACGGGAATCCGGTCCGAGATTGGCGTCAAAGTCTTTGGCGCCGACCTGACGGTGCTCGAAGCAAAAGCCCGCGAAATCGCCGATGTGGTGCGTACCGTGAAAGGTGCGAGCGATGTTTACCCAGAGCAGGTCACAGGCGGTTTGTATCTCGACATCCGCCCCAACCGCGAAGCCGCGGCCCGCTACGGCATCGACGTAGGTGCGATTCAGGACGTGATCGAGACCGCCATCGGCGAAAACAACATCACCACAACAATCGAAGGGCGTCGGCGCTTTCCCGTGCGCGTGCGTTACGCCCCGCAATACCGGCGCGATCCGCAAGATCTTGCCAACGTGCTGGTGACAGGAGCCACAGGCACACAAATCCCGCTCGGGCAGGTGGCCGACATCCGTCAGGTTTCTGGCCCGGCGATGATCAACAGCGAGAACGGACTGCTCGAAGTTTCCGTGCTTCTCAATGCACGCGGGCGCGATCCCGGCGGTGTCATTGCCGATGCGGAAAAAGCCATCCGCGACAAAGTCAAAATGCCTCCCGGTTACTACTACAGCTGGAGCGGGCAGTTTGAAAATGAAGTCCGCGCGAAGAAGCGGCTTCAGATTGTGATGCCGGTTGCCATCGCCGTCATCTACATCCTTTTGTTTTTGACATATCGGTCTTTTATCGAAGCGGCACACGTGTTGCTCGCCGTGCCGTTCGCGCTTACCGGCGGGCTCTACTTGCTTTGGCTGCTTGGGTACAACTTCTCGGTTGCCGTGTGGGTCGGCTTCATTGCGCTCTTTGGCACCGCCGTGCAAACGACTGTCGTTATGGTGATTTACCTCGAAGAAGCAGTTGCGCGAAAGAAAAAAGAGCAAGGCACGCTTACGATCCCGATTTTGCGCGAAGCGGTGATGGAAGGAGCGCTGCTCCGTCTGCGTCCCAAGCTCATGACGGTTTCGACGGTCGTTGCGGGTCTCTTACCTATCTTCTGGAGCAGCCGCGTTGGCTCCGAAGTCATACGGCCGCTCGCGACTCCGGTCCTCGGAGGAATGCTCAGTTCGCTCGCCCACGTCTTGATCGTAACCCCCATCATTTTCTTATGGCTGCAGGAGCGAGAGCTTCGGCGCGGCCAGCAATTCGTTGTTCAAACTGTTTCGACGGAAACGATTTCATGATTTCAGAACTCACTCCAAGGAGATAGACCCATGAAGAAGCTGTTGGCCATTTCGATGATGTTATTTCTGACTCTCGGCTTTGCCGGTTGTGGCGCAAAGAAAGTGAATACGGAGAACCTGAAGGAGGTCGCGACGCATGTCGTCGGCGATGTCGCCATCGTGCTCCTAAACGGCACGGGCGAACTCAAGCAGGGGCAGAACGAATTCGTCGTTCAGTTCCGGGACCCGAAGGGGCAACCCATCAACGTTGGCGACGTACAGCTCGGTTCGAGCATGTCCATGCCGAGTATGGCGCCGATGTCCGGCGATTCGGAGATCACACCGACCGGCCAGACTGGGACGTATCGCGTGAAATCGAACTTCGCGATGAGCGGAGCCTGGCACTTCACCGTCTCGTGGACTGGACCACGCGGGCAAGGAAGCACGGCTTTCAACAGCAACGTGAGGTAGCGTTCATGCAAAATACAATCCGATTTTCCCGCTTTTATGCCGCTGTGCTTGCGCTTCTAGCGTGTTCGGTGCCCCTTCGGGCGCAAACCGCAAGCGCTCCGGTGATGAATCGTTTCGTCGATCCTGACCATGGATTGACAGAAGCGGATTTGGTTGCACGCGCTTTGGCGAACAATCCATCTCTCGCCGCGCAACGCCAAACGATTGAGTCCGCGAAAGGAGCAGTGGCGCAAGCGCGTCTCCGCGCAAATCCCTCTCTGTCCGTGGGAGGGCTCAAGGAAGTCGACGGAGATGACAACCGCTTTAACATCGGGGCGGAAGTCCCCCTCGAACTGTTTGGCAGACGCGCACGCCGCACCGAGGTAGCTACACAGAAACTCAGCTCCACGCGCGAGGCAGTAAGTGACAACGAGCGTCTGCTGGCCGCAGACGTTCGCATGCGCTTCGCGGATACCCTCGCGGCCTTGCGCAACCTGGAATTCGTGGAACAACTCCTCCAGGCAAACCACCAGTTTCTTAAACTCATGGAAGACCGCGTCCGCGAAGGAGCGATCCCGGTGCTCGACGCTGATGAAGTACGTGTGGAAGTAAACCGTATCGAGAGTCTCCGGATCGATTACCGGGCAAAAGCCGAGATCGCCATGCTTGCATTGAAGGAAGCGGCAGGCTTCGAGCCCGAAGAAGAACTGCGGCTCAAGGGATCTCTCGAACAGGCCCCGCTCTCTCCCGATAGGGCTCAACTCCTGGAACTTGCCGTCTCGCACAGACCAGACCTAGCTGCGCAGCGGGCGAATGAATTCATTGCCACCGCCGGATTGCGCCAGCTACAGGCGGAAGCGAAGCCGGACGCTTCTTTTTCCGCCAGTTATGAACGCCCCAACAGCGGATTCGCACTCTCCGCGTTCGACACAGCGGGAAACCTTCAGCCCATCCGCCAAACCTTTAACTACGCCGTCTTCGGGATTCGCTGGACCCTGCCTATCTTCAACCGGAGCCAGGGTTCGATCGTCGCGGCAAAAGCCGATATCAATTCGGCGCGTAATCAGGTCGCCGCCGTGGACCTGACACTCCGGCACGAGGTCATACAGAGTCTTGTTCGATATCAAGCGTCACAGGAACGAGCGACTCTTTATCGCCGCGGAGTTCGCGACCAGGCCGCGCGAAATCTGGATGTGGTCCGGCAGACCTACGGGTACGGGCGTGTTCCTCTGCTGGACGTGATTGCCGAGCAGCGCCGTTACATCGATATCGAAACCGGCTATACCGACATTTTGTTCGACGCCTACGCATCACGCATCGCGCTCGAAAAGGCCGTGGGCACATCCCTGCCCTGAAAGAGAAAATTATGCAGACCATAAATACTCAACTTACCGGATCGGGTAGACCGCCTTGGCTCAAATGGATCGCCATCGCCGCGCTCTTGGTAGTCTTCGCGTTTACTGGATTTTGGTTTCTGAGCCAGCGCTCCACAACCACGAAAACCGTTCCGCTGGATTCCATGGCCGAGATGAGTGGAATGGCATCTCCAGGAAACGCGGCTCGCTCGGACGCGTCGAACCTCTCAGCGGAATTACAGGTCGATCTGGCAGCCGACGATCTAAAGAAGGCGCAGATTCGCACGGCTCACGTAACGAACGGTCTTATAGCGGCTAAACTTCGCGTTCCGGGAATCGTAAAGCCCAATGAATACCGCCAGGTCCACGTGACACCGCTCGTAGGCGGCGTCATCAAGGAAGTTCCAGTGGTGCTTGGCGATCATGTGAAACGCGGACAATCCCTAGCGGTCATCTTCAGCAGCGAACTCGCCGAGGCGGAAACGCAGTACGTTTCTTATCTTGCGGAACTTGAGGCAGAGCACAAGAAGCTGGTGCGGACGCGGAACCTCGTAAAGCTGGGAGCCGCGAGCCAGCAAGAGGAGGAGGAAGTTGCCGCGACGCATGCCGCTCATGAATCGCATGTGCGCGCGGCTCTCGAAAAACTGAAGCTGCTCGGAGCCAGTGACCGTCAGATTGCGGCGCTCAAGCAAGCCGAACAGATCAATCCCAATCTGGTTGTACCTGCCCCAATCAACGGCGTCGTCCTCACGCGCAACGCCAATCTCGGTTTGGTAGTCAACGCAGCGCAGGAACTCTTCACGGTTGCCGACCTCTCGACGGTCTGGATTATGGCGAGCGTCAACGAAAAAGACTTTGCGTCCGTCCGTGTCGGCTCCCAAGCAAACATCACGGCTCCAGCTTACTCCGGTCGCATCTGGAAGGGCCGCGTCACCTACATTCAACCGCAGGTGGACCCCACGACGCGGACAGCGCAAGCGCGCATCGAGGTCACGAATCCCGGCGAGACTCTACGGATCGAGATGTATGTCGATGTGGAATTCACCGCTCCCGGCGCGTCCGGTCCCGTCGTGCCCGAAGCGGCCGTTCAGTCCATCGGCGAACGGCAATTCGTGTTTCTGCCAGTCAAAAATAATGAAGGCAGTTTTCAATTACGCGCAGTACGCCTGGGTCCCGCGGCGAATGGCTACTACGCGGTGCTCGAAGGCGTGAACACGAAAGAGGAAGTTGTGACAGACGGAAGCTTTATTTTGAAAGCCGAGGCTATCCGGCAACATCCGGAATTGCATTGATTCTAGCCGCAGCCATCGGCGCAGGCCCTGCCCTGCAATCCTTCCACTCCTTCTTTCGCGATGATAGGAACCATGATCAAAGCCGCGAGGGGATCGGCCCACCACAATCCGAGAAAAGCGTTAAGAAGCAAACCCACAAGCAGGATGGCCGAAAGGTAGGTGCAAAATTCCGTTTGTTTTGCGTCCGCATACATGGCGACACTTCCCAACGCGCGACCCACCTTGCGCTTTTCCCGTGAAAGCAATGGCGTGACGATCAGCGAGACACACGCAAGGGCAATCCCCGGAATCCTTCGTGTTCTCATCCTGCAACGCATGCTGTACGAAAACGAGACTGCCTATGTCGATCGCTCGAACGTAACTGGACGAGCAGTATCGCGCTTCGCGGATTTCTCCTCGAGGGAGCTCTCCGCTCAACGAATTCAAGGAGAACCTACAGTTCGCCCAAGGGCAACGAAGAGTGGGAGTCGATAGGCGAGGAAACCAGAATGTTCGATTCACCTTCTGGTCTGACCCCTAGGCAGTTTCTAGCAACGATTGCATTGGGGATAGGAGACACTTCGAGCCTCGACAAAGCATCGAGGCGGGAGCCCTTCTGTTCCGAGTTTCTTTTCTCACCAGGAGCGAGAGCGCATTGTCGCTAGCCTTCAGGAATGATACTGATTGCGCCCAGCCATCACGCCGCCGTCGACATCCCAAATCGCGCCCGTGACCCAGGACGATTTGTGCGACAGCAGAAATGCAACCGCTTCGGCAACTTCTTCGGGGCGTCCGATACGGCCGATTGGGTGGAAACCGTCGAAACCCTGAAGAACCGAATCTACTTGTTCTTTCGGAATGAAACCCTCAAAGATTGGTGTGCGCACGACGGCAGGCGATACCGCATTCACTCGGATGCCAGCGCTTGCCAACTCCATGGCAAGATGTTGCGTCAGTGAATGCAGTCCGGCCTTTGCCATCGAGTAGGCCGAAGACGGGGTCGCTTGCACAGCTTGCTTGGCCCACATCGAGCCGATATTCACGATGGAGCCGCCTTTCCTTCCAGCGACCATGTTCTTGGCCACGCATTGCGTGATGAAAAAGATCGCCCTGTTGATTTCGAGGTAGCGATCATAGTCAGCCTCGGAGTGCTCAAGAAACAGTTTGGGAAGAAAGACGCCCGCCGCGTTCACCAGCATGGTGGCGTCGCGGTGTTGAGCCTCCAGACGGTCTACAAGCGCAATCCGTTCAGCCCGGTTGGTTATGTCCGCAGGTTCGCCAATCACCGGGCCGTATGAAGTGAGTTCCCTGGTCGCAGCGATTGTCTTGTCCACACGACGCCCAATGACGACCACCTTACCTCCGAGTTCAAGAACGAGCTGGGCGACTGCCCTGCCTATTCCGCTGCTTCCTCCGACGACGATCAGTTTCTGTCCCTCAAATTCGTTTGCCATCAAGTCCAACCTTTCGATTTATTGCAATCCCTTTGGAGATGGAAATCTTGGGAAATGCTTTGCAGCTGCGCTATGAGTGCTTCCGCCCTACTTCGTGCAAATTCGAGATGCAATCATGCAAGAGGGCCATCGGTTCCTTGACTCGACCAACGATTTTCTTGAGATCGGAGTATGTCTGCACGGGCTCGGTGCGCGTAAGCATGATCTCAGCGTATCCGCTGATGGCTGTCAGATCATCAACGAGCCTGTGGGGAATTTCTTTGGTGCGTTGAAACTCATTCACAAATTCCTTTCGCAATGCTTCACATCTACGCTCTTGATTACAGTCTTCTGGCACTTTCTTCCGGCCCCTTTCTAAATTCAACTTGATTCGTCCTCTCACTTCGCATCCGTATATTTTCTTTCAAACCGAAAGAGGTCGGGACGTGCATAGTGCCCCGAAACATCGAAGGTCATCTTCTCCCGGTCAATTTGAGTCAGATCCAAATCTGAAACAAGGAGTTCCTCGCGATCGAACACCGGATCGAGGACATACCGAGCGTCCGGGCCTATAATCGCGCTGCCTCCACGCTCGATCCATTGGCTTTCACCCGGCCGCAATGTGGCACCATCACGAAGCTCGCGAGGCAAATCCTCAGTCGGCATCATCAAGCCCACGGCCAAGACAAAGCATCGGCCTTCGAAGGCGTAGTGTCTGCTGGCCAGCTGATGTAATTCATGGACCGTCGGCCATACCGCCACGTGAATGTGCTCGCCGGAATTGTGCATGGCCATGCGCGCGAGCGGCATCCAATGCTCCCAGCAAATCAATCCACCAACGCGTCCCGAAGAAGTGGGCACTGCTTCTAGCCCGCGGCCATCACCATTTCCCCACACGAGCCGTTCCGTGTAGGTCGGGATGAGCTTCCTATGGTGGTTTGCGAG
>Ga0137403_10000868_pt1 | contig 38872 bp, 41 predicted proteins | sample CZOMad2_1_16fung_FD_122057 | JGI IMG/M metagenome (GOLD analysis project Ga0137403, IMG submission 122057) | Vadose zone soil fungal communities from Angelo Coast Range Reserve, California, USA - CZOMad2_1_16fungal (Hybrid Assembly) | ecosystem: Environmental > Terrestrial > Soil > Vadose zone...
CCAGTGCCGCCAGGTTTCGAAGGAGTTGCCGGCGGGAGGTCTTGGCCTTGGACCGATCAACGTCATCACGACCCAATGCTTCGGAAGCGGCGTGTGTCGACAGCAAGTGCCCCGCCAGGACGAGGAGGCTAGGCCCCACAGCCACCCAGGCCCGCCGTTTACCCACGCGTGTGGTCAGTCGGCGGAACGGTGCCGCGCGAGCGGTGTGCTGCGTCCGCGTCGCAGCCCAGGCCGCCTGGGTCAGGGCGCCACGCCCAGACACGTGCCCCGTGCGGGTGTGGCCCGCCAGGTGTTGGCCCGCCGACGGGTGGGTCCCCGGACACCGGCCGGCCCACGCGGCGAGGTGGCGAGCGGGCGGGAAGCACGTCATGTCTGTCCCGATTGCAGACACCACCGGTGCCGCCACGCGTGCACCGACCCCTGGGAGGGTTTGGAGGCGGGCGACGGCGTGGGGTAGCACAGGAGCGGGGCTCTCGTGCAGCGGTCGGGGAAGGTCCGTGGTCGTGCGGGTCATCGCCTCGGCTCGGTGGTCGTCTGGGCGTCATCGTGCTGGGAGGCGGAAGCGTGGGGGTGGACTCCCGGTCATGCCTTTGGCCAGATGGGCTTCCGGCGCATCTACCTCCATACCGACCGCAGTGCGGGTTTCGGTAAGAAGGGCTCGTGAAGGAATATCGCCGTCGCTGGGGGGAGGCGCGCTTCGTTGACGGCCTCTTAATGACGATCCTCGCTCGTGAATTCACAAGAGAGTTGGCGGTGTAGCGTCATGAAGCCAGTGGCAAACTCCGCGTCTAACACACGCCCTGAGGGGGACTGTCAAGGGTAGTGCACGATTTTTTTCAAGAGCCACGAGCCAAGTTGTGCATAAGTGGCGAGCCACGATATTGCAATGCGCTGAGATAGACCGATTCGTCATAGGGCGTTCGATGCTGCCAACACCGAAAGAGAATTCGGATCCATGTGAACGCGAGTGCCCGGACGGCAGCCTGATGTGAGCTACCCTTGTTGCGCTGCTGCTGATCGTAGGCACGGGCCCAGAAGGAGTGGCGGATGGATTCGGCAGCCCACTCCACGAACGTTTGTCGTAGGAACGTGGGGCACTGGAGGCGCCAGTGGACCCAGGATTTGTTGCCGCTGCGTTCGGTCACCGGCGCGATACCGGCGTGTGTTTGGAGCTCATCAGCTGAGGTATAGCGTTCGCGTGGTTCGCCGAAGGCGGCGAGGAGGCGGGGGGCCAAGACGGCGCCTGCGCCTGGCAGGGAGTCAAACAAGGGGAAGTCAGGATGGCTCTGGGCGCGTTGCTCAATGGCTGCGTCGAAGTCGTCGATGGCTTGCAAGGTGACGTGGAGCTGGCTGACCAGGGCTTGAACCAGAAGGGCAGTGGGCGCGATGACACCCTCATCGGTGGTCAGGGGGGTGGCGCGAGTGAATGGAGGGCACCTCATGCAACGCTACAGCGGTTGCTCAATGCCTATCGCTCTTCTGGTCGTCGTGGGGCTGCTCGGCGTTGCCGCCGCGTAACAGCCCAAGTCCGGTGGGACGTTGCGCGGCGCCTGGGAGCAGGACATCACGGGCTTTGACCCGCACTGGTCCGCCGGCCTCCAGAACATCTATATGGTCGGGAACCTCTTCAACGGTCTGGTGAGCATCGACGAGCACCTGAACTACGTGCCTGAGCTGGCCCAGTCTTGGGAGGAGCAGGACGACGGCAAGGTGTACGTGTTCCACTTGCATAAAGGCGTGAAATTCCATGACGGTACCGACTTCGACGCTGCCGCCGTGGCCTGGAACCTCGAACGCATCATGGACCCGGAGGAGAAGGCTCTGGCCCGCCCATACCTCGAGGTCATCGAGGCGGTGGAGCCGCTCGACGCGCATACCGTCAAATTCACCCTGAAATATCCGACGCAGACGTTCCCGCCCGCGTTGGCGGTCTACCCGAGGACGTTCCTGATCAAGGCACTCAGCACATACAAGACCTGGGCCCGGAAGGATGCGCATCTGCAGCCGACCGGAACCGGCCCTTTCAAACTGGTCAAATGGGAACAGAACCAGACCATCGTGCTCGAGAAGAACCCCGCCTACTTCAAGAAGGGGCTCCCGTACCTTGACCGCATCGAGTTCAAGATCATGAAAGACGGCATCACGCGCGCCACGGCCCTGCGGGCGGGGGAGGCGGATTTCCTCAACTACATGCCAAAGGAAATGGTCGAGCGCCTGTCGAAGGACCCAAAAATCCAGCTCCTACGCGGACCCGACACCCAGAGCGTGAACATCTCCTTCCATAACACCCGAAAGCCCTTCGACGATGTGCGGGTGCGCCAGGCATTGGGGGGCTATGGGATCGACCGCCACGCCAGCGCCAAGACGGCCATGCTGGGGCTCGGGGAGGTGCTGTGGAGCTTCGTGCCCCCTGGCGGGAAGGATCACATCGACTTTGAGGAGGAGTTCCCCTACAACCCCGAAAAGGCGAAGGCCTTGCTCAAGGAGGCCGGGTTCGACGAGAAGAACCCTCTGAAGTACACCATCATCACGCACGGCGCGGAACCCTCGTTGCCCACCATTGCCACCATCATCAAGACGCAACTGGCCCAGATCGGGGTGGAGGTAACGATCGAGGTGATCGATCGACCCATCTTCTTGCGGCGTCTGACCACCGATCGGGACTGGGATCAAATGGTCAACTTCACCGGATCCTCGGTCGATGCGTATACCCGCTCGATCATCCTGGACAGCCGGGGGAGCTTCAATCAAGTGAATCACAAGGACCCCAAGATCGACGAGCTGTGGGACCAGCTCAAGTAGGCCCAGACGCCGGAGGAGTTCAGCCGCCTCAGCCAAGAGGTGCAGCGCTACATCGTGCGCAACATGGTGCAGATGAGCGTCACGACGCTCCCCTTCATCCAGGCGGCGCGGGACTATGTCAAGGGGTATGTGTTCGAGCGCGGCCTGAAGATCCGCTTTGCGACGACCTGGCTAGACAAGCCGTAAAGGGACAAGTCGGCGCCGATGTGCCGCCGGGCACCTTCATCGTGGAGCCCGATCTGGCCGAACGCTGGGAATCGCCGGACGATACCATCTATGGCTTCCACCTGCGCCAGGGCGTCACATGGCAGAATAAGCCGCCCGTCAATGGGCGAGAGCTGGTGGCTGAGGATGTCAAATTCACCTACGACCGTTTCCTGACGGAAAAAGGTAATATGAACCGCTATCTGCTGGACTCTGTGGACCGCATCGAGGTGGTGGCCGCTATACCGTGAAGTTCCTCCTCAACGAGCCCTACGTCTGGTTCATCAGTGTGGTGGCCTACCCAACGAGCACGTGGATCATCGCTCCAGAAGTGGTGCAGCAATACGGCGACTTGAGGAAAGTTGAAACGGCCATCGGCACCGGCCCCTTCCTCCTGGAGCGCTATGAGCCGAACGTCAAGACGGTCTTCACACATAACCCGGAGTACTATCGTGACGGTCAGCCCTATGTGGATGGGGTGGAATGGTTGGTCATCCCGGACGAATCGACCGGCCTGGCGATGTACCGCACTGGGCAAATCGACTGTGGCCCGGGGATCAATTGGGCCGTGCGCCAATAGGATGTGGAATCGATGAAGAAGAGTCACCCCCACCTGGTGTACCAGGATTTCCTCTCCCAATCGGCGGGCGCGATCACCATGCGCACCGATATGCCACCCTTCAATGATGTGCGGGTGCGGCGCGCTATCTCGCACGCCATCGATCGCCAGGCCTTCGTCGAGGCGGTCGGGGGCCGGGGCGCACCGACCTCGGCGGTCTCCCGAGGCCTGTTGGAGTGGTCGCTGCCAATCGACCAGCTCGGCGAGGGAGCCAGATACTATCGGTACGATGCCCAGGAAGCTCGACGCCTGCTGGCGGAAGCCGGGTATCCCAAGGGGTTTAAGACGCAGCTGACGGTGACCAATGGCCTCGGCCGCGACCTCGTCGATGACGCGCAGGTGGTGCAGCGCTACCTCAAAGACGTCGGCATCGACGCCGAGCTCAAGATTCAGGAGTACGGCGCGTATGTGGCCACGACGGTGCAGGGCAAGTTCGAGGGCCTGGTACGGGGGCCCATCGGCGTCGCCTGGGAACCGGATGGCCGATTGTATCGCGCCTATGCATCCGACTCCTCCCGGAACATCGGCCACGTCAACGACGCCACGCTCACGGCCATGCTCAAGGAACAACGGCGGACGAAGGACCTGGAGGTGCGTAAGCAACTCATCTACGACATTCAGCGGTATGTCGCAGCGCAGCAATATTATGTGTACCTGAACTCCGGCACGATCACGACCTCCTGGCAGCCGTACGTGAAAAACTTTGCTCCTAACCATAGCTTCGACTACGGCAATCGCGCCGCCGCGCTGTGGTTGGAGCGGTAGAGAGGGGGAGGGATGGGGGGAGGAGGTGACAGTATGCTTCGACGCGCGTTCTGTTGGCTTCTTGTGGGCGCGGCGGTTGCGCTGGTGGGAGTGAATGCCACGCCTACTGGCCAACCAGAAGGACAACTGACCATCGCCTTCGACACCACCATCGCTCCCGCGTATCTCGATCCTGCTGAGACGACCGAGATCATGGCTTTAAGCGCCACCCGGTCGGGCTGGGGCCGTATGGCTTCGTCCGCTTTGACCCCGGCGTGGAGCTGGTGCTCGAGGCGAATGGGCACTATTGGCGCAAGACCCTCTCGATTCAGCGACTCGTCTTCAAGGGGATCCCAGAGCGCTCTACACGCCTGGCGATGCTCAAGACGGGAGAGGTGGACCTGGCCACCTTCATGATGGGCGACGAGGGGGCCGCGGTGAAAGGGGACCCGAAGCTGCGGCTGGCAGTGATCACCGCGCCAGTGACTTGGTGGATGGAGTTCCCTGAGCAGTGGGACCCTACATCGCCCTGGCATGACCGCCGGGTGCGGTTGGCCGCCAACCTGGCCATCGACAAACAGGCAATGATCGACGTGGAGCGGCTGGGGTTCGGCCGGCCGACAGGCTCGATCGTCCCCCGCAGCCTGGAGTTCGCCCTGCCCCTGGAGCCCTTCCCTTACGAGCCGGCCCAGGCCCGGCGCCTGCTGGCGGAGGCCGGCTACCCGAATGGCTTTGAGGCCGGCGACTTGACCCCGATACCGCCGTTCTTCACAATGGGCGAAGCGGTGGGGAATTATCTCGGTGCCGTCGGCATCCGCACGAAGATGCGCATCATCGAGCGCGCGGCATTCCTCTCTGCCTGGCGGGAGAAGAAGTTGAAGGGGCTCATTCTCACCGGGTCAGGGGCCTTCGGCAACGCCGCCACCCGCATCGAGACCAATGGGGTCAGCACGGGCGCCTACGCCTATGGCAGCCATGCCGACATCGATGACCTCTTCCGGCAGCAGGCGGTGGAGCGCGATCGCACGAGGCGGGAGGCGCTCCTGCATCAGATGCAGCGGCTGACGCAGGAGCGGGTCATGCACGCCCCGATTGCTGAGCCGGCCGCGCTGCATGGCGCGGGGCCACGGGTAAAGGAGCCGGGGGTAGGCTTGATCCCACTGTTTGCCTACTTCGGCCCCTACGAGGAGATACGCTTAAAAAGGCCCTGAGCATCATTTACAGCACGGCTAGCGCCTGTACGGCGGGCAGCTCACTCGCCAGCCGTCGCCAACTGTCGCCCTCGTCCTGGCTGATGAACAGCTCATGGCCAGCGGCGATGTACAGCGTTTCGGCGTCGTCCACAGCGATCTGCCGCACCATCGCGTCAAACTGCTGGGGCAAGCCCTGTTCCAGGCGCACCCAGTGCTCACCACCGTCGTCGCTGCGGTACAGGGCCGCATTTGCGCCCTGACGCCAGCCTGGAGGTGGGCCTGCGGCCGCGGCGGTATAGAGCCTTGCTGGCCGCCGCCGCGATGCCACCAGCGGCACCGTATAACGGCGGTCCAGTCCGGTCATGAGGTGGCTCCAGTGACGGCCGCCGTCATCGCTGCGATAAAAGCCCCTGCCTGTCGTGGCATATAGCTGCGTGCCCTCGGCGGCGGGCGTCACGGTGTGGACGTCCCAATACAGCCCCTCGTTCAGGCTCTGCCACGTTTCACCTCTATCCGCACTGCGATAGACGCCACCCTCCTCGACGCCGATGTACACGGCCCCCACGACTTGCGGGTCCGGGGCCACCGAACGCACATGGGGGATGTGCGGTGGCGGCGGGAAAGTCCAGGACTCGTAGCCCGGAATGCGGCGGATGGCCTCGCAGGCTTTCCAGCTTGCCCCGCCGTCGTCGCTCCAGTATAGCAGCGCTGGCGACACCCCCAGGTAGAGTCGGCCGGCCACACGTGGGTCGGCGGCAAAGGCCCAGATATCCTCCGCCACGGGGCGCTCGTGCATGAGTTGCCAACCGTCTCCACCCGTCCTCCGCCACCGGGCGCCCTCCCGCGTCACCACCAAGATGCCCTCGTGGGCGCGCGTCATAAATGCCACTGTTGGCGATCCTTCTTCCTGTTGGATGTTCCCGTCATTTCCCAGCCGAAACACCTCGCGATCCGTGCCGATGAGGAGCTCAGACATGTGTTCCCCTCCCTCTCATCTTCCCTGACAAACTCTCCCATCGAGTGGCTCCGGCAGAGCCCAGGGATGTACGTCTGTGGAATGCCTTATCGTTTAACAGGGATCGCAAACCACTGTAAACGCTCCTGGGTCGAGAACATTCGGCAAGAGTTCCCTAACATGCGCCGAAATTGCCGTAGGCACGGCCCCAGGCCCCTCTACAATACGCCCGCTCCTCGGACTTGGCAAGCGACTCAGGTGGCGTGAGGCGTGTTGGCTGGAATTGTCATTGACGTCAGATCCAAACCCCGATAAAATCTCACCAATTAGCGATGGATGTACGGCTCATGTCCTCCCTGACTGGCAAGGAGCGCACAAATGAGTGGAGCTCATAGGCACCTTCCTCCAAAGCCCCCAACCATCGCTTGCCTTCCTGTTCGAGCTCGCTTCCTAGTGAGGCCCCAACTCCTGACCCGTGTCTAATCCCCTCTCATAGGGGATGTCATACCGCCATTCCCCCCTGATTCATCGATGGTGGGGATGAGCCCGTTCCAACCGAAGAAGGTCTGGCTTAACAAGTAGATACGAGAGCGTTCAGCGGTCAGCTAGGGTCTCCAGCTTACCCATGGCGGATGGCTCTTGGTGGTCTAGTGACGGTGAGGCGAGATTCCTGTCAGTTGCTGAAAGAGGCAGCAGGGGATCAAACCATCGACGGAGTCTGTGCATCATAGGGGAGATATGTGATGGACAGAGACGTAGCGCAACCGGCGGCCATGCCCCAAGCTCCAGGTCAAGCAGGGCTGTTCAGTGTTCCGAATCCGTATCCCCTGACGCTAGCCGGTTTGCTGGCGGCCTTGGGCCCACAGGCGATCAATTTCGGTATCTCGGGGGGGGCGGGGAAACGATGCTGATCCCCAACATCGCTTCGCTCGGAGGCACCCGCCTGTTCTGGCTCATGACCATCTCGACTGTTCTGGAAACGGTCGTCGTGTATGAGAGCATCAAGTACAGCATGGTTACGGGCCGCTCTTTCTTCAGCATGACCCGTGACATCAAACCTTACGGGAGTATGTGACCCGCGTGCGTTAGCGGACGTGCAGGAGCCAAAGGGAGGGAGAACCATGGAGACACCGCCTACAGCGCGACGAACTGCCGCAGGTCTGAGCCGCCGTGAGCTGCTGAAAGCGGGGCTGACCGTCGGCACGGCGCTGTCTGCCTGGCCTCTGTCTGGCCCGCAAACCCTCTGGGGCGAAGAAACGGGACCACCCAAGCGCGGCGGCATCCTGCGTGTGCGTGGCTGGGACCCCCCGCACTTTGATCCCCATCTCACGATAGCGCCCGCGACGCATTTCACTCTGAGCCTCGTCTACAGCCGCCTGGTGCGGCATAAGGTCGGCCCAGAGGTGCAGCCGGGCACCTTTATTGTGGAGCCCGATCTGGCCGAACGCTGGGAAGCGCTGGACGATACCACCTATGTCTTCCACCTCCGGCAAGGGGTCAAGTGGCACAACAGACCTCCGCTCAATAGCCGCGAGCTGGTGGCCGAGGACGTCAAATTCACCTATGACCGCTTCCTGACGGAAAAGGCCAATGCCAACCGCTATATCCTGGATCCTGTGGATCGGATCGAGGTGGTGGATCGCTATACCGTGAAGTTCCTCCTCAAAGAGCCCTACGTCTGGCTCGTCAGTGCGCTGGCGTACCCGTGGAGCATGTGGATCATTGCCCCAGAGGTGGTACAGCAATTCGGCGACCTAAAAAAACCCGAGACGGCCATCGGCACCGGTCCCTTCGTCCTGGAGCGCTACGAGCCGAACGTGAAGGCGGTCTTCACACGGCACCCTAAGTACTTCCGCCAGGGCCAACCGTACGTCGATGCGGTGGAATGGTTGAGCATCCCGGATGAATCGACCGGCCTGGCGATGTATCGCACCGCCCAGATCGACTGTGGCCCGCAGCCCGGCTGGGCCGTGCGGCAACAGGATCTGGAGGCGCTCCAGAAGACTCACCCCCACCTGAACTACCGGGATATGCTGTCCATTGTGACCCAGGTGCTCTTCATGCGCACCGATCAGCCCCCCTTCAACGACGTGCGCGTGCGGCGCGCCATCTCCCATGCCATTGACCGCCAGGGGCTCATTGAGGCGGTCTGGGGCCGGGGCGAACCGACCTCAGCGGTGGGCCGCGGCCTAGTCGAGTGGGCGCTGGCCGTCGACCAGCTCGGCGCTGGGGCGAAGTACTATCAGTACGATCCCAAGGAAGCCAGGCGCCTGCTGGCGGACGCCGGGTATCCCAACGGCTTTAAAACACAGCTCACCGTCACGACCGGCCTGGGTCGCGACCTCGTCGACGACGCGCAGTTGACCCAGCGCTACCTCAAAGACGTGGGCATTGAGGCGGAGCTCAAGCTCCAGGAATACGGAGCGTATTTTGCCACGACGATACAGGGGAAGTTCGAGGGCTTGGTGCGGGGTCCCTTTGGCATTGCCTGGGAACCGGATTTCCCGCTGTATCGCACCTATGCCGCCGACTCCTCGTGGAACGCCGGCCATGTCAATGACCCCACGATCACGGCCATGCTCAAGGCACAACGACACACGAATGACCTGGAGGCACGCAAGCAGCTCATCTTCGACATTCAGCGGTATGCGGCGGAGCACCAGTACTACGTGCATCTGTACGTCCCGATGGTCACCGCGTCCTGGGCGCCGTATGTCAAGAACTATGGCCCCAACATCACCTTCGACTACGGCAGTCGTGTCGCCGCGCTGTGGCTGGATCGGTAGACGCCCGGTCGGCTCGTGGGGAAGAGATGGGCGTGAGGGCCGACCGTTCATAGGAGAGGCGAAACCTCGCAAACAGGGGGGGGGTTACGATGGACAGGTGGTCTCTGCTAAAGATACGCTGGTGCGTGGGATTGTTGGTCGGTGTAGCACTCATCATCACGCTTGCTGCTCAGGCAATAGCGGCGGTCGCGCAACCCAGCGGCGCACCGACCGAGTTGAAGGTGGGCTTCGTGGATTTTTTCTCAGGTGCGGCAGCCCCCTTTGGCATGTCCGGTAAGAACGCCGCCGAGTGGCTGGTCGACAAATGGAACAAGGAAGGCGGCATTCGAGGGGTGAAGATCAAGTTAATCATGGTTGACGAGGCGGGCGGGCCGGACAAGCAGGTGACCGAATATCAGCGCCTGGTTCTGGACGAAAAGGTGGATGCTGTGGTGGGCTACACCTCCAGCGCCAATTGCCTGGCCATCGCACCGATGGCCGAGGACCTCAAGATGCTGACCATCGTGCACATCTGTGGGACTCGCCGGCTGACCGAGGACATGCCGTTGAAATACGTGTTCAGAACCTCCAACCACCAGGCCGCAGATAGCATCATGGCAGCGCGCTACGTGCTTGCCGTGAAGCCCGATGTGAAGACTATCGCCGGGGTCAACGAGGACTATGCTTGGGGTCGCGATTCCTGGGAGGACTACAAGGAGGCGATGCTACGCCTCAAGCCCGATGTGAAAGTCGTGGCGGAACTGTGGACGAAGATCCAGGCAGGGGAATACTCAGCGGAGATTTCCAAGCTGCTGGCGGTCAAGCCCGACCTGATTCACAGCAGCTTGTGGGCAGGAGGGCTGATCACGTTTGTGAAACAGGCGGCACCACGCGGATTGTTCAAGGAGGGTTTAGTGTTCTTCAGCGTGGCCGAGCAGTCGTTGCAAGACCTCAAGCAGGAGATGCCCGATGGGGTGATCGTGGCGCCTCGCGCCACACCGGTCCATTTCCTACGCCCGGACCCGGGAACCAATCCCCTCCAAAAGGAGTTTGTAGACGGCATGAAGGCGCGATTTGCGCGCTATCCCGACTATCCCACCTACCGCACGTATCAGGCCATGGCAGGACTGAAGGCGGCCTACGAAAAGGCTATCGAGCAGGGGGGTGGTCGGTGGCCGAAGACGGATGATGTCGTCAAAGCCTTCGAAGGCTTGACCTGGCAAGTGCCGTTTGGCACCGTCAGCATGCGATCTGATCATCAGGCGGTCCACGGAGGCATGGTCGGGCTGAGCAAGTTTTCCCCACAGTTCGGCTTTGCGGTCATGGACCGTATCGCCGAGTTTCAGGCCGAGGAGCTCATGCCACCCGTCGGCATGAAGACCCCGGATTGGCTGAAAACGCTGAAGTAGGATGCATCTGCATGCGATACCCGGTCTCAGCGCGACGAAGCAATCTAATGCCTGAAGTGGTAGAGATAGCTTCGCGGCGCTCGCCATGACGAGAGCAGGATGGAGCGGGCGGCCATGGCCTTGCTGACCATCATAGGGCTGGATGGCGCGGTATTCGCGGCCATTCTGTTTCTGATCTCGGTGGGATTGACGCTGATATTCGGGGTGCTGCGCATCCTGAATGTGGCGCATGGTGGCATCTATGCCTTCGGCGCCTATATGGGGACCTATCTGGCACTAGGGCTCTTGGGGCTTGGATATAGCCCCTATTGGAGCTATCTCATGCTGCTGGCCGGAGCCCTGCTGGTCGGCCTCACCTTCGGTCCTGTCATCGAGCGCCTGTTCCTACGGCGGATCTACGGCCAGGCCGAGGCCATCCAGCTCCTCCTGACGTTCTCTATCTTCCTGATTCTGGATGATCTGATGAAGCTAATATGGGGCACCAAGCCCATGTTCGTCAGCGCGCCATATATACTGCTGGGACAGTTCTCTGTGGCAGGCATCACCTACTCCTGGTACCACATCCTCCTCATCGGCCTGTCTGTTGCCTTTGGGGGCTCACTGATGTGGGTGGTGCGTGCGACGCGTTTTGGCAAGCTGGTGGTAGCGGTGATTCACGATCGGGAGATCAGTGTGGCAGTCGGCATCAATGTCAACCGCTTCTATACGGTGGCCTTCACCCTCGGCGCCTTGTGCGCCGCCGTGGGAGGCGCCCTCATCGCGCCGACGATATCGGTGGTCCCAGGTTTCGCCGTGGACGTAACGGTCCTGGGCTTCGCGGTGATCGCCATCGGCGGCATGGGCAGCCTGGAGGGAGCGGCCCTGGGAGCGCTGATCGTAGGGCTCGCCCGGGCGTTGGCCATCCATCTCCTGCCGGAGTTGGAGCTGGTCGCCATCTACCTGATGATGGTCCTGGTCCTGCTGATCAGACCCCAGGGCCTGTTTGGGGAGGTCGAGTTACGGAGGATCTAAGATGGGGAGCAACCGGCTGCCGCTGGCCCCTCTGTTCGGTGCCATCCTCTTGGTGGCAGCGCCCCTGGTGGTGCCGAGTTGGATCTTGTTCATCTTAACCCTAGCGCTGGCCAAGTTTATGGTGGTGCTGGCCGTGGCCTTGTTTCTGCGTGCTGGCCTGGTCTCCTTCGGCCACGGGCTCTTCTACGCCGTGGGCGCCTACACGGTGGGCTTTGGCGTCAAATGGGCCGGTCTGCGGGACGCGCTGCTGCTGGTCCCCCTGGGCATCCTGTGCGCCGCAGTCGTGGCCGCCTTCGTTGGCGTGGTCATGGCACGTTACCGCGGGGTGTTCTTCGCCATGCTCAACTTGGCGTTCTCGATGATCTTATATGCCGCCCTGCTAAAGCTCTATTGGGTGACCGGCGGGACAGACGGCATCGGGGTGCGTCCACCCACGTTCCTGGGCGTCATGCCGCCACGGGCGATCGCGCGAATGAGCTACTACTACTTCACACTGATGCTCACGGGCGTCGTCATTTACGCCGTCTATCGCTTTCTCGCCTCGCCCCTGGGCTTCTTTTTGAAAGCCCTGGGGGAGAACGAAATTCGTATCGAGTACTCGGGAGAATCCGTGCGGCGGGTGATCTACCTCACCTATATCCTGTCCGGCGCTCTGGGCGGTTTAGCAGGGGTGTTGGTGGCCTTTACGGTGGGACACATCGTACCGGAATATGCTTTCTGGATCCAATCCGGCGAGTTCGTCTTCGTGGCCCTGCTGGGCGGCTATGGCAGCGTGCCAGGCCCGCTGGTCGGCACCATCGCCTTCGAGTTCATTCGCACCTATGCCTCAAAGTATGCCCCGGAGGCCTGGCAGATGACGCTCGGTATCATCATGCTGCTGACCATCCTGTTCCGACCCGGAGGGCTATGGACGATCTACGAGGCGTTGGCCAGTCGGCTCAGCCGTGGATGGAGAGGGGCTGAGAGTGGCTGACATCGAACCGATCCTGCAGACGATCGACCTGACACGCTCTTTCGACATGGTCAAGGCCGCTGATGCCATCAACGTCACCATGGGCCACGGGGAGCTCGTCGGCATCGTAGGGGCGAACGGGTCCGGCAAGACGACGTTCCTAAACCTGATCACCGGCTACATCAAGCCCGAGCGCGGCCGCATCCTGATCATGGGCCGCGATAGCGCTGGCCTTCCCCCACGTCTCATCGCCAAACGGGGCATCGCCCGCTCCTTCCAAATCCCGCAGCTTTATACCGGGTTGAGCGTGCAGGAAAACGTCTTGCTGTCGCTGGCAGCCGCTTCCGGCAAAGGCCTCGGCTTCTGGCGCCCCCTGTACCAGGGGCCATGGGTCGAGGAGAGCCTGGAGATCCTCGATCGCTTCGGTCTGAAGGGCTATGCCGAGCGGCCTGTGGGCGAGCTGCCGGAGGGGGGCCGTAAGCTGCTGGACATCGCCCTGTCCTTTGCCCTGAAACCACGGCTGCTGTTGATGGACGAACCCACTAGCGGGGTCAGCATCGAGGACAAATTTCAGGTCATGGATACGCTAGTGAGGGTCTTGCAAGAGAGCGATATCACAACGATCTTTGTGGAGCACGACATGGAGGTGGTGCAGCGCTATGGCCGGCGGGTCCTGGTGTTCGATAATGGACGGGTGATCGCCGATGGCGACCCCGCCAGCGTCCTCGCCGATCCCGAGGTGCGAAAGGCGGTCCTGGGGCGGGTGTAGGTTAGGGGTTACCGAAGGCGATGAACGGAAATGGGTGCCGCATGTTGCAGGTCGATGGCCTTCGGGTCACCATCAAAGGGTTCGTCATCTTGCGAGGGATCAGTCTAGACGTCCCACCAGGTGGGTTGATCGGTCTGGTAGGCCGGAACGGCGCTGGCAAAACCACTACCCTGAAGAGCCTCATGGGGATTTTGCCGGCGTCGGCAGGGAGCATTCGGTTCGATGGCGACGATCTCATACGGGTGGCGGCCTATCGGCGCGCCCAATTGGGGATCGGCTATATGCCCGAGGACCGGCGGCTGATCGGGGCCTTGAGCGTGGAAGACAATATTCTGTTACCGGCCTGGGCGAGTGGGCTTGAAGACGGCCATCAGCGCTTATCCTCGATTTATCAGCTGATGCCCGATGTACGCGAGCTGGCCAGGCGAAAGGCCTCACAGCTGAGCGGTGGGCAGCAGAAGCTGGTCGCTCTGGCGCGGGCGCTGATGAGCGGTACCAAGCTCCTGCTCTTGGATGAGCCTTTTGAAGGCCTGTCCCCAGCCTTTGGCGAGAAGCTCGCCGACACCATTCGTGAGTTGCAACGGGCTGGTCTATCCGTCCTGATGGCCGAATCTGATTTGAAGCGGATCAGTTTTTGCGACACCATCTATACCATTGAACGAGGGGAGATAATCCAGCGCGCCGACGCGTGACACCGCTGTTGCATTGAGGATAGCAGACCCCTTGCGCTGTCGTCTCACAAAACAGCAATGATAAGACCTCATGGCACCGCGCCGTCGCAGCGTGCGATTGGCTAGATGTAGCCATGGGCGACAGTAGCACTTAGATGCCGAAGGGAGCGTGCGCATGGATCAGCTGCGTGTGCGACGGATTGTCCTCATCACTCTCGGGTTGGTCTGGGCGGGATTGGCAGCGGCGTGGGGTCAGCAAGCGAAGTATGGTGGCACCTTGCGTGTGGCATTCGAAGCCGATGTCACGGGTTTCGACCCCGCTATCCCCGGCCTCCAGAATTATTATGTCAACCAAAACCTGTTCAACACCTTGGTGACGCTCGATGAGAACCTGGGCTTTGTCCCAGACCTGGCCGAATCCTGGGATGTCCAAGAGCAGGGGAAGGTCTACCTGTTCCATCTCCGTCGCGGCGTGCGATTTCATGATGGCACAGACGTCGACGCTGTGGCAGTGAAATGGAATCTCGACCGCATCATGGCCGACGACAAGGCTCCGGCGCACCGCTTCTTCGCCAATGTCGAGTCGTCTGAGGTGCTCGATGCCCAGACGCTGAAAATCATCATGCGTTACCCGACCACCACGCTACTGTCGGCCCTGGCCACCAATGGCACAGGATTGCATATCATCTCGCCGACATCCGAGAAGACCTGGGGTAAAGATGTTCTCCGCCATCCCGCCGGCACCGGCCCGTTTCGCTTCGTTAGCTGGGAACAAAACTCGCGTATCGTGCTGGAGCGCAACCCCGACTATTTCAAAGCAGGTTTGCCCTATCTGGATCGCCTCGAGTATCGCATCATGAAAGAGGGAGTGACCCGCGCGGCGGCCCTGCGGGCGGGGGAGGTGGATTTCGTGAACTGGACCCCCCGTGAAGCTCTGGAGCGCCTGACGAAGGATCCGAAGGTGCGGGTGCTGCAAGGCCCGGAAGCGTCGCACCTTTACAGCAACTTTACCGTCACTCGTAAACCCTTCGATGACGTGCGGGTGCGCCAGGCCCTGATCGGATATGGCCTCAATCGACCAGCCATCGCCAAAGCCGCCACGTTGGGGTACGCCACGCCTTCGATCAGTTTCGTGTCGCCCGGCGCACGAGGCTACCTGGACCTCTCGGAGCGGTATCCGTATGATCCCGCGCGCGCTCGGGCTTTGCTCAAAGAGGCTGGCTTCGATGAAAAAAATCCTCTCCGTTATACCATCATGACCCATGGCGCCGAGCCGTCCCTCCCGACCATCGCCACCATCGTCAAGACGCAAATGGCTGCCATCGGGGTCGAGGTGACGGTTGAGGTCATCGACCGACCCGTCTTCTTGAAACGACTCTTGCGAGACCGGGATTACGACCAGGTGATCAATATGGCGCTCCCCTTCCTCGATGTCGGTGACCGCGGCTTTGTGCTCGAACGTGGTGGGCTCAATCTGCCGAACCATCAGGACGCGAGGGTCGATGAGATGTTCGATCGTTGGCGGCGCGCCCTGGACCCGCAAGAGCAGCGCACAATCGCCGAAGAGATCCAGCACTATGTCGCGGACAACGCCTTGTATACGGCCATCTGCGGCAATCCAATCGTCAACGCGCTGCGTGCCGATGTCAAAGGCTACACCTATATGCGCGGGCTGCTGGTGATGTTTGAGCGCACCTGGCTCGATCGGCCGTAAGAGGTTCGCCCGCCACAAGCCAGGTCTCCGCAGCTTGGCAGCGCAGGCAAAAGGTGGCTCAACTGGACGGCCCCACTAGAGCGCTTGTTAGAGGCACTACGGCAGGTCATGAGGCAGGTAAAGTAAGACCGCAACCGCGGATGCACGCAGACGAACGCCGAGAATCAGCGTGGATCTGCGTCCATCTGCGGTTCATTCGCTCAGGTGCGATGGCGTAACTTGGGGTCCAAGGCATCGCGCAGCGAATCGCCGAACAGGTTGAAGCCGAACACCGCCAGGCTGATGGCGATGCCGGGGAAGACGGCTACCCACGGCGCCCGCTCGGCATACGCCAGTGCGCTACCGGAGAGCATCAATCCCCACGACGGCGTGGGCTCGGCGGTACCCAGCCCCAAGAAGCTCAAGGAGGCTTCCACGAGGATGGCGTTGCCGAACTGGGCTGTCAGCAAGATCAAATACGGCGCCATGACGTTGGGGATGATATGGCGCAGGATCACCCACATGTGGGAGCAGCCGACAGCACGAGCCGCTTCCACATAGATGTGTTCTTTGATGCTCAGGGCATTGGAGCGGACGATGCGCGCGGTGCGAGGAATGATGGGGATGGCGATGGCCAGCACCACATTGGGAATGGAACGGCCCAGGACGGTGACGATGGCCAGCGCCAGAATCAGCAACGGGAAGGCCAGCATCACATCTATGAGGCGCTGCAGGAACAGGTCCACTTTGCCGCCCAGATAGGCGCTGGTCACGCCCAGGATGGCCCCACCGGTCGCGCCGACAAAGGCGGCGGTCAGGCCGATGAACAGCGCGACGCGCGCGCCGTAGACGATGCGGGTGAACAGATCCCGGCCGAACTCGTCGGTGCCGAACCAGTGTTCCAGGCTCGGGGAGTTGAACTGCAAGCGTTGATTGATTTCATAGGGATCATAGGGGGCGATGGTGTCGGCAAAGATGGCGGTGATGACCATCAACAGGATGATGATCCCACCAATGGCTCCCAAGGGTTTGGTGACGATGAACTTGCGGATCGCGGGCCAGGCGTAAGCGCTGGCCCAATGCTTCCCCTGTCGAGTCGTGAGGGGTATCTGCCCCTCATGCGTTACCTCAGCCATCCCAGCCTCCTTAGCGGTAGCTGATCCTGGGGTCCAGCCAGGCATAGAGCAAGTCGACGATCAGATTGATGAAGACGATGATGAAGGCGGTGAGCAGCACCATCGTCTGTACCACCGGGATGTCCCGATGCAAGATGGCATCGACCACGAAGCGGCCCAACCCGTTCAGGGTGAACACGGTTTCCGTCACCACCAGGCCGCCCATCAGGAATGCAAACTCCGCCCCGATGATGGTAATCACCGGTAACATCGCATTCTTCAGGGTGTGTTTGGCGACCACGATGCTTTCGCGCAAGCCCTTCGCCCAGGCCGTGCGGATATAGTCCTCCCGCATCACCTCCAACACCGCCGAACGCGTCAGACGCGTGCTTAACGCGGCATTGCGGTAGCCTACGGTGACGATGGGCCACACCAGCTGCTTGAAGTTCTCCCACGGATCCTCCCAGAGCGAGACGAACACCAGCGGCGGGCTCCACTGGAAGTAGATCACCAGGAAGAGGATGAGCAGGATGCCAGTCCAGAAGTTAGGGATAGCCAGGCCCCCGATGCTGATGACGCGCACGCCATAGTCAACCCAGGTATCCTGACGGATGGCCGCCAGTGTGCCCAGCGGAATGGCGATCAGGGTGGAGATCAACGTCGCAAAGATGGCGACCTCAAAGGTCAAGGGGAACCGAATGCGCAGCTCCTCGAGCACCGGCGCCCCGGTCCACAGAGAGGTGCCGAAGTCCAGACGGACGATGCCCCAGACCCAGGAGAAGAACTGCTCATAGAGCGGGCGGTCGAGCCCCAATTTGTGTCGCACGCGATCGAGATCCAGGAGGTTGACATCGCCGCCTTGCTCACCAGCGCCCAGGATCAACATGGCGATATCCCCGGGGACGACGTGCATCAGGATGAAGACCACCAGCGCTGCCCCGAGCAGGGTAGGAATCATCAGCAGGATGCGTTTGACGATGTATTGCCACACAGGTTCTGCCTCCCATCCTCGCTCCCTCGCCCCTATGGGGGAGAGGGTCAGGGTGAGGGGGTATCCCAGCAACCCGGAATAACGCTCACCCCAGCCCTCTCCCAGAGGGAGGAGTGCTTACTTCGCCGCCAGCCACACATCCTCGAAGCGTCGATTATTCCAGTGACTGGGGAGTGGCTCATAGTTGCGCAGGCGGGCCGTGCGCACCTCCAGGCGTGTCGTCCACAGCCCCTGGATATGCCAGACCTTCTCCAGGATGCGTTTCTGCATCTCCTTCACCAGTTGGATGCGCTTCTGTTCGTTCATCTCCCGCGCCTGCTGGGCAAAGAGGCCATCGATCACCGGATCGCTCATGCGGCCATAGTTCTCGGGCTGTCCGGTGACAAATTTGTCCAGCAACTCTTCGGGGTCTCCCACCAATTGAGAACCATAAGGGTCCACGATCAATTCGAAATCCCTGTTCACCCGCGTCTGACTGTAGGTGGCCGACTCCTCCACCTTATGCTCGGCCTCCACCCCGATCTTCTTCCACGTCGAAATCAGGTAGACGGCAAAATCGATATACGGCATTTTGATATTGCGGTTGGTCAGCACTGTCTTGAAGCCATTGGGATAGCCGGCCTCGGCCAACAATCGCTTGGCTTCGCGCAGATTGGCGGCGTGGTCTCGGCTGAAGCCTGGGAACGCTTCCAACTCCTCCTGGCTCAAGGCCCACTGACTCTCCGGATGCATGATACCCCCGACATATTCCAGGTTGGTGATTGTAGAGAGCGTTTTGACCGCATCATAGCGGTCGATGGCCAGGGTCAGGGCCTTGCGCACCCGTTCATCGTCGAAGGGCTTCTTGTCCATATTGAAGGTGACCCCGAACGTGCCGATGTTCTGGACCTTGGCGACCACCACCTTATCGCCCAATGACTGCTTGATGGCCTCGACATCCCCAGGAGGGAGAAAGCGCAATTCGCAATCGACACGGCCCGACCGGAGGGCGGTAGTCCGGGCCGAGGTGTCGGTGATGATGAAGTACTTGATCCCATCCAGGTAAGGCAGCCCCTTTTTCCAGTAATCCGGGTTGCGCTCCAGCTCGACGTAGGAGCCCCGCACGTAGTTCTTCAACTTGAAGGGCCCGCTGCCGACAGCATGGGTCTTAAAGTAGTGGGGATCCGTATCGAGATATTTTTTGGGATAGATAAAATTGGCCGGGCCGGACAGGTTTGACAGGAACGCCGGCGAGGGGTGGTGCAGGCGGAAAACCACGGTAGAGCGGTCGGGGGCCTCAATGCTCTTGATCATCTGAAAGTTCCCCCGCCGCACACTGATCACACCCTCCCCCGGAAAGACGATCCTATCGAAGCTGGCCTTGACATCCGCCGAGGTCAGGTCGCTGCCATCGTGGAACTTCACGCCCTCATGGAGCGTAAAGGTGTAGGTGAGATAATCGTCCGAGACCGTCCAGGATTTAGCCAGGTCTCCGATGATCTGGGGATAGTTGTGAGGGTCTAACACAATCAGATTATTGTATACTGGGCCCATCGGTTGGGCTACCGCGAAGGTTTGCTCCTGGTGCGCATCCAGGCTGGGAGGATCGGCAGGGAGGGCCACCTGCAATACTCCCCCGCGGCGCGGCTGTTCCTGAGCCAGAGCCATTGGGGCTGTCCAGAGGCTAATAAGTAGTACAAAGCTAAGTATAGCTATCCCTGACCTTGACATCCTATATCCTCCTTGAAACGCCGATTCATCCATGTCCTTTACGGTGGCCCGTCGTCACACCTCTCGGGGAGTGCACATGAAGGCACGGGCACTCCAAACCCTGGATTTACCCGGTCTCCTCCGAGATGCGTTGCGGCATCTTCTCCAGCACCTGGTGCGCTTGCGTCCCATCATCTCTCACGTCGAAGAGATGATCTGAGCTCAACGCAGCCCGCTAAACACACACCTAGGCGTACTTGCCAAGGGCCTACTAAGAGCTGAGAGCAGTCTGACAGGCCCTTTCTCGCATCACGACGCAAGAAAGGGGGTTAGACACGGGTGAGCAGACGTCCAATGAACAGATAGAGGAAGGGACGAAGCGTGATGGGCATCGGACACCTCCAACGACGATGACCCACTATGCTGGGAGAGACCAACTCGGTCGAGCGCTCCCACTCAAAAAGCGTGACGAGCGCTCATAACTTCACACGACTAATAAATCAAAGGGTTAAGAAGTATCGGCGGAATGTAACCTTAACCATATACAGATGTCAAGAGCTTTTTTTCATGCTTCCCGCTGCTTTCCTCCTGCCTCGCCTGCCGGTCGCCACCGGCGTGGAGCGTCTCTTGACACATCATTTAGGTCCTCTTACAATGCGGGCCTGGCCTATTGTGGGCCGCTCCGCTCCCCTAATCATGGAGGTTCAGGATGATAGGCTCTATCCGTTGGCCGTTGTACATCGCTCTGCTGCTCGTTCTCTCGGTCTCCAACCTTGCAGTGGCCCAGGCGCCCAAGCCTGGCGGCACCCTGAAGGTGGCATGGGAAGCCGACGTCACCGGGCTCGACCCCTATCTCTCTCCTGGCGTTCAGGCCTGGCACACTGTCGGTAATCTCTTCAGCAGCCTGGTGACTGTCGATACAAATCTCAATTATGTGCCCGATCTGGCCGAGTCCTGGGACATCCTGGAGAACGGTACGGTCTATGTCTTTCACCTGCGCAAGGGGGTCAAATTCCACGAAGGCAGTGACTTCGATGCCGAAGTGGTACGCTGGAACTACCAGCGCGCCGTAGACCCCGAAGAAGACGCCTTCATCGCGCCGTTTCTCAGCATCGTCGAAAGTGTCGAAGTCGTCGACGCCCACACCGTCAAATTCACTCTCAAACACCCCACCAGAACTCTGCTTCCGACGTTGGCTATCAACCGGGTGGGATTCCTGCAAATGTCGCCCGCGTCCTACAAGCGCTGGGGCAAGGATGAAGTACGCTTACATCCCGACGGTACGGGGCCGTTCAAGCTCGGCAAATGGGAGCAGAACTGCATCGTCGTCCTCGAGAAGAACCCACACTACTTCAAACCAGGGCTGCCGTATCTCGATCGTGTCGAATTGCAGATCATGAAGGAAGGCGTGACGCGGGTGACTGCCTTGCGGGCGGGTGAGGTAGATTTCGCCAATTATATCCCACGCGAGCACGTCGAGCGCCTCACCAAAGATGCGAAGCTGCAGGTGCTCAAGGGCAAGGATACCCCAGCGGGTGCAGAGCTTCTTCAACCTGCGCAAGCCAGCCTTCCAAGACGTGCGGGTACGGAAAGCGATCCTGGGGTACGGGATTGACCGGCAGGCCATCGCTAAGACCGCCCTTTTAGGGCAAGCTCAACCCTTGTGGAGCCCCGTACCTCCGGGAGGGCTGGATCATATCGATTTCGGCGAGCAATTCCCCTACGATCCCAACAAGGCCAAGGCGCTCCTGAAAGAGGCGGGGTTCGATGCCAACAACCCCTTGCGCTACACCCTCATGACACACGGTGCTGAGGCCGCGCTCCCAACGATCGCGACGATCATCAAGACGCAGCTCGCCAAAATCGGCGTGGAAGTGACTGTGGAGGTCATCGACCGGCCGATCTTTCTGCGGCGGCAAAACAGAGACCGGGACTGGGACCAGAATCTCAACCTGAGCGGCGCTGTGCTGGATTCCTATACCGTCTCGAGGTTGATCGATACCCGCGCCGGAGCCAACACGCCCAATCATCAGGATCTGCATGTCGATGCGCTCATCGATCGCTTGAAGGAGGCGGCAACGGACGAGGCGTATCTGAAGGCAGGACATGATCTGCAACAGTACGTGGTGGCGGAGACCATGATCTACCAGAGTCTCACCACGCTGCCCTTCATCCAGGCTGCACGGGCCAGCGTGAAGGGCTATGAGCAGTTGAATGGTTTCAAGATCCGCTTCGAGACGATGTGGCTGGATCGTTAGAGGTCTAGTTGGCCCCACAGGAGGGACGCGGCGATACGACCTAAAAGGCCATCTCATTGGGCCTCCTCCTGATGCCCTCCCGTGGCGGAGAAAATAGTTGTCACGGCCCGCTGTTCCGCATACCATAGCCTTTGTTCATGAGGGTGCGTTAGCAGCTTGAGGGCCATAGCCATGACTGACCAGCAACCGATATCGGTACAGGCGCAGGTGCGCGCCCAATTTGACCGTCAGGTCGCCCACTACCTGCAGGACAGCGCCATGGCAGATCAGGGGCTCCTAGAGCTGATCGTGCGGATGGCCGGTCCCACGACGGGGCGGCGCGTCTGAGAGGTGGCATGCGGGGCGGGGTTCCTCGCATGCGCCTTCGCCCAAAATGCCCGGTGGGTGTATGGGATCGACCTCAGCCCCCGCATGGTGCACGAGGCCGACACGCTGGCGCGGACCTTGGGCCATCACAACACGGCCTTCTGTCAGGGTGATGCGGAGGCGCTGCCCCTCGGCCATGAGATATGTGATCTCGTCACCAGCAAGTTAGCCTTCCATTATTTTCCCCAGCCGCAGGTCGCCGTCGCGGAGATGGTCCGTGTGGCCACACGGACGGCGCGGGTGGTGCTCATCGATCGCGTCAGTCCGGAGGATCTGGGCAAGCGTGCCTATCGGAACCGCCTTGAGAAGCTCCGCACCCCGAGCCAGACGTATGTCTATAGCGCGTCGCAACTGCTGACGGCGCTCGAGTAGAGCGGGCTCGTCGTCGAAGAGCAGGCCGCGTATCCCGAGCAAATGGATGTGCAGGCCTGGATTCAGGCGGCGGGACCGGATGAAGATATAGCGCAGGCCATTTTGGCCATGCTCATAGCGCCAGGGGATCCCACTAGGCTACAGGTCCGGCATGAAGGAGAACGGTTGGTGATGACCCACCAAACCGTGGTACTGGTCGCCCACCGGCCGTAAAGGTACTGGGAGATGTTCATGGCAAGGGAGGGTGAAGAATGGAGTATCGACATGATCTCCATGAAGGGACGTCGACGTTCGCCGCACTGGTGGCGGCGCTGATTGTCGTGGCGACGGGCCTGGCCTGGGCGGGTGAGGGGAGCATCAGCGTCACCAGTGTCGATGCCATGCTCAAGCAAAACCCGCTGCAGGCGGCCGGGCCGACGGCGAAAGTGTCCGGCTCGAGTCAGGCGGGGAATAGCGAGCTCCAGGTCATTGAGATGAGCCAGATCAAGCTGCACCATCACGATCAGGAGGACCACATCGTCTATGTGGCGCGCGGCCGTGGTATCCTCCGTATGGGGGAGAAGGGCCAAGAGACCCGCGAGGTGAAGCCTGGCGATATCATCAACTTGCCGCGTGGGGTACCCCACGGCTTCGAGAAGCAGGGCGATGAGAACCTCGTCCTGCTGGTCGTGGCCACCGCGGGCTGGAAGCCGCTCGAGGATACGAAATTCTACGAATGATTAGACAGGCCCGCAGGCCATGGGATGAGCGTCCCGTTCATCCCATGGCTGTGCTCCAAGAGGGTAGCCTCCCGTGCCAACCCCATCAGCTCGCCTGACCATCTTCTATGGGTGGGCCATCGTCCCACCGCCAGCTCAGCTTCCGAGTAGCCCGCGAGATAGTGCAACGCCAGCACCTCACGGCTCAGGGGCGACACCTGGGCTAGCATCGCATGCACGATCTCACTAAGCTCCGATCGCCTCAGCCGCGCCGCCGCGGCTGGGTCGTCCACCTCTGCGATAGCGTCCAAGGGCTCAGAGGTCGCGCGTTGCCGGCGATGCCACATGCGGCAGATGTTCCGAGTCACCTGACGCAACCATGGGAGGAACTTGTCGAGCGCGCGCAGATTCGCCAGGTCGTGGGACACCCGGACGAAGACTTCTTGGGTCAGGTCCTCGGCCTCGGCCGCGTGACCCACGTGGCTCAGGCAAATCGTATAGACGAAGCGCCAGTGCTGCGTCACCAGGTGACTGAACGCCGTCGCATTGCCCTGTCTCGCGCGCTCGACCAGTGTGATGTGCTCCATCAGCGTGCCCCCCTGTCTCGATAGGTGCCAGAACGAACCGAAAAGTTGGGTGCGCTTGAGGTCAATTATCCAGCCGAGGCGTCGGGAGTGTGAGCTCCGGTGGCACGGTACTAACCGGTCTATGATGATCTCCTTCCTCCTGTGCCCCAGGACCTCGCATGCGCACATCACATCAGGAGCGACAGGGCCAGGAAGCCGCCGCGCCCGCTCAGGGGTGCAGAGCCTGCATGACCAACCGGAGGCCGAAGAGGAGGAGCCCCACGGCCAGGATGCGGATCAGGGTGCTGCCCCGGAACCGCTGCGACAGTGAGGCGCCCAGCTGCGCCCCCACCAGTACCCCCACCGCCAGCGCCAGCGTGCGACGAATCCCGTGTGCAAAGTCGCCCATGAAGACATGCGTGACGCTACCGATCAGGCTCATGATGGCGAGTGTGAAGTGCGAGGTGGCCGTGGCTACGTGCAGCGGGAAATGCAGAAGGTAGACCAGCACTGGGACATGGAAAGCTCCCCCGCCGATGCCGAGCAGGCTTGAGACCCAGCCGATCAAGAAACTGAGACCCACGCCGCGTGGAGTGCTGAACGTGTAGTGGTAGTCGACTCCTTTGGCATCAGTGAAGTGGGATGTCAATCCATAGCGCGGCAGGTGCGTCGGTTGGGCGCGGGGGATGGGGCGGAAGATGATGAGCGCGGCGAGGGAGAGGATCACCACGCTTAAGATCAGGTCAAAGAGCTGGCGCGAGAGAAGGCTCGTGATATACGCCCCCAGGATCGCACCCGGCACAGTGGCCACAGCGAAGAGGAGCCCAGCGTGATAGTCGATGCGCCGCATCCGCGCATAGGCGATAGTGCCGGAGGCGGCGTTGAAAAACACCACGGCGAGGGACATACTAGCGATGGTGTTCGGGGACTCCTGTGGGTATAGCACCAGGAGCGCGGGGACGAGAAAAATCCCGCCACCCGCACCAATGAGCGTCCCATAGGTACCGAGCGCGCCGCCCAGCAGCGTGAGCAGCGGATACATCCACCAGGCATGCAGATCAGCCATGTCATCGTGTCCTGTCGCCTGCCTACGGTGCTCCGCCCCTGCCCGGAAGGTCTGAGGAGCTACCCCCGCTCTCTGGAGCGGATGGAATGGTACATCATGGCAGAATCGACCCCCGTATTTTTGGTATTAGCGATCATGGAAACTGTTGCCTGGAAGATGCTGACCTCCACGAAGCCATCCACGGTGAGCTGTTCGCGCCGAGCGAACTCGAGGATGGCCAGGCGTTGGGGATTCATGTGTTGGGTTTGTATGGACACCGGGAGATAGGCCTGCATACGCATCGCTTCCTCGGTGTGGAAGGGATCCTCTCAGCGAGGCAACAATCTACACACCTTGTGGAGCGAAGTATAGCCTTTTCGCGCCCAGCGCACCGTGGAGGATGACGAAGATTTCTGTTATGGCGCGATTCATGCCCAAGGCTGAGCATCAGTCCCCTACTCCGACCTGGTGACAGCATAGAGGGAACCGTCATGGGAAACAACGTACATCGTGTCACCTGCCACGATCGGGCTGCCAGTGATTTTCCCCTCGGTCTTGAACTCCCACAGCATCTCTCCGGTGTGGGCATCCAGGCCGAAGACGACCCCTGATTCAGTGCCGATCAGCACGGCTGACCCGGCGACAGTAGGGGCACACGATAGTGAGATCGAAGAACATGCTACAGGCAGGGCACCTGCCGCGACTGTCTGCGGGGTCGATGTGTCCACAGGAGCGGCACAGCCGGACCTCTTCCACTGGAGCCGCCTTCCTTTGAATGGCCTCGCGATCCGCATCGAGACCATGGGGTTGGAACGCTAGAAGTCTGGTTCCCAGATTTTCTGCAGATCGAGCACGAAACCGGGAAGGAGAGGATCGGCCGAGACGGTGCTGGGAGCCTCGAGGATTTCGGGCGAGCGCTGCGGCAGGTAGACGTGGACCCGGCGCGTGAGAGGGTCGAGCAACCAGCCGAGTTGCGCGCCGTTGTCCAGATATTCTTGCATCTTGTCCAGCACGGCCTGAAGGTTGTCCGTCGGTGAACGCAGTTCGACCACGAAGTCAGGGCATAGCGGCAGAAATTTCTGCTTTTGTTCTCTGGTCAGCCCTGCCAGACGTGAGCGTCTGACCCAGGCGGCATCGGGGGAGCGTGTGGCGCCATTGGGGAGCTTGAAGCCACCCGATGAGTCGAACGCGACACCGGCCTGGTCCCGTCTTGTCCACGCTTGCACTTGGTAAGTAAGCTCTGCGTTGCGATTGCTGGTTTCCCCCCCTGTCGGTGGCATGACAAGGAGTTCCCCCTGCGCAGTATATTCAATCCGCCAATCCCCATTGAGCTGACAGAGCTCAAACAGTTGGTCGTCGGTCAGATTGATCGCGGGCTTCAGCTTGAGTACAACGGGGTGAATCTCGACTTGTGGTGGGACTTTTGTCATTGAGCATCCTCACCGCATCTTAAGAGAACGTCATGGACTCCCATGGCCCTTGCCCATACTCTCTGTGCATTCATGGTGCGCCCTCTCTTACGTCTTTGTCAACTCGCGATAAAACCCCAGTGTCTGCTGAGCGATGGTGCGCCAACTGAAATAGCGCTCGACACGCTCGCGAGCTCTCTTCCCCATCGCCCTCATGGTCACGGGATCGTTCAGCAGCGAGTTCACCGCCGAGGCGAGATCCCTCGCGAACTGCTCTGGCGCCCTGGGCTCAAAGTCCTGCGGACTGACGGGCTCGACCGGTACCAATAATCCCGTCTCACCGTGTACGACCGCTTCCGGAATGCCACCGACAGCCGACGCTACAACTGGCGTTTCACAGGCCATGGCCTCGAGATTGATAATGCCAAAGGGTTCGTATACCGACGGACAAACGAAGACGGATGCATGTGTGTATAGAACGATCACATCCTCCCTGGGCAGCATCTGCGGCACCCAGATGATGCGGTTCGAACTTTCATGGCCGGCCTGCTCCACTCGTGTGGCCATTTCTTCGCCGAGCGCTGGCGTATCGGGTGCCCCAGCGCACAACACCACCTGTATCCCCGGGCGCATATATTGGATGGCATTGATCAAATGCATGATGCCCTTCTGCCTGGTGATACGGCCCACGAACAACACGAAGGGTATGGTTGGATCGATGTGGTAAGACTGCAGGACGGCGGGATTCGGCGTGGGTTTGTACTGGTGCACGTCGATGCCGTTATAAATGACGTGAATCTTTTCAAACGGCACATCGTAGAGGGCGTGCACATCCTGTCGCATGGCATCGGAGACGGCGATGACGCCGTCGGCGTTCTGGTAGGCTGTGCGCTCCACCCAGGAACTGGCATGATAGGCGGTGCCGAGTTGTTCCACCTTCCAGGGTCGGTGCGGTTCTAGAGAGTGGGTGGTCAGTACCAGACGGGCCCCAAGTAGCGGCTTCAGGAGGCACCCCGCCAGGTGCGAATACCAGGTATGGCAATGGACGATGTCCGCCTCGCGCACCGATCCCGCCATGACGATATCGCGCACCATGGCCTCCAGGAACTTCTGGTGGCGAGGGTCCTGAGCGGGAGGCTGACCGTCAGAGGCGATTCCCTCAACCGTGAAATTGCCCTCCTGAAGGTGCTGATCGCCGAAACAGAAGATCTTCACCACATGCGCATGATCTTCCATGTTAGCCAATTCCCGCGACAAGTACTCAACATGGACGCCTGCCCCACCATAGACATACGGTGGGTATTCGTTGGTTAAGATGACGATGTTCATTAAACCCCTCTCCTGCTCGGTTCTGGAGTGTAAGGCTGGCGCAATTCGACGGGTGAGACAGGCACTTTGCGCAAGCGCAAATTAAGCATCTCGACGAACACCGAGAACCCCATGGCAAAATAGATATAGCCGCGGGGGATATGCTGGCCGAAGCCATCGACGATCAGCATCACGCCGATGAGCAGCAGGAAACTCAGCGCCAGCATCTTGACGGTTGGGTGACGATGCACAAAATCGCCGATGACGCCCGCGAACAGCATCATGAACACCACGGCGATGACCACCGCTGCGATCATAATCTCGATCCGTTGTACCATGCCGATGGCGGTTAGGACCGAGTCCAGCGAAAAGACTATGTCCAGCAACACAATCTGCACGAGGGTGCTGAGGAATGACGCGCTGATACGCCCCGATGCCTCGCCTTCGGCACCTTCGAGTTTTTGGTGAATCTCATGCGTGCTCTTGGCGATGAGGAACAGGCCTCCACCGATGAGGATCAGATCACGCCCGGACAACTCATGGCCCAAAATCACCAGGAGCGGCGCGGTCAGGCCGATGATCCAGGACAGCGAAAACAGTAAGCCGATGCGCATCAGCATCGCCAGGCTCAAACCTAGCAAGCGAGCTTTTTTAGGCTGGTCGCCTGGCAGTTTCCCTGAGAGGATGGAGATGAAAACAACGTTATCGATACCGAGGACAAGTTCGAGCGCCACCAGGGTGATGAATGCGATCCAGGCTTGCGGGTCTGTGATCCACTCCATATGGCCAGGCCTCCTGACAGGTTCATCATCATGCCCATGTTCCTCCTTCACTGTGGAAGGGGACTCAGGTGTGGGCCCTTTTCACTTTCCCACCTTGGTCCAGTCAGCGATGCGTTCGGCCATCATGATGGACGACGAATCGTTCGCCACCGCTCTCAGCCAGACCCCCCGTCGCGCGCACGCCGTTGACTTTGCCGCGCGGGACCAGCATGGGCTCGTGCTGATGGGCGTTGGCAGTGCCGAAAAATCTCCAGGTATGGGGGCCTGTAATAGCTGCCGTGGTGCTGTTACCAAGTTTCAAGTCATTGGGGAGATGATTGAAGTCCGGGTAATCCGGACCTGCTTCCAGGAGGAGTACGCAGCGTTCTTTGTCCTCAGAGAGACGTGTGGCGAGGACGTTGCCAGCGGATCCGGCCCCGACGATCACGACGTCGTAACGCATGGGATCTCCTTTGTAAGATGAGCGGTCGTTGCGGTCGTGTGATCGCGGACACTATGCTTATCAACCTGTCCATAGTATACTGCGCGCACGTGAACTTTCGTGCTGGCCTAAGACGATGACACATGCACAAAGGAGGCGTTATGGCTGAGGGACGAACTGCCCAACAAGAGGTTGCCCCGAAATTGGCTGAGCTATCCGCAAATGTACTGTTTGGCGACGTGTGGGAACGCCCAGAGCTCTCCAAACGCGACCGCAGCATGATCACGGTCGGCGTCCTGACGGCACTCTATCGCACCGAGCAGTTGCGGGGGCACATCCGCCGCGCTCTCGATAACGGCGTCACCACAGAAGAGATCGGTGAAATCATCACCCACGTCGCCTTCTACGGCGGCTGGCCAACGGCTGCCAATGCCGTGCAGATCGCCAAGCAAGTGTTTGACGAGAAAAAGCAGGTCATGGCTGGCGGTGAAGTTGAAGAACATTAAGATAACGATCACACTTCCTCGCCCCTCGGGGGCGAGGAACACCGCCAAGCTCTCTCCCTCAGGACACGTCGGTAGTCCTGTCGGCGTTGCTTGTCCCCGCACTCGCTTCGATCGCCTCCACCAGTTTTTGCGGTCCCACGATCTGCGCCAGCGCTGTCAATACAGCGGGTGGCTCTACCGAGGTGACCCAATCCACATAGAGCCAGAAGCCCGGCAAGACCGTTGAGTAGTAACGAGCGTCGGAGTCCGGAGGCACGGGGCGATAGCGCCCCTTCTCGTCGAGCACATAAAAATCCGTACGCTCGCGGCCAGGACGGGAATCGAGGATCCAGTACTCTCTCACCCCCACCTCCTGGTATTCGTAAAACTTGTCGGCGCGATCACGGGCGACGCTATCGTCGGAAATCACCTCCACGACGAGGTCGGCAGGGCCGCTGAGACGCTCCTGACTGAGCCGGTCCAGGTGCTCATGGGCGATAAAGATCAGGTCGGGCTCTCGTGCTGCGCCATCTGGGAGTGCTCGCATCTCGAAGGGAGCCGGCAGGAGTCGTCCTAACTTGTAGAGTTGAATGAACAGGCCCATCAACGACATCAAGAAGGCAACAACTCTCTGGTGTGCCTCTTTCGGTGGCATTTGCACGATCACCTCTCCGTCCACCCACTCCGCATGAACATCCTCATCTGCCCAGGCCAAAAATTCCTCATAACTCATCCGCAGCCGCTGGCCCTGCGTGGTAGGCGCCGTGGATGGTTGGTGTTCAGGTGAAGGCATGGCCATCGTTGATCTCCTCTGTACGCGTTCGATGCATCCGGCTGTCCTGTCCCCAGAGTATAACAGGATTCAGATGTCCGCTCACTTCCCGGCTTTGATCCAGTCCACCATGCGCCTGACTGTCATGATGGCCATAGCCTTGGTGGATGTTCATCATGGAGCTGGCCAAAGCCTTTTGGTCGTTCGATTGCAGGAGGGGACCAGCTGCAGCCAGAGGCTCAGGCGCATCTAATACAAATGACACGCCGTGTAATGGCCGCTGCTGACCTCTTTCCACACAGGCTCATGGGTCTGACATTGTGGCATGGCTTGCGGGCAGCGCGGATGAAAACGACAGCCAGAAGGGGGATTGAGCGGATTGGGCACCTCGCCCGGCAGGATCATGCGCTGTCGCCGCAGCGATGGGTGTAGGGGGAGGGCTGCCGACAGCAACGCTTGCGTATACGGATGGAGCGGCGCCGTATATACCTCGTCGCACCCGCCGGTTTCCACCACCTTACCCGCATACATGACGGTCAGACGCGTACTCAAATAGCGGGCTGCCGCCAGATCATGGGAAATCATCACGTATGCCAGCTGCAAGCGTTCCTGAAGGCCTTTGAGGAGATTCAGGATTTGGGCGCGAATGGAAACGTCGAGGGCCGACACCGGCTCATCGAGGATGATGAACTTCGGATAGGTGACGATCGCGCGGGCGATGGCGATGCGCTGACGTTGTCCGCCACTGAACTCGTGCGGGTAGAGGGCGGCACTCTCACGCCGCAGCCCCACCAATTCCAGGACTTCTGCCACACGCTCACGGATGACAGCCCGGCTCAGACCATCTTCCGGCGGCAGGGGCTCGGCGACGATGTCCCCTACACGCATGCGCGGATTCAACGAGCTATAGGGGTCCTGGAACACGGCTTGCACCGAGCGGCGATAGCGGGCGAGATCATGTCGACTAAACGCTCGCACCTCCTGGCCATCGAAGAGCAGCGATCCGTCGGTGGGTCGTTCCAAGAGCAGGAAGAGCTTTGCCAGCGTCGTTTTACCCGACCCCGACTCCCCCACGATACCCAGCGCCTCTCCCTCGGCCACGTGCACATGCACGCCGTCAACTGCCTTGATCCAGCCCCGTAGCCTGGCAGCGAAGACGCCGCTCGTCACCGGAAAATATTTCTTGAGCCCAATCCCTTGCAGCATCATCCTTGCCTCATGCATCAATGGGGACAGCCGCATAGCACTGCGCGACGTGGCCGGGTTGGATGGTGACGGTGGGTGGGTAGGCCTCCAGGCAAATGGGCTGCCGCTTGGCACACCGCGGTGCGAAGGGGCAACCCGGCGGCAGTTGCGCCAAGTCTGGGGGCTGGCCACCGATTTCCACCAGTTGCTGACGCTTCAGCTCGACGCTCGGCAGGCAGCGCAGCAGTGCCTGGGTATAAGGATGACTGGGAGTATCGAAGACTTGTACGGTGCTGCCCATCTCGACGATCTGGCCGGCATACATCACCGCCACGCGGTCGGCATTGGCCGCCACGATGCCGAAATCATGCGTCACCAAAATGATCGCCACTCCGGATTGGGCCTGGACCTCCTTCAGCAATTGCAGATACTGCGCCTGAATGGTGACGTCCAGGGAGGTTGTCGGTTCATCCGCAATCAGCAGGCGTGGCGCACAGGACATGGCAATGGCGCTGCTGACGCGTTGCCGCATGCCACCGCTGAGCTGATGCGGATAATGCCCCAGCCGTGCTTCCGCAGCGGGGATACGCAGCCGTCGCAGTGCCTCCAGGATGCGGTTGCGTAGCGAGGGCCCACGTAGTCCCTGGTGCAATCGCACCACCTCAGCCACCTGGGTGCCGATGGTCAGCGCCGGGTTCAAAGAGGTCATCGGGTCTTGCAACACCATGGCGATCTGCTTCCCTCTGACCCAGCGCATCTCGGCGGCAGTCTTGCGCAGGAGGTCTTCGCCCGCGAACACGACCCGCCCTCCGACGATGCGCCCCGCCGGCTCGGGAACCAGCCGCACCAGGGACAGGCAGGTTACCGATTTCCCCGACCCCGATTCCCCCACCAGCGCCAGCGTCTCGCCAGCATGCAGCGTGAAACTGACTCCATCCACCGCCTTGATGACGCCACGACGGGTGAAGAAATGTGTTCGCAGCTCCTCCACCTCGAGCAGTGGGGACGACTCAGGCATGCGTTTTCCTCACTCAGCACTGAGCACTCAGCACTCAGGCCTGTGTTCTAGAGCTGTCGCAGCTTGGGATCGAGGCGATCCCGCAGCCAGTCTCCTAGCAGGTTGACCGCCAGCACAGTAAGTAGCATGGCCAGACCGGGAAACAATGAGATCCACCAGGCGGTCGCCAGGAAGCCACGGCCATCGGCGATCATCAACCCCCAGGCCGGATTGGGCGGGGGAACTCCGACCCCGAGAAAGCTCAACGAGCCTTCCAGTAGTATGACGTACCCGACTTGTAGGGTGCACACGACCAGCAACGTCGGCACGACATTGGGGAAAATATGCCGGGAGATAATCCAGCTGCTCGAGCGCCCGGCCACAACGGCCAGCGCCACATACTCCTGCTCCTTAATCGCTAATGTTTCCCCACGGATCTGCCGGGCGAAGCGCGGCCATAATAACAGTGCGATGACGAACACGACGTTGCGAAAACTTGGCTCCGATACCGCCACCAAGACCACCGCGATCAGAATCGTCGGTAACGACAGGCCGATATCCGTCAGCCGCATGAGGATGGCGTCGACCGCTCCGCCGTGATACCCAGAAATCAGGCCGACGGCAGTCCCCACCGTGCCCGCCACACCGATGGCGATGAGCGACACCGCCAGCGAAATGCGTGTGCCGTATATGATGCGGCTCAACACATCGCGCCCGAACCGGTCAGTCCCCAGCGGATGCTCCCAGGTGCCGCGCTCCATCCAAATCGGCGGGATCGATTTGCGGGTGATGTCCCCTTCCCTTGGGTCATGGCGCGCCAGGTAGGGTGCAAACAGCGCTGCGAACACCAGAGCCGCGAGCACGATCGCGGGGAAGAGGGGCCAGTGTCCGATATCGGAAAGCCGGAATGCACTCCTCACCTTCTGAACGTCTTGGTCAGCGTGCACGATTTTCCCCCTGGGCCGCTTGAGGCCCACGCACATCCTGATCCTTACCCGGCGGCCGACCGGTGCCGAATTCTGGGATTGAGATAGCTGTAAAGGACGTCCACACACAGATTTGCCGTCAGGTAGAGGGCACTTAACACCAGCACTCCAGCCTGGACGATCGGGTAATCACGCGTGGTGATACTCTCTAGAATCAGCCGTCCCAGCCCTGGCCAGGCAAACACCGTCTCGGTCACCACCGCGCCCCCCAGGAATTGCACGAAGAGCATGACGGCAAACGTGATGACTGGCAGCAAGGCGTTCTTCAGTCCATGTTTCCAAAGCACGATCTGCTCGTGGAGTCCCTTCAGGCGAGCGAACTTGATGTAATCCGATCCAAGCACCTCCAGCATACTTGAGCGCGTCAGGCGCATAATCGCCGCGGAGGTAAAATAGCCGAGCGTGAAGGCCGGCAGGATCAGATGCAGGGGACCACCGTGCCCGCCAGCCGGCAAGACCCCCAGCAGGACGCCGAATAGGAGGATGAGCATAAGGCCGAGCCAAAACGGCGGCATTGACTGGCCCAGGACGGCAAAGACGCGGGCGGCACCGTCCAGGACGCCGCCACGATGCACAGCAGAATAGACGCCGATGGGCACGCCGAGGGCGATACTCAAAACCATGGCGACAACGCCCAGCTCGACCGTGGCCGGGAGTCGTTCCCACAGATGTTCCGTGACCGGTCGGCGCGTCAGGATCGAGGTGCCAAAATCACCCAGGGCGATATTTTTAACGTAAATGGCATACTGCACCAGCAAAGGTTTATCCAGACCGAGATGGCGGGTAAGAATATCCACATCCTGCTGTGTCGCATTCACGTCGAGCAGCAGGTGCACAGGATTCCCTGAGAGGCGGGCCAGGACGAACACAATGCTGATCACCACCAGCATGCTCAGGATAGCTTGCAGAACGCGTCCGACCAGATATGGCAACATGCGGTTCCCCTCACCCTACCCCCCTCCCAGCGGAAACGAGAACTGGGCTACGAACTACCGCGTAGGCGTCGCCTACTCCCGGTTGTGCAGTCCCATGCGACCGGGGACGATCAGCATTTGTCGCCTGAACTGAAAACGAGGTGGCGTTGGGAGGCATGTGCTGGCTGGAAGCAGCGACAGAGAAGGGATCTGCCCTCTGTGCATGAGCGTGCTCCTTGTCGAGAGGAAGGAGGTAAGCGCCACATCGGTCGTAAAATGGCGTTATTCTAGCGGGAGTTGGGTGGGGAGTCAACTATCATGAGAAGATGGCCCTGGAGCGCCAATACGCTCCTCATCCCCTTTTCTCTCAGGAGAGGGAATGAGGAGCGTGGCCAGGCTAATAGACGCGGCGATAGATCTGCAGGCGGTAACGGCAGCTATCGACGATGTAGATCAGGCCCTCGGCATCGAGCTTGACTGAGGTAGGCCCCCATAGAAAGCGCTCGACTTCACGATTCTTGGCAATCTCGCGCTGGTGCATGTAGTCCGGGTTGGATGGTAGGTATTCGGCGGCCCACTTCGAAAGACCCGCATCACCCAACAGCGTGGCGCGAAAACTGCCGTCTGATCCCAACACCTGGAGCCGGTTATTGCCCCAATCGGCGACATACATATTGCCATCGTGGTCGACGGCGACGCTGCTGGGACGATGAAACTCCCCATCCTCGTGACCTGGCGTACCGTAGGCGGCAAGAAATTTGCCAGCCGCATCGAATTTCTGCACGCGGTCGTTACGCCAATCGGCCACATACACATCGCCGGCGGCGTCGAGGCCGATGCCCCAGGGTAGGTTGAACTGACCGTCCCCTTCCCCTTTCTCGCCCCACTTCAGCACAAACTTCCCCTCTTTACTGAATTTTTGAACTCGGTTGTTATGATGGTCAACGACGTAGAGGTGATCCTCCTGATCGAAAACCATAGCTGAGGGGCCATTCAGCTCCCCATCGCCGTCGCCCAGTGTGCCCCACTTCCCGAGAAACTGCCCTGTGGGGCTGAACTTCTGAATTCGATGTTCAGTTTCGGAGCTGACATAGACGCAGCCATCGCGGTCCACGGCGGCGGCGGTGGGCCAGATGAATTGGCCATCACCGGTGCCGTATGTCCCAAAGTCAGCCCGATAGTCGCCATCCACGGTACAGATGGTCACGTGGGTATTGCGGGCTACGGGGGTGCCACGGTTGACGACGTATAACACCCCTCCCTGGCCGAAGGCAAAATCGACAGGCAGGCTGAACCCTCGGCCGCTCTGGGCTAACAGACCAATGGTTTGGTGATAGCGGAAACCGATCTTGGCGCTCATGGAAGCCTCCCAAAAGACAGTGCTGAGTGCTGAGCGATGAGTGCTGAGGACCGACAGACAGCACTATGCTGGAACCGCAGATACACGCCGATCATCCGCATGTATCCGCGTCCATCTGCGGTTCCCTTCAGCACTCTTATACAAAGGATAATTGTTCGAATGACCCGCCGACGATCGCCTTGGCGTCGAGACCCAACCATCGCTCCAGAATGGTCGAGTAGAGGCCACGAAAATCGTAGTTATAGCGCAGGTTGCCGAACATGCCCTCGGATTGCTGGGTCAGGTCGGCATCCCGCAGCGACGGATAGGTGCAATACATGCCGCCTTTGACGCGCTCGCCGATGACCATCGCCATGCCGCCGGCTCCATGGTCGGTGCCGGAGCCATTATCCCGGACCCGCCGGCCGAATTCCGTCCATAACATCATAACCGTGTTATCAGCCTCCTGATGTGCCCGCAGGTCCTGGAAGAAGGCGTCGATGGCGCCATCGACATCCTTCCACAGCTTGGCATGCGATGGCAGCTCGGAGGCATGCGTATCGAAACTGCCGTGAGCGGTATAGAAGATACGCGTGCCGAGGTTGGCGAACTTCACCTGGGCCACCGCCTTGAGGTTGGCGGCGACCGGGTTGCCCTCGGGATATTGCACGGTGGAGGCGTACTTGTCGACAGCCGATCGCAGGATATCCGCTCCCTTTTGCGCATCCAGCCCCGTCTGACCCATGTACCGCAACACCTCGTTCCCCGCCTCGGGACCGCTGTACATGCGGGTGAAGGCTTCCATCACCAGTGGCCGTGTCGCACCGGTCAGGGTCGAGAGGACGCCATAGGTGTCAAGCTGCGCCACCGACGCCACGGGGACCCCCCGGAGGGCGAGGGCTCGCGGCATCCCCCGTCCGAAGTTGACGGCGGTCAGCACATTCTCTGCCTTCGGGTCTAGGTCACGGACGGCTTTGCCCAACCACCCCTCCGGAGAGACTTTCTCCGGCTCGCAGGTATACCAGATGTCCGTGGAGCGAAAGTGTGAGTAATTGGGGTTGGGGTAGCCGATGCCGTGAATGATGGCCACTTTGCCCTCATCATAGAGACGTTTGACCGTACGCATGTTGGGGTGGAAGCCGAGCTGGTCATCGATATGCAGGACCTGATCCTCCGGAATGTGCACAGTCGGCCGATTGTCGTAATACAGCGGATTTGAGTAGGGGATCACGGTGTTCAGATAATCGTTGGCGCCGGCCATTTGCAGTACGACCAGGGTCGGGGCTTTGCCGTTGGTAGTCTGGTTCGCCATGGTTGCCTCCCTTCAAGAAAAGTGCTGAGTGCTGAGTCTTGAGTGTTGAGGACTGAACGCTGAGTCCCGAGCGCTGAGCCGCTGGTCATTTCTTCACTCAGCACGCATCCCTCAGCACTCAGCACTGTCTTTTAATTCAATTGAAATTCCCGCGATGCCACGATGAGTTGCAGCAACTCGCTGACGCGCTGTGCCGAGGCGCGCTCCTCGTCGGCACTGCCGAAGCGCAGCTCACCGCCCAAACGCGCATAGTGGAGCAACGCGTCGCGCGTTTCCTGAGACATGGTCAGCGGCCCGACGAGATCGACACACAGGTCGGCGAAAGCCTCCGGCGACAGCGGGCTCGCGGCGCGGAGTCGGTCGATGATCAAACGCACGCCTGGCTTGGTGACATCCTTGACCTGCTGGGCAGCGAAGTTGATGCGTTCGACCAGACAGCCGGTATCGATCCACTCCTTGCCCGTATGCCAGCCCTCGACACTCGGGGGATTCAGCAAATCCTGTCCCATGTACCGACACTCCAAGGCGATCTCCCGCAAGCCCAGCTTGGGGAAGGTGAAATCCTTCACCAACCGCATGGTACCGATGACGTGCTCCACGGGGCTCTTGACCTTGGCGAAATAAGCCCCCTCGGAGCGGAAGAAATCCGACAGGAAGAGGGCGCGTAAGACCGCGCGCATGTCGTAGTGCGACTCACGGAAGGCAGTAGCCAGGGTCTCAACAGCTTGCGGGTCGCGCGGTGGCTCGATAGACCAGGCTGGTACCTGGGGCTCATCCGCGACGAAGAAGTTGTACAGATGCCGGGCGATAAAGCGCGCGCTCGCCGGCTGTTTGACGATAATGTTGACGATATCCTCGCCGTTCCAGCGTCCTGTTTCGCCGAGGAAGGTCTTCTCGCTGTCATCGTGCAGCTCCGGGCGATACTCAAAATGCCAGTCGAAGCGGCCATAGGGCTGGCGCGGTAGGGTCGGAGCGAGTGTCCAGCCGGTGAAGGCGCGGGCGGCCGCTTTGACGTCGTCCTCAAGATAGTTGCCGATGCCCATCGAGAACAGCTCCAGCAACTCACGCCCATAATTCTCGTTCGGCGCCACCCCAGTGCTCTCGCAGTTATCCAACCAGAAAATCATCGCCGGGTCTCTGGACAGCTCTACCAGGAGCTCGCGGAAGTTGCCCAGGCCGTGACGACGGAGCATCCCAACCTGCTGCGTGATGACGCGTGGGTCGTCACACTTGTTGAAGCCCGTGGCAAACAGCCCATGCCAGAAGAGGGCCATCTTCTCCTCCAGCGGCCGCTGGGTATTGATCAGGCGGTAGACCCAGCTGGTTTGTGCGCCGTCGAGTTGGAACGACTCCTTGGCATCCAGGTAATAACGTTGCAGGACATCTTCCTCGACCGGAGGGACTGCCTCGGGGTGTAGCAAGTCCTCTACCGTGGCCTCATAGCCCTTCGCTACGGCCTTTTCCAGCTCATCGCGCGTGGCACCGAAGCCGGCGCGTCGAAACAGGTGTGCCATCAATTGTAGATCGGTGAGTGGCATATCTTCTCCTCCTTACATTGCCGTGGATAAGCTACGGGTGTCATCTAGACCAAAGCCTTGTGCCAGTTACTGGGAGCCTGCACTCCCAGGTCTTTCCTCATATGCTGCATATGCTGCAGAGATGACCAAAAGTAGAGAAGTTGAACCGTTAAGATGATAGTAGAAGAGAGGGATTGAACCCTTACCGCAGGATCTTCCTCCACACGCTTGGCGCCGACGTAAGTATAGTGGTTGCCGATTCGAGAAGAACGAGAAGCCTAACCAGCCTATAGAAGATCAATGTCAACTATCGCATATAGAGAGGCTACGGTCAAGATGAAACGAGACGCTGCTGCAAGCGTTTATGCATACCCCTCTAAAAAACCCCCACCCTTGCGGGAGTTCTCTCCTAGTGCATGTTCAGGAAACCTCTTTGAGCATGCCGTGCCTTCCATGCTATCCCTCCTTTTGCAACTAATCATGGCTCTCCCGGAATTGCCGTGATATTTGAACATTGTCAAACACACGGCCTAGTTTTTTCAATAACTTAGAAGGCGT
>Ga0137403_10000869_pt1 | contig 38839 bp, 31 predicted proteins | sample CZOMad2_1_16fung_FD_122057 | JGI IMG/M metagenome (GOLD analysis project Ga0137403, IMG submission 122057) | Vadose zone soil fungal communities from Angelo Coast Range Reserve, California, USA - CZOMad2_1_16fungal (Hybrid Assembly) | ecosystem: Environmental > Terrestrial > Soil > Vadose zone...
GCCCCTACTCGGTGATCCTGGAGCAGGTCACCCATGGGGTCTCGGTGCGCATGGCGGTCCTCTATCTCCTCTCCGGCGTCCACGAGGAGGGGGCGTAGGTGATGGCTCCGAAGGCGAAGACCTCTGATGTCCCGCAGATCCTGATCCACGGCGGCCGGCTGATCGACCCCGCGCAGGGGATCGACGGCGCGTTCGACCTCTTACTAGAGGACGGCGCGGTCGCCCAGGTCGGCGAGCGGCTGAAGAAACCCAAGGACGCGGAGGCGATCGACGCCTCCGGCCTGGTCGTCTGCCCGGGCCTCATCGACATCCACGTCCACCTGCGCGAGCCGGGCCAGGAGTACAAGGAGACCGTCGAGACCGGGACGATGGCGGCGGCGGCCGGCGGTTTCACCGCGGTCGCCTGCATGGCCAACACCGACCCGGTCAACGACAACCGCTCGGTGACCGAGCACATCCTGGCCGAGGCGCGGCGCCACGGCTACGCCCGGGTCTATCCCATCGGCGCGGTGTCGAAGCAGCTTGCGGGCGAGGAGCTGGCGGAGATCGGCGAGATGGTGCGGGCCGGGGCGGTGGCGGTCTCGGACGACGGTCGGCCGGTGATGAACGCCGAGCTGATGCGCCGCGCCCTCCTCTACGCCCAGCACTTCGCCATCCCGGTCATCCAGCACGCCGAGGACCTCCACCTCGCGGGCGCTGGCGTCATGCACGAGGGGGAGTGGTCGACCAAACTCGGCCTCCCCGGCCTCCCCGGCTCCGCCGAGGACGTGATGGTGGCGCGCGACCTCATCCTCCAGGAGGACGCGGGCGGCCGCTACCACGTGGCCCATCTCTCGACAGCCCGCAGCCTGGCGATGGTGCAGCGCGGCAAGGCGCAGGGTTTGAAGGTCACCTGCGAGGTGGCGCCCCATCACCTGCTGCTGACCGACGAGGAGGTTTCGCGCTCGGGCTTCTCGACGAATACCAAGATGAAGCCCCCCCTGCGCTCCGAAACCGACCGCCGGGCGCTCCTCGCCGGCCTCGCCGACGGCACGGTCGACTGCATCGCGAGCGACCACGCCCCTCACCATGCGGACGAGAAGGACGTCGAGTTCAACCTCGCCCCCTTCGGCATCCTGGGATTGGAGACCACCCTCTCCCTCTGCCTCGACCGCCTGGTCCGGCCGGGGCTCGTGACCCTGCCGCGGCTCGTCGAGCTGCTCACCGCCGGTCCGGCGCGGGTCCTCAACCTCCCTGGCGGCAGCCTCCAGGCAGGCCGTCCGGCCGACGTCACGCTCTTCGACCCCGAGAAGAAGGTGACGGTCGACGCCGGAAGCTTCCGCAGCCGTTCCCGCAACACCCCCTTCGGCGGCTGGAAGCTGCGTGGCGCCCCGGTGCTGACGATCGTCGGCGGCCGGCGGATTGAGCTGCCGGGGCCGCCCCGAAGGGGCGAAGGTCGGTAGCCTGGGGCGCCAGCCCCAGCTAGGTAAATCGAAGAAAAGAAAGCCCCGAAGGGGCGAAGGTAGGCTCGGTGCGGACCTCCGCCCGGAGATAAATCTCCGGGCTATGAGTTGCGCTGGATGAATCCAGCTTCGCGCGGGGTGCTACTCTCTTGCGGAATCGACCGCCGCGACCCCGACCGTATGGACGACTGGTTCCACATCCTCGCCGCTCGCGCCGAGCTTCCGCCGGACGTCGCCCGGGAGCTCCTCGAGCGCGGCTTCGTCGTGCTGCCCGGCCCGGTGGCGTCGGACCGGGTGGCGCAGTGGGCCTCCGCGTGCTGGCGCTCTGACCCCCGCGGCGCCAAGCGCCTGGCACCTCTTTCCGGGATCGCGCGGGCTCGCTCTGGGACTTTCCAAAACGCTTCCCGAGCCTCCGGAACCTCTTCCGGAGCTTCCAAAATCCCTCCGGGACCTTCCAAAACGCTTCCGGAGCTTCCGAAACGACTTTCGGAGCATCCAAAACGCTTCCGGAACCTCCGGAAAGACTTTTGGCGCGTCCGGAACCGTTTCCGGAGCATCCGGAACGATTTCTGGAGCGCCCAAAACGCTTCCGGAAGCTCCGGAAAGACTTTTGGAGCATCCGGAACGATTTTCGGAGCGCCCGAAACGCTTCCAGAACCGCCGGAAGGACTTTTGGAGCATCCGGAAGCGTTCCGGAGGCTCCCGAAGACGTTCCGGGTGGAGCCGGAGGGGTCAAGAGTCGACCCGGAGGCGGGAACCGCGCGCGGGATGCGCTTGACTTCCGCCTCACCGCACCCCCCAGCCAGGTGCCATGCGCTTCGTCAGGGCGGGCACCTCTTTCCGGGCCCGACTGACGGTCGTCCTGGAGGATGCCCGCAGGGTTCTTTTTCCCTGGGAGCGCCGGCGTCCCGCCGGCTTCTTCTTCCCCCGCCCGGCCGGCGAGGACGCCAGCGCTCCCAGGGACCCTCCCCCCGGCCCCCATAGGCGCTAATTTACCGACGCAGTGTCTTCGTAGAGACGCCCAGCCGCTACCACAAAATCCCCCGGAACCACCGCCGCCGGGGCGTCTCCGCAGGCCGGGAACGCCTGGGTCCCGGCGGCGTTGGAGACGGCCTGGTGTTCGAGGTCACGGCAAGGGCTGGGGTAGCGGCTGGCCGTCTCTACGACCCCGAGCTCGTGACCGCCCTGCACACGGCGGAGTCCCTCGCCCGGCTCCCCGAGTGCCTCACACGGGTGCTGGAGGCGAGCGGCGCCGTGGCCCTGGAGACGGCGGGATGGCTGCTGGTGGAGGGAGAGCGGATCGCCTGAAGGTAGACAGGTCAGCCCGGAGGGGCGGCGGTCATTCCAACCCGTTCCGTCGCCCCTCGAGGCTTTTGTGAAGCGCTGGCACTGCCTTAGGGTCTAATATCCTGCGCATCCCATCTGACACTTGCCAGCGTCGACGGTCTCCTGTTCATAGCACGCTTTGGCTTGGGTCGGATCATCCTTTTGCTTGCATGCGTCCAAAAATTTGGCGGCGGCCTCGATGCACCTGTTCGCGCAATCTGCTCTTGCTGAGTTATAGGTCTTCTCGCCCCAGAAAGGAGTGCCTAGAAAAGAGGGATTGTTCCATGGATTCCTCTCCATGTAGACGCTAAAGACGACCCTGGTCTTCAGCTCATGATCCTTGAGCTTGACTTCCAGCGATCCAGCTCTGGCCTCCAACTCCTGAACTTTTTTGGCAAGCTGGTTGTCGTTGGGCCCTCCTTGTCGGCAGCTGGTAACCAGCGGGCCAAGGAGCACGGTCAGGATTAGGAGTGCAATAAGGCGCAGGTTTTTCATAACGATTACTCCCTTCTAGTTGTCGACAAGACGTTTAAGCGTCACCGCGGGAAGCGAACCTGCGGCATGGCAGGGTTTCCGGGAATTCCCTTCCGCCCCAAGGTGCCGACCGTCGGTGGTCGGCGGCGCTAATGTTTTTGATAACGAGCGATCGCGACGAATCCCCTCACTCGCGAAGGGGATATAGCGCGGTAGGAGGCTGCGTGCCTATCTCTGAGGTGCTGTCCCTCAGGGCGTTGCCGGTGCCTTGTTCGCCTTGTCGATATCCGTCGCTGTCTGCTTGAGATCCGTAGTATCCCGCCCCGCCCGCACCGCGGGTCCCACGTCGGCCGGCAGCGAGGTGTCCTCGAAGTCCACCTCGTCGCCCGTGGTGAATCCCTCGGCCTCGTTGAAGGCGGGCTTGAGCTTCGACGGCCAGCCCGCCGCCAGGAGCGCCTCGACGGTCGTCTCCTTGGCGACCTTCTCCTGCGCCGCCTGGCCCGAGGTCCCGAAGGTGTGCCGGACCAGGATTCGCGCGTAGCGGACCGGGTCGTTGCCGGCCTCGCTGGCCGGGGCGTGGCTTTCGGCGTAGGCCATGACCGTCTTGGTCTTCCGCGCATCCATCCACCTGCGCAGACCCTCCCAACCATCGTCGATCGTCGGGAAGATGGGGAAGCGGCCCCAGAGGTTCTTCTTATCGTAGGCGCCGTAGCTCCACGCCTCGGGGAAATCGCTGTTGACCGTCAGGTTCCCGGGGTTGTTGCAGCGCCAGGCGCTGTCCCCCTTGCGGCGCACCTTGGTCTCCAGGACGACGTAGGTGTTGCCGTCGCGGCTCACGATGGTGTCGCCCGGGAACTTCGCCGGGTTGGTGATCTTCCCCTTGCCCTTGGGGTCGACGTAGTCGAAGAGGATGGGCGCCTCGTCCTTGTAGTTGCCGGTCGCTTTGAGGGCGGCGAACATCTCGGGGAACATCCGTTCGAAGCGGTCGGCGGTGGTCGTCCCCTTGAGCTCGATCGCGGCGACGCAGAGGAACAGGCGCTCCTCGTGGATGTCGCCCCGGGCGCGGACCAGGTTGCGGCGCACGGCGAGCTGCACGGCGCGCCCCTCGCTCTCCAGGTCGCGGAGGATGGCGTCCGCCCCTTCCCCGTTGAGCTTCTTCATGAACGCGAGGACGTCGTCGTCCTTCGTCGGGTCGACCGCGCGCTGCACGAACATCCGCTGCACCGCCCGGTTCCCCACCAGGCGCTGGAGCCGGAGCACCGGGTGGAGGTCCGGCGCGGCGGCAGGCGTGGGCGTCTCGACGGCCGGAGTGGCCGCCGGCTGGAGCTTGGGCTCGAAGGTCTGCACGGGAGATCAGTATCTCACGAAGAGAGCGTTCGCCCGTTGTCGGGGGCCGCTTGGGACTGCTACACTAACTGAATGCCGGTACAGCCACGGCCTCCTGCCGGGAGCCTCCCCGCGAAGGGAGAGCCCAAGCCCCGCGCGGTGCCCATTCCACCGGTGAGGTGGGGCGCCAGGGCAGGGCCGCCGGTCCAGCCGCAGATGGCGGGTCCCGTACCCCGGCAACGACCGCAACCGCCGCCACCGGTGGCTCCGGTCCGGCTGCCGCCAGGATCTCGCGCGGTGCAGCCGCGGATCCCCGCGAGACCTGCCGTTCACCCTCCAGCCGCTCCACGACCGGCGCTCCCGGTCCGGGAGGTGATCCAGGCCGCGGCGCGCAGCAGTAGCAGCAGCAAGGGGAGGGGGGGCGGCGACGTGGCCGCGCACAACTGGGACAACGTGTTGTGCCAATACAACGGCGGGAGCGCAGGGAGAGAAGTCGACCGCGCTTTGGCGGACGCCGGATATCACGACCCTGCGGAGCGGCGCCGTGCCGCCTTGAGGGGGTTGCGCGAAACCCGATGGGCAGCTCGCAAGATTGCACACGGCCTGGGAGGGCAGCAGAGCGAGAAGCGGGGAGGCACCGATGAGGACATCCAGAGTTGCAAACGCGATCTCCTCGCCTGGGTGGCGCGGAATCCGGCCCCTGCGGGCGCGGCCGCGGGCGCGGGCGCAGCGGCCGCAGGCGGCGGACGGGCCAGAAGACGGGGAGGAGCCGGCCAGGACGACGACGACTATGACCGGGAGGCCGTCCGAATTGGCCAGCTGGCCCTGTTTGCCAGGCAAGGGGACAGGGAAGCGTTGAACCGGCTGAGAGAGATGGCGGCGGCGGGGAATCCGGCGGCGATGGCGAGGATGGCGGTGTTGGAACCGCCGCTGCCACCACCCGCTGCCGCGGCGGTGCCACCGCCACCGGCAATCGCTCTCGCTCCACCGCTGCCGGCTGCCGAGGCGCCGAATGCCGTGGCGGACGTTCCGCTGCCTCGGGGTATCAATGCTGCTGCCTTGGCGAATTTCCGCCGGCTGTGGGACGGATGAGGGATGGATCGGCTGGCGTTTCGCGCCGGGGTCTAGAATAGGTTTTCGTACTTCCGCCCAACGGCCGCCGATGCCTGAGACCACGACCGAAATCCTGCTGGCCTACCTGCGCCAGCACGGCGAACGCCACTCGGAGGCGGTTCTCCGCGATCATCTCGTGGCCCAGGGCTACGATCCCGACAAGGTCGACCGGGCCCTGGCAGCCTATCGGCTCGAACGGCAGCGTCGGGGGCTGCGCGGCCCCGGTTTCGGGAGCTTCCTGCTCGCCATTGTCTTAGGTCTCCTGCAATTCGGGCTCTTCCTCTACGCCGGCCACGATACCCTCCAGCACCCCCATCGGACCTTTGTCCAGATGGGGGTCGGGCTCGTGGCGGGCTTGGCGGTCCTCGCCGGCGAGGGCGTCGTCGGCATCATCCTGATTTATAAGGCAAACGCGAGCCCACCGGATTGGGGGGCTCTCCTGCGCTCGGTGGGCTGGGGATTGACACTGGCCGTGGTGGTGACCTTCGTCCTCCCCTTCCTCGCCGTCGGGGTCTGCTTCGTGAAGTATGGCTGAAGCTCCGCAGAGCCCTTGCAGAGCGCCGCCGGCGGATCGAGTCGCCGGGTCGCTCGAGTACCTGATAGACTTCTGGCATCGTGCCAGCGTCATCGGCTTGGCCGGCGCCTACCTCAGGGCGGTCGCGGCCATTGGACCCTACCTAACCTAGGCTGGAGTACCACGCCGATGCCTGAACCCAAACCCATCGACCTTCTCGCCTACCTGCGCGAGCTTGGTGAACGCAACGACCTCAAGGTGCTCCGGGACGATCTGGTCGCCCAGGGTTACGATCCGGGCGAAGTCGATCGTGCGGTGGGCCTCTACCGAATCGAGCGAAAAGCCTTTCAACGAGCGCAAACGGGCCCGTCGAATCTGGGTTGTACCCTCGGCGGCTTTTTGCTTGGGATACCGTTCACGCTGTTGAACTTTTGGCTCTTGGTGGGGAGCGTGCCGGTCGAGGTCGAAAAGTGGTATTTGATCCTGGTCTTGGAGTGCCTCATTGGCCTCGCGCTCGTTTTCGTCGGCAGGAGCGCCGCGCGCGCGAATGTGGATGGTGCCAGCATGCTGGTGAGCAGTTTAAGTGGTGGCCTGATCGTCGGCTCGGTGCTCCCGGCCTCGCTCATGCTTCTGATCTGGAGCATCTGCAAGCCTTGATTTTTACGGTAGAGGATTCGCCTCATCTAACGCGGCTGGCACTCCAGAGGCGGCCGGCCGGTGATGAACGCCGAGCTCATGCCGCGCCCTCCACCTTCCGCAGCCGGTCGCGGAACATTCCTTTCGGCGGCTGGAAGCTCCGCGGCGCCCGGTCGTGACGATCGTCGTCAGCCGGCGCGTCCAGCTGCCGGGTCGCTCGAGCACCTGATAGACTTCTGGCATCGTGCCGGCATCGACCGCGATCACGCTCACCCCTTTCGGAGCGCCGCTCCATGGCCTCTTCGTCCTTCTCGGGACGGTGGCCGCCGTGGTCGTCTTCCTGCTCGGCGCCCGGCGCCGCGGCGGGTTCGGCGACGAGCGGATGGCGGTCCTCCTGGGCGCTTTGCTCTGCGGCGTTCTCGGCGCCAAGCTCGCGGTCGTCTGGCGCTACCTCGACGCTGCCCCGGCGCCGTCGCTCCTCGGTTTCCTGATCCAGAGCGGCCAGAGCGTGCTGGGGGGCCTGACCGGCGCCTATCTCGGAGCGATCGCCACCAAGCGCCTGATCGGCTACCGCGCCAGCACCGGAGACCTCTTCGCCCCTGCCGTGGCCCTGGGGATCGGCATCGGCCGCTTCGGCTGCCTGCTGACCGAGGCGCCGGGAGTGCCCACGGGCGGCCGCTGGGGAGTGGTGGTCGATGCGGCGCGGGCGGCGCGCATCCCGGGCTTCCCGCCGGAGTGGATCGGCGTCCCCCTCCACCCTTCGTTCGTCTACGAGATCCCCTTCCACTTCCTGATGGCCGGCCTCCTCCTCCACCTGCGCGCCAGGGGCGCCTTCCGGACCGACCTCTTCAAGCTCTACCTCCTGGCCTATGCGCCGTTCCGGTTCCTGCTCGAATTCGTCCGCGGCAACCCGGTCGTCTGGCACGGGCTCACCCGCTCGCAGCTCTTCCTGATCCCGTCGATCCCCCTCCTCGCCCTCACCTTTTTCCGTCGGCGGCGAGCGGCCGCGCACCCTCCTCCTCTCCTGATGGAGCCGACCGATGCCTGAGGCGAGCCACGAGACCCTGGTCGTCTACCTGCGCGAGCACGGCGAGAGCCATACCCTCGAGGCCCTTCGCAAGTCCCTCTTGCGCCAGGGCTACGATGCCACGGCCGTCGACGAGGCCTGCCGGATCTACCTGGCCGAGACCCCGCACACCTACCAGGGCGTCTCCGGAGCGGGGTGGACGCTCCGGGTGATCGTCACCGTGGTGCTGGGGGTGGTGGCTGTGGCCATCCTGCTGGTCGGCGGTTGCGTGGGTGGATATGCCCTGATGATGGCACCCGAGTCGGGATCGCAGAACAGCGTCAAAGGCGCCATAGCGGTGGCTGTCGCCCTGTACCTTGGCCTGCTGGTGATTTTCGTCGGGATCATCGCCGCCGCATGGTACGTGAGCCGACCGATACGTCCCGGAAAGAGGCCGTGACCGATGCCGGAGGTAAGCCACGAGACTCTGATCGCCTACCTGCGCCAGCACGGCGACTACTACACCTTGGAGGCCCTGCGGAAATCCCTCCTGGGCCAGGGCTTCGATGCCGCGGCCGTCGAAGCGGCCTGCCAGAGCTACCTGGCCGAGACTCCGAGCACCGGCCCGAAACTCTCGAAGGGAGAGGAGGCGGTCCAGGGGTGCGCCACCGTGGTTCTGGCGGTGCTGGCTCTGGCCGTTCTGGCGGTCGGCACCTGCGTGGTCGGGTATTTCGTCATGATGAACTCCAAGGAAGAGAACAGCTCCCAAAACTGCTCGCTGTTCCTGGCGGTCGTCTTTTTCCTCGTCGTGCTCTTGCCTCTCAAGATCATCCAGGCCCGGCGAAAGGGCAGGAAGGTACCCGGACACGGCGGTCGCGACGAGGGCCCGGCTCCCCCTCTCTCAAGGGCTCCCCCCGTGGAAAGGACGGAGGCGAAGACGACCCACGAGATCCTGCTCGCCTACCTGCGCCAGCACGCGCCGACCACCGGGGTCGAGGAGATGCGCGCGCATCTCCTGGCCGAGGGCTATGATCCCGAGGCGATCCAGGCGGCCTTCATGGACTACTGGTCGCGCGGTGAGTCGCGATGACGCAAGGAAAGGAGACCCTCGATGCCCGGCATGCCTCTGCCCCGAAGCGGCGGGCCTGGCCGTTCGGCCTGCTGCTCGCGATCGCCCAGGTGAGCTTTTTCACGGCGCTCCCGGGGAGCTTCGGCGCGTCTCTCCTCGGCCCTGTCCTCCTCCATCTCGCGGAGCTGTGCGTGGGGATCGTTTGGATGCGGAGCAAAGACCGCGAGTTCTACGGCCGCGTGTTGTTCTTTGCCGTGATCTTCCCGATGGTGCTTGGGGCCGTGCTCCTGCTGGTGGTCTTTGCCGTCTGCCGCGCCAACTCGGACAAACCATGGATTTGACTGAGGAGAGGAGACTTCCGATGCCCGGCATGCCTCTACGCGGTGATCGACTCCTGCGCTACGTCACCGCCTTCTGCCCCCACTGCCACGCCGAGGACCCGGAGCGGCCGCTCGCCCAAGTCCGCCGGCTCTCCGGCTACCTGGCGGAGGAGGAGGGCCGGGTCTGGCTCGTCCGCGGCTGCCCGGAGCATGGCCGGGTCCGGACCTTCTACGACGAGTCGGCGGAGATCCTCGCCTACCTGGAGGAGTGGACGGCGCCGACCAAGCTCCACGTGCCGGACGTCGCCGGCAACTTCGATCCCATTCCTTCGGCCTACCTGAAGGGCCTGCCCGAGATGCAGACCCAGCACACCTGCATCCTGCTCGAAGACGTCGACCTCTCCTGCAACCTCTGCTGCCCGAACTGCTTCGCGTCGAGCTCGCCCGAGCTCTCTGGCGCCGTGCCGGTCGACCAGGTGCTGGCGAATCTCGACACCCGCCTGGCGCGCGAGGCGGGGCGGCTCGACGTCCTCATGCTCTCGGGGGGCGAGCCGACGATCCATCCGCATCTTTGCGAGATCCTGGACGCGGTGCTCGATCGCCCCGTGGGCCGCATCCTGCTCAACAGCAACGGCATCGAGATCGCCCGGAACGACCGCCTGCTCGCCTATCTGGAAAAGCACCGCAAACGGATCGAGGTCTACCTCCAGTTCGACGGCTTCCGCCTGGAGACCCACCGCCACCACCGCGGCGCCGACCTGCGGCGGGTGAAGGAGCAGGCGGTCGAGCGGCTCTCTTCGGCCGGGGTGTTCACGACCCTCACCATGACCGCCGCCCTGGGGGTCAACGACGACGAGATCGGCGACGTCCTCCTCTATGCCCTGGCGACCCCGTTCGTGGGCGGCGTCTCTTTCCAGCCGCAGTTCGGGAGCGGCCGCTCGACGCCCATCGATCCCCAGGCGCGGCTGACCCACACCGGCGTCCTCGCCCGGCTGGGGCCGCAGACCGGGGGTCTCGTGACCTGGCGCGACCTGACCGCCCTGCCGTGCAGCCATCCGCACTGCTGCAGTATCGGCTATCTGTTCCAGACCGACGCCGGGACCTGGCGCTCGCTCCCCGCCCTCGTCGGCCACCAGCGTTTGCAGGAACATCTGGAGTTGGTGAGCAACCGGATCGTCGACCCCGAGCTCTCGGCCGAGCTCAAGGCGATGGTCAAGCAGTCGCTCCTCGGCCTCTTCTCGGAGTCGAGCTCGCTCGCCCAGCCGTCGATCGGCGAGCTCTTCAGCACCGTCTGCCAGAGCTGCGACCTGGGCCTCTCGGACCTCGTGCGCCTGGCCGGCGGCGCTCTCCTCGGCCGGCAGGAGAGGCTGCGCGAGCTGCTCGGGGCGCGGGTCAAGCGGATCACGGTCAAGCCGTTCATGGACGTCCATACGATGCTCGAAGAGCGCCTGACACAGTGCTGCGTCCACGTCGGCACGGCGCGCGATCGGGCCGACGGCGAGGTCGCCCACCAGTGCGTCCCCTTCTGCGCCGCCCAGGCCTGGCCGGCGCTCGGCCGCATGAAGCTCTCCGAGCGCGCCCGAGGGGCGGATCTCCCGGCGGTACAGGAGGTCGCGCGATGAACGAGCCGTCGAGCGGCAGCGAGACTCCTGCGCTGGCCACGGCCCGCGAGGCCCGCGCCGCCCAGGCGGCTCGCCTCGCGGCGGGGGAGACCGCGCTGCTCCCGCCGCTTCCGCCGGCGATCCCCGATCCCCTCCGCTTCTGCGTCTGGACCACGGTCGCCCTCCTCGCCTGGCTCCTCTCGCCGGCCCTGGTCGCCGCGGCCTTCGGCTTCGCCGGGCTTGTCGCCTATGCCCGGGCCTGGCGCGCCGGCCTGCGGCGCAGCGACTGCATCCTGGGCGATCCGCGCCTGGTGATGCTCTATCTCGCGATGGTCGGGGTCTCGGGGGTAGGCTGGACCGCCTGGCGGCTGATCGCCTGGTTCACCCACTGACCCTCGACGGCGGAGCGGTCTCCGCCATCCGCCAGAAGAGCCCCGCCGCGACGAGGCCGCAGAGGAAGACGATGCCCCAGAGGACCGGGCCGCCCCAGGCGGCGAGAAGACGGGTGCCGGCCCAGGGGCCGAGGGCGAAGGCGGCGGCGGAGGACATGGAGTAGAGGCCCATGTAGGCGCCCTGGCGCTCGGGCGGCGCGCAGTGGGCGGAGAAGGCGGCGGCGGTGGGGAAGAGGATCATCTCGCCGAAGGTCCAGACCAGCACGGTTGCCGCCACCCCCCAGGCCGAGGAGACCAGCGCCAGGCCGCCGAAGCCGAGCCCGGAGAGAAGGGCGCCCAAGGCGAGCGAGCGGCGGAACGGCCAGTCCGCCATGGCGGCGTTGATCGGCACCTCGAGCAGCACGATGACCAGGGTGTTGAGGGTGAACATCAGCCCGTAGATCGCGGTCGAGAGGCCGAGGGTCTGCACCACGTAGAGCGCCATGGTCGAGTTGTGCTGGAAGAAGACCATGGTCACCAGCAGGTTCACCGCCAGGAAGATGAGGAAGCGGCCGTCGGTCCAGGGGGAGGCGTCGCGGCGTCGTCTCGGGTCGGCAGGAGCGGGCGAGGATGGAGCGTCGACTGCCTGCACCCGAAGGGTGTCTGAGCCCGGAGGGCGAGTTTGAGCACCGCCCGCAGCCCGCTCCTGCCGATCCGAGACGACCCGTCCGGTCAACCCGAGGCGGGCCGCCACGGCGAGGAGGACGACGCCGGCGGCGAGCGCGGTGGCGCCGTCGATCCAGAAGAGGAAGCGGAACGACCGGGTGGCGAGGAAGCCGCCGAGGGCCGGACCGATGCTCACTCCCAGGTTGATCGCCAGGCGGATGAGCGCGAAGCCCATCCGGCGCTCCTCGGGCGCCGACCAGGCGGTGACCGCGGCGAGGGCGGCCGGCCGGGTGGTCTCGTTGGTGGCCGCCATGGCGAACGTGGCGAGGACGATCCAGGGTCCGTGCGCCCAGGGGAAGGCGAGGAGCACGAGCCCGTTCGAGAGCAGCCCGGCGACGATCACCGGCAGCGGCCCGAAGCGGTCGCAGAGCCGGCCGGCCAAGGGCGCGGCGCCGATCGCCACGCCGCCGTAGAGGGCGAGGAAGGCCCCGGCCTGGGCCGCCGTGTACCCCTGGGTCTTCGTCAGGTACAGGGTGAGAAAGGCGAGCACCATGGTCCCCGCCCGATTGATCAGGGTCGCCGTGGCAAGGAGCCAGAGGCGCGCCGACAGGCCTTTCAGGCCGCTCCAGGGGTTGAGCATGGTGGGCGCGAGAGGCGGCGAGAGGGATGAGGAGGTACCAGCTGGATGGGGGCAGGCGCTTTTCGAGAAGACGATAACACGTGCCAGGGGCCGTCCTGCGGGGTCTTCGTAGAGACGCCCCCAGCCGCCGTCCGGGACCTCCCCGGAACCACCGCCGTCGGGGCGTCTCCGCAGGCCACGGACGCTTGCGATGTCGGAAGGTTGGAGACGCCCCGATGGATCGGTAACGGCAAGGATTTCGATAGCGCCTGGGGCGTCTCTACGGAATGCCCGCGTGCGACCGATTCCCCCTGCTATCCTTGGCCACGGTATGCGCCTGCGCCTCGCCGCCTGTCTTGCCCTCGTCCTCTGCGCCGACCGTCTCGGCCGGGCGGAGCCGCCGGCGCTCTCTCCGGTCCCCACGAGCGGCGGAAGCGGAGGGAGCGGTCGGGTGGTGCTCCTCACCCCGGCGGGGGAGGGCGGCTGGCCGGAGCTCGCCCGGCTCGCCGCCGATCTCGACCGCGCGGCGGTGGAGATGGCGCTCCAGGTGCCGCTCGCACTGCCGGCCCTCAAGGCGAAGCCGATCACGATCGCCGTCGCGCCCGACTTCGTGGCCCAGGCCCGGGAGACGGAAGAGATCGGCGCCGCGGTCCTGGGCGGACGGGGCGATATCACTCTCGTCTATCAACCGGACGACCTCTTCGCCGACCGCCATGCCCTCGCCCAGGTCCTCCTCGCGCGGTCGGGCCTGACGTCTCATGCTTCGCCCTGGATCGTCCGCGGTGCCGCCCTCTGGCTCTCGGGCGGCTGGTACGGCCGGCCCTGGCGCGACTGGCTTTCCCGCCTCGCGGCGGCCCGGGTCCTCCCCACCGCCGAGCAACTCCTCTCGACCGCCGAGCAGCGCGACGCCTCGGCCCCGCTGTGGACCCCGGTGGCCGCGGCGGTCGTCGACCGTCTCCCGGGGAGGACGCTGGCGGAGAAGCTGGCCCGGCCTCCCGCCCTCTCCATCGTGAGCGGCATCCTCGCCGAGCTCGCCCGCCTGCCGCCGCCCCCTGCTCCCCGGCCCCCCGGTCCGCCCCCGGCATTCCTCAAGGGGGTCTCGCTCGCCATGCTGAACCGGCTGGAGGAGGGGTACCACGCGCCGGTGCTCGACGCGCGCCTCTCGGGGCTCTCCCGGTTGGGGGTGAACGCGGTCTCGCTCATGCCCTTCGCCTACCAGCGGGCGCCGGACCAGCCGGGCCTCGCCTACCTGAACCGCCATCCGGGGAGCGAGACCGACACCGGGCTCATCCATGCCGTACGGCGAGCCCATGCGCACGGCATGACCGTCCTCTATAAGCCGCACCTCTGGGTGGGCCGGGACAGCTGGCCGGGCGACGTCGCCATGAAGACGGAGGCGGACTGGGCGCTCTGGTGGACCGGCTACCGCCGCTTCGTGCTTCACCATGCGATGCTCGCCGGCTGGGCGGGGGCCGACCTCTTCAGCCTCGGCTGCGAGCTGGCGAAGACGACCGGCCGCCTGGCCGAGTGGCGCGACCTGATCGCCGCCGCCCGCCTCCTCTACCCCGGGCGGCTCACCTACGCCGCCAACTGGGGGGGCGACCTGGAGCAGGTGGCCTTCTGGGACCGCCTGGACGTCGCCGGGGTCGACGCCTACTACCCGCTCACCGAGGACCCCAAGGCGGGCGCCGTGAAGCTCGCCGCGGGCGCCCAGGCGGTGGTGGCCCACCTCGAAGCCGTGGCGCACCGGATCGGCAAGCCGCTTCTCCTGACCGAGGTCGGCTTTGCCGCCCGGGCCGGGACCTGGACGGCGCCGCACCTGGAAGGCGGCACCTACTCCGAGGAGGACCAGGCCGCCGCCTACACCGCCCTCTTCGCCGCCCTCGGCCACCGCCCCTGGCTCGCCGGCACCTTTGTCTGGAAAGCCTTCAGCGGCGGCGAGGCCGGCTGGCACCGGGACGAGGCGGACTTCCGCTTCCTCGGACGGCGGGCGGAGGGGGTGGTCCGCAAGTACTACGGGCGGTAGGGGCGGGTACCGCGGGTACCCGCAGGGAATGCCCTCCCTCGCCATTCTGTTAAACTCCCGCCTCCATGACCGCGATCCCCCAGCGCCCCCGGGTGGGCATGATCAGCCTGGGCTGCCCCAAGAACCTCGTCGACAGCGAGGTGATGCTGGGGGAGCTCGCCCGCCGAGGCTATGAGGTCGTCCCCGAGCTGGAGCGCGCCCAGACCGTCATCGTCAACACCTGCGCCTTCATCGAGGAGGCACAGCAGGAGTCGATCGACGCCATCCTCGAAGTGGTGGGGAAGAAGGGCCAGGGGGTCGAGAAGGTGCTCGTCGCCGGCTGCATGGTCAACCGCTTCGGCCCCGACCTGGCGCGGGAGATCCCCGAGATCGACGGCTTCGTGGGGCTCGACCAGCTGCGCGAGGTGGGGCAGCTGGTCCAGCTGGGCGGCGGTCCGCCCCTCCCGGCCCCGGCGCACCTGGTCTTCGACCATACCGCGCCCCGCCTCGTCACCACCCGCGGCTATGCGTATCTGAAGGTCGCCGAGGGGTGCAACAACCCCTGTACCTTCTGCGCCATCCCGCTCTGGCGCGGCCGCTTCCGCAGCCGCACCATCGAGAGCCTGGTGGCCGAGGCCCGCGATCTGGAAGCCCAGGGAGTCCAGGAGCTCTGCCTCATCGCCCAGGACACCACCCGCTACGGCGAGGACATCGACCTTGGCCGCCACGGCCTGGTGCGCCTGGTCGAGGCCCTCCTCGAAGGCACCAACCTTCCCTGGATCCGTTTCCTCTACGCCTATCCCACGACCCTGGACGAGGACCTGCTGCGGCTGATGGGGAACGAGGCGCGCTTCTGCTCTTACATCGACATGCCGCTCCAGCACAGCGACGGCGAGGTGCTCGCCCGCATGCGCCGGGGGGGCGACGCCAAGCGGTATCTGCAGCTCCTCGACCGCGCCCGCGTGCTCGTTCCGGACGTCTTCCTGCGCTCGACCTTCATCGTCGGCTTCCCGGGCGAGACCGAGGCGCAGTTCCAGGACCTCCTGGGCTTCGTCGAGCGCGCCCGCTTCGACCACCTGGGGGCCTTCGCCTACAGCCCGGAGGAGGGGACTCCCTCGGCCGAGCTGGCCGGCCGGGTGCCGAAACAGACCGTGCGGCGGCGGCTGCGCCAGCTGCTCGAAGCGCAGAAGCCGATCGCCCTCGCCCAGCGCCGGCGGCTGGTGGGGACGCGGCTCCAGGTCCTCGTCGAGGGGGTCTCGGCCGAGAGCGAGCACCTGCTCGAAGGGCGGCACCACGGCATGGCCCCGGAGATCGACGGCAAGGTGCTGATCAACGACGGCACGGCCCCCGCCGCGAGCTTCGCCGAGGTCGAGATCACCGAGGCCCACCCCAACGACCTCGTGGGCTCGATCGTCGGCCCGGTGGGAGCGCCCGGGGTCACGGTCGCCGATACCGCCGATGCCGCCGATATCGCCGATTTCGCGCTGGTCACCGCCTAGCTCCCGTTCATCATGCTCGTCATCCAGGACGCCTACGCGACGAGCGACCTGCCGCAGGGCGGGGTCGCCGCCATCGGCAACTTCGACGCCCTCCACACCGGTCACCGGCTGCTCCTCACCCAGGCGGTGGCGCGGGCGGCCGAGCTGTCCGTCCCGGCGATGGTGATCACCTTCGATCCCCACCCGGGCACCGTCCTGCGCCCGGAGCTGCCGCCGCCGATCCGGCTCAACACCCAGGAGCAGAAGGAGCGGCTGCTGGAGGAGCTGGGGGTCTCGATCCTCCTCGTCGTCCGCTTCACCCCCGAGCTCGCGAAGACCCCGGCGCCGCAGTTCGTGCGCGACTTCCTGGGGGCGCGCCTGCAGCCGCGGGCGGTCTACGTCGGCGCCGGTTTCCACTTCGGCCACGCCCGGCAGGGCGACCTCGCCCTGCTCCAGGAGTTGGGGCAAGAGCTGGGCTTCACCGCGGAGGGGGTGCCCGAGGTGGTCTACCGGGGCGAGCGGATCTCGACCAGCCGCATCCGCCAGGCGATCACCGAGGGCAAGGTCGAGGAGGCGCGGGAGATGCTCGGCCGCCCCTACGCGATCGGCGGGGTGATCGTCCGCGGCGACCGCATGGGGCAACGCCTGGGCTGGCCGACGATCAACCTGGCGTCGGACAACAAGCTGCTGCCGGCCGACGGCGTCTACGCCAGCCGCGTCTTCTTCCCCAGCTACCCGGCGACCTTCGACTGCGTGACCAACATCGGCACCCGGCCGACCGTCTACGAGAACTACCAGCGGGTGGTCGAGAGCCACATCCTCGACTTCTCCGCCAACGTCTACAAGCAGCGGGTGGAGCTGGCGTTTCACAAGCGGTTGCGCGAGGAGCGGATCTTCCCCACGGTGATGGACCTCTCGGCGCAGATCCGCCGGGACGTCGAGGCGACGCGGGAGTTCTTCACCCGCCAGCGCCAGGAGTCGGTGGAACCGTAGCGCCCGGTGCTGGGCCGTTGGACCGAGGACGGCGAGCGAGGCGCCTGCGGAGCAGCCCGAGGAGCCGCCCGCAGGGCCAGCGGACCAGCACTGGGGCTGGCGCAATTTTGGCAGGATCATGGCTGTTGTGGCCGGATGACGGGTGGACCCTCCGGTCCGCCCCTTCAAGGGAGATGGAGATTCCTATGGCAAGCGACAAGATCGTGACGATCAGCGACGCGAACTTCGAGAACGAGGTCCTCAAGTCCGACGTTCCGGTCCTGGTGGATTTCTGGGCCGTCTGGTGCGGTCCCTGCCGGATGGTGGCGCCGGTGCTCGACGAGATCGCGGACGAGATGGACGGCAAGGTGCGGATCGCCAAGCTGAACGTCGACGAGAATCAGCAGACCGCGTACAAGTTCCAGGTGTCGAGCATCCCGACTTTCATCCTCTTCAAGGACGGTCAGATGGCGGACCGGATGCTGGGAGCGATGCCCAAGTCGGCGTTCGAGAATTTCATCAATAAGAATCTGTAAGATCAAAACGGGCCTCTCGGCGGGGCCAGCGTCGTTCCCGGGCAGGGCAGGCACGGGGGCTCTGCCCCTACCTGCCCTGCCCTACCCGCGAAGGTGTAAACTTCCCCCATGGAGAACCTGCTCAGCATCCTGGTCGGCGTCGGCCTCGCGGCGGCGTGCGGGTTCCGGGTGTTCGTGCCGCTCCTCGTCCTGTCGCTCGCCGCCCGCTCGGGGGAGATGACGCTCGCCCACGGCTTCGGATGGATCGGCTCGCAGCCGGCCCTCATCGCCTTCACGGCGGCCACCCTGATCGAGATCGCCGGCTACTACATTCCCTGGGTCGACCATCTGTTGGATACCGTCGCGACCCCCACGGCGGTGGTCGCCGGGGTGCTCGTCACCGCCTCCGGGCTCGGCCACATGAGCCCGTTCCTCCAGTGGAGCGTCGCCCTCCTGGCCGGCGGCGGCACGGCGGCGATCTTCCAGGGGCTGACCGCGGCGGCGCGGGGGATCTCGACCTTCACCACGGGGGGGCTCGGCAATCCGGTGGTCTCGACCGTCGAGGCGGGGGGCGCAGCCCTCCTCTCGGTGCTCGCCGTGACCGTGCCGGTCTTGGCCGTCCTCTCGCTCTTCCTCCTCCTCTACTTCGGCGTCAAGCGCCTGCTCCTGCGGCGTCCGGCGACCCGGGCGACCTGAGGAGAGCGCGCACCGCCGGCCGCCACCCCCGTTATGGACGCCGTCCCGCCGCCGCTCCGTTCCGCCGTCCGCCGCTCCGGTCTGCGCGGGGCCGCCGTCCTCGCCCTGCTGGGCACCCTCGGTTGCGCCACCGAGGGGCTACGGTCGGTCGACCGGTCGGATCTCGCGCGGCAGCTGCACGCCCGGGGGATCGACCCGGCGACCATCATCCTGCCCTACGAGTTGACGCCGGAGATGAAGCAGTGGGCGCATACGGCGGTCTCCCAGGGGCTGCCGACCGAGGAGCGGCTGAAGAGCCTCCTCCAGGCCCTCCTCGACAACCGCAAGCTCAACCTGACCTACGAGGGGCACTTCACCGGCACGGCGACCGAGGCCTTCGCCAGCCATCACGCCAACTGCCTGGCCTTCACCAACCTCTTCGTCGGCATGGCCCGCGAGCTGGGGGTGTCGGTCTTCTACCTGGACGTCGACGACATCCAGAAGTTCGAGAAGGAGGGGGACCTGGTGGTCGTCTCCGGCCACGTCAGCGCCGGTTTCGGCGCCGGCCGCGAGCTCAAGATCCTCGACTTCTCGGCGGCGCCGACCGCCACCTACCGGTCGATCCGGCCGATCCCGGACGAGACGGCGATCGCCCTTTACTACTCGAACCGCGGCGGCGAGCTGCTGCGGGTGGGGCAGCAGACCGCGGCCCTGGGCTGGCTGCGCACCGCCGTGGCCCTGGACCCCGACCTGGCGCGCGCCTGGATCAACTACGGGGTGGCTCTCCGCCGGACCGGCGACCTCTCCGGGGCCGAGACCGCCTATCGGCGCGCCCTGGAGATCGACCCCGAGGCGGTCTCCGCCTACCAGAACCTGGCCTCCCTGCTGCGCGTCCGCGGGCGCTCCCAGGAGGCCGACGAGCTGGTCGCCCTGACCGGGCGGCTGGACAGCCGCAACCCCTACAACCTGTTGAACCTGGGCGACCTGTCACTCTCCCACGGCCGTCTCGACGAGGCGCGGAGCTTCTACAAGCGCGCCCTCCGCCTCGATTCGGGCCACGCCGAGCCTTACGCCGCGCTGGGGCTCTGGGCGAAGGCCGCCGGCAATCCGCGCGAGGCGAAGAAGTGGTTCAAGAAGGCGGTGGCGAAAGACGCCAACAACGAGCGGGTCCGCACCCTGGCCGCCGAGCTCGGCGAGACCCTGCCGCCTCTGCCCCCCGGGCCGATCACTGCACCTCCGGTCCCCTCTCCGGCGACGGCGACCACCTCCGGGGCGCTCCAGCCGGCCGACTGGCGGCCGCCGCCCCGATGAAGTCGCTCACGCCCCCGCCGCGAACAGCCCCCGCAGCGGCCGCCAGAACCGCGCCGCGTAGACCCCCGCCGCCACCCCCGCCGCCCCGATCGACGCCGCGAACAGTCCCCAGCTGTCCTCTGGGCAGGCCCAGGCCGCCAGCAGGAAGAGCGGTAGCGGCACGAGGTAGAGGAACAGCAGGTCCTTGACCAACCGCCAGAACTCCTCGGGCGAGATGAGGTAGACCCGCCAGGCGAGGAGCCAGTTGCCGAGGAGGAGGTACTGCGCCCAGGCGAGGCCGGAGGCGCCCCAGGCGCGGGTGAAGAGGATGCCGAAGAGGAGGAGAGAGACGAAGTTCGCGGCCACCGCGGCGAACCAGGCGCGGTCCTCGCCTTCCACCTTCAAGACCTCGCCGCCCAGGCGGGAGAAGGGATCGGTCAGGGGGACGAAGCAGAGGATGCGGAGGAGCGGCACCGCCGGCCCCCAGTTTTGGCCGATGAGGATCTGCAGCAGGACGACCTTGGCGTTGAAGAACAGGAAGTAGGCGGCCAGGGTCTCCAGGGCGAGGATGGTCACCGTCCCCAGCCGGTAGGCGGCGAGGAACCGGCGGCGGTCGCCGGTCTTGTACTCGACTAAGGCCGGGTAGAGGACGCGGGCGACCGCGGGGAGGACCAGGGCCTGGAGCTTGAAGCCCCAGTCGCGCGCCTTGCCGTACTGGCCGACCATGGCCGCCTTGGCGTAGGCGCCGAGGATGAAGCGCGCCACGTAGGGGGCGGGGAGGGCGGCCAGGGCGATGAGAAAGAGATAGTTGCTGCGGGCGAGGAGGCCGGGGAGGAGGGCGAGGTCGGCGCGGCCGAGCTCAAGCCGCAGGCGGCCGCGCACCCGCCACCAGAGGAGGGCGGCGAAGAAGGCGGCGCCGGTCAGCTCGCCGGCGACCAGGCTCCACACCCCCGCCCCGGTCGTCGCGAGGGAGATCGCGACGACCGCGATCGACAGCCCGCGTAGGATCTCCGGCGCCACCAGCCGGCCGACTTGGAGCTCGCGCTCGAAGAAGAGCTTGGGGACGACCGCCAGGCCGTCCAGGAAGACCCAGAGGGCGAAGACCCGCAGGATCGCGGGGAGGCCCGAGCCGAGCGGGGCCAAAAGGGGAGCGCCGATGGCGAGCGCGGCGGTCAGCAGGATTCCGGAGCCGGTCACCCAGAGGAAGACCGCGCCGTAGGGCCGGCGCTCGTCGCGCACCAGCTGGTAGGGGAGGCCCACGTCGCGGAAAATGCTCGCCACCACGACCACCCCTAAGGCGAGGTCGAAGAGGCCATGGTCGTTCGGCAGGATGAGCCGGGCGAGGAGCAGGTCGCCCGCGGCGCGGATCAGGACGCGGCCGATCTGGCTGCCGTAGGCGGCGAGGGTCGAATGGAGGAAGCGGCGCTCGGTCGTCATGAGGACTCAGGCCAGTTTTCGAGCACCGCCCGGTACCAGGCGCGGCGGAAGGCGATCACCCCTGGAAGGGCGGGGAGGCAGCCGGCGAGCGAGGGGTGGCGAAGGAAGAGGGCGAGGCTCCCGGTCACCGCTTTCACCGGCGCCGTCCAGGCGAGGCGCCGGCGGCTCGCCCAGGTCGGGCCGGTGGCGAAGGCTTCCGGGTGGCGGGCGCGGAAACGGTGGAAGTGGGCGCCGTACCAGGTGGCATGGTCGAGGAGGGCCTGGCGGCTCTCGCGCACCGCCGCATGCTCGACGACCGCCGCCGGCACGAAGGCGGTGGCCAGGCCCTCCCGCCGGGCGCGCAGCACCCAGTCGTGGTCCTCGGAGGTCGTCAACGCTTCGTCGAAGGGGCCGACCCGCTCCCAGGCGTCGCGCCGCACGCCGAGGTTCAGGCTCCCCAGCGGGCGGCGGGTGTCGGCCTCGGCCGGCCGGTCGGGCAGCAGCTCGTGGAAGGAGGCGAGGTTGTCGGCGAGCGCCCAGCGGTTGCCGCGATGGGGGAAGGTGACGGCGCCGCCCGCCACCGGGGCGCGATCGAGGGCGGCGGCCAGGGCGTCGATCCAGCCAGGGGCCGGGCGGCAGTCGGCATCGACGAAGAGGAAGCGGTCGGAGCGGGCTTCGGCCACCGCCCGGTTGCGCGCCGCCGCCGGGTTCAGGCGCTCGGCGCTCTCGACGAAACGGACCGGCCCGCCCCGCGGCACCCGGCCCGGCGCGTCCCGCCCCACGACCACGACCTCGACCCGCTCGCCGGGCGCCCCCTGCCCGGCCAGGCCGGCGAGCGTCCGGTCGATCCAGGGCGAATCGAGGTCGGGGATGAGGACGCTGAGATCGGGCAACCGTCTCCTTCCGGGTCTTGCGGTCGCGCTCTACGACCGGGTCCGGCGTTGCCGGATCATGCGGCCCCAGTGCTGGGGGCGCAGCCCCTGGACCTTGCGGATGCGCTCCTCGGCCACCCGGCCGGCCGCCGCCGAGGTGGGGATCGACTCGTCGCGCGAGATCTCGAAGACCCGCATCAGGTTCAGGTAGATGCCGCGGGTCATGCGCATCGCCCGCTCGCTCTTGTAGCTGGTCATCAGCTCGTTGTAGACGTTGATCAGGCCGCCGGCGTTGACGACGAAGTCGGGCGCATAGAGGATGCCGCGCTCGTGGAGGGCCCGGCCGTGGCGGTCCTCGTCGGCGAGCTGGTTGTTGGCGGCCCCGGCCACCACCTTACAGCGCAGGTGGGGGATCGACTCATCGTTGAGCGTGGCGCCCAGGGCGCAGGGAGCGATGATGTCGCAGGGGACGGCGAGGATCTCGTTGGTGGGGACGATCTCGACCCCCAACTCGGTCCGGGCGCGCTCCACGGCCTCAGCGTCGATGTCGGCGCCGAAGATCTTCGCCCCCTCCTCCTTCAAGTAGGTGGCGAGGTGGAAGCCGACGCTCCCCAGCCCCTGGATGGCGACCGAGCGCTCGGCGAGCGAGGCCTCGTCGAACTGCCAGCGGGCCGCCGCCTTCATCCCCTGGAGGACGCCGTAGGCGGTGACCGGCGAGGGATCGCCGCCGCCGCCGTGGGCCGGGGCGACGCCGGTCACCCAGCGGCTCTCGGTGAAGATCACCTCCATGTCCTCCATGTCGGTGCCCACGTCCTCGGCGGTGATGTAGAGGCCGCCGAGCTCCTCGACGTACTGGCCGAAGCAGCGGAACAGGGCCTCGCTCTTGTGCTTCTTGGGATCGCCCAGGATGACCGCCTTGCCGCCCCCCAGATTCAGTCCCGCGGCGGCCGCCTTGTAGGTCATCCCCCGCGACAGGCGCAGGACATCGGTCAGCGCCTCGTCCATGCTGGGGTAGGGCCACATGCGGACCCCTCCCAGGCCGGGACCGAGCACGGTCGAGTGGACGGCGATGATCGCCTGGAGGCCGACCTCGGGGTTGGAGCAGAAGAGCACCCGCTCGTGCCCCATGCCGGCCATCTGCTGGAAGAGTTCCATCGTACGTCCTTTCTGCGCCCCGCGCGAAAAACGCGGGAAGTCTAGCCGATGGGCGGCGGGGGGGAAAGGAGGGGTCACCCCCGCGGCGCCGCCGCCACCGCCGGCGGCACGTCCCCCGGACCTCCCCAGAGCTCGGTCACCAGCATCGCCGCCACGATGAGCGCGCCGCTGCCGGCGAGCGCCAGGCTCCAGGGCTCGACTCCGAGGCCGATCGAGAAGAGGGCGGCGAGGACCGGCTCCAGGGTGAAGATCACCCCCGCCTCGATGGCCGAGAGGTGGCGCTGGGCGTAGAGCTGGAGGACGAAGGCTAAGGCGGTGGCGAAGATCCCCATGGCGAGGATGGCGAAGAGCCCGAAACCGGTGACCTCCCGCAGCACGGGGGGTTGGAGGACGAGCGAGGGGAGGGAGAGGACGGCGACCAGGCCGAACTCCAGGACCGCGAGAGCCGGCAGCGGATGGAGCGGCGCCGCCCGCTCGATCAGCAGGATGAAGACGGCGAAGGCAAAGGCGCCGGCGATCTCCATCGCGTCGCCACGGTTGAAACGCAGGTCGAGGCCGGCGGCGGGGCGGTAGAGCACCCAGAGGCCGGCCGCGGCGAGCAGGGTCCCGATCGCCGGTCCGCGCGCCAGGCGGCGGCCGAGGGCGAGGCCGATGAGGGGGACGAGGACGACCGAGAGGCAGGTCAGGAAGGCGGCGCGGGACGGAGTGGTCCAGAGCAGCCCCGCCCCCTGGAGCACGAAGCCGCAGAAGAGGGCGAGGCCGATCCCCAGCCCGTCGACGACGAGAGCCCGGGTCCAGCGCACCCCCCGCGCCAGGGGGAGGAGGAGGAGGACCGCGAGCACGAAGCGGTAGGCCATCAGGTGGAAGAGCGGCATCACCGCGAGCGCCCGCTGGACGAGGACGAAGGTCGTCGCCCAGATCGCCGTGGCGAGGAGCAGGGCGAGGCGCGCGAGGGGGCGGTGGGGGAGACGGATCTAGAGCGCCTCCAGCGCCTTCAAGACCTCTTCGTCGTGGCCGTCGACCGCGACCCGCTTCCACACCTTCCGCACCTTGCCGTCGCGGTCGAGGAGGAAGGTCGAGCGCTGGATGCCCAGGGAGGTCTTGCCGTACATATTTTTTTCCCGCCAGGCGCCGTAGCGCTCCGCGACCTGGTGGTCGACGTCCGCCAGGAGGGGGAAGTTCAAGTGGAACTTGTCGCGGAAGCGGCCGTGGCTCGCCGCGTCGTCGGGGGAGACCCCGAGCACCACGGCGCCGTGCGCCGCCAGGTCGGCGCTCCGGTCGCGAAAGGAGCAGGCCTCCTTGGTGCAGCCGGGGGTGTCGTCCTTGGGGTAGAAGTAGAGCACCACCGGACGGCCGCGCAGGGCGGCCAGGTGGACGGTGCTCCCGTCGTCGGCGGGGAGGGTGAAGTCGGGGGCGGCGGCGCCCTCCTCGACCCAGGCGGGGGTATCAGGCATCGGAATCTCTCCTCTCGGGAATGCCAAACGGGGCCGGCAAGCGGCGAGGGGAGTCTAGCGCAAAGCCGTGCCGGGATCGTGCCCGAGGGCGATTTCCGGATGCGCCGGGCGGCCGGCCGGCTCGGCCGGTCCTCTTTACAGCACCCTTACAACTGAGGTCATACGCTGGAGTCTATGGATGGAAGCATTGAAGATACAACAAATTCATAGCCGAAACGACATCCTTCTCGGGCGGGTCGAGAGGCAGGCCGCGTGGCGGCCCCGGGCGCTGGCGATCGGCGGCGGGGCCGCCGGCGGCACCGGCCTCACCTACGGCGAGCTCAACGCCTCAGCCAACCGGCTGGCCCATCGGCTGATCGCGCTGGGCGTGGGACCGGAGATGCCGGTGGCGATCCTTGCCGGGCGGCGGCCGGAGGCCGTGGTCTGGGCGCTCGCCGTCTGGAAGGCGGGCGGCGGCTATCTGCCCCTCGACCCGGCCCATCCCGAGGCGCGCCTCCTGGCGATCCTGGCCGATGCCGGCGCGCCGCTCCTCCTCGCCAGCCCGGATCTCCTGAAAAACCGTCCGGGGCTCGCCGCCTCCGTGCCGCAGGCGCTCTGCCCGGCGACCCAAGCGACCCGGCTGGCGCGGGAGAGCACGGCCAATCCGTCGCCGCGGGCGGCGTCCGGCAACCTCGCCTACCTCATCTTCACCTCCGGCTCGACGGGTAAGCCCAAGGGGGTCGAGGTCGAGCACCGCGGCCTCGCCAACCTGGTCGACTGGCATCTCGCGACCTATGCCCTCACCTCGGCCGACCGCGCCTCCTGCCTGGCCGGGCCGGGCTTCGACGCCGCGGTCTGGGAGGTCTGGCCCTACCTGGCGGCGGGCGCCAGCCTCCACCTACCGCCCGAGGAGCTCCTGCTCGCGCCCTCCCGCCTCGTCGCCTGGCTGGTGGCGGAGCGGATCACCTGCGCCTTCCTGCCCACGCCGCTCGCCGAGGCGGTACTGGCCGAGCCCTGGCCGGAGAGGGCCGCGCTGCGCATCCTGCTGACCGGCGGCGACCGCCTGCACCGCGCGCCGCGGCCGGGCCTGCCCTTCACCCTCTACAACCACTACGGCCCGACCGAGGGGAGCGTCGTCACCACGGCCGGAGTAGTATCGCCGGCGGTCCCGGCCCCCCTGGGCACCGGCCGGCCGTCGATCGGGAGGCCGATCGACGGCGTCGTCGTGCGCCTGCCGGAAGGGTTGCCGGACGGCGAAGCGGGAGAGATCCGGATCGGCGGCAGGAGTCTTGCCCGCGGCTACCGCGGCCGGCCGGAGGGGACGGCAGAGCGCTTCGTCCCCGATCCCGCGGGCGGCCCCGGCGAGCGGCTCTATCGGAGCGGCGACCTGGCGCGGCGCCTCCCCTCGGGCGAGCTCGACTTCGTCGGCCGCCTCGACAACCAGGTCAAGGTGCGGGGTTTCCGTATCGAGCTGGGCGAGATCGAGGCCGTGCTCCACCGCCAGCCGGCGGTCGGCGCCGGGGCTGTGCTGGCGCCCGAGACGGCGGACGGCGAGCGGCGCCTGGTCGGCTATGTCGTCCTGCGCCCGGGCGCCGAGGTCACGCCGGAGGAGCTGCGGGCCGCCCTCGCCCGCGAGCTGCCGGAGCCGCTGGTGCCCGCGGCCTGGGTCCTTCTCCCCGCCCTTCCCCTCACCCCGAACGGCAAGGTCGACCGTGCGGCCCTCGGCGAGCTCGCGCCGCCTGTTACCCTGGGGGATGCGGCGGCGGCGCGGACCCCGATCGAGGCGGGCCTGGTGGAGATCTTCCGCGCGGTGCTGGGCGGGGTGGCGGTGGGGGTCGCGGACGACTTCTTCGCTCTGGGCGGCCACTCGCTCAAAGTGGTGCAGACGCTGTCGCGAGTGCGCGACCGCTTCGGGGTCGAGCTGCCGTTCCGGACCCTCTTCGACCATCCGACGGTGACGGGGCTCGCGGCGCGGATCGAGGCGGCGGGGGCCGGGGCGGGCGAGGCGGCGGGGCCGATCCCGGCGATACCGGCGGCATCGCGCGACGTCCCGATCCCGCTTTCCTATGGCCAGGAGGGGCTCTGGCTCCTCGAACGGTGGTCTCCGGGCGCGACCTACAACACCCCGTTCGTCCTGGCGCTCGACGGCGACCTCGACCGGGGAGCGCTGGGGCGGGCCTGGGCCGGACTCCTCCGCCGCCACGAGAGCCTGCGCACGGCGTTCCCGGCTGTCTCGGGCCGGCCGGTGCAGCGCATCCTGCCGGCCGCGACCTGCCGGCCGCTGGCGGAGGTCGATCTCGGTCGCCTGCAGGAGCCGGCGCGGGAGGCCGAAGCCGGGCGGATCGCGGCGGGGATGGGCCGGCGCCCCATCGACCTCGAACGCGGTCCGGCGTTCTCCGGTCTCCTCCTGCGGCTCGCTCCCCGCCGGCACCACCTCCTCGCCCTTTTCCATCACATCGTCTCGGACGACTGGTCGATCGCCGTCGGCCTCGCCGATCTGGCGGCCCTCTACCAGCCGACGACCCTGCCGGCGTTGTCCCGCCAGTACGCCGACTTCGCCGCCTGGCAGCGCCGCCGCCTCGCCGGCCCCCGGCTCGACCGCCTCCTCGCCTACTGGCGGGAACGCCTGGCCGGCGCGCCGCAGCTCCTCGACCTGCCGGGCGACCGGCCGCGGCCCCGGGTGCCGAGCTTCCGCGGCTTCCGCCTTGCCGTTCCCCTGCTCGACGCTCTGCGAGGCGACCTGGCGGCGCTCGGCCGGCGGCAGGAGGCCTCGGCCTTCATGACCTTCCTCGCCGCCTGGGGCCTCTTCCTCGGGCGGCTCGCCGGGAACCAGGATCTCCTCGTCGGCTCGCCTGTCGCCGGGCGGGGCCGGCTGGAGCTCGAGCCGCTCGTCGGCCTCCTCGTCAACAACCTCGCCCTGCGCGTCGAGCTCGCCGGGGCGGCGAGCTTTCCGGACCTCCTCGACCGGGTGCGGGAGTCGACCCTCGGTGCTCTCGCCCACCAGGAGCTGCCGTTCGAGCGGCTGATCGAGGAGCTGCAGCCGGCGAGGGAGCCGTCCTACAGTCCGCTGGTCCAGGTCTTTTTCGTCCTCGCCAACGCGCCGCGGCCGCCGCGCGAGCTGGCGCCGGGCCTCGCCCTGGCGGTCCGCGAAATCGAGACCGGCACGGCCAAGGTCGACCTCTCGCTTTACCTGGAAGAGCGGGAAGGGCAGCTGTGGACGATCTGGGAGGCGAGCCGCGATCTCTTCGACCGCACGACTGTCGAGCGCCTGGCCGCCACCTTCCGCACCCTGCTCGCCGGGATCGTCGCGCAGCCGGAAATCCCCCCGGCCGAGCTGCCGCTCCTCGCCGACGCGGAGCGCGCCGCGGTGCTTTTGACGGAACCGGGTCTTGCGTCGCACGGTCGGCTCCACGAGCCCTTTCTGCGCCAGGCAGCTCGAAGGCCCGATGCCGTGGCCCTGGTTTGTGGCCATGACAGCCTGACCTACGGCGAGCTGGCGCATCGGGCAGAGCGCCTGGCCGTGCGGCTGCGGGCAGCGGAGGTGGGGCCGGAGGTCCCGGTCGCGGTCTTCCTGCCGCGCACCCCGGACCTGGTCGTTGCACTCCTGGGCGTCCTGCTCGCGGGCGGCTTCTATGTGCCCATCGACCCCGCCTATCCACCCGAGCGGGTCGCTCTCCTGCTGGAAGACAGCGGCGCCCGGGTGGTGCTCCGGGACGGAGATCTTGCGGACCTGCCTCCTGCAAGGCTCGCCACCCCCGTTCCCCTGGCGCCGGAAAACCTGGCGTATCTCATCTACACCTCGGGCTCGACGGGCGTCCCCAAGGCCGTGGCGATCTCGCACCGGAGCGCCGCGCAGCGCATCGCCTGGGCGCAGAAAACCTTTCTATTCGACGAGCTCTCGGGCGTCTTAGCCGGTACCTCGATCTGCTTCGACCCTTCGATCTTCGAGCTCTTCGCCCCGCTCTCCGCCGGCGGCACGGTGATCCTGGCCGAGAACGCCCTCGCCCTTTCCGGCCTCCCCGGGTGCGACCGGGTCACCCTGCTCAACACCGTCCCCTCGGCCCTGGCGGGGCTTCTCGACCGCGGGCCGCTGCCGCTCTCGGTCGCGACCGTCAACCTGGCGGGCGAGCCACTACCCCAGCCGCTCGCCGAGCGCGTCCTTGCACTGCGGAGCGTGGGCCGGCTGCGGAACCTCTACGGTCCTTCGGAGGACACCACCTATTCCACCGTGTCAGAGGTGGCGAGGGGGGGGGGCGACCGGCCGCCGGCCATCGGCCGGCCGCTCGCTGGGACGCGCGCCGCGGTGCGCGACGCCTGGCTCCAGATCCAGCCGGCCGGAGTGCCGGGGGAGCTCTGCCTGGCGGGGGAGGGGCTGGCGCGGGGCTACCGTGGCCGGCCCGGGCTCACGGCGGAGCGCTTCGTGCCCGATCCGGAGGGTCCGCCCGGCTCCCGTCTCTACCGGACCGGCGACCGGGTCCGTCTCCAGGCGGACGGGGAGCTCGGCTACCTGGGCCGACTCGACCGGCAGGTCAAGCTGCGCGGCTTCCGCATCGAGCCCGGGGAGATCGAGGCCGCCCTCGTCCGGCAGCCGGAGGTGGCAGAGGCGGTCGTCGCCGTGCGCGAGGACCGACCGGGCGCCGTGCGCCTGGTCGCCTATGTGGTGCCGGCGGCACTGGCGGCAGGTGCCTGGCCGCATCCTGAGGAGCTGCGGCAACGGTTGGAGGAGAGTCTGCCCCGCCCCCTGGTTCCCTCCGCTGTGGTGCTCCTGGAGCGCCTGCCCCGCACCCCCAACGGCAAGCTCGACCGTGCCGCCCTGCCGGCTCCCCAGGTGGAGGGCGCCGGCTCCTACCGGGCGCCGCGTACGGCGGCGGAGGTGGGGATGGCGGCGCTCTGGGCGGAGGTCCTGGGGGTCGAGCGGATCGGGGTGGACGACGACTTCTTCGCTCTCGGCGGTCACTCGCTCCTGGCGGCGCGCCTGGCCGCCCGCCTGGAGGAGGCCCTGGGGCGGGAGGTGCCCATGCGCCTCCTCTTCGAGCACCGGACGGTCGAGCGCCTGGCCGCGGCCCTCGTGGTTCCACCCCCCGGACGGACAGGGACGAACACGGACGAACACGAGAGACCGGAAGCTCGTGTCGGTCCGTGGAGGGTCCGTGTCCGTCTGGGGGGGGCTCCGCTCTCCTCCGGCCAGCGGCGGCTCTGGTTCCTCGACCGGCTGCGCCCCGGCGGCACGGCCTACAACATGCCCTTCGCCCTGGACCTCGCGGGTCCGCTCCGGCCGGCCGTGCTGGCCCGGGCGGTCGCCGCGGTGGTCCGCCGGCACGAGGCCCTGCGCTCCACCTTCGCCGAGGTGGACGGCGCCCCGGAGCAGCGGATCGGTCCGCCCGTCTCGGAGCTGCCGCGGGTCGACCTCGCGGCGCTCCCGCCGGCCGAGCTGGAGCGCGAGGCCCGGCGGCTCACCCGAGAGGAGTCCGCTCGCCCCTTCGACCTCGGCCGGGGACCGCTCCTCCGCACCCGCCTCCTGCGGTTCGGCGCCTCCCGGAACCGCCTGCTCTGGACCGCCCACCACATCGCCTTCGACGGCGAGTCGCTGGGCCTGATCCTCGCCGATCTCGCCGTTCTCTACCCGGCCCTGGCGGCCGGAGACGCGGCGGAGCTGCCGGCGCCCGCGGCACAGATCGGCGAGCTTGCCCTCGCCGAGGCGGAGCGCCGGCGGAATGGCGGCTGGGTCGCAGGGCTCGAAAAGGCCGCGGCGCGGCTCGCCGGCGACCTCGCGCCGCTCGACCTTCCCGTCGACCGGCCGCGACCGGCGATCCGCAGCGAGCGGGGCGGGGTCCTGCCCGTGGCCCTTCCAGCCTCCCTCGCGCCGCCCCTGTTGGCGCTCGCCCGGAACGCCGGCGCCACCCCCTACATGGCGCTTCTCGCCGGCTTCGCCGCCCTCCTGGGGCGCCTCGCCGGAAGCGCCGCGGTGCGGGTGGGCACCCCCGCCTCCCTGCGCGTCGGGCGCGAGCTCCAGGGGATGGTCGGCTTCGCGGTCAACACCCTGGTCGTTCCCGCCGACCTCTCGGGAGCCCCCAGCGGTCAACAGCTGCTCGACCGGGTGCGCGAGGCCGCGCTCGCCGCCCAGGCGCAGCGCGATCTGCCGTTCGAGCTTCTGGTCGAGGCGCTCACCCCGGAGCGCGACCTTGCCCGCAGCCCGCTGATCCAGGCCTCCTTCAGCTTCGCGGAAAGCACCGTTCCCGCGGTACGGCTGGGGGAGATCGAGGCCCGGGTGGAGGAGGTCCACAACGGCACCGCCAAGTATGAGCTGGCCCTTGCCCTGGCGCCCGATGGATCGCCGGATGGGGGAGGATGGTCCGGGGCCTTCGGCTATGCCGCCGACCTCTTCGAGCCGGTGACGGTGCGGCGCTGGGCGGGGCACCTGGCGACCCTCCTCGCCGCCCTGGTGGCGGACCCGGAAGCCCCGGTCGGCGACCTGCCCCTCCTCGCTGCGGCCGAGCGGCACCAGCTGGCGGTCGAGTGGAATGACACCGCGCCGGGGGCGGAGGCGGATCTCGTTCACCACCGCTTCGCGGCCCAGGCCGCGCGTGCTCCGGACGCCGTCGCCCTACTCGCGGGCGGGATGGTTCTGACCTATGCCGAGCTGGAATGCCGGGCCAACCGGCTGGCCCACCGCCTGCGTCGCTCGGGCGTCGTCCCGGAGTCGCGGGTGGCGCTCGCGACGGGCCGGTCGGCCGGAGCGATCGTCGGTCTTCTCGGGGTGCTCAAGGCGGGTGGGGCCTACCTGGCCCTCGACGAGGGGCAGCCGGCGGCGCGCCTCGCCCTTCTGCTCGCTACGGCCGGGGTGACGCTCGCGGTGATCGGCGCCGATTTTTCAGCTGAATTGCCGGCGGCTGTCCTGCGGCTCGACCTCGACGCCGAGCGGGAGGCGCTGGCGCGGGAGCCGGCCTGGGCGCCGCCGGAGCTGGCGATGCCTGCGAACCTCGCCTATGTCCTCTTCACCTCCGGCTCGACCGGCACGCCCAAGGCGGTCGCCGTCGAGCACCGGCAGCTCGACGCCTACGTGCGCGGCATCACGGAGACGCTCTCCCTCGCCGCCCTCCCGACGCCCCCCGACACTGTTTTCGCCCACGTCTCGACCCTCGCCGCGGATCTCGGGCACACCGTCCTCTTCCCCTCTCTCCTGGGTGGCGGCTGCCTCCACCTCGTCGCCCGGGAGACCCTCGCCGATCCGGCAGCGATGGCCGACCTCTTCACGCGCTCGCCGGTCGACGTGCTGAAGATCGTCCCCTCGCACCTGGCGGCCCTGCGCGCCGCGGGGCCGCCGGCGGCGGTCCTGCCGCAGCGCCTCTTGGTGTTCGGGGGGGAGGCCGCGGATGCGCGGCTGGTGGCGGCGATCCGCCAGGCCCGGCCGGGGCTCGCGGTGCGGAACCACTACGGCCCCACCGAGGCCACGGTCGGTGTGCTCACCCAGCCGGCGGAACGAACGGCAGGAGGAACGCGGCCGGGCTCGCTCCCCCTCGGCCGGCCGCTCCCCGGCTCCCGGGTCCACCTGCTCGACGCGGCGCTCCACCCCGTGCCGCTCGGGGTCGCCGGGGAGATCTGCATCGCCGGCCGGGGCCTGGCGCGCGGTTATCTCGGCCGGCCCGACCTCACCGCCGAGCGCTTCCTCCCCGACCCGCTGGGCGAGCCGGGAACGCGGCTCTATCGGACGGGCGACCGAGCCCGCCGCCTGCCTGGCGGCGAGGTCGAGTTCCTGGGCCGGGTCGACCACCAGGTCAAGATCCGCGGTTTCCGCGTCGAGCCGGGGGAGGTGGAGACCGCGCTCGCCGCGCACCCGGCGGTGCGCGAGGCCGTGGTCGTGGCGGCCGAGGGGGCAGGCGGGATGCGGCTCGTCGGCTACCTCGTGCCCCACGCCGCCGCGCCTGATCCGGCCGCGCTGCGGGATTGGCTCCTCGCCCGCCTGCCTGAGCCCATGGTCCCCACCGCCTGGGGGCTCCTCGACACCCTCCCCCGGAACGCCAACGGGAAGATCGACCGCCGGGCTCTACCGCCGCCGGCCGAGCCCGTCGAGCGATCGGCGGCGGCCCGTCCGGCCCGGACGCTGGTCGAGGAGCTGATCGCCGGGATCTGGGTGGATCTCCTGGGCGCCGCGCCTTCGCCCGGCGACGACTTCTTCGCCGCGGGCGGCCACTCGCTCCTCGCGGCGCGGCTCACCTCGCGCCTGCGCCAGGCGTTCGCGGTCGACCTGCCGCTGCGCGCCGTGTTCGAGGCTCCCACTCTCGGCGGGTTGGCGCGGCGGGTCGAGGCGGCGCGCGCGGCCGGCGCGGCACCGCCCCTGCCGCCGATCCCGCGCCGGCCGTCCACCGGCCCCCTGCCGCTCTCCTTTGCCCAGGAGCGGCTGTGGTTCCTCGACCACTTCGATCCCGGGAGCGCCGAGTACAACATCCCCTATCGATGGGAGCTGGCTCCCGGGATCGATCCGGCGGTCCTCGGCCAAGCCCTGGCGGAGGTCGTCCGTCGCCACGCGTCTCTGCGCACCCGCTTTCCGGAGGCGGAGGGGCTGCCGGTCGCCGAGATCGGCGACGGCATCGGGCCGCTGTCGCGGGTGGACCTGACCGGTCTCCCCGCCGCAGAGCGGGAGAGCGCGGCCGACCGGCTGGCCGCCGCCTTCGCGCGGCGCCCCTTCCATCTGTCCGCGGGACCACCGCTCCGGGCCGTGTTCCTTGCCAAGCGAGAAGACTCGGCGGAGCTTCTCCTCACCGTTCATCACATCGTCTTCGATGCCTGGTCCCTGGGCGTTCTCCTCGGCGAGCTGGGTACCCTCTACACCACGCCTGGGGTCCTGCCCGAGCTGCCGGTCCAGTACGCCGACTTCGCCGCCTGGCAGCGCGGCTGGCTGGCGGAAGGTGTCCTCGCGGCGCAGCTCGATTTCTGGCGTTCCCGCCTCCAGGGCGGCCCGACCGCGCTCGATCTGCCGTCCGACCGGCCGCGGCCGGCGAGCCGCAGCGGCCGGGGCGGCCGCCTGGCGACCGCCCTGCCGGCAGCTCTCGCGGAGCGGCTCGCGGTCGTCGCCCGGGAGCGCGGCGCCACCCCCTTCATGGTCCTGCTGGCCGGCTTCGCCGCTCTCCTCTCCCGCCTCTCCGGCCAGCTCCGGCTCGCCGTGGGTACGCCGGTCGCCAACCGCCGCCGGCCGGAGACCGAGGGGATGATCGGTCTCTTCGTCAACACGTTGGTCCTGCCGCTCGACCTCGACGGAGCCCCGGGTTTCGCCGCGCTCCTCGGCCAGGCGCGGGGGGTGACGCTCGACGCCCATGCCCATGCGGACCTGCCCTTCGAGCGGCTGGTCCAGGAGATCGAGCCGCAGCGCGACCTCGGCCGGACGCCGCTCTTCCAGGCGATGCTCAATTATCAGACCGCACCGCAAGCGGTGCTAGGGCAGAACGCGCCGCAAGCGCCTGGCACCTTCCCGGTCCGCGCGGTGCGCGAGGTCGATTCCGGAACCGCCAAGTTCGACCTGACCCTCGGCCTGACGGCGGGGGAGGGCGGCTTGGTGGGAGCTTTCGAGTTCGCCGCCGACCTCTTCGACGCCGTCACGGTCGGACGGTGGAGCGAGCACCTGAACGTCCTCCTCGCCGCGGCGCTCGCCGCGCCCGACCAGCCCCTTGCCGAGCTGCCGCTCCTCACGGCCGGACAGCGCCAGCAGCTCCTCCGGGAGTGGAACGACACCGACGCCACGATCGGCGGCATGCCCTCGGCGCCGCTCCTCCACGACGCCGTGGCGGCCCGGGCGGCGGCCGCTCCCGACGGGATCGCCCTCCGCTTCGAGGGCGAGCACCTCTCGGCCGGCGAGCTGGAGCGGCGGGGCAACCGGCTCGCCCGCCATCTCCGGCAGCTGGGCGCCGGCCCCGGCACCCGGGTGGGGCTCTGCGCCGAGCGCTCGCCGGAGGTGGTCGTCGCCCTCCTCGCCATCCTGCGATCGGGGGCCGCCTACCTGCCGCTCGACCCCGACTATCCGCGCGACCGCCTGGAGTGGATGCTCGAGGACGGCGGCATGGCCATCCTCCTCACCCAGGAGCGCCTGGGGGCCTTGCTGCCGCCGCTGGTCGACGAACGGGTGCTCTTCCTCGACGCCGACTGGGACCTGGTGGCCCGCCAGAACGCCGCGCCCCTCCCCACTATCGCCGGCATGGCCGGCCCGGAAGACCTCGCCTACGTGCTCTACACCTCGGGGTCGACGGGGAAGCCCAAGGGAGTCGAGGTCCGGCACGGCGGGGCGGCCCGCTTCCTCGCCGCCATGGCGGAGCGGCCGGGGCTCGCCGCCGGGGACGTCCTCGTCGCCATCACCACGCTCTCCTTCGACATCGCCCTGCTCGAGCTCTTCCTCCCCCTGGCCGTCGGCGCCCGGGTCGAGCTGGTGAGCCGGGAGACCGCCGCCGACCCGGCCCGCCTCGCCGCGGTGCTCGACGCCGCCGGCGCCACGGCCCTCCAGGCCACCCCCGCCACTTGGCGGATGCTCCTCGACCACGGCTGGGCGGGGCGGCCGGGGCTCCGCGCCCTCTCGGGGGGCGAGGCCCTGCCGCGCGATTTGGCCGAGCTGCTCTGCGCCCGGATCGCCCCCGGCGGCGCCCTCTGGAACGTCTATGGCCCGACCGAGACCACGGTCTGGTCGACCGTCCATCCGGTATCGCCCGGGAAGCGCCAGGTCCCGGTCGGCCGGCCGATCGGCGGCACTGCCGTCCACCTGTTGGACGGCGTGGAGCCGGTATCGATCGGGGTGGCCGGGGAGCTGTGCATCGGAGGGGAGGGGCTGGCGCGCGGCTACCGGAAGCGCCCCGACCTCACCGCCGAGCGCTTCGTCCCCGACCCCTTCGGCCCTCCCGGCGCCCGTCTCTACAAGACCGGCGACCTGGCGCGCCACCTGCCGGGAGGCGAGATCGAGCCCCTCGGGCGGCGCGACGACCAGGTCAAGGTGCGAGGGTTTCGCATCGAGCTGGGCGAGGTGGAGGCGGTGCTTCAGGAGCATCCGGCGATCCAGGAGTGCGCCGTCGCGGTGCGGGAGGAGCCGACGGGGGAGCGGCGCCTCGCGGCCTGCGTCGTGGCGCGCGGGAAAGCCACCCCGCGCCCCGAGGGGCTGCGCGGCCACCTGCGCCAGAAGCTGCCCGACTACATGATCCCGGCGCTCTTCCTCACCCTGGACGAGCTGCCGCGAACTCCCAACCGCAAGGTCGACCGCCGGGCCTTGGCGATCCGGGTACGCCAGGACCTGGCGGACGAGGAGGAGAGAGGGGCCGGATACGTGCCGCCGGCGACCCCGGTCGAGCAGATCCTGGTCGCGGTCTGGGCCGAGGTGCTGCGCCGCGACCGGGTGGGGACCGGTGACAGCTTCTTCGACCTCGGCGGCGACTCGATCCTCGCCATCCGCCTGGTCGCCCGCGCGGCGCGCGAGGGCGTGCGGTTCACCCCGCGCGACCTCTTCCGTCATCCGACGATCGCCGCGCTGGCCGCTGTGGCGACCGCGGCCGACGCCAACCCCGGAGGCGCCGCGGGGCTCGCGACCGGGCTCGCCGACGAGGCGGCCCGGGAGGCCGAGCGGAACCGTTCCCCGGAGCAGGGCTTCACCCCTTCCGACTTTCCTACCGCCGGTCTCGACCAGGAGGAGCTGGACGAGCTGCTCACCCAGCTCGCATAGTGCAGCGGAGACTCGGTATTTTTTCGTGAACCCCTTACCGGAGCGTCATCCTGAGGGAGCCTTGGCGACAGAAGCCCCAACCAAGCCCGAACGACCTTCGCCGAGGTCCTGGAAGAATGTTGGCGAATAGGCCAACCCTCCTTGCCCTGCTAAGATCCCATAGCAGTAAGGAGGGTTCCCATGAAGATCGCCGGCTGGCACGTCAACGCCCGCAAGCCGACCTCTGAGAACCTGATGACCGCCAAGCCCGCCTTCAACGGTGAGACGGTACGGAAGGTGGCGGAGGCTCAACCCGAGAGGAGCCGCTCATGACGACGTTGACGCTCGAGCTGCCGGAAGAGGTCTTCTCGGCTCTCCGCCGGTCTCCCCAAGAGTTCGGCCGCGAGTTGCGCCTGGCGGCGGCGATCCATTGGTACCAGCGCGGCCAGATCTCGCAAGAGAAGGCTGCTCAGGTGGCCGGTTTGGACCGCACCGACTTCCTTCTGGCTCTCGCCCGAGAAGGGGTCGACGCCTTCGTGGTGGACTTCGACGACCTGGAACGCGAGCTGGAGCGCGGCTGATCGCCCAGCCGTCGACGCCTCACCGCTGTGCAGCGGAGACTAGGTATCTTTCGCGAACCCTTACCGGAGCGTCATCCTGAGGGAGCCTTGGCGACCAAAGGATCTGGGCGGGGGAGCTTCCAGCCTGCGCGCCCTCGTCAATCCTCCGCACGGGTCAAAGCCAGGATCTCCTCGCTGCTCATCCGCGAGGTCGCCCGCCCCCGCATCCGTTCGAGCAGCTTCTCCGCACGCCCCGGCGATGACGTCTCCCTGTGGATCAGTACGGTGTTGCCCTCGACCTCGAAGCGCACCTCGGTGTGGGGCAGGAGCCCCAAGCGCTTCCGGATCTCGATGGGGATGGTGACCTGTCCTTTGCTGGTGATGCGCATGGACCTGTCTCCTGAACTCTTGCTCGCGACAGCGGGCTTGTCAATCGTGGCCATGCCTCATCAGCGCTCGCCGCCTTCTCGGCCCGGCCAGCCGCGCGTCCTCGCGTACTCCGCGGCCTCAGCGCGAGTGGTGAAGCCCAGCCGCTTGCGCAGTTTGTGAACGAGGGTCTTCACCGTGTTGACCGTGAGGAGCAGGTGATCGGCGATCTCCTGGTTGGAGAGCCCGTGGGCGATCAGGTTGAGGATCTCAAACTCGCGCGCCGTCAGGTCCGGGAACCGGAGCTGGCGGTACCGGTCCTGGCGCCCGAACTCGTCCAGAGTCGGCTGCCGCCCGGGCCTCTCCTCCTGCGCCAATGGAATGGTTTCCTGCTCCGACATCCTCCACTCTTTGAGCGCCCTGGTGAACTCGGCGACGGAGCTGAACCGCCTCTCCGGTTCCCACGCCGCCGCTTTTTCGAGGGCCGCCCGGACTACCGCCGGACAGGCGAGACGGTGGAGAAATTTCCCCGTGTCGCGGAGCACCTCGACCGGCAGCTCCTTGCCGGAGAGGCAGAAGGCCGCTGTCATCGCGAGCGAATAGACGTCCGCGGTCACCCCCGCCTCCTGCGGCTCCTGCATCACCTCTGGCGCGGTATAGAGAAACGTCCCCATCATCCCGCCACCCAGGGTGCCGCCTGTCGTGTCGAACGCACGCACCAGGTCAAAGTCGGTGAGCTTTGGTCGGCCCTCCGCGTCGAGAAGGACGTTGGCAGGCTTCACGTCCCGATGGACGAAGCCTCGGGCATGGGCGTACTCCAAGGCAAACAGAATCTGCTTCACATAGTTGAGCGATTCTACGACCGGAACGAACTCGCGCGAGAGCCGATCGCCAAGCGATCCGCCCTGGATAAACTCCATTTCGATGAGCACCGCTCCATCGAACACATCGGCCGTAAGGATCTTGACCACGTGGTCATGACCGCAGAGGCTCATCGCTTGGGCCTCAATGACGGCCCGATGCTGCGATGGATCTTGGACGATAACAACCTTCAACGCAGACAGCTGCTGGAGATTCCGATTCAAAACCTTGAAGACTTGACCAAACTGTCCGAATCCAAGCAGCTCAATAACTTCATACTTGTTAGGGTCTGGATTTCGATGCGCTGGTCGAGCTCTTCGAGGGCATCGAGGCGGCGCACGGCGGCAGCTTGGATGAGGATCGCAGGACGAGGCGGATCAAGTACGCCGCCAAAGACGGCACCTGCATGAGCATTGACGTCCGCGAGGGACGTCTCACGCTGCCGGGCCGCAATACCAGCAGTTGCTCAGAGCTGGTCGACGTCGCACGACAATATCGTTTCACGCTCAACGGGCCGTCGCGACTTCTGCTCGGCTCGGCTTGACTAAGTCGCGGGCCTGCCACGGCCGGCGCTACTCATCATCGGCAGCGTCGGGCAAGTCCTTCGGTACCTGCCACCAACTTCCGCGCTTGCGATGGACCGATCGCGCGATTGAGATCATGTCCTCCTCGTCGGTTCCGTTTTGACCTGGCGGCAGGGGAACTCCAGCCTTCGCTCAAGGCCGAACTCGACAAGGCCGGCTCCTCCGCCGAGGTCAGTTGGATACTCAAGCGCAGCAACGTGCGATTCAGCGATCAGACGGAGATCCGTGCGGCGGAAATGCTTCCACCCGACGTCTTGAAACAGGCGGCCGAAATGCAGCGCGGAGACATTCTGATATTCAAGGAGGGGAGGCAGGTCGTCCTCATGCAACTCATAAGAAGCATTGCGGAGCCCATTGATCTTGCTCGCGCCACTCCGGCCATTCGCATTTATCTTGCTGATGGCAGAAGAAAGAATGCAGCGGAAAATCTGCTCAAGAACTTGCGCCAGGGCGCGAAGATCGAATATTCCGAAGGAGTGATCGACGGCTTCCAGGTTCAGGCCGAT
>Ga0137403_10000871_pt1 | contig 38782 bp, 44 predicted proteins | sample CZOMad2_1_16fung_FD_122057 | JGI IMG/M metagenome (GOLD analysis project Ga0137403, IMG submission 122057) | Vadose zone soil fungal communities from Angelo Coast Range Reserve, California, USA - CZOMad2_1_16fungal (Hybrid Assembly) | ecosystem: Environmental > Terrestrial > Soil > Vadose zone...
CCGAAATCGCCGATGCGATTGACGATGAACGCTTTCTTCCCCGCATCCGCAGCCGATTTTCTCAAGAAGTAGAAACCGATGAGCAAGTAGCTCGATAGGCCCACGCCCTCCCAGCCAACGAAGAGCAGCACGTAATTCGCCGCCAGCACCAGGATCAGCATGAAAAACATGAACAAATTGAGGTACGAAAAGAAGCGGTAGTAGCCGCCCTCATGCGCCATGTATCCGGTGGCGTAAATGTGAATGAGCCAGCCCACGCCGGTCACCACCAGCACCATCACGACCGTGAGCTGGTCCATTTGCAGATCGAAGCCCGCGCGAAAATTCCCCGCGGCAATCCAGGTGAAGAATTCCTTGTGGAAGAGAGTTTGCCCCGATTCGAAGAACTCGCGGACCCCTTCGATCGCTGCAAGAAACGAAAGCCCCGTCGACCCGATCGCCACGGTGTTAACGATCTTGTTTGGCCACTTCGCGCCAAAAAGTCCGTTCACCGCCGAGCCCAGCAGCGGCAGCAGCGGAACAATCCACAGGTATTCGAGCATCGGATGTGTCGGCATTAGAGTTTGAGCAGGTCCACGCGTTCCACGTTCAGCGTTTGCCGGTTGCGCGCAATCAAGATGATGATTCCCAGTCCCACGGCCGCTTCCGCCGCCGCCACTACAATCACGAACAGCACAAAAACCTGCCCATCGAGTTTTCCTAGCGCCTGGCTGAACGCCACAAAAGCCAGATTCACGGCGTTGAGCATCAATTCGATGGACATAAAAATCGTGATGACGTTGCGCTTGAAAATAAACGCAAACACGCCCAGGCCGAACAGGATCGCGCTCAGGATCAGGTAATAATTTGTCGGTACCATGTCAACTCTTCTCCCGCTGCGCCAGCACGATGGCGCCGAGCACCGCCACGAGAATCAGGAACGAGGTCAGCTCGAACGGATACACAAATTCCTTGAAGAGCATGTTTGAAATTCCCATTGTCGAAGCAATTTCTCCGGTTTGCGGCGCGGCCTGCACGCTCTCCGTGGACTTCGCGATTGTCGCCGCCACGAATCCCGCCAACGCCACGACCAACAGCAATCCCGGCGCCCCAGCCATTTTTGAAATACTGGTGTGCTCTTCCACGCCCGCATTCAAGAGCATGATCACGAACACGAACAGCACCATGATCGCGCCGCCATAGACAATGATCTGCACGGCGGCCACGAACTCCGCGCCCAGCAGAAGATAAAGTCCCGCAAGCGCAACCATCACGACGATCAGGGACAGCGCGCTATGAATCGGATGCTTCTGCAAAATCAAGCTGACCGCGCCAATCACTGCGAGCCCCGCAAGCACGAAAAATACAACGAGTGGCACCGTCATTTTGCGCCCCACCAGGTCATCTTCGCCAGGATCACAAAGCTGGTGATGATCACGTTCACGATCGACAGCGGCAACAATAATTTCCACCCGTACGACATCAACTGGTCGTAGCGGAAACGCGGCAGCGTCCCGCGCATCCACACGTACACAAACAAAAAAACCAAAATCTTGGACAGCAGCCAGAACGGCCCCTGAATAAATTCATTCACGTTTGGGGACAAAACAAAAATCGCGCCCAGCCCTGCAATCGCCGTTCCCGCGCCGGGCAGTATGATCCGCCCAAAAACCGTTTCGTAGCGAAGCCCATCCCAAATCACCCACAAACCGAAGGGAATCAGAACTGCTGACGGAAAGTAGTGCGTGAAAGTCCACGAAGCAGGGAAGGGAGACAGCCATCCGCCGAAAAACAGGATCGAGCATAAGCAAGAAACGGTGATCATGCTGGTGTACTCTGCGATAAAAAACATCGCGAACTTGAAGCTGGCGTATTCCGTATGGAAGCCCGCGACCAGTTCCGATTCCGCTTCGGGCAGATCGAACGGCGCGCGATTGGTTTCCGCAATGGCCGCAACGAAAAAACAAAAGAAGCCCAGAATCTGCGGCCAGATGTTCCAGCTAAAGATTCCGTGCCAGCCAAAAATCCCTGGACCTGCCTGCGCCTCGATGATTTTTTTCAAATTGAAGCTGCCCGCCATCAGCAGCACGCCGACCACCGACATCGTCAACGCGAGCTCGTAGCTGATCATCTGCGCCGAGCTGCGCAGCCCGCCGAGCAAAGAATACTTGTTGTTCGAAGACCATCCCGCGAGTGCAACGCCATAAACGCCCATCGCGGTGATCGCGAAAAGCGCCAGTATCCCGATATTCACATCGGGAGGAGCGATCCCCAGATAAATGTCGTGATGGAACAATCGAATCGGGTCTGGGCCAAAAGGAATGAGCGCGATGGCCGTCAGCGCCAACGCCAGCGCCAGCAGCGGAGCAAGATAATAGACAAATTTATCCACGCCCGCGGGCGTCGGGTCTTCCTTGAAAAGAAACTTCACGCCGTCCGCCAGCGGCTGCAACAATCCGTGCGGCCCGACGCGATGCGGCCCCCATCGCGACTGTATGTGCGCCACAACTTTCCGTTCGAACCACGTCAGGTACGCGTTCACGGTCAGCACAATGAACAGCAGCAGCACGATCTTGACGACCGTGATAACTAGTTCCGCGTTTGCGGACAATAGATTGGAGAAGAAAGAAGTCACGGCTAGGCCTTAGCCTCCGGCAGGGATTCCATCATCTTGCAGAAGCGTCCCAGCGTTCCGCTGGTAAACAAATTGTCCTTCGCGGGCCGAATCAATCCCACCGGCACGTCGTACGGCGCGTGCCCGTTTCTCGCAAATTCCACGCGCGTCGGCTCCGCGCCCCCGGTCAAGAGCCCCGCCGATTGCACGTTATAGCCGCTCACCGCCTTACGAATTTCTTCAAACACCGCGGCGGGATTTTTATAATGAAACGCTTTCCCCAGCCCCAGCTTTTCCAGTTGATGCGACAAAATCCGCAGCAAATCAAAGTCGCTCCGCGGCCCCATCACTTCCGCGCCCTTGTGCAGCATTTGAATTTCACCCGAAGTGTTGGTGACCGTGCCGTCTTTTTCGTACGCCGAAGTTGCGGGGAAAACGATGTCCGCCGCCTTCGCCGTCTCCGTCAGAAACATTTCGTGAACGATCAGCAAATCCAGTTTGCCGCGCCCAACGCCAAATGCGTCGAAATGCGTCAGCGGATTCGCGCCCACAACGTAGAGCGCCTGCAGTTTTCCGGCTTGCGCTGCTTCCACCATTTGCGGCGTCGTCATTCCGGGTTTCGTCGGAATCGGCCCGCAGCCCCACAACTTTTCAAAGGATTCATGCGCGTGTGGATTGCCGACGTATGCATATCCCGGCAAGCGATCCGGCAACGCGCCCATATCGGCTGCCCCGCGCGAATTCGCGTAATCGCCCAGCGCCATGTAGCGAGTCTTCCCCGGCAGTTTAGAACCAAACGCTACCAGCGTCGCAATCGCCACGCCGGAAATTTCCGCGCCAAAAACCACGGCAACGTCGCCTGCTGCCTCAAGCGCGGCCTTCAATAGCACCAGCTGTTCCACGAGTTCGGGTGAAAATTGCCCTTCTTCGTGCGCCAGCCACTTGAACACGGCGGCTTCTTGTCCCGGCTCCACTTTCACGAATTGCGTGGCTTTGCGCTTCAGCTTGATCTCATTCGCATTGATGACGAACAGTTTCGTTCCAAAATGCCGGATTCCGCTGCGAATCTGCCACGCCACCAGCGGATTCTGATTCGTCGGATCATTCCCGACCAGCAGAACGGCCTTCGATTCGTACAATTGCTCCATCGTCAGCATCGAATCCGCTGCGCGCTCGCCCAGCGCGGTGATTAGTCCCGTGTAATCCGCAGTCCGGTGATGGTCAATGTTGTTCGTTCCGAAAGCCGTGCGCGCCAGCTTTTGCAGCAAGTAATTTTCTTCATTCGAAGTGCGGTTCGAGCCGATGAATCCGATGGAATCGCTTCCGCCCGAGGCATGCGCTGCCTTTAGCCTCGTCGCTGCAGCCTGTGCCGCTTCTTCCCACGAAACCGGATAAAGCTTGTCGCCCTTGCGGACCAGCGGCTGGCGGATTCTCTCCGGGTGGCTGGTAAAATCAAATCCAAAGCGGCCCTTTACGCACAGAAAATCTTTGTTAAGCCCGCTCAAGTCACGGTTGTTTGAACGCAGAATTTCGTGATTGCGCACGCTCAGAGTCGTCTTACAGCCATTCGAACAGTGCGTGCACACTGTCGAGACGTAGGCCATCTCCCACGGCCGCGTTTTATAGCGGTACGTCCCGCTGGTCAGCGCCCCCACGGGACAGATGTCGATGCACATCCCGCACTCTTCGCACTCCAGATGATCCTCGCGGTTGGGAATGATCACGCTATTTGCGCCGCGCATTCCCACACCCAGCGCCTTCACGTCCATGCCTTCATCGCAAACGCGCACGCACCGGAAGCACAGAATGCAGCGCGGAGCATCGTAATAGACCAGCTCCGACCATTTTTCCTCCGGCCGGTGAATCTTTTCTTCGATGAAACGGCTTGAGTCCGCGCCGTAGCGAAACACCATGTCCTGCAATTCGCACTCGCCGCCTTTGTCGCACACCGGGCAATCCAGCGGATGATTCGTCAGCAGGAATTCCAGCATGTACTTCCGGGCCTGCCGCACTTGCTCGGTGTCCGTTCGAACGATCATGCCTTCGGTCGCCACGAGCGTGCACGCGGTCTGCAGCTTCGGCGCTTTTTCCACTTCCACCAGGCACATGCGACACGCCGCCTGTAGCGAAAGGCCGGGGTAATAGCAGAATGAGGGGACTTCCGTCCCGATGCGCCGCGTCGCTTCGATGACCAGCGTGCCTTGCGGCACCTGCACTTCGCGTTCGTTGATTTTCAGCTTGATCAGTTTTTGTTCGGGCATGGATTCCTATCGCGATCCAACCAGCGCTTCCGCGGATTTGTAGGGACAGGCTCCCCTCAAATGTTCTTCAAACTCCCCGCGCCATTTTTTCATGATGCTGATGGTCGGCATCGCCGCCGCGTCTCCGAGCGGGCAGAACGTGCGGCCCAGCATGTTTTTCGACAGGTCCGCAATCATTTCGATGTCTTCTACGCGCCCCATCCCGGCGTGAAAACGGTCCAGCATCTTGCTCAGCCACGCCGTTCCTTCGCGGCATGGGATGCACCAGCCACACGACTCGTGCGCGTAGAAGTGCATAATCCGCCGCGCCGTGTCCACCATGCAGGTGTCTTCGTCCATGATCACCATGCCGCCGGAGCCTAGCATCGAACCAGCTTTCGCGACTGCGTCGTAGTCCATGGGGATGTCGATCTCATCGGCCGTCATCAACGGGCAAGAACTCCCGCCTGGAATCACGGCCTTCAGTTTCTTCTTGTTCGGGATTCCTCCGGCGACGTCGTAGATGAACTTTTTCATGTTCATCCCCAGCGGCACTTCGTAAATGCCCGGCCTCTTTATGTGACCCGCGATGCAAACCATGCGCGTCCCGCCATTTTTCGGCGTCCCGCGGTTCGCATAGGCATCGCCACCTTCGCGAATGATGGCCGGCACGGCACTCAGCGTTTCTACGTTATTGATGATGGTCGGACATCCGTACAATCCCACCACGGCAGGGAAGGGCGGCTTGATGCGCGGGTACCCGCGCTTGCCCTCGAGCGATTCCATCAGCGCGGATTCTTCGCCGCATTCATAAGCGCCAGCGCCGGTGTGCGCCAGCAAATCGAAATCAAATCCCGTGCCGAGAATATTCTTTCCCAGGTACCCGCGCGCATACGCTTCGGCAATTGCCCCGTCCACGATATCCAGAACGTAGCGGTATTCTCCGCGGATATAAATGAAACCCTGGTGCGACCCGATGGCGCGCCCAGCAATCACCATTCCTTCGATCATCTGGTGCGGATCCATCTCCATCAGGGGCCGGTCCTTGCATGTGCCTGGCTCGGATTCGTCGGCATTGCAGATCACGTATTTCGCTTTCGGTGTATCCTTGGGCACGAACGACCACTTCATCCCCGTCGGGAATCCTGCTCCGCCGCGCCCGCGCAAGTTCGATTTCTTCACTTCCTCGATGATCGTCTCCGGGGTCATCTCCTTCAGCGCTTTTTCCAGAGCCTGGTAGCCGCCCTGCATCAGGTAGACGTCGATTTTGTGCGAATCCTTCATCCCCCACCGCCGGCTGATGAGCGGCGTCTCCAGCACGTGCCGGTCGTGCAACGCGCCGGAAATCACCGGCTCTGGAGCGGGCCGCTTGCCCGCATCGAGATCCTCGATGATGCGGTCAAACTTGAGCGCCGTGAGGTTTTCGTAGAAATCGTAGTTGACCTGCATGGCTGGCGCGCCCGTGCACGCGCCGATGCATTCCACTTCTTCCAGTGAGAAGACGCCGTCGGCCGTCACTTCTTTGTGCCCGATCTCCAGCCGCTTTTTCGCGCGTTCCAGAAGTTCGTTTCCACCCTTCAGCATGCACGCGACGTTGGTGCAAATCTGCACGTGATGCTTGCCCCAGGGTTTGCGATGCAGCATCGAGTAATACGCCAGCGTCTCCTCGATCTGCACGTTGTTGAGGTCCAGCCGCCGCCCGATTTCCGCGATCATTTCGTCGCTGACGCAGCTGTACTCATCCTGCGCGTACAACAGCATGGGGATCAGCGCGCTGCGCTTCACGGGATAGCTGCTCTGCAATTTTTCAAACTTCGCCGAAAGTGTAGGGGAAAGTTCCATGATTACCTGTCGACTTCTCCGAGGACGATATCGATGGTCCCGATGCACGCAATCACATCCGCGATCAACTGCCCTTCAATCAGCTTCGGGAGCGCCTGTAGATTGATATACGAGGGGGCTCGGAAGTGAACTCGCAGCGGCTTCGGCGAACCGTCGCTGGCGACGAAGCAGCCCAATTCTCCGCGCGGGGATTCAACAGTCACAAATGCTTCCCCTGGAGCAGGCGAGAATCCCTCGGTAAAAATCTTGAAGTGGTAGATGAGCGCTTCCATCTCCGTCTTCATCTTTTCGCGCTGCGGCGGGATGATCCCCGGCGCCTCCGCCTTGATCGGCCCTTCGTCCTTGATCTTGTCGAAGGCCTGCCGGATGATTTTCAAACTCTCGCGCATCTCCGCCACGCGAATCAGGTATCGCGCGTAACAATCCGAGTCCGTCCGCGTAGGAACGTTAAAATTGAATTCCTCGTAGCTCGAGTACGGAAACACTTTTCGATTGTCGTAAGCCACGCCCGCAGCGCGCAGCGTCGGCCCGCTCATGCTCAAAGCGATCGCATCTTCCGCCGAAATGTACCCGATACCCTTCGTTCGCCCGATCCAGATGCGGTTTTCCGTCAGCAGCGTTTCGTATTCGTCCACGCGGCTGGGCATCATCTTCAGGAAGCGGTCGACCGCCTGCCGCCAGCCCGCCGGCGGATCCAGTGCCAGCCCGCCGATTCGAATGTAGCTGGTCATCATCCGCTGCCCGGCGAACAATTCGAAAATCTTTAGGATTTCCTCGCGCTCGCGGAAGCAGTAAAGAAAAACCGACATCGCGCCCAGGTCGATGGCATGTGTCCCGAGCCACACCAGGTGCGAAGAAATCCGCTGCAGCTCCACCATCATCACCCGGATGTACTGCGCGCGCTTCGGCACTTCCAGCCCGAGCAGTTTTTCCACCGCCAGGCAGTACACCAGGTTGTTTCCCAGCGGGTTCAGGTAATCCATCCGATCCGTCAACGTGATGACCTGTGAGTAGGTTTTGTCCTCGCAGGATTTCTCAATTCCCGTGTGCAAATATCCCAGGTCCGGAATCGCCTTCACTACAGTTTCGCCGTCCAGCTCCAGCAAAATACGCAGCACACCGTGCGTCGACGGATGCTGCGGCCCCATGTTGAGGACCATTGTTTTTGCTGTTCCAACCGCGGTTTCGACGGTAGTCATGGCGTGCTGCTCTTCCTGAACAACTCTCCCGCGTTCGGCACGTCTCGATAGCCCTCCACCGGATAATCTCTGCGCAAGGGATGACCTTCCCAGTCTTCTGGAAGTAAGATGCGCCGCAAATCCGGATGGCCCGAAAAACGAATGCCGAAAAGGTCAAAAATTTCCCGCTCCAGCCAGTTCGCGCCCGGCCACACTGGAACCAGGGAATCGACGACGGGATCACTGCCACCGAGCCACACCCGCAATCGCACTTTTTCGCGCCTTGGGATGGAAACCAGGTGATAGTTCAATTCGAATCGGGGCTCGGCAGGGAAGCGGTCCACGCAAGTGGCGTCGGTCAGGAAGTTGTATTGCAGCTTGGCGTCTTCGCGACAGCGCTCGGCCGTCGCTCGGAGGAGTTCGCGCGGTACTACGATGGTGGTTTCGCCCCGGAATTCAATCACTTCCGCGACCGCTTTGAGGTTCCACGAACGCAGGCATTCGGCTACAACATTAGCGTTTTTACTGGAAGACTCCGTCACGATTTCGAATCCCGCCTGCGCCGGTTATTTATGCCAGTCCAGCGCGCCTTTTTTCCACAGATATAGATAACCGACCAATAGGATGGCGATGTACAACATCATCTCCCCGAAGCCGTACCACCGCAAACTGCGAAAGATGTACGCCCAGGGGTACAGGAAGATGGCTTCCACGTCGAACAGAATGAAAACCATCGCTACGAGGTAAAACTTGACCGAGAAGGGCTCGCGCGCATCGCCCGTGGGTTCCATGCCGCACTCGTACGGCTGCTGTTTGGCCCGGCTTGGGCGTCGCCAGCCCACCAGCACTGAAAGCGCAGTCAGCAACCCCGCGAGCGCCGTGGCAATCAGCAGGTGTAAGAGAAGCGGAGCGTACGTATGTAAACCAGAACCACTCATAGGCGAAGCGCTATAATAACGATTCAACTGCCAGTCGGTCAAATGCGGCGGAAAGATACCTGCGCGGCAGGCTCAAACCAGCGCGCAGCTCAGAGCGAACAGGGCAATGCTTTTTGGTCACAATTCGAACGTCGAGGCGGGAGGCACGACGTATCACGTCCAAACGGAAGATCGCGGCGCTATGAACGCGCTGATTGATACCACCGTCTATTTCCACGGGCGCGTGCTGCACCGCCGGACGAATAATTACTTTGACCTGCTGCCGCTGAATCCGGATCGCGAACAGGCCCTGAAACTGCGTCTCGACGAGCAACACCGTGCCGTTGTCGAAGGGCTTCGAACAGGTGCGCTACATCTCCCGCTGCCGCGCGACGAGCAGGTTCCTGCGCCGCCAGCGTCGCCCGATCCCAAGCCCGTGTCCGGAGTTCTCTCGATCGAATTGCTCAATGCCAAGACCTGGCTCACCGGCAAACGTGCCTTGCTGCAGGTCGCCGTTCGAAATGAAGCCCACCAAGCGGTGGGTGGCGCGACCGTCATTGCGCGCGTGGATGGCGCCGCGGAAGCGACAAAGTTTTCCGCACAAACCGGCGACTTCGGACATACCCAATTCGAATTCGATATGCCGAAGTTGTCGAGTCCCGACGCGGCGTTGGTCATCGAAGCGTCGAAAGGAAATGCCCGGGGCCATTTGCGTTTTCAGTTGCGCAGCAAGCCGCGCGTGCCATCAGCGAGTTAGCCAATGGAAACTACATTTTCAATTGTGGTGAATGGAGAAAATCGCGCGGCAACGCCCGGCGCCATGGTCACGGATTTGCTCCACGAATTGGGACTCGATTCAGGGCGCGTGGCCATCGAAAGGAATCTGGAAATTTTGCCGCGGCCCAAGTGGGCCGAAACCGCAGTCTTAGCCGGCGACCGCTACGAAATCGTGCAGTTTGTCGGCGGCGGCTAAAACATCTTCTTCGGAATTCAAATTCCTTCCAGCAGGTGACCCATCTTGCGTTTTTTTGTCTTGAGGTAGGCGCGCGAAATTTTTGAAACGCGCGGCTGGCACGGCACACGCTCGATGACACGGATGCCGGAGCTTTCAAGCTGCCGGACCTTTTCCGGATTGTTGGAGAGCAAACGAATTTTCGTTGCGCCGAGTTTTTTCAAGATCTGCGCGGAAAATTCATAGTCGCGGGCGTCCGCCGCGAAGCCCAAAGTTTCGTTTGCCTCCACCGTGTCCATGCCACCGTCCTGCAATTCGTAAGCGCGCAATTTGTTCATCAGGCCGATGCCGCGGCCTTCCTGTGGCAAATAGAGCAGAATTCCCGAGGGTGCTTGACCGATTCTTTTCAGCGACAATTCAAGCTGCGCGCGGCAGTCACACCGCAACGAAGTGAGCACGTCGCCCGTCAGGCACTGCGAGTGAACGCGTACCAAAGGAGCGGTTTTTCCATTCACGTTGCCGCGAACCAGCGCAACCGCCTCTCCCTGCGGCCCACGGCCCTTGAATCCATAAATGGTGAACCGGCCATAGCGCGTTGGAAGCGCGGCGTGCGCGACCATCTGCGGCCCCGTATTTTTTCTCTTCGTTCGCTTCCGTGCTTGCGATTTTCTGTTCATGGGAACTGAAAAGTATAACAGGGCTCGTGCATCCTGCGAATTCATCGGCGCACGTATAGGCCTCCATCTCATTGCATTTTCAATTTGGCAACATCCTCTTCAGCCTCGTACAGCGCCGTCGTTACCGCCACGGGGTGTTGCAAACTTCCCAGAGTCACATTTTTGCTCAGAAGCCGAGTTTCCGGCGCCGCGCTGAGTGGGACAACCGTGCCGCTTCCCTCCGAAACGCGGCCGAAAAGCACGCGAAAAGGGAAGCGTTTGCTATCGTTCGTTCGAACAAACACTCCCGTAAATTCGACGTAAGCCGAATCCGCACCGATGTCCGCGGCCGTGAAATGAATCGCGGTCCCCGCCCCGCCCGGCTGACTGTACCGCGCGACAGCCACCTCCACTTCCGACTTCATTTCGGTGATCAAGCCGTCGCCCAAGCCCGTAAAACGAGCTTTGACCGCGGCAGTAGGAAAGGAATCAAACTTGTATTTCATCCCGCTTTGACCGATGACCTGCAGTTTGCTCTTTTCAATCGGAAGCATGGTCGTATCAAACGTGAATCCTTGGCCAGACGTCGTGTTCATGATCTGTCGCCCGTTCGCGGTGGAAGAAATCGAGCAATCTAGCCACGCGTTGCTGTTGAAAACCAACGGTGGGTACTGCCGCTCACTTTTCCAGGGATCGTTGTTTTCTATGGCTGCCGCGCCTGACGGAGCGGAGCGGCTGCACGCAATCAGCGATACGAGCAATGCAATGGATGCAAGATAAATTGCCCAGTTCTGATGGTCTCTGATGTTTGTAATCTTCATTTGCATCCTCCGTTGAAAAAATCCATGGCGCGGGGCCATTGCTCTTTGCGAATGGTCTCAGGAATTTGGGCAATCGGAAACGGGAATTTCTCGCCGGCCACGCTGCCAACTAAGTCGAGAGCCGAGTCTTGAACAACAAGCCGAGATGCACGCTTTACATCAAACGGCGGATTGATTAGCGTTAGCCTGAGGCGCGCGGCCAAGAATGGACACGGCGACAACAGTCCGGGATTTCCTGTTCACCTTGCTTCTGAAGGTGGCAGCGGCGTCATCGTTCGCGGCATTGCTCGCACGGTGGAACACCTTTCGCCGCGTGCTGTTTACAGAACAGCGCGATCCGGACCAAAAACTCAAACTCATGTTATTTATGACGCCACCATTGATCCTCGGTGTGACACTGCGGCTTGTTGGGGGAGCTCCCTATTCGTTCGCCGATTTGTCGCTCGAAGGCGCGTTCCTGATGGGGCTGCTCGGCGGCCGCGTCGTCGGTCCGATTGGCGGCGCCATCATCACGATTCCGGCGCTGCTCTCGCACGAATGGCTGGCCATGCCGGCGGCATCCACAGCCGGACTGCTTGGCGGATTGATCCGGCAGATGATTCCCAACAAGGAGGACATCTGGAATTTTGGTCCTTTCACCTTCCTGAATATTCCCAAAGCTACTGTGCGGCTATTGCGCAAGGCGCAACTTTCCTGGGAGATGGCCCCCTTGGGTGCGTGCGTCGGCCTGGAATTGGGGCGCGTGGCTTTGGTGCTGGCCACCAAGCCCAAGTGGCTGTTCGCCATTGACGCGCGTTGGGACTGGTGGTTGATCCTGGTGGTGATTGCCACGCTCATGTCGGTAGCGGCGCCGCTGAAGATCTGGAACAACACGCGCAACGAGATGAACCTGGAGCGGCACCAGCAACTGCTCTTGAAAGCGCGCATGGACGCGCTCTCCAGCCAGATAAACCCTCATTTTCTGTTTAACACGCTGAACACTGTTTCGGCGCTGATTCGCTTTGATCCGGATTCCGCCCGCGGCGTCGTGTTGAAGCTGAGCAACATTCTGCGGCGCCTGCTGCGCAAGCACGAAACGTTTGTGCCGCTCCGCGAAGAGCTGCAATTCATCGACGATTACCTGGACATCGAAGTGGCGCGCTTCGGAAAAGACAATCTGGACATCGTGAAGCACATCGACGAAGCCGCGTTGGAATCGTTTGTGCCCAGCATGCTGCTCCAGCCGATGGTTGAGAATTGCCTGAAACACGGGCTGGCGCCGAAGCTGGGCGGCGGAAAGATCGAACTGCGGACGACAAACCACGATGGACGTCTGAAGATTGAGATTGAAGACAATGGAGTCGGAATCTCGGAGGAAAAGTTGCCGCACGTGTACGTGGAAGGCATTGGACTGAGCAATGTGCGCGAACGGCTGCGCGTCTTGTACGGCACGGATTTTCATCTGGATATCCAGAGCCGGCCGGGCGAAGGAACGGTAATTCGCATTGAGATTCCGGAGTTGGTGGCAACCATGCAGGAAGTGAGATAAGCCTTTTTATAGGTCATTGAGATTTTAACGCCCAGGTGCGACACTAAGGGGGCTGAAATCCTAGGCGAACAAGAAGGGTGCCTGGGGAGACAGGGAGCGAGGAACTGTGGCTAGTAAATTACAAGACGCAAGACCGCGTGCAGGACGCGGCCGTGGAGTGGTCATTTCACCCGAGCTTGCCCGCGAGATGTGCACGTGCGGGCACCGGGCCGGCAGCCATGCGGCACTCAAGTATTCGTGCCAGGCGGCGGGCGACCACAAAGGCTTCTGCCCGTGCATGCGCTTTCTCTCCGCGAAGGAATGGCGCGGGAATAAGGCGAAGGCCTCGTAGCAAGTCTTCCGCACAAAAAGTGCAAGGCCGCGTCAAGCGGCCGCCGAGGAGAGAGAAGTACCTCCGCGTGCTTGACGATTCTCCCGCGATGAATTGAACCATCCCTTCTATGCTCTTGCGGCTTTCGCGAGCGGCCGCGCGGTCTTGGATTCCCAATTCTTCCGCAACTCTTCGCGTTTTTTCAGCACGAAAGTCTTGGCCTCTTCGAAATTGGCGTAAACGCGCGTGCCCTTAATGGTGTTACACGGCGTGCAGCAGGCTACGAGATTGCTTGGCTCTTTCTTCCCTTTGCGAGCCCGTGGAACAACAAAATCTAGGCGCATGACGAGAGCGTTCTCGAAACTGGCCCGGCCGTCCAGCCCGCAGTACTGGCAGCGATAATCATCGCGTTCGAGAATTTTCAGGCCTTCCTTCAGGGTTACTGGCGAGTCCACCACGGATAGAGTCATCAGGCTTAATGGCATGAGGTACCTCCAAAGCGGAAATCTTTCAGAGCACGCGGGAGCGTGCGACTTCCAATTTCCTTGCGCAAAACCATAGGGCGGCGCGGGTTCGGTGTCAAGCCGAGAAACGTTCTGGTGTGCGTCAATGTCCGTCTGACATGATCACTAGGACGTGACTTTTTATTTCTTAGCCAGAGGTGTTTTTTTACCGCGTTACGCGTGCGCCAGTCGCCGATGGTGCAGACTTCGATTCCTGGGCGATCCGCGCTCGCGTTTCTTTGACTACCGCACTGTCGCTTCCAAACGCTCGCTCCTGAATGAACAAAGCCTTCTGATCCATTTCTTGCGCACTTTTCAGGAGACCGTTGAATCGGTACTGGTCAGCCAGATCGAGATAGCCCTGAGCCAGGCTCAGATCGGTGGGAAAGAGATTTCGTTCGAACACCTGAACGGCCTGTTCGAGGAGCGATTGCGCCTGGGTGTCGCGTTTTTGACGTCTACGCACCAACCCCAAATTCTGCAATGCGCTGCCTAGTTCCGCACCAGCAGCCGCAGGCTCTTTCTGGAAAATGGCCAGAGCCTGCTGTAATCTCTGTTCGGCTTCCTGCTCCCGGTTCTCTTCCAAATAAATTCTCCCCTCGTTGTTGCAGGCTTTGGCCAAGTCCATAAGGGACGTAGAGCCTTCTTTCTCAAAAATATGAATCGCTTTTTCAAACAGAGGCTCGGCTTCCTTCCTTCGTCCCTCGGCATGATAGACGAGGGCCAGCAGGTTCATCGTCAGCGCCGATCGGTGATTATCTGGCTTGTTGGCTTCCGGCAGGAGCATGCGAAGTTGCGCTTCGGCGTCCGCGTAATGCATGCGCTCGTAGGAATCACTAGCTTCCTGATATCCTGTCACCCACCGCGCCTGCTCACGTTGCCGCACCACTGTCCAATAGGCTATTCCTGCGACGATGGCTAGAAGTGCAGCTAGTATCCCTAGACGCATGCTATGTCTCCATTCTGCGGGCTTGGTCCTACTCAACTCCTCACCTATGCTCTGCCAGTCCATTTCTCATTACAATTCTATTTATCCAAATTGTTACTGTTTGGTACCACAAGTCGCCATCGCTTTCGTGAAAGTGGGAGCATATCGCATAAGATTCACTGATTGTCTGCGGCTCGAAGCTTTGTGAGCGGGGGTTGACTTGGCGAGTCAAATTCATAACGAATTGCCCGATGTGGTGGTCCCAGAAGACCGCGCTGTGACCCCGACCGTGCATCAAAAACGCACCGCTTTTTCTTACACTAACCGAATCGCTGTAACAGTCTTCATTGGCGCTTTCCTTCTCTTCCAAGTTCAGTTGCTGGTTGGAAAATACCTCCTTCCCTGGTTCGGTGGTACGCCTTCAGTTTGGACCGCTTGTCTTTTGTTTTTCCAGGTACTTCTTCTCGGCGGCTATTCCTATTCCCATTTTGTCGCTATGCGGTTAGCCACCGCCAAGCAAAGGAACCTGCACGCAGGATTGCTAGTTTTTTCGCTTCTCGTGCTCTTTCTTCTGTCCTTTGTGTGGCCTTCTCCTATAACGCCCGGTTCTGCCTGGAAGCCGCGACCCGATGGAAATCCCACGGTGCTGATTCTCCGGTTTCTTCTCGCAAGCGTGGGGCTGCCTTTCTTCCTGCTCTCATCGACAGGTCCGCTCCTTCAGCATTGGTTTTCACAAAGAAATCCGGCCGTTTCACCCTACCGTCTTTACTCGCTTTCGAATTTAGGCTCGTTACTGGGTTTGCTCTGCTACCCGTTCTTGGTAGAGCCAAACCTGCACCTCCGAACCCAGGCTTGGGTCTGGTCATTCAGCTACCTTCTTTTCGTTGCCCTGTGCGTGTCGGTTGCTCCGTGGAGCTCCTCGATCGTCTCCTCAGCGGCGAACCCGTCGGAGCGATGCGCGCAAGAGACCACACTGCCTCCAACTCGTTCTCGACAAATATTCTGGGTGGGTCTGGCCGCTTGTGGTTCCGCGATGCTCCTGGCCGTGACGAATGTAGTCTGCCAAGAGGTGGCCGTATCCCCGTTCCTGTGGGTCTTCCCGCTTTGTCTTTACCTCATAACGTTCATACTCTGCTTTGAATACCCAGGTTTATATCGGCGCGGTCCATTTCATTTATTTTTCTTCTTAACTGCTGCGAGTACCTGCACTTTGCTCCTCAGATCCGCCGTCGCTCCTTTAGTTCCTGAACTTCTGCTGTTTTTCTCCGTAATGTTTGCTTGTTGCATGGTGGTTCATGGGGAAATAGCTTGCACGAGACCTCATCCGCGTTACCTCACGCGCTTCTATCTTTGCATTTCGATAGGCGGCGCCATCGGTGGGATTTTTGTCAGCATCATCGCTCCGCTGGTTTTTCCAAGTCTCTGGGAGTTTCCGATCACGATCTTGGCAACTGGTGGACTGGCACTGCTTGCCGTTAGGTGGGATTCCGAATCTTGGTGGTTCCGTTCGCTTCCCTGGATGCCACTGGCGCTCAGCGCGGTGGTGCTCTGTCTAATTCCGCTAGCGGGGCCGGCGTTTGGGTGGAAGAGTATACTTTTACCGCCCCTGTGGTACTGGATTCTCGCGGGAGTGGTGATTATCGCTGCCGCGGTGCTCTACCGAATCGCCAGCCAGCATCAGGCACAATCTCTAAGCCGCTTTATTTCGCGCGCGACTGCGGTAGCGGCGCTCTGTGTGATCGCTATGGGATTTCTATGGGAAGCGCGGGAGCGACTGCTGGATACCGTAGCGCGCTCACGGAATTTTTATGGCGTGCTGGCTGTCGTGAAGGACTCTTCACCCGCGGGCGATTTCCTCTTTCTTCGGGATCATATGACCGATCACGGTATGCAATACACCAATCCTGCTCTCGCCCGTGTCCCGGCGGGTTATTACGGCGCCAACAGCGGAATCTCTATTTTGTTCCGGGATCACCCATCCCGGCCAATCCGCGTTGGCGTGGCGGGCCTGGGAATAGGCACCCTGGCAGCTTTTTCGCGTCCAGGCGATTATTTCCGGTTTTATGAAATTAATCCTGATGTTGTTCGACTAGCTCAGGGAAGTGGCGCGTACTTCACCTTCTTGCGCGATAGCCCAGGAACGGTGGAGGTGGTGCTTGGGGATGCTAGATTATCGCTCGAACGGGAGGCAACCCAGGGCGAATTGCAGAAATTTGACCTACTGGTCTTGGATGCATTTTCTGGAGACGCAATCCCGGTTCATCTCTTAACGCGCGAAGCGTTTTCGCTCTACCGCAAACACCTTCGCTCCGAGGACTCTATCATTGCCGTGCACATCACGAATCGTAATCTGGACCTCAGGTTGGTTCTTGCCGGTATCGCGCGCGAGCTTCGACTCTCATCTGTCCGCATTTACCGGCCTTGGCTGGGCGGCTACTCTGCTCAAACCGACTGGGTTCTTCTATCAGAGAACCCCGGGTCTCTTCGCTTGCCCGGAATCGTCGAAGCTGGAAGAAGCGTTTCGGTGAGCAACCACGGCCAAGTTTGGACTGATGATTACAGCAATCTCCTGCAATATTTAAAATAAGTTGAGTGGTCCACTGCGACCCGATCCCCTGCAAACAAGTAGTTTTTTCTGCCGAGAGCCACGGCGCGCAACGATCGTTCCGCAGCGTCGCGGCAGACTCCAGTCGACCATCGTCGCAGTAACGCATCAACGCTTCCCATCGTCCCAGCGCGTAACGAACCGCTATCCCCGTATCTGATGAGCCGGTAATCGAGACGATTGAAAGCTAGACAACCGACGTGATGAAACCAGTTGGCTGGCTAACTCCCGATAAACGCGGCATCAATCGAAAACTGACAGACTCCCAACAATCTCAACTCCCGGCTCGCACAAACGAAACAGGCGGCGGGCTTCGGTTCTCGATCAGGCAAAGTTCATTCGTCGCGTAGGGCGACCATGGGGTCCACTCGGGTAGCGCGGCGCGCGGGGATGTAGCATGCCAGCAGCGCGGAGAGCAGAAGAACGGCAGTGACGGCGCTGATGGCCGCAGGGTCAATGGCATTGACTTGGTACAAGACGGTCTTCATCAAGCGGCCGACAAAATAAGTGCCGGCTAAACCCACCCCCAAACCAATCAGGGCGAGCAGCATCCCTTCCCCAAGCACAAGACGAAGTACCTGCTGAGGACCCGCGCCGAGAGCAATTCGCAAGCCGATCTCGTGCGTGCGCTTCGCAACGGCGAAGGACATCACACCGTAAATGCCTATCGCCGCGAGGAGAAGCGCGAGGCCGGCAAAACTGGCGAACAGCACGGTTGAAAACCGATCGCTGGCCAGCGATTCGTGTACTAGCTGATCCATGGTTTTTACTTGGTCGAGAGGAAGATCGGGATCCACGGTGTGAACAACCGCGGTAATGCTCTTGGTCATGTCGGCGGGATCGCCAAAAGTGCGCACCGCTAGGCCGGCTTGCGGCCAGGGGGATTGCCAGAAGGGAACGTCGATTTCCGGGAAGCCCTCGCGGCGAACGCCCCCGTTGTGAACGTCATGATAGACACCGACAATCTGCCATTCGATGGGAGGGCCGAGTTTGGTGACACCCGGAATCAACTGCTCAACGACAATGCGCTGCGTGAGGGGGTCCACTTTGGACAGGTATTTTTTCAGGAACGTTTCGTTCACGACGGCAACGTGCACGCCGCCCGCGACGTCCTGTTCAGTAAACGCGTGGCCGGTAATCATGCGAATGCCAAAGGTACGGAAATACTCGGGAGTGACCATATTGAAGCCGGCTCCGGGGCGCGAGGAGGGGTCGTCAACAGCCTGTCCCGCGAGATGGAAAGGCATGCCGAAGTTTGTGCCAATAATGGGCATGCCCGTGGAAGCGGAGACGGCAGTGATTCCAGGAAGCGCGCCGATCCTATCGATGAGCTGGCGATAAAAAGCGTTGTTCAGTTCGGGGCTGGCAAAGCGGTCGTTGGTGACGGGCAGAAAAAAAGTGAGGATGTGGTCTTGCCTGAATCCGAGGTCCACTCGCGACAATTTCCAGAAACTGTGAATCACGAGGCCCGCGCCGGCAAGCAGCGTCAGCGCCAGAGCAAACTCGACAACCACAAGAGTTCGGCGCAAACCTTGCCGGCCAGCGGAACTGGACGATGAGCGCCCGGATTCTTTTAACGTGTCGCTCAGATTGAGCTGTGCGGTTTGCCATGCGGGAGCGCAGCCGAAGAGCACTCCGCAAACGATTGATGCGCCCAGGCTGAAGAACAGCACCGGCAGGTTCAAGCGAAAGTCGGCTTCGGACGGTAGCGTATAGGGCGGAATCATGGCTACGATCACTTTGAGCAAGCCCCAAGCGAGACTTATGCCCAGGACGCCGCCAATCAGAGACAACGCAACACTCTCGGTCAGAAACTGGGCGAAGAGCTGCCAGCGTGTTGCGCCGAGCGCGGCGCGGACAGCAATCTCTCTTTGGCGCGCGCTGCCGCGGGCGAGTAAAAGATTGGCGACGTTCACGCAGGCGATCAGCAGGATGAAACCGACGGCGCCCATGAGCAGCCACAGATTTTTGATGGTGTCTTTACTGATGAAATCATTCCGCAATGATTCGACCGCAGCGCTCCAGCCCTTGTTGGATTTCGGGTAGACCTCGGCGATGTGGCGAGTGACGGAGTCCATGTCCGCGTTGGCTTGTTGGAGTGAGACTCCAGGTTTCAGGCGGCCCATCACTAAAATAAAATGAAAATCGTGATTGATCTGCTCCGGCTTGAAGGCCAAGGGGACAAATATCTGCTCCTCCAGGCGGTCTGGTTGCCCGGCCGCCAGGACTCCCACGACGGTGTAGCGCTCGCCGTTGAGGCGGACGGGCTTGCCGATGATGTCGCGGTCACTGCCGAAGCGCTCCATCCAGAGGCGATGGGTCATGATGACTACGCGGTCCCTGCCCACCTGTCCTTCCTCCGGCAGAAAATCCCGTCCCAGGAAAAAGGGAGTTCCCACCATGTCGTTGAAGCCAGGTGTGGTTAGCCTGGTCTGGATGAGTTCAGGATGGTCGGAGTTGGCCAGGGCGTAATTGCCGCCGGTCCAGGCACACATGGATTGAAAGGAAGTGCTTTGAGCCTTCCAGTCGAGGAAGTCACCCGCGGAAACGCCGTTGCGGTTGCCATTGATCTTGGACCAGATAATGACAAGTTGGTCCGGATTGGGGTAGGGCATGGGGGAGAGAAGAGTGGCGTAGACCACGCTGAAGATAGCGGTGTTCGCGCCGATACCAAGAACGAGTGCGAGAAGGGCTACGGAGGTGAAACCCGGATTCTTGAGGAGCAGCCTGAGGCCAAAGCGGACATTGCGCGCAAAGTTTGCCATGCTGGTTCCCCCAAAGCGCCAAATGACCACTCGTTGCAGAATATAGACGTTTTGTCGGCCGATTTGTTCCGAAACAGGAGTGAAATTTTAGCGATTTTTGTTGAATCGGCGAGTAAGTGCCTCTGGAGCAGCGAGGCGCCACGCGGCTTCGAGAGCGCGGCGCAAAGTAGGCTTGCGGGCCGACTTCAGCCGGACGTTGGTAGCGCCGCGACGTCCCCAAGCACCCGTGCAGGGGTTGAATACGGCTGGTTGGGATTTCACGAACATGTCTTGTTCGACCGGAGTGAGTTTGACCATGGCCCAGCCATCGTCGGGATAGCCGAGGGTAGCGAAGATCTTTCCGGCGACCCGAAAGTCCGGATGGTCCATGTGAGCGCGCTCCTCCGCTTCGGGGAAGCTCAAGGCCAGGCGGCGAAAGTCCTTGGGAGTCATAGGGTGAAGCTCCGTTTCATCAAGACGGCTATCAAAGCACAAGAAATGTGAGCAAGAAAGACCTTGACAGCAGGCGGACAATACTGTATATTCTGTAATAACAGAAATAACGGGCATGACGAAAATGGCAAGAAGGACACCACCGGCGGAAGGGCAAAAATGAGCGAACCAACAAAAAATTCGTTAACCCCTGTGGCCCAGAAATTTATTTTGCACTGGGGAGAGATGGGCACGCGCTGGGGCATCAACAGAACGGTGGCGCAGGTGCATGCGTTGCTGTTCCTGTCGCCAGTGCCACTGCCAGCGGATGAGATTTCGGAAACGCTGGCGGTGGCGCGGTCGAACGTGAGCACCAGTCTGCGCGAGCTGCAAGGATGGAGAATCGTGCGCGTGGTGCACGTGCTGGGGGACCGGAGAGACCACTTCGAGTCGATCAAGGATGTGTGGGAAATTTTTCGGATTGTTTCGGAGGAGCGCAAGCGGCGGGAAATCGATCCGACGCTGAACGTGCTGGCGGAGTGCGTGCGTGAGGTCAAGGCGAATCCACAGGGCGACGCGTATACGCGAGAACGGCTGGAGAGCATGCTGGAGTTTTTGACAGCGATGACAGGGTTGTTCGAGGAAATCATTCGCATGCCGACTGGCGCGCTGAAGGGCGTGGTGAAGCTGCGCGGGAAAGTGATCACGTTGCTGGGGAAAAAGGCCGCTAATGGTTGAGAGCTTCAAGTTGAAAGTTTCCGCAAGGAAAAAAAGATAACGCAGAGACGCAGAGGCACAGAGCATGCGGAGATTCGCAGAGAAGAGTCGGACGCGGCAGGGAATCGCAGGTGGAGCATGATTTCGCTGGTGAGTGAGTACACGGACGGGAAAGGGCGGCACGCGCGGGGATGGTTGTTTTTTGACGCGGAGTGCAAGTTCTGCACACGGACCGCGCGATGGCTGGCGCCGATCCTGGAGCGGCGCGGGATGGCACTGGCGCCGCTGCAGGATCCGCGGGTCGGGGCCCTGCTGGGGTTGTCACACGAGGAATTGATGCGCGAAATGCAATTTCTTTTGAGCGACGGAAGCCGATTCGGCGGCGCGGATGCGGCTGTGACGCTGGCGCGGGAGATTTGGTGGGCACGGCCACTTGTGTGGGTTTCGAAAATTCCCGGGATGATGGAAATTTTGCGTAGAGGGTACCAGTGGATTGCAGCGAATCGCGAGTGTGCCGCGGCGAGGTGCCCGGCAAATGAAATATCTCGACGAGCGTAGAGCGCGGAAGCAGGCAGTTATGAGGTCCATTCTGCCGTTCCTCTGGCTGGCAGGGTTTGTGCAGATTGCGATTGCAGGCGCGAATCTTTTCATTCCGAAGAAACTGAACTACCAAGAGAACCTGTCGCGGGTTGCGCCGATTATCCGGCAGATTTTCGTCGTGCATTCAGTCTACATCGTCGGCGTAGTCCTGCTGTTCGCCGCAGTGACGTTTGGTTTTGCAGCGGAACTCGCGAGCGGGCGAGGGCTCGGACGATTTCTTGCGGCGTCGATGGCAATTTTTTGGCTTTGCCGCGCGCCGGTTCAGCTTTTGTACTACGACGCGTCGCTACGACGAACGAACCGCGTGGGCGATGTAGCGTTTACTTTGGCAGCACTTTTCCTGACCACGACGTACGGTGCTGCCGCGCTTACGCATGCCTCGTGAACGGACTGCAGATGCGTGGCGTTCGTAATACGGGAAGTTCGTATCCTATGGTTGTCCTTCTTGGCGCCGCAGTGTGGCTTGGGATGGCCGCGGGGTCGTGGACCGGATGGCCGCAACTGGGAGTGATCGAAGTCTTGTTTCTGCTGGCCCCTTGGATTGTTGTTCCCCTGGCGAACTCCTTGATTCCGTCTCTGGATGCCTCCGGACCCCTAACAGGCTGGCAGCGGGCGTCGAAATGGATCATCTTCGCCGCTGCCGCGCTGGCAACAATTTCTTTTTTTCTTCCCACCGGAACTCTAGCGGCGGCCTTCGCAATCGCATGGTTGCTTGTCTGCGCATCGCTCGCGCTCAGAGGTTTACGAAGACTGTGGCGATATCGCGCGCAGTCGTTCTCTCAATTTTGTTTTGCGATCGGCGAGGCCTACGTGATTGTTGGCGGAACATGGCTTGTGGCGTCACGTCTGGGCTTGCAACCGGTAGGATTTCAAGAGCCCATCGTATTGCTCACCGCAGTTCATTTTCACTTCGCGGGATTCTTGTCGGCAGTGCTCGCCGGGCTGACCTATGAGCAGCTTCGAGAATCCTGCTGGAGCAAACCGCTCGGCGTAGCGTTGATGGGCGTCGTATTGGGACCGGGTCTGCTTGGTTTGGCTTTTCTTGCAGGACCCAGGGTGAAGCTGGCAGCGGTGATCGTATGAAGATGGGGACGACGATTTCCGATTTTACGAGAGATGAGCCTGCGAGATAACGGGGATCGGCTGAGACATCCTGGACAACGATGACTTTGCCGGTGGTGGCTGCCGCGCCGCACAGTCCGGTGTCGAGAGGGATGCGAGCGTTGGGCGTGAAGCTGCCGGCGTAAGGTCCGACGATGAGGTAGCCGGGGTCGGCGGGATCAACGAGATAAAAGCCGGTCCAATTGTAACGAGTCATCTTTTCGTGAAGGCGCTTGGCCATCTGCTCCATGAGAGAGTGGGCGGTGGGAGCGGTTTTGGCGAAGTCTTGAAATTCGCCGAGAAGGTCTTCGTGGGCTGATGTCATTTGAGAGTCGAAAGCTGAGCATACTGAAAACCTTGCTGCGGCGCCCGGCTACCCCCTATGGCAAAGATCATAGAGCCTCGACCTCAAGGCGCTAAATTCGCGATTTTCGTCCGCCATGGGCTGGCCGTCCTTATACAAGACAACGTCGTTCAGCGACCCCATTCCGCCGAGCATTTTGAGTAGTCCGGCAGCCGTCGCCGTCGGATCTTTCGAGAGCACGCTCCGATGCTTTTCTAGGGCCGTCGCCCAGCTTCCACGCGAACCGAGAAGAAGAAGTTCGGTCATCCTGGTTAGCACAAGCTCCGACTTTTGCACATCTATCATCACAAAAGCCCAAGCGGAGACAAACGGACTGTGTAGGATCCGATCGCTGAGCCGTAGGGGCCAGTCACATCGGGCATCACCTGACATCAGTAGCCGCAGGATCGTGGAGGAAGGGAAACCAGGACCTCTTCCGCAGATCCCTTGAAGGAGTAGCGCGACTGAACTGTGTAGCCAGCGCGAAGAAGCTTTTGCGAGTCTTTCGTCTTGCAGACGGCACTCCGCAATTGTTGCTCCAGTACGCGTTGTACCCGCTCGCGTCCGCCAAGGTCTGTCAGAGAGGCAGCAATCGAATAGCGGTAGATGATGTCGTCTCCTTTGCCTTCTACTCCGACCGCTTCTGTGATTTCGTCGACCTTAGACGGAAAGCTCAGGCGAGCAGCAATCTGGCGAGCAAGCTCTTCTGCCGGCGGATGGATGACGTGCACGTGTGTCTGCCAGGCCGTGAATATGCCAAACAAGACAACAGCCGGGCCTAGCCATTTCAAACGAGCCAGGAGGCTCTGCTTGAACGCACTCGGAGTAGACTGTGAGGCGCCGATGACTCCATATCCGAGGGCTGTTGCATAGAGGCCCCCAAGGATGGGGATGCCGCCTTCTATGACTGTGGGCCATTCGATTGGCATGTGAGTCCTGCGAGCGCAGTAGCCGAGTCACTACCTGGAGGCGCGTGCAGCCGTTTGTTCCGTATAGTGAAAGGACGACAATATTTTTTCGAAGGTTGGTTGAGTCTCGTGGAAAAGCGGTTCGGCGCACCAGGTGGCGACGCGCGTAAACGTGGTTCCCGAGGGAATGATGGCCACAAGGTATTGAACCGGTGGCAGACCGGCTTGCGGTAGCGTGCCTCGAAAAGAGATAAGCAGAGCCGATTTGCCGTCGATGGTAACGGTGGACTGAGAGACTTCCTCGTAGCCTCCAAAGGTTTTTCTGTACTTGAATTCCAGGAGGCCTTTGTAGCCTTCCAGGGAAGCGTTGAACTGCTCCTGGGTGACGGTCAGAAAGCGCATATCATCGCCGGAACTGAGCCCTGCAAGCATCGCCTGGGAATGGCCAAGTTTCGGGTCGATTTTCCATCCCGATGGAAGGATGAGAGCGAACTTGCCGGTCTTGTTGACGTATTGTGTGCCCCGTAAAGATTCCTCCACGTTTACGTTCGGAGCCGGAGCATCCTTTTTCACTGCAGCATCGGGAGCGGGGCTAGCGCCATTTTCAGGGAAGTTGATAGCGATAATGTCCGTGCGCTTGAACACCATTTTTCCGTAGGCGCTATCGATTTCGATTTTGTCGTTAGTAACGCCAGTCATGTGTCCAACGATTTTTGTCCCATCCTTCAGCACAATTTCTTCGGCGGTTGCAGGTAAGACCGCAACCAAGAACAGCGAGAGAGTTGACAGGATACGACGCATCTGTGCCTCCATGGCGAGCTGAGGGATGGCGGAGTCCGTTTTGGTCCGCTTTCTGGCCAAACGACCCCGGACGTTTGTCTTAGGAGGGTCGCTTCTCAACGTTATTCAGTGGGGGCGAGCGCAACAATAGTACTTCTGTCCCGCGTTGTCCTAATGTCTAATGACTGGACGAACGCCGAAAACTTTCGGAATTCCTGGAGAACCAGAAACTCAGGATTCGGCGAGGATGCGCTTGTAGTAGTTCTCGTAGGTGGGGATGACGTCGTTGGCGCAGAAGTTTTTCTTGGCGTTGATGCGGGCGGTTTTGCCCATTTCGCGGCCGCGGTCGGCGCGGGAGAGAATTTCGATGGCGTAGCGCGCGGCTTCCTTCACATCGCCGGGTTCCACCAAAAATCCATCCACGCCATGCTGGACGACTTCGGGGACGCCGCCGACGTTGGTGGCGATGACGGGAACTTCACACGCCATGGCTTCCAGGGCGGCGAGGCCGAAGGATTCGAGCTGCGAGGGAAGAAGGAAGAGATCGGCGGCGGCGAGTTTCTCGTAGACGTTGTCCTGCTTGCCAAGGAAGAAAACGTCCTTCTGGATTTTTTTCTTGCGGACGAGGTATTCGGCGGCGCCGCGGTCCGGGCCGTCGCCGATAAGGACGAGCTTGGCGGGCATTTTGGCGCGGACGAGGGCAAAAATTTCGATGGCGTCGGGGAGGCGCTTGACGGGGCGGAAATTGGAGAGGTGCATGAGGATGGGTTCACCATTGGGGGCCCATTGAGCGGCGAGACCTTTGTCGGCGGTGCGATTGTAGAGGTCGCAGTTGACGAAATTGGGGATGACTTCGATAGGGCGCTTGATGTCGAACTCTTTGATAGTTTGGTTGAGCAAATAGCGAGAGATGGCGGTGACGCCGTCGCTCTGTTCGATGGAAAAGCGTGTGATGGGGAGATAGCTGCGGTTGCTCCCGACTAGAGTGATGTCCGTGCCGTGGAGAGTGGTGACGAAAGGGAGCCGCCGAGGCGCAGCCATGGAGCGGGCGAGCAGGGCACTGACGGAATGCGGGATGGCGTAGTGGACGTGGAGCAGGTCGAGCGATTCGGATTCGAAGACTTCGAGCATTTTTGTGGCGAGGGCGAGCGTGTACGGAGGATGATCGAAGAGCGGATAGGAGACGACTTCCACTTCATGGAAATGGATGCGGGGGTCGTTAGGGTTCATGCGGATGGGCGGGGCATAGCTGATGAAATGAATGTCGTGGCCGCGGGCGGCAAGTTCCATGCCGAGCTCGGTGGCGACGACTCCGGAGCCACCGTAGGTGGGATAACAGGTGATGCCGATGCGCATGAGGTATGCTTTCCGGTCTCCGTCGCGTAAATGAGAGTCGCTACGATACAACATTTCCCTGCCAGTGCGGCTTGCGGGGCAGGGAGACGAATGCTAGAGTCGCGCCCACCGCGTGGGACATGAGGCGGCGCGACGCCCCTATTAGACGCGGGAATGGGGAATTCCGTGACACGACTCTCAGGCAAGGTGGCGCTCATCACCGGCGGCGGCACAGGTATCGGACGAGCGATTGCTCTCGCGTTTGCGCGGGAAGGCGCGAGCGTGGCCGTGGCTGGACGACGGCTGGAAAAACTTCGAGAAGTGATCAGCGAAATCCAGAAGCAAGGCGGCGCCGGGTTGGCGATGGAGTGTGACGTGAGCCGTGCGAAAGACGTCGAACGCGCGGTGAAGGGCACAGTGGAGCGATTTGGGCGGCTGAATGTGCTGGTGAACAATGCGGGAGCGCTGCATGTGTCGACCGTGGAGGGGATCGGCGAGGAAGAGTGGGACCGCGTGATGGCCGTGAATGTGAAAGGGCCGTTCTTGATGTCACGGGCGGTGCTGCCGGAGTTTCGAAAATGCGGCGGGGGAGCCATCGTGAATATTGGCTCGGTGTTGGGACTTGTGGCGATGAAAGATCGCGCGGCGTATTGCGCGTCAAAAGGCGGAGTAACGATGCTGACGAAGGCCATGGCCATCGATCATGGACACGAGAACATACGCGTGAATTGCATTTGCCCTTCGATCGTGGAGACGGAATTGGTGAAAGGACTGTTCGACGCCAGCGAGCAGGGAGAAGCGCGGCGCAAGGGTCGGCTAGCCTTGATACCCTTGGGGCGATTCGGGCAGCCCGCGGATGTGGCGGAGATGGCGGTGTTCTTGGCTTCGGAGGAGTCGTCGTGGCTCACGGGGGCGGCGATTCCGTTGGATGGAGGGCTGACGGCTTACTGACGCGGCGAAAGAACGCGATGACGAAGAGAATGTCGAAAGAAGAAAAGCGGGTCACGGAACTCGTGCGGCGGCGCATGAAAGAAAGCCGCTCGACCGAGCTTTTGGGATTCGACTTGGAAAGCGTGCACGCGGGACGAGCGATTTTCCGGCTGGACGTGCGGCCAAACCACAAGCAGATTCACGGCGTGGTGCACGGAGGGATTCTCGCGGCGCTGGCGGACACCGCGGCGGCGATTGCGGCGTACACGGCGGTCCCCAACGGAACGGAGATCGCTACCGTGGAGCTGAGCATTAATTATCTGGAGCCGGTACCGGGAGGGCGGATCAAGGCGGACGCGCGCGTGTTGCGCGCGGGAAGAAATTTTATTGTGACCGAGTGCGAAATTTTCAACGAGAACGGATCGCTGGCCGCAAAGGCGCTGCTCACCTTCGGAGCAACCGCCGGGCATTCACTTTACAAGTAGCGGCCCTTTACAAGTAGCGGCTTACTCGTCGCCGCCCTGAGCAGATTCCTCTCCATCCTTGTGGACGTACTTGATCACGCGCTTGAAAATGAGCAAGTTGGGACTACCCTGACGGGTGAGCTTGATGCAATCGCGGTCGTACCATTCCACCGTGCCGCGAAGGACCTCGCCGTCCTCGAGAACCACCGCCATCGGCGTGTGGGACTGCATCTGCTTGACCCAGTAAAAGTTCTCGGCGTGGGTTATTTCCGGCGGCGCGGGCTTTTTGTTGGGGATAGGACCACCGTTGTGCTGAGGGCGGGGTGCGCTCGGCTCCTTGACGTCCGCAAAGCCCGGACGAAACATACGACGGTTCACCATGACTGCTCCTTCTAACTTAAAGGTATGAAGTATCTGCTGTCTAAGATGCGTGCGGTTGGCTGTGGGTTACAGTCTAGCGTTTTAATTTTATTTTGGCGAATATTTCAGAATTGATCAGCTTCGGGGGTCAAAAACTCGGGAAACTCCCGGAGCAAGAGATGCGGCCAGGGCGTCGAGACCAAGCTGGCGGTTCAGGTTGCGGCGCGCACCCGCGTAAAGCTCGTCAAAACCGGCGATGGCGCGTAGAACCCAGGCACAATCCACGGATTTGCCGAGCGATTGCAGTTCTTTGGCGAGCGGAGCATTGCGCAAGACGGGCTGTTTCACTTTGGACGTAATTTCGAGGAGGTCGGTGAGCAAGCCGTAGAAAACGCCGATTTGCTCCTCGAAGGAAGAATCGCGGTCTTTGGCGAGGGCGGAGGTGTCAGAGAATAGCTGGGCGAAACCCTGACCCTGCGCGGCGCGTTCGAGGATGCGCAGAGCGCTTTTGCGGCGCTGCGAGGTTGCGTCCACATCCATCTCGATGGCGAAGCCCGGGCTGCCCTCCGCGAGTTGCGCGGCGAGTTTGATTTCCGCGGGTTTGCGAGCAGTCTTTTCTTTCAGGATTTTTTCCACGGCTTCCTGCGGAAGCGGCGCGAAATGAAATTGCAGGCAGCGCGACACGATAGTGGGCAAAAGCGCATAAGGCGAGGGCGCGGTAAGGATGAGCGTTGCCGAGCCGGGAGGCTCTTCGAGGATTTTCAGGAACACGTTGGCGACATCCCAGCGCATGGTCTCCGCGCCATCAAGGATGAAGACGCGGCGGCGGCCCATCGGTTGGAAATAGGCGGCGCGTTGGACGGCGCGCAATTGGCCTACGCGCAACATAGGGCGCGCTACCGGACTCTTGAGACGTACAGGGTCGGGAACGAGCGCCCAGACATCCGGGTGGGATTGCAGGATGAGAGGTACGCGCTCGACAGTGGTAGCGTCCGCACTCTCTCCGCGTTCGATGAGCCCTTGCTCGAGTAATGTTTGCGGATCGGCGAGTTGAGAGATGCGCTGACAAGTAGCGCACTCGCCGCAGAAGTCGTCCGTGAGGCGTTCGCAATTCGTGGCTTGCGCAAACATGCGCGCGAGCGTGAATTTGCCAGCACCACGAGGCCCGGTGAAGAGCAACGCATGGGGAACTCGACTGGTGCGAAGGGCGCCACGGAGCGCGGCGACGATGCGTTCGTTGCCGAGAAATTCGGAAAGGCCCATGCGCTAGCGCTCCTCGCCCGCGGAAGCCGAGGAAAGCACCCCCTCGACAGCGGCAAGAACGTCCACGGCAATTTCTTCACGTTCGCGAATGGCGCTGGCAGCGGCATCGAAACATTGAACCGTCGCCCAGGGCACGCTCCGAGAAAGCGAGTCGTACCTCTCAGCAGCGTCTTCGAGATGGCGAAGGCTGGCCTCGAGCAAATCTTTCCGGGCGGACGTGTAACTGCGCGCCGATTTGCGTTCGACCAGCCGCTGCGCTTCTTGCGGAGGCACGCGAAGGTAGAGGATGAGATCTTCACGGGGAAGGCCGTAAATGCCGTATTCGAGGTGCTTGATCCACCCCAGAAACTCGGAGCGCTTCGCCGGGGGAACTCGAGCGGTCTGATGAGCGAGATTGGAGCCGATGTAGCGGTCCACGAGAACAATTTGGCCGTTGTTCAGGGCGGCTTCGAGTCTAGGCTTGGCTTCGAAGCGGTCACCGGCATAAAGCAGGGAGGTGAAGTGAGGATCAACGCTTTCAAGCGGGCCCAAATCGCCGTTGAGGAACTGACCGACCATTTTGCCGAACCAGGAATCATATTGAGGAAATCCGGTGGAATAGACGGAGTGGCCGCGCGCCTTGAGACTGAGCGTCAGGAGCTCGACTTGCGTGCGCTTGCCACTGCCATCAATGCCTTCGACGGCGATGAGTTTTCCGGGAGCGGTCATTTTCAATGTGACCGCGGATCTTTTCGCGGCCGAAAGCCAGTCTAACCGCTGCGACTCTGCGCTGCAATGCCGCGCATGCTAGGATTCGGATTCGAACATGACACAGACTTCCGCACGGGAAAACCTGCTGCGAATTCAAGAGAGGATCGCCACGGCTGCGGCACGCGCAGGGCGGAGAGCGGAAGAGATTACCCTGATCGCTGTGTCGAAAACGCATCCGGCGAGCGCCATCCACGAAGCGTATGAAGCAGGAGTGAGGCATTTTGGCGAAAACCGCGTCCAGGAGTGGGAAGGGAAGCGCACGGGGACGGAAGGATTGGCGGCGACATGGCACCTGATCGGTCATTTACAGAGCAATAAGGCGGCGCGGGCGGCAAAGCTTTTTCACAGCATCGACTCCGTGGACGATTTTGCGATTGCGCAGCGGCTGGAGCGGGCGCGAGCTGAGGCGGACGACAGTGACAAGCTGCGTGTGCTGATCGAAGTTCGAGTAGCGCCGGAGGAAACGAAGAGTGGAGTGGAAATAAGCCAGCTCGCGGCTTTGGCGGAAAAGTTTGCCGAGCTACCCCGATTGGAGCTTGCAGGGTTGATGTGCATTCCGCCCTTCCTGGAGGATGCGGAAGGAGTTCGGCGCTATTTCAGGCGCTTGAGAGAACTTCGCGAGGATTTGACAAAGAAACTTGGCCTCGGGCTGCCGGTACTTTCGATGGGGATGTCGCATGATTTTGAAGTGGCGATTGAAGAAGGCGCGACGGAAGTGCGCGTCGGGACAGCGATTTTTGGCGTTCGTGAATACAGCAAGGAATCGCAAGGAGTCTGATGCTGGAGGTCCAAGAGCGGGAAGGCACGGTGACGTTTTCAATGAGAGTGCAGCCGCGTGCGAGCAAGGACGAGATTGCCGGTGAAATGGGAGGCGCATTAAAAGTGAGGCTGCGAGCGCCTGCGGTTGAGGATCGCGCGAATGAGGCGCTGGTGGAATTCCTAGCACAACTTTTGAAAAGACCCAGGTCGGCTGTTAGAATTCTGAGCGGTGAAAGAAGCCGCACGAAACGCATTGAAATCCACGGCGTGACCCGGCAGCAAATACTTGCGCTGCTGATGCAGGACGCATGAAGCCTGACAGTTGAATTTTGTCCGGGCGATGGAGATGAATCCCAATGAGCGCGGATGTCCCAGGAATTCAGAGGGATTTGCGGGCCGCCAAGATCGATGGCTGGCTTTTCTATGATTTTCGCGGGCGCGATCCCATCGCGCAAAACATTTTGGGCCTGCCGGAAGGGATGAGGACGCGAAGGTGGTTCTATTTCGTTCCGGCGAAGGGAACCCCCAAGAAGCTCGTGCACAAGATTGAAACGCAGTCGCTGGCCACTTTGCCGGGGGACACGCTGTATTACGCGGCCCAGGATGAATTACGGAGCAATTTGAAAAAAATGTTTGGCCGCGCGAAGAGTGTGGCGATGCAATATTCGCCGAAAAACGCAATCCCCTACGTGGCCATGGTGGATGCGGGGACGATTGAGTTGGTGCGCAGCTCCGGGCCGAAGGTGGTCAGTTCGGCGGACCTGGTGCAGAAATACGAAGCCTGCTGGAGCAACGAGCAGCTCGAGTCGCATTTTTCGGCCGGAGTGGCTATCGACCGAATCGTGCGAGATGGTTTCCAGCTGGCCGCAAAGAGCGTCCGTGAGAAAAAAACACTGACGGAATTTGATTTGAAGAACTGGATATTGAAGGAGTTTGATGCGGCGGGAATTTGGACCGAAGAGGGGCCGGACATCGCAGTCAACGCCCACGCCAGCGATCCTCACTATGGACCGGCGGCGGAATCCGCGTCGCCGATTCGCGAGGGCGACCTGCTGCTGATGGACGTTTGGGGGAAGAAGAAGGCCTCCAGGAGCGTTTATTACGACGTGACCTGGATGGGATATCTTGGAGCGAGAGTGCCGGAAAAATTTGCGAAGGTGTTTAGCGTTGTGCGCGAGGCGCGCGATACGGCGACGGACTTGATTCGCAAATACGTAGCGGCAGGGAAGCCGCTGCAAGGATGGCAGGTGGACAAGGCGGCGCGGCGCGTCATTGAAAAAGCGGGATACGGAAAATACTTTTTTCACCGCACCGGGCACAGCATCGGAGAAAGAGTGCACGGGAACGGCGTAAACATGGATGGACTCGAAACGCATGACGTAAGACACCTGATCCCGCATACTTGCAATTCGATTGAACCAGGGATTTATCTGCCGGAATTTGGCGTTCGCAGCGAAGTGAATGTGTATATCGGCGACGGTGAAGCTCGCGTGACGGGCGGGATTCAGAACGAGATTCTTACGTTACTGGCCTGAGCCAAGCCTGGAAACGGGAGAGAACGGATGACAGACGAGACGGCAGCGCCGGAGGCTCCGCCACAGGATTCCAGGCGTGAGACGATGGCATACCTCATTGGTGTGGCCGGATGGATCGTTCCGGGCTTAGGTCACGCGCTCTTGAAGATGTGGGGCCGCGCGGCGATGTGTTTTCTGACCGTGGGCCTGCTCGTGATTCTTGGTGCGGAGATGCGCGGCAACCTTTTTAATTCAGCTGCGAACGATGCTTTCGATTCGCTAGGCTATTTGGCGGATTTGGGCGCGGGGACGTTTTATCTGCTGGCAAAGTCGCTGGAAACGAACGGCGCGGACGTTTCGCACGCGGGCGGGGATTACGGAACACGTTTCCTCGCCACGGCGGGCGTGCTGAATCTGCTGGCGGCGCTGCATGCGTATGAAGCCGCAAGAGGACGCAAAGCATGAACACGGAAATGGGAATCAAGCTCGGTCACTTGCAATCGATGCTGCTCTTCGCACTGCTGATTTCCATCGCCTTTGGCTTCCTGAGCCGGCGGCGGCCGATCGACCGTGTGAAATACATCGTGTGGTCGCTCTTTCTCTTTCTTCTGATTGGTGTGGGAATCGGATGGGCGATGTACCCATTCTCACGCTAAAAGAACGCCATTTTTGTGGATGAATTGACAGAAAGTTTCCGCGAATGCTATTGTCGTTAGAGCGGGCCGAGGTAGCTCAGTGGTAGAACAGCCGATTCGTAAACTGCGCCAGCCCAATCTGAACAAACAGGATAGCTTGAGAATTCAACAACTTAGCTGCCCATCACGTCCCATCACTACCTATCATTCCCGGTCTTACAACGCAAAGAGAACGCAAGCTGAACTTCTGACTTTCTTCCCCTGTTCACCATGCATTACGTGACAGGGCAGCGTTCTAACCAGCTGAACTACGTCCCCAACCGCGGAATCAACTTAACGTAAAACATTGCAAAGACAGGGTATTGCAAGTGTTGGATGTCGCGCACCGTTCGGCTGGATTGACCGCGATTACAGTCCTTCGTGGCAAAACCTCCTGTAAATCTTCTGTAAGAATCAGTGCCGCTCATGACCCCATTTATCTAACACACCCAGCCGTTTTTCGTCCCAACGCAGACAAAGTTTCTTTGCCGCTCGGCCCGCCTTCGGAGGATTCGCGCAACTCTCAAACGCATTCGCCATCCTTGACGGAATTCAGTGAGATTATCATAATTGCAGTTAATCTAGAGCCGGGCAGGGGGAACGGCCCGCGCGACCTTAAATGACGGGTCTAAAGTCAAGTGCCATACACAGGCTAATAGGAGGAAGGCCACGCCGATGACTATTCAGATCACCAAACCCGAAGTTGAGGCTCTCATCAATCAGCGTCTTCAGAGCGGTGGGTTTAAGGATGCCGAAGATGTCATCTTGCAGGCACTTCAGTCTTCTCCGTCGAAGCCGTCCACGACACCTCAACCGGACACTGCCCATCCCGAGAAAAGCTTGCGAGAGGTATTTGAAGCAGTAAAGGGCTTGGCGGATGACCTTGATTTCAGTCGCAATCCGTCGACGGGACGCCCGGCCGATCTATCGTGAGCGGTTTTCTGCTCGATACCAACATCCCTTCGGAACTGATCCGCACTCGTCCCGACCCACGCGTAGAAAATTGGGTCTACGCAAAAGATGAACAATCGCTCCATTTGAGCGTTGTATCGATTGGCGAACTGCGGCGGGGATTGGTCATTCTTTCGGCAAGCAAGCGGCGCACCGAGCTGGAGCGCTGGTTTGAAAATGACCTGCTGCCGCGGTTTCACGGACGCATTTTGGCGGTCACTCACTCTATTGCCGACCGCTGGGGCGTGTTGGACGGCCAGTGTCAGTTAAAAGGAACGCCGCTCAACACAGCGGACGGCATGATCGCCGCAACCGCCATTGAACATGATCTTACGATCGTCACCCGCAACGTCAGGGACTTCGCCGGGCTTGGCGTTGAGGTTTTCAATCCCTGGGATGTCGTGTAAGCTAGCATCTGTGACGAAATCTATTCGATGGCTTCTTGTGTCTGTCGATGCCGTGAAATTGGATCCGTGGATGGAAGTTTGATCGTAATGAGCGAATGGAGCAACCATTCGGCTGTTTACCGAAGGGTTCCAATTGTTAGCGCACGGTGAGGATCCGACATTGCGTTGCTTCTCGGAGATGCGGGATCCGTGACCGACAACTTGTTGAGACCGTCGCCCACTCCAACTCTTTCTAGTTGCACAATTGGTGCCGAACAAGGGCTTTTTGGCCCAACGCTTGCTGTGGCGAGCAGCCGATTGTGCATCTGCTTGCTCTCCCCGGTGACGTAGTTTCCGCGGACAACGGACGGAGTACTCCTAAGTGACACTGAAGTGTCACGTTTTGCCAATTACAGCCAGTAAATGTTTATCGTCGCGGTTAATATGGAATCGTTAGGATCGCCTCTCTGTGTCGTGGTTTTTTTTCAGGCTACTGGTGGTTAGGCGCTGTGCTCGTCGCCAAACCCGTAAACTCAAGACCTTGCGAAAGGAATCAGACAAAGTTAGAATCAACTTGCTGTCTTTCTTTTTATCTGGTGCGCGATCGGATTCTCTTGGGCACGTCAGGAAAAGCGTGAGTGTTTCGGAAGCGGAAGCGTGGCGTTCGCGGGTAAGCAGACGTTCCGAGCAGTTGCTGCATTCCGAGTAGAAGTGGGATAACGCAGCGCCGAAACCCAGAGACGACGATGGAAGTGGAACGCAAGTTAAACGCAAGGGGTAAAGCGGGAGAATAAGTTCTTTATTATCAAGGGCCGAGGTAGCTCAGTGGTAGAGCAGCCGATTCGTAAACCGTTACAAGGCGACGTAGACAAACGAGATAGCTGAGAATTCAAGGACTTAGCTGCCCATCACAGCCTGTCACTACCCATCATTACCGAACCTACAACGCAAAAGGAACGCAAAGTAAAGTGAGGTAGGTCCCGCCGCGTGAGGCGCGTATCTTGCAAGGTCTTTGGTGATTTTGGTGACAGGGCAGCGTTCTAACCAACTGAACTACGTCCCCAGCCGTGGAATCAACAACTTACACTAAATCGTTGCAAACTAAGGCGTTGCAAGATTCGCATACAGCGCACCGTTCGCCTGCGGTGCATACGGTGGCAGCTGTCCCTGCCAAAACCGCCAATAAACCGCTAATAAAAATCTGTGCGCTCATGCGAGATTTATCCTAACACAGATGCCTGCAAGAGGCGAAGCGGCATTCCTAATCGGAGGACCGCTGGCTAAGGAGGCCTTCTGGCATGAGCCTGAACCCGCGCCGAGCTCTCGTGCTTCGTACGAAGCAGCACACACCACGGACCGATTCCCTATGCGACACAAACCTTGCAGCAGCGCGGTGTAGAACTGCTTCTTGGTGTGGGTGTGAAGGAAGTCGATCACGACCACGTGCTGCTTTCGAGCGGAAACAGGATTCTCACGCGAACGACGATCTGGGCCGGGGGTCTTAAAGCGGCTTCGTTGTCCGGAGGGATGGGTATCCAAACTGGCCGCGGTGGACGCGTTGATGTGGAGTCGGACTTGAGTGTGAAGGGATTTGAGGGCGTGTATGCCCTCGGCGATTCCGTGAATATCGCGGAGTAGATGGCGAATCGCTGCCGCAGCTCGCCTCGGTCGCGCAGCAAGCCGGCAAGTATTGTGCGAGGGCCATTGCGGCCAAGATTTCAGGGGATATCTCTCAAGCCGTTTCGGTACTTTGACAAGGGCATTATGGCCATGGTCGGGCGGAACGCGGCTGTCGGGGAAGTCGACCAGGGCCGTCACGAGCTTACAGGTCCGGTCGCGTTTGCGGCCTGGCTTGGTGTTCATGCAATGCTGCTGGATACCACGCGCGCCGAGATCGAAGCCATCATCGAATGGACGCGAGAATATTTTCACCTGGAGTATTCCGTTCCGATTCTCGACCAGCCCGAGCAGGCAGGACTGAACCTGACTGAAAGCGGGAGCAAGACGAGAAGTGGTTCGGTGTCGCGGGACGCATCAAGTCCCAATTGTCTTCGCGCGTTCAAGTCCGCGCTGATAAATCGAAAGACTCGCAAAGGCCGCCCGGAGGATTGGCGCTAAGACGTTGTGTTTCTGTCCGCGCTCGATGAGATCGCCGAGAATTGTATTTGCTTCGACCGGCGCGCCCTTTTTGAGATCGCGGTACATGGACGAAGCCAATGGTGATCCGGCTGTGGTTTGCTGGGCGCTCTTTTCCGCAAGGAACGACGGAGACGGCGGATAGCCGCACGCGCCAGCGATGGCAGCGCACTCGCTGAGGGCGGCAAGCGACAAGTCGGTGCCACCGGGAACCGCCACGATCTCACCGATATTTCCGCGAAGCAGGCAGGTGATGGCTCCCAAGCTCGCTAGTTGCACCCACTTCTGCCACATATCCTGGAGAATCTGGGTAGAAATTGCTGCATCAAAGCCGGCACCGCGAAAGGCTTGATCGACTGCTATCACGCGCTCTGTCTTTTGCCCGTCAAGTTCGCCGTACCTGAGACTTTGGAAATCGGCGAGTTGGACGATGCGGCCCTGGGGATCCATTTCGGTGGCGACGACACAAACGCCGCCGAACACCGCATGCTTTCCAAATCGTTCCATCAGCAGGTCCATATGGCGCATGCCGTTCAGCACTGGAACGATTAGCGTCTGCGGTCCGATGGCGGCGGCGAAATCATCGATCGCCGAAAGGAGTGCGAAGCTTTTTACGCTTAGAAGAATAACGTCATATGTGAATGCGATTTCGGTTGTAGTGATTGCCTTGGGATAAACGGTGAAATCGCCGTGTGGGCTGACAACCTGCAGCCCTCCCGCACGGATGGTTTCGGCGCGGTGCTGACGAACAAGAAACGTAACGTTGCGCCCGGCTTGCTCGAGACGGCCTCCGAAATAGCCGCCGACCGCGCCGGCACCGACCACGAGAATCCTCATGACGCCGTCCTTTTGATGGTCCCACGATTTAGATTCTGAAGGGGCAGTGTTTGGCTCATCGATGTCAAATGCTCAAAACCGGCCATGACGAATCGCACGCGAGCGAGTAGGTGAGATCGCGCAAGCGTTCGAAAGGACCGATCGTCACGCTGGCGCGACAGCGAATGAACCACGTCTGCGTACTCCGCCTCCGCCGTCTCGCCAAAAACTTGCTCGGGCTTGTGCATGTACGGCATCAAAGCAACGCAGGAGAGACAAGTCAACGGGAAAGGAATTTCCTTGACGTCCCGCATCACGCAATCTCTGCAAGACCGGTGCGTCGTGCGACCTCCACAATACGTGTGCGAGCATTCTTTCTCTTCTCCTGTATTTCAGCGCGTGAAATTGTAATGGCTTCTGCTCCAGACACGGAGCGCCATCGGAGGTCCCGGAGAAGGCGGTTTTTGAGCATTTCCTTGGCGCGGAAAAATCGGGCTTTGGCGGCGGGGCAAGTAATCGAAAGGACCGAGGCCGTTTCCTCGATCGACCTTTCCTGGAACTGTTTAAGTTCGACGACGACTCTGAGTTTCCGCGGCAAGGACCGAATCGCTTCGTGCAGGAGTTTTTGTTCGTCTTTCTCCGCGAGCAACGCTTCGGGGCCGGGAGATGGATCCTTTACAGCCAAGTCGTCCGGGGCGTAATCGGTGAACTTCAAGAAAAAGTGACGCCGCTTTCTCAGTTGCATCAACGACGAATTGATCGCAATTCGTGTGGCCCAGGTGAAAAAGCTCGAGCGTTCGTCGAACGCGGAGAGATTCCGAAACGCGTTTAGCAACGCTTCCTGCACGGCATCCTGCGCATCTTCTTCATTGCGGACTATGTGTCGCGCCATTCGCAGCAGGCGTGGTTCCGAGCGCTTGCAGAGTTCTCCGAAGGCCGCTTGGTCGCCTGCGCGTGCCCGCGCGAGGAGTTCCTTTTCGGCGAAGGATTGCGGGTGGGCGAAAGGACGGAAGTGATTCCGAGAAATGCGACGGGAATTGAGGTTCGTCGGCTTCATGTTCTTGGATACGAATGTCCTCCCATCGGGAAGTCGAGCGGGTTTTGTAGGTTAGAAGATAGGAGCAGGGCGCTGGGCGAGGATTGAAGAAAAGAGTCGATTTTTGCAATTCCTGCCGCGAAACAGAGAGCCCAGCTTCTCCGCCGCCCGTGATACCGCTTCAGCGGAAACTCAGAAACCGCGAGGAGAATTTTGGCCTGACGTCCGGGTGGAATTCAATGACTGTGCATTTTGGCGTATTCGGCTTTCGCTTGCTGGTAGACAGGAAGGTCTGAATCCGCATCCTTCCAGAGCGTCAGGAATTCTTCATAGGATTTGCGTGCCGCGGGGCTGTCCCCCGCGAGTTTCGCGGCTCTTGCCATCTGCAAATGTGAGAGCGCTCCAATAACATTTCTTCCAACAATGCCAGGATGATCAAGCAGTTTTTGAAATTCCTGCGTCGCCTGGCGACCTTGGTGCATTTGGAGGTAAGCCAGGCCACGAATGTAGGCGGGATAGACGCTGTTGAAAGCGGCTTCGGACATCTCGTATCTTTCTGTAGCACGCAAGATCTCGACGGCTCCCCCCGGATCGTTTGCTGCCAGCTTCATCGCCGCGCGGATCGTCGGAAGGCCGTAATGCTGAATTACGGTGTCTGACGGTGCGGCCCGATCTATTGAATCCGCCAACTTCCGAGCCTGCTCGATATT
>Ga0137403_10000872_pt1 | contig 38774 bp, 34 predicted proteins | sample CZOMad2_1_16fung_FD_122057 | JGI IMG/M metagenome (GOLD analysis project Ga0137403, IMG submission 122057) | Vadose zone soil fungal communities from Angelo Coast Range Reserve, California, USA - CZOMad2_1_16fungal (Hybrid Assembly) | ecosystem: Environmental > Terrestrial > Soil > Vadose zone...
CGTTCCTGTCGGCTTCGGCTTTGCGGTCGCGCTCTGGGCGCGTTGGCATTTGGCCCTCGACACACCGGAGGCCTGGGCTTGGCCTGCGGCAACGACGCTGCTCTTCGCACCAACCATTTATCCATGGTATCTCCTTTGGGTCACCCCATTTCTGTTCACTCGAAGCACGCTGCCGCTTGCGGTCTGGACCGTGAGCTCGATCTCGATCTACTGGTCGCTTCCTGTCTGGGCTACAACGGTGGTTGAGTACGGCCCCGTTCTAGGCGTAGCCGGGTGGATGTTGGCGCAATCAGTGAGAGCGCGTCGCGCGACGAGCTCCTGCCCCTACTGAAAACTCCGAAAGCGGGCCGCGAGGGTCTGCAGCCGCGCGGAAGAGCAGCGCTTCATCCAGCCATTTAGCCACCAGTTGCGCTCCAATCGGCATACCAGCCTCGCCAAGGCCGCAGGGCAGCGTAAGCGCCGGCAGCCCGGCGCATCCGATGCTGACGGTAAAAGCGCGCCAGCGCCTGCGTCGTCGCCACGGCGTCGGCGGCGCTGAACTCTCCGCGCTCGAAGAGCAGCCGGACGATCGGGTGGCCGAGCGCGACGAGGCCGACGGCCGCGGGCACGGAGACGAACACCGAGAGCCGGAGCGAGAATCCCAGCATATCGGTGAGCGCGCGGCGCTCTCCCCGCGCGACGTGGGCGGCCATGCTGGGGAGGACCGCCGTCGCGAGAGCGATGCCAAACACGCCGAGCGGGAACTCCATCACGCGGTCGGCGTAGTAGAGATACGACACGGTGCCCTGGGGAAGGAGCGACGCGAGCAGTGTGTTGACGAGCACGGTGACCTGGACCGCGGCCAGGGCGAACACCGCGGGCCAGAGCCGGCCGGCAATGGCCCGCACGGCCGGGTGCGACCATTCCGACGACGGGCGAAGGGGAACCCCGAGACGCGAGAGCTCGGGCAGCTGAACGAGGAGCTGACCCAGCCCGCCCGCGAGCACGCCCACCGCGAGCGAGAATATCGGCGGCGACATTCGCCCCGCCAGGACGAGCACCGAGACGATCATGGCCACGTTGAGCACGGCGGGTCCCAGCGCCGCGGTGAAAAAACGGTGCTGGGCATTGAGCGCACCCATGGCCAGCGCGGCCAGCCCCACGAGCAGGAGATACGGGAACATGAGGCGTGTCAGGGAGCCTGCGAGCTCCACCAGCGGCGGATCCGCGGTCCAGCCCGGCGCCATGACTCGCACGATCCACGGCGCGAGGAGCATGCCGAGCCCGGACACGACACAGAGCACGACCATGGCCACACCGGTGGTGGCTCTCACGATCCGTATGAATTCGGCGCGGCCACCTCGATGCAGGGACTCCGTGAAGACGGGGATGATGGCGGTAGACAAGGCGCCTTCCGCGAGGAGGCGGCGGAGAAGATTCGGAATGCGGAAGGCGACGAAGAACGCGTCGGTGACGGGTCCGGCTCCGAACGCCCGGGCCACCACCACGTCGCGGGCGAATCCAAGCACCCGGCTCACGAGGGTGGCCATCCCGATGGCGCCCACCGCGCGCACGACGCCGTGGTGCGACGCCCGCTGCGCGTCGCTCATCGGGACATTATCCTTGACAGTCGCGCACATGGACGGTACCGTCTGTTCTCGCCCCCAGTGCGCTGCCTTGAATCCACCGTCACAGGAGGAAGGTCGTCGTGGCCAATACCCGTTCCGCCAAGAAGCGGATCAAGCAGAATGAGAAGCGGCGCTTGCGCAACCGCGCGCTCCGGAGCGCCATCCGCTCGGCGGTGAAGACGGCGCGTACCGCAGTCACCGGCAAGGCTCCCAAGGCCGCCGAAGAGGTGCACGCGGCCGTCCGCGAGCTCGATCGCGCGGTCAGCCGCGGCGTGATCCACCGCAATACCGCGGCCCGCAAGAAGTCGTCTCTCGCCCGCTCCCTCGCCCGCTAGACCGGGAATCACCCGCGGGGCCTCGGGCCGGCCAGCCGGCTCAACAGCTCCACGGCGGCATCGCGTACCGTCTCCCCGCCTCTCTCGCCGTAGAAGCTTCCGCAGGCTACGTAGCTCGGGCGCTCGTAGTCCTTGGCGGTAAGGAAGTATCCGAGATAATCGTTGCTGTATCCCGCGACGAAGGTCTGATCGAAGCGCCCATGGCCCGCCGCCTTGATATCCAGTCCGAGTCGGGTCTGGAGCTCACCTGGCACGGTGACCCACGCCGTCTCGCCGATGCGCACCGCGGTGATCGCGGCCGAAGAGGCCAAGGCGCCGGCGAGGCCGATGCGCACGCCGCGCGGCATCCAGCGTCCGACGCAGTTGCGTACCGATACGCCGGGATGGGGGAGGGCGACCCGGCTCTCCGCGATGCCCAGCGTCTCGTCACGTCCCGCCGGCAGCGCGCGCCACGTGGCGAGGGCGGACCCGGCCAGCGTCGATCCTATCGTTTCCACCCCCGGCCAGCCGCGCCATATGGGGCTGACGTCGCCGGCGGCGCCATTGACGAAGAGGACGGGAACGCCGGTCTCGCGCTCGAGCCGGGCGGAGGCTTCGCCCATGAGGTCACCGGAGATCTGAAAGTTGCCGTGGCCGAGCGCCGTGCCGTGTATCGCGTAGTTCCAGACGAGGGCAACGGGGCGTCCGTCCACCGCGGTCACTTTGAGCACACCCAGTTCGGGATCGAGCGGTTGATCGAGCCGGCTCGTGGCGATGCCGGTGACCGTGCCCTTGCCTGCCACGACGCGCGCCGGCTCCCGGCGCCTCCAGGCCTCGCGCGCCGCGCTCTCCATGACGTCGAGGATGCTCTTGCGCACCGCCGGCGACTCGCGATCCGCGGCCACGAACGCCCAGAAAGCCGAGTCGGCATAGGCCCCGGGACCCGAATGCGTATGAGACGCGGAGAGAATCACCGCGGAAGGCGGAGCGTCCGTTCGCGCGAGCCGGGCACGCAGCTCGGCGACGAGCGCCGGATCCACTCCCACCAGGTCGGCGGACAGCCAGAGCACGCGGGTACCCCCGGACTCGAGGGCGAGGACCCGGACTCGGGGTGGATCGTGCACGCCAGTGGAAGGATTGAACCAGAAGGCATACGGATGCCGTCCGAGGAAATCCGGTATCCAGGCCCGTCGCGGCATGCTGCCATAGCCCGCCAGCGGGACCCCGGCGGGAAGCTCCACGGCGAGAGACGAAGCCCCCGCCGTCAAGGCCAGGACCGGTCCGGGTAGAAGTGCCGCGACGAGGAGGGCGCAGGCGGCGAGGCGGACGCTCACGCTCTGCACAGATCCGCGACGAGGAGCACGAGCTCCGGGCGAGGCGGCCCACCCAGCTTGAGCCTCCGCTCGGCCTCCCAGCAGCGCGCCAGCCGCACCGGCGCCGTGAGAGACGGCGGGCGGCGCGCTTGTCCGGAGAGAATGGCGAGAATGCGCAGCGGCTCTTCGCCCCCCGCGAGGAGCCGCTCGAGAAGCGGCAGGGCCATCCCCGCGTCCTTCTGCTCGACGGCGCGCGTCAGCTCGAACACCTCGCGCGTGCGATGCTCGCCCACCACCGCGCGCACCTCGGCGACCCCGACGTGGCGATTGGCCGCTCCCCCACCGATGGCGGCCTTGACCACCTCGCCCGCAAGGGCGGCGGGCTCATCGCCGACCAGGGTGATGAGCAGCTGGGCCGCCTCGTCGCTCAACTCGAAGCCTTCGCCGGAGGCCCGCGCCCGAAGCCATGCGGCGAGAGCCCGGCCAGTGAGCTGGGGCAGCTCGACCACCGAGGGGACGGGCGACGCGGCCGACACGGCCTTGGCGATCCAGTGCGACGCCACGATGGGCAGGAGGACGGTGAGGGCGAGCACCGTGCTCGGGTTCGGCGCGCGGAGGTACTCGATGAGTGGCTCGGCCTGCTTGGGGCCGAGCGTTTCGACGCCGCGGACGATCACCAGCCGTCGCGGCGCCCCCCACGGCAGTGTCTCCGCGGCGCGCACGATGCCCTCGGCGCCAACCTCACGCGTCTCGAGCACTTCGCGGCTCATGGCAAGCAGGGCGGGATCCGGACACACCACGCGGGTGAGCCTGCTCACGGCTTCTTCGACGAGGAAGGTGTCCGGGCCGTTGAGGAGGACGACAGGTGCGACCTGCCCCTCCTCGAGCTGGCGCAGCCAGGCCGAGTACTGCACTAGAAGCGGTCGACCGCGCGATTGACCACTTTCCGCCCGATCTCGAGGGCCGCCTGCTTCACCGCACCCTCTTCGCGGCTGATCGTGTCCGAGACCTGCCCGGCGACGTCGAAGGAAACCTCTTCGACGAGCCCGGTCTGCTGCCAGAGAAGCTCGCTCCGCTTCAGATCGCGGAAACGGACGTCCATGCTCACGGTCAGGCGGTAGGAGCGGAGGTTGAGCTTGCTGTCATAGGTGAGGGACTGCACGCTGTAGCCGATGATCTCACCCTCGAGGACGGAGTCGGCTTTGTCGAGGGCCACCACCCGCAGCCGGCCATTGGTGGTGAAAGCGTTGACCACCGCCGACGTGATAGTGCTTTCCGCGCCGGCCTCGGTGGTGCGGTTCTTGAAGACGGGAACCGACACCGTCTTGAGATGGCCCGGCAGACTGCCCTGGAGCGCATAGCCGCATCCGCCCGCTCCCCATGCCATGAGCGCCGCGGCGAGAAACGCGCCGGACAACGTGAGCCGGCTCATGCCCGCGTCACGATATTCACGAGACGTCCCGGCACCACCACGACTTTGGTCACCTCCCGTCCGTCAAGCCAGGGCCGGATCCTGTCCTCCGCGAGTGCCTGCTCGCGCACCGCCTGCTCGGGGGCCGAGACATCCACGGTGAGCCGACTGCGTACTTTGCCGTCCACCTGGACCACCACCGTCACCTGCTCTTTCACGAGAGCCGACGCGTCGGCCACGGGCCACGGCTGGGTGAAGAGGCTTTCCGCGTGCCCAAACTCGTGCCAGAGCTCTTCCGCGAAATGGGGCGCCACGGGGCCGATGAGGCGCAGGGTCACGTCCACCGCTTCGCGAATGAGTGCGCCGCGCTCTTCCCCCGCCACGCCATCGAGGGAGTCCCGCTCGAAATCGTGTAGCGCATTCACCAGCTCCATGATGGCGCTGATCGCGGTGTTGAAGTGGAAATGCCGCTCCACGTCGGTGGTGACGCGGCCGATGGTCTCGTGAATGGTGCGACGGAAGGCACGGCCGGCCTCCGTGAGCGCGCCGGGCACGCGGCCGCCGCCCCTGATCGTTTCCGCGTGAGCACTCACGAAGCGCCAGAGCCGGTTGAGGAAACGGGAGGCGCCCTCCACACCGCTCTCCGTCCATTCGAGGTCGCGCTCCGGGGGGGCGGCGAACAGGGTGAAGAGCCGCGTGGCGTCCGCCCCGAACCGGCGGATCATGTCGTCCGGATCGACGACATTGCCCTTGGACTTGGACATCTTGGCTCCGTCCTTGATCACCATCCCCTGCGAGAGGAGGGCCGCGAACGGCTCGTCGAGCGTGATCATGCCCAGATCGCGCAGCACCTTGATGAAAAAGCGCGCGTAGAGCAGGTGCAGCACCGCGTGCTCGATACCGCCGATATACTGGTCCACGGGCATCCAGTACTCGGCCGCCTTCCGCTCGAACATGCCCTGGTCGTATCTGGGCGAGCAATAGCGGAGGAAGTACCAGGAAGACTCCACGAAGGTGTCCATGGTATCGGTATCGCGCCGCGCCCGGCCCCCGCACTTGGGGCACGTAGCGTGGACGAAGCTGGCGACTTCAGCGAGCGGTGAGCCCCCCTTGCCGCTGATCTGCACGTCTTCGGGCAACACCACGGGGAGCCGGTCCTCGCGCTCCGCCACCATGCCGCACGTCTCGCAGTAAAGGATGGGGATGGGGGCGCCCCAGTAGCGCTGGCGGCTGATCCCCCAGTCGCGGAGACGATAGTAGACCTTCGACCGCCCGATGCCTTTGCCCACCAACCAGTCGATGGCCTTACGCTTCGCCTCCTCGATGGTGAGTCCGTCGAGGAAGCCCGAGTTGATCTTCACGCCGTCGCCCGTATACGCCTGCGTCTCCGGCCATTCCGGCGGCCTCTTCACGGTGGCGATGATCTCGAGGCCGTGCTCCTTGGCGAAGTCCCAGTCGCGCTGGTCTTCGCCCGGTACGGCCATGATGGCCCCCGTGCCGTAGCCCATGAGCACATAGTCCGCGAGGAAGAGCGGTATCTCCTTCCCCGTGAACGGGTTGACGGCACGCGCGGCGAGCCGGAGGCCCCGCTTCGGTCGATCGGCGGCCAGCCGCTCGATCTCCGTCTCGCGCGCAACCTCCTGGCGGAAGACCTTCACCCGCTCCGCTTCGTCCGTATTCGACACGAGGGCATCCACCAAGGGATGCTCGGGCGCCAGCACCGCATACGTCATGCCGAACGACGTGTCGGGGCGCGTGGTGAAGATCGTGATGGTGAGGTCTCCGCGTCCGGCCACGGGCAGGTCGAACTCGGCGCCTTCGCTCTTTCCGATCCAGTTCCTCTGCATGGTGAGGACCCGCTCCGGCCACCCGGGAAGCTTCTCGGTCCAGGCCAGCAGCTCCTCAGCGTAGTCGGTGATCCTGAAGAACCAGCCCTCGATGTCCTTGGTCGTCACCTCGGAGTCGCAGCGCCAGCAGCGTCCATTCTCGACCTGCTCATTGGCGAGGATGGTCTGGCACGAAGGACACCAGTTGACCTTGGAGCGCTGCTTGTACGCGAGCCCCCGCTCGAACATCCGGATGAAGATAAGCTGCTCCCAGCGATAGTAGGTCGGGTCGCAGGTGGCGAGCTCGCGGTCCCAGTCGTAGGACATGCCGAGCCTCCGGAGCTGCGTCTTCATGTTGGCGATGTTCTCGTGCGTCCACACCGCGGGATGCACGCCGTTGTCGATGGCGGCGTTCTCGGCGGGCAGGCCGAAGGCGTCCCATCCCATCGGGTGGAGCACATTGAAGCCGCGCATCCACTTGAAGCGCGCGAGAAGGTCGCCGATCGTGTATACGCGGACGTGACCCATGTGGATTCTGCCCGAGGGATACGGAAACATTTCGAGGCAGTAGTACTTGGGCCGCGTGGGATCTTCGGTGACGCGAAACTGCCCGCTCTCCTCCCACGTGCGCTGCCACTTCGGCTCGATCTCACGGAAGGGATACCGGTCTACGCGGTCGTCGCTGGCCATATTCGTCCTGATTTTCCCACACTTAGGAGGCAGGAGCAAGAACGGCCCCCGGGGACCGTGCGGTCCCCGGGGCGGGGATGCCGAGACTACTTCTTTTTCAGCGTGAGACCGATCGCCGCCGCGGCCTCATCCGCCTTGGCCACGGACTCGGCGTGCTTGCCGGAATCGTGAAGCGCCTTGGCTTCCTTGGCGAGCGCCTGGGCCTTCTTGGAATTGTCGTCCGTCTTGCCGGCGGTGGCATCGTCAATCTGCTTGATCAGCAACGGGCATTGGTTCGCGAACGCCGCACCGGCCGTCGCCAGCACCAGGACCAGAGCCATCAGGATCTTCTTCATGGGTTCACCTCCTTCCACGTAGATGGACGTGAGTCTAACCCGGTTCCGTTCCAGACGGTTCCCTCTCCTGAGGGGCGGGGTGGAAAAAGTCGTGGATGCGCTCGGCCAGCCTCGGCGACACCTTGGGCACCGCGGCGAGTTGGCCGACGGAGGCCTCGCGCACCGCCTTGGCCGAGCCCAGCGTCTTGAGGAGACTGGTGCGGAGGGCGGGGCCGACGCCGGGGATCTGGTCGAGGACGGAGCTGATGGTCCGGCGGCTGCGGAGCTTCTTGTGATACGTGATGGCGAAGCGATGCGCTTCGTCGCGGATTCTCTGAAGCGCCTGCAGGGCGGGAGACGTCAGGTCGAGAACGAGGGGCTCGAGACGGTCGGGCGTGAAGACTTCCTCGGCGCGCTTGGCAAGCGAAGCCATGGGCACGTAGTCGAGTCCGAGCGCCTCCAGTGCTTTGAGCCCCGCGCCCAACTGCCCGCGGCCGCCGTCCAGGAGCACCAGGTCCGGAAGCGCGCCGTCCGTCTCGAGGGCGCGTCCATAGCGCCGGCTCACCGCCTCGTGCATGGCGGCGAAGTCGTCCGTTCCCGTGACGGTGCGGATGCGATAGCGCTTGTAGTCGTCCTTTTTCATCTCCCCGTCCTGCCAGACGACCATGGACGCGACCGTCTCCCCGCCCTGGAAGGTCGACACGTCGAAGGCCTCGATGCGGTGGGGCGGCTCGGGCAGGCCGAGGGTGCGCTGGAGCTCATCGAGCACGGCCTGCGTCCGATTGCCCCGAGACAGGAGGTGGCTCTGCAAGGCCAGCGCCGCATTCTCTTCGGCCATGGCCACGAGCTCACGCTTCCGCCCGCGCTGGGGAGCGCCCAGCTCCACCCTGCCGCCCCGCCGGGTGGTCAGCCACTCCCCGGTGAGCGCGGCTTCCGGCACCTCCTCGGAGAGCAGGATCTCCGGCGGCGGCACCACCTCCCGGGCGTAGAACTGACGCAGGAAGGCGGAAAGGATCTCCCCCTCCCCCGCCCCGGTGAGCCGGTCGAAGAAGAACGACTCCCGGCCGAGCAGCCGTCCGCGCCGGACGAAGAACAGCTGTACGCAGGCGTCGTGGCCCTGTCGCACGAGGCCCACGATGTCGAGATCGCTGTCTTCGGTCGAGATGATCTTCTGGCGCTCGCGCACCGTATTCAGTGCCTGCACGCGATCGCGCAGCCGGGCCGCGATCTCGAACTTCTCCTCGGCGGCCGCGGCCTCCATCTGCGTGGTCAGCTCCTGGGCCAGCCCGTCGTTCTTGCCCTCGAGGAAGCGCTCGACGTCGCGCACCGTCCGGTCGTACCCTTCGCGCGTCTCCAGAGCCGTGCAGGGCGCGTTGCACCGGTGGATGTAGTACTGGAGGCACGGGCGCGCCTTCTTGCCGTCGATAGTGATGCGGCAGGTGCGGAGGGGAAAGAGCTGCCGGACGAGCCGGAGCGTCTCGCGCATGGCCGTGGCCGGGTAAAAGGGTCCGAAGTAGGCCGCGCCGTCCTTCTGCACCCGCCTCGCCACCACGAGGCGGGGAAACTCCTCATTGGTGGTCAGCTTGAGGAAGGGATAGTGCTTGTCGTCGCGGAGGATGATGTTGTAACGGGGCCGGTGACGCTTGACCAGATTGGACTCGAGGATGAGCGCCTCGAGCTCGTTGCCGGTGACGATGACCTCGAGATCGCAGATCTGCGCCACCAGCGCATCGGTCTTCGCGTCCCGCACGCGTGATTCCTGGAAGTAAGAGCGCACCCGACTCCGGAGCGACGCCGCCTTTCCCACGTAGATGATCTGGTTCTTGGCGTCCTTGTACAGGTACACGCCCGGCCGGTCGGGCAGCTCGGCGAGCTTCGGCGCGAGATCGACCGTCCCTACGCGCCCAGCCACAGCGTCACCACGAGAACGGCCAGGCCGATCGCCGCGGGAATGAGGATGGTCCAGCGAAGCATCCGGTTGAGCCGGCGCAGCACTGGCGGACCCGGGCGTCCCGGCCGGGGAGGGTTCATGAACGAGATCACTTTCGACAGCACCACGAGCGATACGGACAGGACCGCGAAGAAGATGAGCGTCCACTTGATGACCATGGCGGCTCGCGCGACCCCTCAGCGGACGCCGAGGTCGACCTTCTTGAGGGCCTTGACCCGGTCCCTGAGCTCGGCCGCGCGCTCGAAGTCGAGCCGGCGCGCGGCTTCCTTCATGGCTCCCTCGAGCTCCGCGATGTGGCTCTGGAGGGCCTCCGGGCTCTCCCAGGTGGGCACAGTCTCTTTCGGCACGTCCACCGTGTAGTAGTCCCGCTCGGGCACGCTGTCCAGGAGGTCTTTCATGCCGCGCTTCACCGATTCCGGCGTGATGCCGTGCTCCTGATTGTACGCCTCCTGCACGATGCGCCGCCGGTCCGTCTCCGCGATGGCCTCGCGCATGGAGCCGGTCACCGCGTCGGCATACATGATCACCTCGCCGTTGACGTGGCGGGCCGCGCGGCCCGCGGTCTGGATGAGCGAGGTGGCGGACCGGAGATAGCCTTCCTTGTCTGCGTCGAGGATGGCCACCAGCGACACCTCGGGGAGATCGAGCCCTTCCCGCAGGAGGTTGATGCCGATGAGGGCGTCGTACTTGCCCATCCGCAGCTCGCGGATGATGGCCACGCGGTCGAGCGTGTCGATGTCGGAATGGAGGTAGCGCACCCGGAGCCCGTTCTGCTGGTAGTACTCGCTCAGGTCCTCGGCCATGCGCTTGGTCAGAGTGGTGATGAGCACGCGCTCCCCACGCTCCGCGCGGGCCCGCACCTCTGCCATGAGATCGTCCACCTGGAGACCGGCGGGCTTGACGGTGATCTTCGGGTCCATCAACCCGGTGGGCCGGATGATCTGTTCCGCCACCGCACCGCCCAACCAGGACTTCCCGGGCGCCTCCCGCTGGCCACCGGCCAGGCCCAGCTCGTAGGCTCCGGGAGTGGCCGACACGTAGAGCGTCTGCGGCACCATCGTCGTGAACTCCTGGAAGGTCAGCGGGCGATTGTCGAAGGCGGAGGGCAGGCGGAAGCCGTACTCGACCAGCGCCTCCTTGCGGGAGCGGTCGCCGGGGTACATGCCCCGGATCTGCGGCACGGTCACGTGGGACTCGTCGATGATGACGATGGCGTCTTTGGGCAGGTAGTCCATGAGGGTGGGAGGATTCTGACCCGGCTTCCGGCCCGAGAGATGGCGCGAATAGTTCTCGACCCCGTGGCAGTAGCCGATCTCGCGGAGCATCTCCATGTCGAAGAGCGTCCGCTGCTCGAGCCGCTGGGCCTCGAGGAGCCGATTCTTGCCCTTGAGGAATCGCAGCCGCTCACCGAGCTCGTCCATCACCCCCGCCACCGCGCGCTCGAGTTGGTCGGCAGGGGTTACGTAGTGGCTGGCCGGATAGATTCTCGTGCTCGGCACCGAGCCGGTGGTCACCCCGCGCAACGGATCGAGGGTGGACAGCTTCTCCACCGTGTCGCCCCACAGCTCCACGCGAAGGGCCTCCGTCTCGGCGGCCGCGGGAAAGATCTCCACCACGTCGCCCCGGACGCGAAAGGTTCCGCGCCGGAAGTCGACGTCGTTGCGCTCGTACTGGACGGCCACGAGGCTGCGGATGAGCGTGTCGCGCTCGATGGTCTGGCCCGTCTCCAGCCCCACGTGCATGCCCTGGTAGGTCTCGGGGGCCCCGATGCCGTAGATGCACGAGACGGAGGCGACGACCACGATGTCGCGCCGCTCGAAGAGCGAAGTCGTGGCCGAGTGCCGCATCCGGTCGATCTCGTCGTTGACGAGCGCATCCTTCTCGATGTAGGTGTCCGACTGCGGGATATACGCTTCCGGCTGGTAGTAGTCGTAGTACGAGACGAAGTACTCCACGGCGTCGCCGGGAAAGAACGACTTGAACTCCCCGTAGAGCTGGGCCGCGAGCGTCTTGTTGGGCGAGATCACGAGGGCGGGCCGGCCCAGCCGGGTGATCACGTTCGCGAGGGAGAAGGTCTTGCCGCTCCCCGTGATGCCGAGGAGTACCGTGTGCGGTTGCCCCTCCGACAAGAGCTCGGTCAGGCGGTCGATGGCCCGCGGCTGGTCGCCCGCCGGCTCGAACTCAGAGGACAGCCGAAACGACTGGCTCAGGGGGTGGTGGGGACCGCGACGAGGTACTTACGCCACGAGTCGAGGAAGCTCGTCGCGTGAGGGTGGCGCATCAGGTGGACCGAGAAGAGGAACTGGGGGTGCACCGGCTCGCGAATCAGCCGGAGGCGCGCCTCTTCCACTGTCCGGTTGCCCTTGAAGAGATTGCAACGGAGACAGGCGGCGACGACATTGGTCCAGGTGGTCTGGCCACCGCGCGAGCGAGGCATGACGTGGTCGACGGTGAGCTTCTCCCCGCGCCGGCTGCAGTACTGGCACGTATAGCCGTCCCGGCGCAGGATGTTTTTCTTGTTGAAGGCGACGCGCTCGAGGAACGGCTTACGGATATAGACGGCCAGCCGGATCACCGATGGGAGGGGGAACACCCGTGACGGCGAGCGCACCACGCGGGGAGACGACTCGACGCTTTCGGCCTTGCCTGCGAGCAGCAACGTCACCGCGCGCCTGGCGTTGGTGAAATGCAGCGGCTCGTACGTGTAGTTCAGCACCAGGACCGCGATTTCGTCCATATCCTGGCCAAGGATAGTCAGCGTGCCGGGACCTGTCAACCCGGAGGGATCACACCAGGGCCCGCCAGAGCACCGGTGCGAAGCCGGCTACGAGCAGAAACGCGGCCACGAACCACTGCCAGTCAAAGAGGACGAGCCCCACCAGCACAAGGAGGACGATCAGGCAGAGCCCGTAGAAGCGGATCTCTCGCCGATCCGTCCACCCCCCCTTGCCCGTCAGGATGGGCAGCTTGGCGGCAAGGTAGACGGGCGAATAGAGCAGGAAGAACACGACGAGGAGGCCGGAAAAAGTGAGTACTCCTCCGACCGCGCCGAGGAGAGTCCAGGCGACCCACGCCACGGGTGACGACGCGCTTTCGAGGAAGACGTGCGGGATGTACTCTGGCTTGAAGAAGACGACGAGCAGGGCCACCGCAAAGAGCGGCATGATGACCTCGAGCCACGCCCACTTCGCGGAGCGAGGATTCCAGCTCGTCGAGGGATTGGTCGGGTCTGGAAGCCTCCACTGCCCGGACCTATTGGCCATGTCGTTCCGAGCGAAAGCGCTCCCCGCTCACGCCTCGATGCGTAGGGGGAGGGGTGGTCAGTGCGGGAGGTCGCACAGGAATCATCTTTGAACCAGTATCTCACACGGGGTGCCTTCCCCACGAGCACCCTCGCTCACACCAGATCCCCGAATCCGACCCCGTCCCTGGCCGTCCGGCGCCCCTGCCGCGGGCCGGCCGGGCAAATCCGCTAGCGGCCAGGCCGGAGGCGGAGGGCGTCGGCGACCACGGAGATGACGCGCTCGAGGCGGAAAGGCTTGACCAGCATGAGATCCACCCCGCTCTCGCGAAGCCGTACGGGATCGACGAGGCGCCCCCAGCCCGTGATGAGCACCACCGGCGTCTCGGCGCGCATACTCTTGACGGCGCGGGCGACGTCGAGTCCCGAGCACTCCGGCAGCGAGAGATCGGTCAGCACGGCGTCGAAATTCCCTCCCTGGAAATGCGCGAGGCCGGTCAAGCCGCCCGCGGCCGACTCAACGCGATATCCGGCCTCGGCGAGAGCGTCCACGAGCATGGAGCGGATCTCTTCCTCGTCCTCGAGCACGAGGATGGACGTGGGCGCCGAGCGACCGGGCTCCGGGTCGCGCGGCGCATCGACGGCGGCCTGTCGGCTGTCCACGGCATAGCCGTGGGCCGCGGGCAGCGACAGCGTTACGGTGGTGCCTCCACCGTCTTCGCTGCGAACCCGCACGCTGCCGCGATGGCGCTCCACGACACCGTGGACCACGGAAAGCCCGAGCCCGGTGCGCTGGGGCGCGCGCGTGGTGAAGAACGGATCGAAGATACGACGCCGCACATCCTCCGGAATGCCCTCGCCGGTGTCGGACACCTGGAGCTCGACGCCCGTGTCCACACATCGCGTGGTCAGCCCCAGCCGGCCGCCGCTCGGCATCGCATCCACGGCGTTCAAAATGAGGTTCATCACCGCCTCGCGCAGGGCCCCCATCTGCCCCTCGATGGGCGGCACCTTGTCGAGATCGGTCACCATCTCGATCCCCACGCTGCGCGCCTCGGCTTCGTCCTTCCAGACCGGGCGGCTCAGCACCACGGCGTCTTCGACCACCGCGGTCAGGTCCACGGAGGTCGTGGAGTCGTCCATGCTCGTGGCGGCGAAGCCCTGGAGGCGGCGCACGATGTCGGCAGCCCGCCACGCCGCTTCGTCCACGGCCCCCAGCCCCTCACGCATGGACCCGTCGGGCGCCCGGGCGAGCATGAGCTGCGTCTTGCCGAGGATGACCGCGAGGAGATTGTTGAATTCGTTCGCGATCCCGCCCGCCATGGCTCCGACGGCGCGGGCCTTTTCCATCTGAATGTGCTGCTCCTGGGCGGAGAGCATTCCTTCGAACGTGACCCGGGACTCCCCATGCCGCCGGTGGTGCTCCATGGCGACCGCGAGCAGCGAGGCCAGCACCTGGGCCGCGCCCACCTGCTCGGGCGTGAATTCTCTCGCTTCCGGATCGGCCAGGTAGAGTGCGCCCACGGTTTGGTGGCCGAGTCGGAGGGGCAGGACGAGGCACCCGCGGAGGCCCGCCATGCGGAGCGGGTCGTCCTCGCATCCGTCCCGGCTCTGCACGTCACGGCAGATCACGGGTCGCTGCGTGCTGAACATCTCTCCGGTCAGCCCTCGTCCAGGATCGGCGCGCCACGCGCCGACGAGCTCGGCGGGCAAACCCGTGGACGCCGCGATGGCCAGGCCATCAGGCCCCGCGGCCACCCCGAGCGCGGCCACCGTCACCCCGGCCAGCCGGCAGGCGGTCTCGCAGGCTCGAGCGAGTATCCCCTGGAGCTCGCCGTCCACCGGCACGTGGCTGACGAACATCTCGAGCTCACGCAGCCTCGCCACATGCCCACTGGACGCCTCGACGAATTGCCGATGGGCGAGCGCGGTACCCACGCGATCGGCGATGACGAGGAGCAACAATACTTCTTCATCTGAAAACGGTGACCGCGGCGCCCGGCGACCCGCATAGAGCACGCCGGCGACCTGGCCCGCCGCGCGTATCGGCACGGCCACCGCGTCACGGACCGGAAAGAGCGCGAGGAACGGATCTTCAACCATCGCGCCCGTACCGCCCGACGTTCGCTCGATATCTTCATTCTGGAAGGCTTGGCCGATGAGCCCGTTGCCCGCCTTGATGGAAATTGTGTCGAGATCGTCGCGGCGGAAGCCGCGCGCGGCGCGCGCCATCAAGCACGAGCTGTCCTCCTCCCAGACGAAGAGCATGGCGCGATCGGCCGAGAGGAGGCGGGCGACACGATCCGTGGCGAGGGAGAAGACCTCGGTGGGCTCGAGGCCGGCCGAGGGAATAGCGAGTACCTCCCGGCCAAGGGACAGCGCACTGCTCGGGTCGCGACTGTCCGGCGGGCGCGGGCCGGACGGTGCGGCAGAACGATCAGCCTCCGGACGTTGGTAACGGCTGGCGAGGGCGTCGAGACTTTGGCGGATCTCGGCGAGAGAGTCCCGCAGGACGTGCTGACCGCTCGAATCCGAGGGTGGCTGCTCGTCGCTCATGGGCAAGCTTGCCCGATCTTACTGCGACGGGGCCGAACTGTGGCCGGGAAACTTGGGCCGGGGTCAGCGGAACTGGCGGAGGCGGGCGGAATCCTCAGACCGCGATGCCTTCGCCCTTACTTGCCTGCGAGCGAGCGGATGTACCGAACGAGCGCCCACCGGTCGCTCTCGGGCAAATGCTTCCAGGAGGGCATGGCCCCCCGGCCGGTGCTGATCTTCCAGAAGATCTCCCCGTCAGAGTCGGCCTGCACCTTCTTGGATGTCCAGTCCGCCGGCTTGGGACTGAGGGCGGCAGCAGCCACGCCATCGCCCTTACCCATTGCGCCATGGCAGCTGGCACAGTTGATCTGGGCCACCTTCTTTCCCTGCTCGACCGTCTTCGGATCGGATGGCGAGGGATTCTTCTTGGCCTTCTCCGCCGCCGGCGCCTCCCAGGGGGCCTGAGCCCGAGCGGATGCCGCGAGCCCCACCACCGCCAGCGCGCCGAGCGCCAGCGCCACCCATGCGTGCGTCAGCCCCGCCTTCATGTCGTATCCTCCCGGCACCCCGCGCCCCGATTGGTGAGAAGATTCAGAATTTTCCTCCTAGCGTGTAACACCATGCACGTCAGACGGTCAAGCCGAATCCCGCATTCGCGGCCGCCGACTCGTATGCTATCTTGCCGAGCCATGGCAGACGATCAGGGCCACGTAGTCGCCGTGGTCGGAGCAGGTCCGGCGGGACTCTTCGCCACCCGCGCCCTTGCCAATGCGGGTTGCCGGGTCCTCCTGCTCAATCGCGACATCAAGCCCGGCGGCCTCGCCGAGTACGGCATCTTCCTCGACAAGTACAAGATGAAAGGTGGCCTGCGGCGCCAGTTCCACAAGATCCTGAGCGACCCGCGCATCACCTACCTGGGCCACGTGCCGGTTGGTCCTGACGGCCCCCTCACCGTCGAGCAGCTCCTGAAGCTGGGCTTCGACGCGCTGGTGTTCGCGCACGGGGCTCAGGGCACGAAATACCTCGGGGTCGAAGGCGAACGCCTCCCCGGCGTCTATCACGCCAAGGACCTCGTTTATCACTACAACCGCCTCCCCCCCTTCGCGGAGCGCGAGTTCCCCATGGGACGCCGCGTGGCCATCGTGGGCGTCGGCAACGTGATGGTCGACATCGCCAACTACTGCGCGCACTACTGCGATTGCGACGAGATCATTGCCGTGGCCCGCCGCGGCCCCTTCGAGAAGGCGTACGAGGACAAGGAGTTCGAGGACGTCGAGGACGCCTTCGATCGCGAGCTGTATCGGCAGGAGCTCGAGCGCATCCGGCCCCGGCTCGAGGCCGTGGGGCAAAATCCCGACGAGCTAACGAAGGCCTTGGCCGCCCGGCCGGAGCCCCCCGAGCGCACAGTCGCCCGTCTCCGGTTTCGCTTCCTCGCCTCGCCCAAGCGGGTGGTGACGGAGCACGGTCGCGTGATCGGCCTCGACGTCGAGGAGACGCGGCTCGAGCGCAAGGGCGATCGGATCAACGCCGTGGGCACCGGCGAGATCTCTCGCATCCCGTGCGACACGGTGGTGTTCGCGGTAGGCGATCGTGTCGACGAGCGCTTCGGCCTGCCCTACAAGGACGGCCTCTATGTCACCACGCCGAACGCGGAGCAGGATCCGGGCGCGGCCTACGAAGTCTGGGATCCCGAGAGCAAGCGGCCACTGACGGGAGTCTTCGTGGTGGGCTGGTCGCGCCGGGCCAGCGACGGCGTGGTGGGGCGAGCCCGGCTCGACGCCGAGACGGGCATCAAGCGCGTCCTCGGGGCGCTCGGGAGCAAGCCCCCGCGCCCGGCCGCAGACGCCGACCGGCTGATCGCCGAAGTCATGGCGACCCTCAAGACGGCCGGGGCCACGCCCGTGACCTACGAGGACGTGAAGCGGATCGAAGAGGAAGAGCGCGCTCGGGCCGCTCAGGCCGGCGTCGAAGAACTCAAATTCAAGAGCAATGCGGAGATGCTCGACCTTCTCCGCCCCTAGGACGCCCCGCGCGCCCTGCCGAAGAGAAACAGCAGCCCCGCCCCCACCACGTAGGCCACGGCGAGGACCATCGGCTCCCCCGGACCCGGCCGCCAAGGCCAGAAGAGCGCTCCGCTCGGCAGCGGAGAGTGCATGAGGCCGAAAAGGGTGGCGGCCGCGCAGGCGCCGAAGACCGCGGCCGCGCGCCTCAGCCTCCCATCGACGATGGACACGAGCGCCCATCCCCAGAGGAGCGCCGTGACCACGAAGCCATTGCCGAGCACGAGGAGACTCCGGAAGGCGGCCTGACCTTCGGCGGAGAGATCGGCCAGGCTGCGTCCCGCCGCGGCGAGGAACTGGTTCAGCTCGATGAGCACGAGGGCCGCCACGGCGGGGACGAAGGAGATGGCGATGGCCGGGGCGTGTCGCGGCGGCGAGGCGATGAACGCCTGAGCCGTGATCTCGAGGCCGATGAAGATCAGGATCGGCGCGACGGCCGCTTCGGGCAGCACGCTCACGAGCACGGAGATCGCACCGGCGGCCGCACCCACCCCGATGACGATGGCGGTGGCCAGCGTGTACCCGGCGCGGGCGCCCATCGCCTTGTAGGCCGGATGCCCGATATAGGGCGTGTTCTGGACCACGCCGCCGCACAGTCCCGCGGCCATGGTCGCCACCGCCTCGGTGAGGAGGATGTCGCGGGCCCGGTACTCGTCGCCGGCGGCGATCGCGGACTCGGTATTGTCGATACCGCCGATCACCGTGGCCAGAGCGAAGGGCGCCGCGAGGGACAGGTAAGGCAACGCCTCGCCGAAGACCGGCACCCAGGCGAGCGTCGGCCACGGAAGCGACAGGGAGAGCGAGGCCGGAGGCGCAGCAAGCGACGCCGGCCCCGCTCCCATCGCCGCGCGAATCCAGAAAATCGCCCCTCCCGCCAGCACCGCGGCGAAGGCGCCGGGCAAGCCTCCGGGCAGCCTGACCCGGCCCACGAGGGCGACGAGCACGATGGTGAGCGAGGTGACGCCGACCAGCGGATCCGCGAAGACCTTGAGAGACGGCAAGAACGCGATGAGCAAAACGGCCACGCCGGCGATGGACCCGAGAAGTGCCGCGCGGGGCACGAGCCGGCGCACCCAATCGCCCGCGAAGGCGAGGACGAGCTTGAGCCCGCCCATGGCCACGGTGACGCCCATGCCGACCTTCCAGGCGAGCATCGGATCGCCCGTGAGCAGCATGACGGGGCCGAGGACTCCGAAGACCAGGCCGAAGAGCGATGGAGTATCGATGCCGAAGGGCATGGCCGTCACATCGTCGCGCCCGGTGCGCCGCATGAGCCGGAGGGCGAGGACGGTGTAGATGAGATCGCCGATCAGCACTCCCGCCGCGGTGCCGGGCACCATGCGCCCCAGGACGAGATCGGCGGGAAACTTGAAGACGCCGATGAGGAGACCCGAGAGGATGACGAGCTGGGTGGTGTTGTCGAGGGCCAGCCCGAAGAACGCGTTCCAGTCACCCGGCGCGAGCCAGCGCGGGAACCGCCGGCCGGGCGCCACCGCTAGGCTGGTCGAGGCAGCCGGCGCTCCGCCGCGCCGATCTCTCGGACGAGCCCACGCGCGCGCTCGGCCAGCTGCTGGCACCAGGCGAGGCTGCCTCGATTCCTGGCCACGTCGGCGAATGGCAGCTCGATTTCGGAAGACACGCGCTCGCCGAGCCTCACGCGCACGCCGTAGCTCACACCCTCGCGTGGCCCCTCGTCGTCGAATACGCACTCCGCCCGCGGATCCTCGCGCTTGGCGTGGGAGTTGACGAAGTTCTCGAGCCATCTCGCCACTTCGTGGTAGTCACCCCCGCCGAACATAGGCTCCTCTCAGCATTCGTTGAAGCCGCAGGACAGGCACTTCTTGCAGCCTTCCTCGTACACGAACGTGGCCTGCCCGCACTCCTTGCAGAGGTCCCCCACCCTCCGCCGCGCCCCCACCGCCGCGCCCGTGGCGGCCGCCGCGTCCCCGCGTTCGACGCCGATGTGCTCGCCGAGCGTACGCGCGAGAGCGTCCGGCAAGGAGAGCACCTTGGCCGCGCCGAAGCCCGTGGGCTGACCGCCGCCGATGCGCGAGAGCTGGCTGATGACTTCCTCCAGCCGGCGCTGGGCGGAGAGCGGCGACGGCAGCCTCAACACGAGGGAGATCAGCCGGCCCAGCGCCTCGGCCACCGCCATGGTATCCGAGCCGGCCTTGCCGACCTGGACGAACACTTCGAAGGGATCGCCGCCGGGTGTCTCGTTGACGGTGATGAACGCCGTGCCGATGGGCGTCTCCATGCGATAGGTTGCGCCGGCGAGACTGTGAGGCCGCGGTTTGACCACCCGCTCGTTGAGCGTGCCGCCCTGGACGACGGCATCACCACCGACGCCGAGGTTGAGGACCTGTGCGCCTTTGCACCCGTCGCGAAAGACCGTGATGCCGAGACATCCTTCACGCCACGCGAGGAGATAGGCGTCCGCCACGTCGCCTACCGCGGCGTCCGTGGGCAGGTTGATGGTCTTGGAGACGCCGTTGTCCGTGTGCCGCTGGAAGGCGGCTTGGTGGCGCACGTGCCAGCTCCAATGAATCTCGTGGGCAGTCTTGAACACCGCGCGCGCCTCGTCGGGAACGCCCGGGATGCCGTGGAGGGAGCCGCGCCGCGCCACCTCCTCCATGAGGGCGTCCGAGTAGAAGCCTCGCTCGCGGCCCAGCCGCTCGAAGCTCTGGCTCACGAAGCGAAGCACGCGCTCCGTCTCGGCGCCCTTGACCCGATGCTCGAAAGCGAGGGCGAAGACCGGCTCGATGCCCGACGAACACCCGGCGATCATGGAGATGGTGCCCGTCGGCGCGATGGTCGTCACCGTCGAGTTCCGGAGCGGGCGCCCGTGGCCATATATCGACCGGGGCCAATTCGGGAAAGGCCCGCGCTCCTCGGCCAGCCGCGCCGACTGATCGTGCCCCTTCTCCTCCACGAAGGCGATGAGCCGTTCGGCGAGGTCCAGCGCCTCCTGGCTGTCGTAGGGGATCTCCAGAGCGAAGAGAAGGTCCGCCCAGCCCATGATGCCGAGACCGATGCGCCGGTTGGCCTTGACCGTGGCATCGATCTCCGGGAGCGGATAGGGATTGACCTCGATGACGTCGTCGAGGAAGCGCACGGCCAGGCGTACCACCCGCTCCAGTTCCTCCCAGTCCATCGCCCAGCGGTTGTCCCCCTGTCGCGCGAACTGCGCGACGTTGAGCGAGCCCAGGTTGCAGGCCTCGTTCGGGAGCAGGGGCTGCTCCCCGCACGGATTCGTCGCCTCGATCTGCCCCAGCTCCGGCGTCGGGTTGGCGGGGCTCGCATTGATGCGATCGATGAAGATCAGGCCCGGGTCGCCCGTGCGCCACGCGGCGTGGACGATGCGATCGAAGATATCGCGCGCGGAGAGCGTGCCCACCCCCTGCCCCGTGCGCGGATTGATCAGCTCGTAGTCTCCGCCCGCCTCCAGAGCAGCCATGAAGGCATCGGTGACGGCCACCGAGATATTGAAATTCGTCACGCCGCCGTCCAGCTTGCACTCGATGAACTCGAGGATGTCCGGGTGGTCCACGCGGAGGACGCCCATATTGGCGCCGCGGCGGGTGCCGCCCTGCTTCACCGCCTCGGTGGCCGCGTTGAAGACCCGGAGGAAGGACACGGGGCCGGAGGCGCGTCCGCCCGTCGAGCGCACGAGGTCGTTCTTGGGTCTGAGCCGCGAGAAGGCGAAGCCCGTGCCGCCGCCCGACTGATGAATGATGGCGGCGGCCTTGACCGAGTCGAAAATCTCGGGCATGGAGTCGCCCACGGGCAGGACGTAACACGCGGAGTACTGGAGATGATTGTCCTTGCCGGCATTCATGAGCGTGGGAGAGTTCGGAAGGAATTGCCCTTCGACCATCATGTCGTAGAAGGCCGCGGCAACCTCGCCGACTCCGGCCGCGCTCCGGCCGAAGCCCTCTTCGGCGCGCGCGATGGCGAGGGCGACCCGCCAGCACATCTCCTCGGGGGTCTCCGCCACCTCGCCATCGTGCCGAATCAGGTAGCGCTCCCGCAGCACCCGCAGAGCCGGCTCTGACCAGCGCCCCACCTTCGACGGCCGTGTCACAGCTTCCATATGCCTGATCTTACTTGACTCTTTCGCCGCCATCCATAGAATAAGGCAGCCACGAGCGTGATGATCCGCCCCCTGACGGCTCCAGAGAGCACATGCACTTCCTGAGACGCTACCGCGTCGGGGTGGTCGTCGCCATCCTTCTCATCACGACGGGTGGCTTCGCTCTTTTCTGGACGCGCACCCAGCAGGCGCGCGGCGCCACCCGTACCCGGCCCGATCCACTCGTGAGCATCGTGTCGCCGCAGCGCCGTGACATCGAGGTGAAGCTGTCCTTCACCGCCGACATCATCCCCATCAGGCAGGCGGCGATCTTCTCGAAGGTGTCGGGCTATATCCGGAAGATCTACGTGGAGCGCGGCGATCTCGTGAAAGAGGGCCAGCTCCTCGTGGAGATCGACGACCTCGAGCTGAAGGCCTCCGCCGAGCAGGCCCGGGCCGCTCAGGGATCGGCGGAGGCGGGTCTCGAGGTGGCCCGCTCGACGCTCGAGGGGCAGCGGGCGAACCTCGAGAGCCAGCGGGCGAACCTCGCCAAGGCGCGCGCCGTCGCCGCCAACGACACGCGGCAGGCGGAGCGCATGAAGACCCTTTTCGAGAAGGGCATGGTGGCGGCCGTGGAATGGGACAATGCCCGCACCAACGCCGACTCGTCGAAGGCGTCGACGGAAGCCGCGGAGGCGCAGCTCCGGCTGGCCGAGGTCCAGATCACGACCCAGCAGAGTCAGGTGCGCCTTGCCCAAGCCCAGGTCGAGACCTATCGGGCGGCCCTCAGCCTGGCCCAGACCAATCTCTCCAATACGCGACTCCTCGCTCCGTTCCCCGGCTACATCGCCCAGCGGAATCTCGACCAGGGCGCCGCGGTGAGCGCCCAGTCCTCCGGTACCACCAATACCTCGGTCGGCATCCTGCTCGTCCAGGACATCTCGAGCGTGAAGGTACAGATCGAGGTGCCGGAGCGTGACATCGCCCGAGTGAGTGTGGGCGCGCCCGTGCGCGTAACGGCCGATCCCTACAAGGGCGAGGTCTTCGCCGGCTCCATCGCCCGCGTCGTCCACAGCCTCGATCCGCGCTCGCGCACCATGGGCATCGAGGTCGAGATCCCCAATCCCCGCGCCCAGCTCAAACCGGGTATGTTCGCGCGGGTGGAGGCGGTGGTGGAGACGCGTAAGGCGGTGCTCACGGTGCCCCTGGAGACGCTGCGGGTGGGCGAGGGTCCGCCCATCGTCATGCTCGTCAGGAGCAATGCCGTCGAGGCCGTCCAGGTCCAGCTCGGCGCCGCCGACCAGAAGGACATCGAGATCGTCAAGGGCGTGAGCGATCGGGACCAGGTCATTCTCCAGGGCAAGGATCTCGTGCGGGCCGGCCAGAAAGTCCGCACGGTCGCGGCGAGCAGCGGCCAATAGCCCATGTGGCTGACTCTCGCGGCCATGCGGAATGGCATCGCCATTCTGATGGCCTCTCTCGCCATCGTCCTCCTCGGCGCGACCTCGCTGGGCCGGATGCCCATCGATCTCTTCCCCAACCTCAACTACCCGTCGCTCCAGGTCGGCACCATCTACAAGGGCGCGAGCGCCCAGGACATCGAGCGGAGCGTCACCTACCCGATCGAGAAGGCCGTGTCGGCCGTGGCCAACGTGCGCTACGTCGAATCACGCTCGCGCCAGGGCTTCTCCGCCGTCACCGTGCAATTCGCCTGGGGCGCGGATATCGACGCGGGTCTTACCGAGGTCGTCCAGCGCATCCAGGCGATCATGAGCTCGCTGCCCACGGGCATCCAGCAGCCCTTCATCGTCAAGTTCGATCTGTCGAATATCCCCGTGTGCATCCTCACCGTCTCTGGCGGACTCGACGAGCGCGCGCTTTACGATCGCGCCTACAACACGATCGAGCCTCAGATCGAGCGGCTGCCCGGGGTGGCCTCCGCCAACGTGGACGGCGGGAAGATTCGCCAGATCACCGTCAATCTCGACCGCGACCGGCTCTTTTCCAAGGGCCTGTCCGTCAACGAGGTGACCCGGGCCGTCAACGACGCGAACTTCCTCCTCCCCTCGGGAGACGTCAAGCTCGGCAGCTTCGACTACAACGTCTTCACCAACAACCAGTTCTCCGTCGTCGCGCCCATGGAGGACATCGTCGTACGCCGCACCGGCACCACCCCCATCCGCCTCCGCGACGTCGGCCGCGTGGAGGATTCCGCGGAGACCCAGGTGTCCATCGTCAGAGTCAACGGCGAGCGGGCGGTATACCTGCGCGTGAACAAGCAGCCCGGCGCCAACACCGTCGAGGTCGTGGACGCGGTCAAGGCGACCATGCCCAAGCTCCTGGGCGTGCCTCCCGGCGTGAGCGTGAGCATGAGCCTCGACCAGTCGACCTATATCCGCCAGTCGATCGAGAACCTCTGGCACGAGGCGGCTGTCGGCTCGCTCCTCGCCTTCCTCGTCATCCTGATCTTCTTGCGCTCCTTCGTGTCGACGATCATCATCGGCATCGCCATCCCGTTGTCTCTCATGCTGACCCTGGTCGCCATGTACTTCCTCGGGCAGACCCTCAACATCTTCACCCTGGGCGGGCTCGCCCTCGCCGTGGGCCGCCTCGTGGACGACTCCATCGTCGAGCTCGAGAACATCAATCGGCATCTCGCCATGCCCGGTACCCCGCGGCGAAAGGCCGTGCTGGACGCCGCCCGTGAAGTCGCCATGCCCATCTTCGTCTCCACCATCACGACCATCGTCGTCTTCCTCCCCACCGTCTTCCTCGAGGGGCAGTCGCGGCTGCTCTTCATTCCCCTCACCTTCACCATCTCCTTCTCGCTCTTCGCCTCCTTCCTCGTCTCCCGGACCGTGACGCCGCTCCTCTGCTACCACTGGCTCAAGGGGGAGCACGAGGCCCCGCGGGATCCCGGGGCAGGCCGCGGGCGACTCGCGGCCGCCCTCGACCGGCTCTTCGCGTGGAGCGGACTCGTCCTCGATCGCATGGACGCTCTATACCAGCGTCAGCTGCGCTGGGCCCTCGACCATCGCCGAGCGCTCATCGGCGGCCTTCTCGTCATGCTCGCTTCGGCCTTGGTCGTCCTCCCACTGGTGGGAACCGAATTCTTCCCCGAGTCCGACGAGAGCCAGTTCCTCATTCAAGTGCGAGCGCCCGTCGGCACACGGGTCGAAGAGACAGAACGGATCATCAAGAGGATGGAAGACATCATTCGCTCCTCCACCAAGCCCGAGGAAGTCAAGACGATCGTCGCGACGATCGGGGTGCCGGGCGGACGCTCGGGCCTTTTCTCCAGGAACACCGGACCGCATACGGCCACCTTACAGGTTTATCTCAGCGACCCCGACAAAAGGTCCCGGAAGGACAAGCAGATCTTCGATGCGATTCGTCCGAAGATCGGCGGACAGTTTCCCGGCACCACCTACGGAGTCCAGTTCGGGGGGATCGTAAGTCGTGTGCTCAACTCCGGTTCGGACGCTCCGATACAGATCGAGCAGCTGGGCTACGATCTCCGCGATGCGCGGGACCTCGGTCGCCAAGTCGCGCGAACGCTCCAGGAGGTCCCCGGCGTCAGCGATCCCTTCATCAGCCGCGAGGAGAACTACCCGCAATACGACATTCTCGTGGATCGGGAAAAGGCGGCCATGGCAGGGCTGAGCCAGCGCGACATCGCCCAGGCCGCCCTGATCTCCCTCGCCAGCAACGTGAGCCTCAACCCTTCTATTTTCACGGACCCCCGAACGGGTAACCAATATAATGTGGTCGTGCAGCTCGACGAGCCCTACAGGTCGTCATCGGAGGATCTGTCGCGCCTCTTTGTCATCGGTGACGGTGGACGTCCGATCTCCCTGGGTTCGGTGGCCGAGGTGAGACAAGGCGTCGGCCCGGTGATGATCGAGCGCAAGTACCAGCAGCGGCTCATCAAGATCACCGCCCAGCCTTCGGGGCGCGATCTGGGTGCCATCGCGATGGACCTCGAGGACAAGCTCAAGGCGCTCCCGTTGCCGCCGGGCTTCACCTTCCAGCTCGCCGGCCAGATCCAGCAGCAGCGCGAGGCGTTCAGCAGCCTCAAGTTCACCTCGCTCCTCGCCATCATTCTCGTCTACATGGTCATGGCCTCGCAGTTCCGCTCCCTTCTCGACCCCTTCATCATCATGTTCTCGGTTCCGCTCGGGATGATCGGCGTCATCTGGGCGCTCTTTCTCACCCGCACGACGCTGAACGTCACGTCCTTCATGGGGATCATCATGATGGTGGGCATCGTGGTATCGAACGGAGTCCTGCTCGTGGAATACATGAATGAGCTGCGCCGGCACGGGCTCGGCGTTCGCGAAGCGGTCATGCAAGGTGGCCGGACGCGGCTCCGGCCCATCCTCATGACCAGCCTTTGCACCGTGGTCGGCCTCGTCCCCATGGCGCTCGGCATCGGCACGGGAAGCGAGGCCAATGCCCCGCTTGCGCGAGCCGTCATCGGTGGGCTGGCCGTGTCCACCCTGCTGACCCTCCTGCTGATCCCCACGCTGTACGTCATGCTGGAAGAGCGTTTCCCGCGTCGCATGGAGGATGTGGAGGGGAGTCCGGCGCTTCAAGGGGGGACGGCATGAGGCGCACGGCCCTCGGCCTCGTCACCGCGCTCGGCATCCTGGGTGTTGCCCTCGCGCCGGGGCGCACCGTCGCTCAAGCCCCACCGTCACCGCTGCCCGGGGGGACGCCCCCGATCAGCGGCACACCGCAAATGCCGCCTCAGCCATCCCTGCCCGCGCCACCGTCACCGCCGCCGATAACGGCGCCGGGAACGCAGGTGCCGGTGCCAGGCGTGCCCGCGCCGCCCTTCACCATCACCGCGCCCACGGGCCCTGATGCGCCACCGCCGGGCACCGGGGCCATACCCGGGGCCACGATGCAGCAGCTGCCGCGCGAGTACCTGCCCGCTCCGAGCGGCATTCGGCCCTTTCCGACACCGGAGGAGACCAAGGGCAAGGTGCTGACCATGGACGATGCGGTCAAGATCTCCCTGGACAACCAGCCAATCATCATGGCGCGCATCGGTGACTACCAGGCGCAGCTGCAGAACATCGCCATCGCCATCTCCCCCCAGCTGCCTCAGCTGACCGGGCAATGGAACGGCTTCTGGAACCAGACCCCCGGCTCGGTGCTGAACCCGACGAATCAGACCGCGCCGAACTCCATGACGCGGACCGTGACCACCCAGACCCGCTTTCTCACCACCTCGGCCACCGTCACCGCGCAGCAGCTCTTGTGGGACTTCGGCAAGACCCTGGCTGCGACCGACGCGGCGCGGGCCGGGGCCAAATCTTCCGCGGAGAACGTGGAGATCCAGAAGCAGGAGACGGTGCGTCTGGTGAAGGAGGCCTACTACGGCCTCGTGCTGAGCAACCGGCTCGTCCAGGTCAACCAGCAGGCCCTCGATCGCGCCCTGGTGAACCTGCGCAGCGCCAAGGGATTCTTCGACGTGGGCACGCAGCCCAAGTCGGCCGTCACCCGCGCCGAGGTCGACGTGGCCACCGGCCAGCTCAACCTCATCACCGCCGTCAACAACGTCAACATTTTTCGGCTGACCCTGAATCAGCTCATGGGCATTCCCATCAACACCCCGACCGAGATCGCGGACAATCTCGCCTATGCCCACGTGGAGTACGAGCCCAAGAACCTTCTCAACGAGACCTTCGCGCGCCGACCCGAGTACAAGCAGATCAAGGCCCAGTACGAGCAGGCGGACTACACGGTGAAGCAGCAGTTCCGCAACTTCTTCCCGAACGTGGTCGCCCAGGGCACCTACGGCTCGGCCGGTTCAGATATGAACGAGGCCTATAGCTATGGCCTCCAGCTGAACTGGACCATCTTCGACGGCGGCAACAAGATCGCCCTGTACAAGCAGGCGCTCGCCCAGCGCGACGCGGCGCTGGCGCGGGTGCGCGACACCGAGCTCACCATCTGGCAGCAGGTCGAGCGGGCCTACGTCACCGTCCAGCAGGCCGAGGAAGCCATCGGCGCGGCCCAGAAGGGTGTGGAGTCGGCCGACGAGAACTTCCGCCTCAGCCAGGGGCGCTTCGACGCCGGCGTGGCCAACATCATCGAGTTGACGGACGCCCAGCTCGCCTTGACCACCGCGCAGTCCCAGGTGGCCCAGGCCCTCGCCGCCTACTGGATAGCCACGGTAGAGCTCGATCGCTTCCTGGGCCGTCGCTAGGAATAAAAGCTCCCAAAGGGTAGTCTCAAGGCCATGAGTCGACGTGTCTGGATCGTGGCCCTGATGCTCGTCGTGGCCGCCGCGGCCAGTGGGGCCTGGTTCTACGCACAGAGCCGGGGCAGCACCCCCAGGTTCCGCACCGCCAAGGTTGAGCGCGGTCCGCTCACCGCCACCGTCTCGGCCACGGGCACCCTCAACGCCGTGGTCACGGTGCAGGTCGGCTCCCAGGTGTCGGGGCAGATCAAGGAGCTCTTCGCCGACTTCAACTCCCAGGTCAAGCGCAACCAGCTCGTCGCCCGCATCGATCCGGAAAAGTTCCAGGCCGCGGTCGCGCAGGCGAGGGCCCAGGTGGACATGGCGAAGGCCAATGTGCTCAATCAGCGGGCCCTCGTCGAGAAAACCCGCGCCGATCTCTCCAATGCCCATGCCGCCCTCGCCGTCGCGAAGGCCCAGACCGCCAAGGCCCAGGTGGCCGTGCTCGACAGCCGCCGCACCCTGACGCGCAACCAGGATCTGAAGCGGAAAGGATTCATCGCCCAGGCCGACGAGGACACGGCACAGGCCGCGTACGATTCGGCGGTGGCCCAGGCGGAGTCGGCGAAGGCCCAAGAGGAGGCACAGGCCTCGCAGATCCGCTCGGCCGAGGCGCAGCTGCGGGTCACCGAAGCCCAGCTCCAGTCGGCCATCGCCAACGTGGTCCAGCAGGAGGCCGGCCTCAGGCAGGCCCAGGTGGATCTCGACCACACGGAGATCCGGGCCCCCGTGGACGGTGTCGTCGTCTCGCGCACGGTAGACGTGGGCCAGACCGTGGCCGCGAGCCTCCAGGCACCGACCCTCTTCACCATCGCCCAGGACCTGACGCAGATGCAGGTCGAGACGAACGTGGATGAAGCGGACGTGGGACGTATCCGGGAAGGGTTGCGCGCCACCTTCACCGTGGACTCGTTCGCCAACCAGAACTTCAGCGGCGAGGTGATGCAGGTCCGGAAGGCGCCGCAGGTGCTCCAGAACGTCGTCACCTACAACGTCGTCATCTCGGCGCGGAACCCCGAGCTCAAGCTCTTGCCCGGCATGACGGCCAATGTGCGTCTGGTCGTCGCGCAGAAGGACGGCGTGCTCAAGGTGCCGAATGCCGCGCTCCGCTTTCGCCTGCCCGGGGACGACAGCGTGCCCGTCCGCGGAGGCGCCCCCGGCGTGACGGGTGGAGGCGTGCCGCAGTCCCCCGAGCAGGTCCGGGAGCGCCTCACGAAAGCGTTGGGACTGACGCCAGAGCAGCAGAAGAGGGTGGCGCCCATTCTCCAGGACACGGGCCAGAAGATGCGCGACCTGACTGCGCGGGGACTCGGCGACAGCGAGCGCCGCCTCGAGGCTACGCGCATTCGCGAAGCCACGCGCGAGGAGATCCGCGCCATTCTCACTCCCGCCCAGCGCGCGAAGTACGACACGGAGCTGACGGACGCGCAGCTGGCGCGTCAGGGCGCGTTCTCGGGTCGCGTCTTCAGCTACGGTGACGCGGGTAAGCCGACTCCCGTCACCGTGCAGACCGGCCTCACCGACGGCAACTTCACCGAGATCCTCAGCGGCGACCTCAAGGAAGGGCAGGAAGTGCTCCTGGGCGTCGCAGACCCGAAGGGTACGGGGCGCTCGGACAGCGGCCCGCGCCTGCGCCTCTAGCATGGGCGGCCCTCTCATCGAGACGCATGAGCTGACCAAGAACTATCGGGTGGGCGGCCAGGTGGTGCACGCGCTCCGGCACGTCTCGCTGGAGATTCGCGCGGGCGACTTCGTGGCCGTCATGGGTCCCTCGGGCTCCGGCAAGTCCACCTTCATGAACCTCCTCGGCTGTCTCGACGGGCCGACTTCCGGACGCTACGTTCTCGACGGCCAGGACGTCTCGAACCTCTCCGGCGATGCCCTGGCCAAGATTCGCAATTCCAAGATCGGCTTCGTCTTCCAGGGTTTCAACCTCCTCCCGCGCACCTCGGCCCTCGAGAACGTGGAGCTGCCGCTGCTCTATACGGGACTCCACGCCCGCGCGCGCAGCGAGCACGCCCAGGCCAAGCTCGTGGCGGTGGGCCTCGCGGACCGGGCGGATCACCACCCTTCTCAGCTCTCGGGCGGCCAGCAGCAGCGGGTGGCCATAGCGCGCGCACTCGTGAACGATCCGGTCCTCATTCTCGCCGACGAGCCCACGGGCAACCTCGACACCCGCACGAGCATCGAGGTCATGGCCATTCTCCAGGAGCTGAACCGCCAGGGCATCACCGTGGTCCTCGTGACCCATGAGGCGGACATCTCGGGATTCGCCTCCCGGGTCATCACGTTCCGCGACGGCCGAGTCCTGAAGGACGCGGTGACGCCCCGCCCCCTCGACGCGCGGGATATCCTCGCCGCCATGCCCGTCCCGCAGGGGGAGGACGACGAATGAACGCGCTGGCCAGCGCACGCATCGCCGTCCGCGCGCTTCGCGTCAACAAGCTCCGCAGCATCCTGACCATGCTCGGCATCATCATCGGAGTGGCCGCGGTCATCGCCATGGTGTCGGTCGGCTCTGGTGCGCAGGCGCGGATCGCCGAGCAGATACAAAGCTTGGGCTCGAACATGCTGGTGGTCCTGTCGGGATCGATCAACCAGGGCGGGGTGCGCATGGGCTCCGGCTCCCAGCTCACCATCACCGAGGAGGACGCCTGGGCGATACAGCGCGAGGTGGCCGGCGTCCACGCCGCGGCTCCGGCCATGCGCGGCGGCGGCCAGGTGGTCTGGGGAAATCTCAACTGGTCCACCACCATACAAGGCGCCACCCCCGAGTTCTTCGAAGCCCGCGACTGGCCGGTGGTGGTGGGCCAGCCCTTCGGCCAGGAAGCGGTCGACGGCGCGACCAAGGTCGCCCTTCTCGGGCAGACGGTGGCGCGCAACCTCTTCGCCGACCAGGATGCGGTGGGCCAGGTGATCCGCATCAAGAAAGTTCCCTTCACGGTGGTGGGCGTCCTCGACAAGAAGGGGCAGACGACCTGGGGGCAGGACCAGGACGATCTCATCGTGGTCCCGCTCACGACGGCCAAGCGCAAGCTCCTGGGGGTGAGTCAGGCCAATGCGCGCTCCGTCAACTCCATCTCTGTTCGGGTGCGGGACGACGCGGATATCAAGGAGGCGGAGATCCAGACGCGCGAGCTGCTCCGGCAGCGGCACCGGCTGCAGCCCTACCAGGACGACGATTTCTCCATCCGCAACCTGGCCGAGATTGCCGAGGCCCAGGAGGCGTCGTCCCGGGTCATGACCATCCTGCTCGCCGCCGTGGCCTCGGTGTCCCTCTTCGTGGGAGGCATCGGCATCATGAACATCATGCTGGTATCGGTGACGGAGCGGACACGCGAGATCGGGCTCCGCATGGCCGTGGGCGCGCGCGGGCGCGATATTCTCGCCCAGTTCCTCGTGGAGGCGGTGACCCTGTCCATGATCGGCGGGGTCATCGGCGTGGTGGTCGGCATCATCGTTTCCTACGCCATCCCCTATTTCGCGGGATGGCGGACCCTCATCAGCGCCGAAGCCATCGTGGTCGCCTTCGCCTTCGCCGCGGCCGTCGGCATCTTCTTCGGCTTCTATCCCGCCCGCAAGGCCGCGCAGCTCAATCCGATCGAAGCGCTGAGGTACGAATGATCCTTCGCCTCGTCCCCACCGTGCTCCTGGCCGCGCTGTGGGCGGCCCCCGCCCTCTCCCAGACCTATACCTTCACCCCTCAGTCCTCGCGCGATCTCGCCCTCACCTTCCAAACCCAGCGTGAAGGCGGATCGCGCGTCCTCGTCCAGGGAGAGATACGCAATAGCTCGAGCCAAACGGCCGAGCGGGTGATGGTCAAAGCCGAGGGGCTCGACGAGAGCGGGCGCGTGGTCAGCCGTGGGCGCGTGTACGTGCCCGGCACCATCGCGCCGCGAGGGACGGCGGGCTTCGAGCTCAGGCTCTCGTCGTCGGGGTCCGAGCGCCGCTATCGGGTGGAGATCGAAACGTTCGAGTTCGGGGCGCGCCGGAACGAGGGCCAGTAGCGCCGGACACTGAGGGCCGGGCGCGTCAGTCCTTGGGGAGGCCGAGCACTCGCTCCGCGAGGATGTTCTTCATGATCTCGGAGGTGCCGCCGGCAATGGTGTCGCCTCGGGAGCGCAACGCCCGGAACTGCCACCAGCCGTCATCTATCGCGCGCGGGCTCCCCTGCCACAGGGACGCGTAGGGACCCTGGAGCTCCAGCCCGAGCTCGAGGGCCCGCTGCCACGTCTCGCTGAGGAAAAGCTTGGACACCGATCCCTCGGGCCGCGGCTCGCCGCCCTGGATGAGCCGGGTGAGGACGCGAAGGTTGGCGTAGCGCAGAACCTCGGCTTCGATGTACGCCTGGGCCAGCCGCTGCCGCATGACGGTGTCGCCCGCGCGCATGCGGGCTTTGGCCAGCTCGAGGAGCTCGGCGATGCCCTGGCGCAGGATGAGCTGGCGCGACAGCGCGCGCGGCCCGCGCTCGAACATGAGGGTGGTGATGGCCACCGCCCAGCCGCCGTTCTCACGCCCCACCACGTTCTCCGCCGGGACTTCCAGGTTGTCGAAGTAGAGCTCGTTGAACTCCGCGTCGCCGCTCATCTGGCGGAGTGGCTTGACGGTGAAGCCGGGGCTCGCCATGTCGACGAGGAAGAAGGTCAATCCCTTGTGCTTGGGCGCGGCGGGATCGGTTCGGGTCAGGAGGATGCACCAGTTCGCATAGTGCGCGTACGAGGTCCACACCTTCTGGCCGTTGATGAGGTAGTAGCCGTTCTTCCGCTCCGCGCGCGTCTGGACGGCCGCGAGGTCGCTGCCCGCATTGGGCTCGGAGAATCCCTGGCAGAAGATATGGTCGGCGGAGAGGATTTTCGGCAGGTGCGCCTGCTTCTGCTTCTCCGTGGCATGGGCGATGAGCGCCGGGCCGGCCATGTCGAGGCCGATGGCGTTGGGCAGCTCGGGGGCGCGCGCCCGGGCCATCTCCTCGTAGAAGATCGCCTGCTCCAGCACGGTGGCCCCGCGCCCCCCGTAGGTGGTCGGCCAGTGCAGCCCGACGTAACCGGCGGCGTGGAGCTTGCGCTGCCAGTCGATGAGAAACTCCGCCTGCTCCTCACGCGTCTTGAGCCTCGAGCGGATCCGGCCCCAGTCGCCCGGACCATTGGCCTCGAGCCACCGCCGCAGATCGGCCCGGAAGCGCTCCTGCTCGGGAGACAGCTTGAAGTCCATGCCCGGCGATTCTAGCGTGGGATAATCGAACGGTGAAGCGGAAACCGATTCCTCCGAAACGCGTCACGGCCCCCGTGACGCCGCCAGAGCCCCCGTCGTCGATGCCGGAGGTCCGGGCCATCGAAGAGCGCTTTGCCCCCATCGTGGCCGCCGTGGCCCGGGTGGCGGTGGGACCCGAACCGCCTGCGGTGAGGCTCGAAGGCGCCATGGAGATCATTTTCGGCGCGTATGGTCTCAGCGATCCCGATTTCTCAGAGCTGCTCCTCACCGGCTGGATGCGCGCTCGTCACGACAAGCACCATCGTCTCGCCCTCGCCTGGCAGCGCGAACAGCTTCGGCTCTCCCTCGAAGACATTCTCGTGGCCGGCGCGGCGGGGGGTGCGTTCAGGAAAGAGCTCGATGCGGGCGCGATGGCCGCGGTCATGCTGGGGACCGCCGAAGGCTGCCTGCTCCAGGCGGCGACCCAAGGTGGTGCGGTACCACCGGGCGAGCTGGTGAAGGCGCTGCTGGCCCTCGCGGTCAGCGGGGCTTGAGCTCGATCAGGTAGCCGTCCGGATCGCGAATGTACAACGACGGCCCCGTGCCGTAGGCTCCGCGTCGCTCGACGATGTCTCCCTCGATTCGCACGCCCTGTCCCGCCAGCGTCTGCCGCGCCGACTCCAGATCCCCGCACCGGATGGAGAGGCAGAAGTGATCGAGGCCTTCGGTCGAGGGCCGTCCCGGGAGCAGGTCGATCATCTGCTCGCCGAATCGGAGCTGCAGCAGGGAGATTCGCTCGTTGAAATGATCCACGCTACAGCCGAGCACCTCGGTATAGAAGCGGCGCGAGGCGTCCTGGTCGCTGACGCGCAGGACGACGTGATCGAGTCCCAGGGGTTCGAACGGCTTCATCGGCGGCGTACCGTTTCCAGCACGAGGACAAGGATACCTGACGCCATCACGATCACGTTCAGAATGCCCGACAGGCGATGAAGCCGAGCGAAGCTGGCCGCGGCCGCCGGATCCGCGCCCGCCGACCGCACCGCCTCGCGCGCGGCGTGGGCCGCCGGCAATACCACCGCGCCAGCGTACAGGGTGAGCGCGAGCATCAGGAGCACACAGCCTCCGCTGAGCCAATCGAGGCTGCGCCATCCGCCCCCCACCCAGCGCACGCCGAGCCCGAACAGAGCGACGAGTCCCAAGGCCAGGCCCGCCGTGTAGTATCGCGGAAAGACCGCGCTTACGAAGCGGCCGGCGGCCTCGCGGTCGAGGGCGCTGAAGGCGGCGGGCGCGACGATGAAGGCGAAGAAGCCCATGGCGCCGAGCCACACCGCCACCGCCGCCAGGGTCAGCTGCCGCATGGCATGACCATAGATCCATACCTTAGCGGCGGCGACACGTCACTTCAAGTTGACACTCGGCGCCGCGACTTCTAGCATCGGACTATGCGTGCTCTCCTCGCTGGATTGACGCTGCTCGCCGCAGTGGCGACCGCATGGGCCGGATCGCCGCTCGTCGGCGAGCTCCAAGCCTTCTCCACTCGATACCACGAAAACCCCAGGAAGATCGACGAGCTCAAAGCTGCCTTGGAGAAAGCCGCGGAGACCGAGCCCGACTCCGACACGCTCCTCGCCCTCGCCCAGGTTTGCTTCATGTACGGCGACGTGCGGGCCACCACGGAGGACGCGAAGCTGGCGGCCTATGATCGGGGGCGCCAGGCCGCGAAGCGCGCCATCGAGCTCGCCCCGAAGAGCGCTCCCGCTCAGTTCTGGTACGGCACCAATACCGGCCGGTGGGGGCAGACCAAGGGCATCATGCGATCGCTGTTCCTCCTTCCCACGGTCAAGGAGGCCATGCAGGCGGCGCTCGCTCTCGACCCAGGCTACGCACCCGCCTATGCCCTCGGCGGCAGCATCTACTACGAGGTGCCGGGGTATGCGGGCGGCGATCTGGACCGCTCCGAGGCCATGTTCCGCAAAGGCCTCGAGCTCGAGCCGCGGGATACCAACATGCGCCTCGGTCTTGCGCGCACGCTCCTCAAGAAGGGCCGCACCGCCGACGCCCGCCGAGAGCTCGAGGCGGTGCTCGGCGAGAAGGCGCCCAGCAATCCCGCGGACTGGACCATCAAAGACATGCCGCAGGCCAAAACCATCCTCGCCGAGATAAAGGGGCGCTCCTGATCGCTCGACGGCCCCCCGTCGCGATCGGACGGGTCATCCGCTCCCTCACCCGGCTCGCCCCGAGCTGGCGGAGCACCGCCCTCGCCGTGGTGGCAGCCGAGCGCGACGACCCTTTTCGCGTGCTCATCGCTTGTCTGCTGTCGCTGCGCACGAAAGACGAGACGACCGGGCCGGCCTCCGACCGCCTCTTCGCCCTCGCGGACACTCCGCGCGCCATGCTGCGCCTCACGCCGAGGCAGATCGAGCGGGCCATCTTTCCCGTGGGCTTCTACCGCACGAAGGCGCGCGTCATCCTCGGCGTCTGCCGGGATCTCATCGACCGCTTCGGCGGAAAGGTGCCTGATGAGATCGACGCCCTCCTCACCCTCAAGGGGGTGGGACGCAAGACGGCCAATCTCGTGGTGACCCAGGGATTCAACAAGCCGGGCATCTGCGTCGACGTGCACGTGCACCGCATCTCGAATCGCTGGGGCTACGTCAAGACCCGCAACCCGGAAGAGACCGAGATGGCCCTCCGGCGGCGCCTGCCCCGCCGCTACTGGATCGGCTACAACGACCTCCTGGTGGGGTTCGGCCAGAACGTGTGTCAGCCGCTCTCGCCGAAATGCTCCGAGTGTCCGGTGAGCCGGAGCTGCCCCCGGCTCGGCGTCACCCACTCCCGCTAGCGCGAAGCCGCCGCAAGAGGGTGAGGGCGTCGCGATCGGCCTTGGGCTCGGGGTCCTTGGGCGTCTCGAGGGCCATGGGCACCCGGGCGAAGCGCCGGTCGTTCATGAGGAGGCGGAACGCGGCCACCCCCATCCTGCCGCGGCCGATCTTCTCGTGGCGGTCGAGGCCGGAGCCGCACGGCGCTTTGGCGTCGTTGAGGTGGAAGGCGCGCACGCGCCGGATGCCGATGAGTCGGGCGCACGCCCGCATGGCCGTCTCGTAGCCCTCCCGGTTCCTCACGTCGTAGCCCGCGGCGAAAAGGTGGCAGGTGTCGAGGCAGATGCCGACGCGTTCCGGCTCCTTGACCGCGTCGAGCAGCGCGGCCAGCTCCTCGAAGCTCCGGCCGATGGTCGCGCCGCCGCCCGCGGTGTTCTCGAGCAGGACGCGGACGCGATAGCCGCGTGTCCTCGACGTCACCTCGTCGAGCGCGCCGACGACGCGCCGGATGCCCGCCTCGAGTCCCAGCCCCTTGTGGGAGCCGGGATGGATGATCACGAAGGGAAGCGCGAGCGCCTCCGCGCGCTCGAGCTCGTCGTGAAACGCGTTGACGGCGCGCGTCCACTCCGCCGGCTCCGGCGCCGCCAGGTTGATGAGGTAGGAGGAATGCGCGAACACGGTCCGGATGCCCGTCGCCTTCCGCGCGGCCGCGAACTGCCGGATGTCTTCCTGCGTGTACGGCCTGGCGGCCCACTGGAGCTGGTTCTTGAGGAAGATCTGGACCACCGAGCAGCCGACCTCGCGCCCCCGCTCGAGCGCGCGGTAGAGGCCCCCGGCGATGGACATGTGGGCGCCCAGGGCATCAGCCATCGAGCGCCCGCTCCACCGACTGGAGCTCCCGCCGGAGCCTTCTCAACCGCGAGGACAGTCGTGGGCCGCGCCGCGGCGCCGTGAGGAGTCCACCTTCGATCAGCGTGAGGAAGGCGGCCGAAATCTCCTCGGCTCCCCAGCGGCCGGACGGGTTGTACCACTTGTAGAGCCAGTTGAGCATGCCCAGGAGCCCGTAGACGACCAGCCGCGGCGGCGCCTCCCGAAACGCCCCGCGACGGATGCCTTCGACCACGATGGATTCCACGCCCTTGTCGTAGCGGTTTTTCTGGGACGCCAGCTGGCGGGCGAAGCGAGGCGGGAGATTGGCCTCCTCGCTGAAGAAAACGGTCAGGAACGAGCGGTTGGCGATGACGAAGCGCACGTGCTGGCGGACGACCCGCCGGAGCTTGTCCTCGGGCGGCAGGCTCGAGCGGAGCACGAGCGAGAGCTCGCGCGTGAAGCTCTCGATAGTCTCCCGGGAGATCGCGGCCAGCATCTCCTCCTTGGCCCGGAAGTAGCCGTACAGGGAGGTCTTGGACATCCCGAGCCGTCTCGCGATGTCGTCGAGCGTCGAGGCCCGGTAGCCGCGCTCCCGGAAGAGGTCGGCCGCCGTGCGGAGGATCTGGTCCCTCACCGCCTGCCGCCTCGCGTTCATGACTCCGGAGTCTACTTGACGCCCGTCCGCCCGCGTGGTAAAAACTCGATAGTCCAGATTTCAGACCGGATAGTTTCCTACGCACCGGCCGGCACGGCCGTCGGAGGCTCCATGGAACGCCGCGTGATTCCGAGCTCGATGAACACCATTTTCGAATACGACTACGCGGTGCAGGCCGAGGACATGCGGGGCCTCTACGAGAAGGCCAAGCGGGACCAGTGGAACGCCACCCGCGACATCGCCTGGGACGCGCCGGAGCCGGACGACGGGCGCACCCTGGCCGACGAGCTGGTGGACATCCACGGCAGCCCCATCTGGACCAAGCTCTCCGAGAAGGAGCGCGTCGAGCTCGAGGAGAGCGTCTACCTCGCGGGTCCCGACGGGCCGCGCCGCGCCATGCAGATCGTCATCCACGGCCATGCCCGCAGGACCCCGCACGTGCATTGGGCCTTCGCCCAGGCGGAGCGCCCGCCGGGCCAGCGCCACGACCCCGAGAACGAGCCCCAGTTGCCGCTATGACCGAACGCGATGCGAATGAACGCCTGCGCCGCGTCGCCTGCGCGCTGATTTCCGTCTCGGACAAAACCGGCCTGGTCGAGTTTGCCCGCGCGCTCGCCGAGCACGGTGTGGAGCTGATCTCGACCGGCGGCACCGCAAAGGCGCTCGCCGCCGCGGGCCTGACGGTGACCGACGTCGCCGAACTCACGGGTTTCCCCGAGATGATGGACGGACGGGTGAAGACCCTGCATCCGGCCGTGCACGGCGGGCTCCTCGCCATCCGCGACGATGCGGCCCATGTGGCATCCATGGACGCCCACGGCATCCGGCCGATCGATCTCCTGGTCGTCAACCTCTATCCGTTCGAGGAGACGGTCGCCAAGGACGCGGACTTCGACACCTGCATCGAGAACATCGACATCGGCGGCCCGGCGATGATCCGCGCCGCCGCCAAGAACCACGCCGACGTGGCGGTGATCGTCGACGCCGAGGACTATGCGCCGCTGCTAGCCGAGTTGCAGGCGAACGGTGGCGCGACCACGCTCGCGTTGCGCAAGCGCCTCGCCGCCAAGGCCTATGGCCGCACCGCCGCCTATGACGCGGCGATCTCCAACTGGTTCGCCACGACGCTCGCCGATCCCGCGCCGACCTATCGCACCATCGGCGGCAGGCTTGCGGAGGCGCTGCGCTACGGCGAGAACCCGCATCAGCAGGCGGCGTTCTATGCCGACGGCAGCAAACGCCCTGGCGTCGCCACCGCGCGCATGGTCCAGGGCAAGGAGCTTTCCTACAACAACATCGGCGACACCGAAGCGGCCTACGAATGCGTGGCCGAGTTCAGCGGTCCCGCCGTCGTCGTCGTGAAGCACGCCAATCCCTGCGGCGTCGCCGTCGCCGAGACGCTTGCCGAGGCCTATCGGCGGGCGCTGTCCTGCGACCCGGTCAGCGCCTATGGCGGCATCGTCGCGGTCAACCGGCCGCTCGACCACGCCACCGCTTCGGCGATCGCCCCGCTGTTCGTCGAGGTGGTGATCGCCCCGTCGGTCGAGGCGGAAGCCGCGACGGCGCTGGCCGGCAAGCCCAACCTGCGGCTGCTCGCCGCCGGCGGGCTGCCCGACCCGACGGCACCCGGCCTCGCCCTCCGTTCCGTCGCGGACG
>Ga0137403_10000873_pt1 | contig 38756 bp, 29 predicted proteins | sample CZOMad2_1_16fung_FD_122057 | JGI IMG/M metagenome (GOLD analysis project Ga0137403, IMG submission 122057) | Vadose zone soil fungal communities from Angelo Coast Range Reserve, California, USA - CZOMad2_1_16fungal (Hybrid Assembly) | ecosystem: Environmental > Terrestrial > Soil > Vadose zone...
GAGGCTCCATAGACGTTGAGCGGACGCGCCGGATCGTCTTCGACCCACGCCGTGTCGGGCGTGAGGCGCCCGTCCTCAGCCGGGGGCTTGTCTCCGGAGAACACGTAATCGGTGCTGATATAGACGGACCGGGCGCCGGCTCGAGCGGCGGCGCGCGCAACGAGCAGCGCGCCGACGGTGTTCACGAGGTATGCCTCGTGAGGATCGTCCTCGCAGCGGTCCACCCGGTGAAGGGCGGCGGTGTTGATGACGATCGTCGGGCGGTATCGCGCCATCCCGGCTGCGACCGAATCGGCCTTCGTCACGTCGATCTCGTCGTGACCGGCGCCTACGTGATCGACCCCCTCGGCCGCCGCGGCCCGGAGCAGGTCCGTGCCCAGCTGCCCCGTGGCGCCGAGGATGAGCAGGCGCTCAGAGGACGACATCGTGCTGCACGACGCTCTTGAGCGTGTCGTGCCACTGGATCAGGCTCTTGTACCAATCCTCGTTCGGAATCAGCTGCACCGACGGAAACCGCCTGCGTACCGCCTCGACCGAGCCGTGCGGGATCGCGGTGGCACAGCGCGCGATCGAGTCGAGGCAGGCGACGAGCTCGGGCGCTGAGTTGAAGCTGACGATGAGGATGGAGATCACAGCTGGCGCATAGCATGGGAGCTAACTGACAGGGCGTCAAGAGGTTCCAGCAGAGAGCAGGGAGCGGGGCCGGAGGCAACCGGCCGCCGCGTCGCCGCAACACCCTCAGACCCACGTGTCGCGGCCGCGCGGCTATTCTTGCGCCGGGCCGGGCTCGTCGCAGCACGGCTCGACCCCTGTCGTCAAGGCACGCCCGATGCGCTGCCGGCCCGACCATGAACCCCGACCTGCGGCCACTCGCGGCGATGTTGCACACCGTCTCCCAAGAAGCGGGGGGCATCGCGCGTCGCCTGGCCCCTGAAGAGGACTGGCAGTACCCCTCGGCCGTGGCAGTCCGGATCTATACCGACGACTGCGCGCGCCACCTCCCCGAATACTTGGGCCGGGGGACACCCTGGGAGCTCGGATGGCGCCTCCAGTACGAAGCGGTGTTGTGCACTGGGAAGCTCGCGCCACTGCGACCCCTGCTGCAGCGGGCGGCGACGCTCGCGAGCCAGCTCGAGGTGCCACCCGCCGGCTGGGAGCGACCGCGGCGGCCGGCTCCGGACCACCGGGTCTCCAGCACACCGGTCTGGCGGCCATACCAGCGGTCGGGGGCCGAGCTGTTGCGAACGCTGTTCGGACACGCCTGATCGAGGTTCGGTCTATAGCCCTCACCCCTTGACCCCCTGGCTCGAAAAACGGCTCCCGCCCGCAACGTTCCGATGACAGCGCGACCGGGCTTCGGCGCCATCGTGGATGATGCCGGGCACTTGCCCCTGCCGCCGAGGAGGACCGATAGTATGGCCATGCCGCTCACGGCACGCCGCTTCACGGTCGACGAGTACTACCGGATGGGTCGGGCGGGCGTGTTCCACGAGGACGACCGCGTGGAACTCCTCGACGGCCTGATCGTCGAGATGAGCCCCATCGGACCGGGACACGCGGGCTGCGTCGACGTGCTTACCGGGGTGCTCTCGCGGCTCGTTGGCAATCGCGCCGTCGTGCGGGTCCAGAACCCGGTCCGGCTCGGGGAACACTCCGAGCCCCAGCCGGATGTGGCCTTGCTGGTTCCTCGCGCCGGCGCCTATCGCACGGCTCACCCCCAGCCGGAGGATGTGTTACTGCTGATCGAGGTCGCGGACGCGTCTCTTGAGCACGACCGCGACGTCAAGGTCCCGCTGTACGCCGCGGCGGGCGTCCCCGAGGTGTGGCTCGTAAATCTGACCGAGGACGCCGTTACGCTGTACCGCGATCCGGTCGGTGGGCGCTATGCTACGGTCCGCACCGCCCGACGCGGTGAGACCGTCGTGTCGCTTCGGGTCCCCGGCGCGACGCTCCGCGTGGAGGACATTCTCGGCTGAACCCGCGACGGGGAGGCGCTACTTGGCGTCGTCACCCTCGAGGTAACTGTCGGACCGTTAAAACGCAGAGTTCAGGGCTGAGGGTGGCCTGGACGCAACAGAGGGATCAGGGCGGTATCTCAGCCGCCGCCACAGCGTCGTCCGGCTGATGCCCAGCCGACGGGCCGCGACGGCGAGGCGGCCGCTCGTCTGCTGCAGTGTCTCGCGAATCGCCTGGCGCTCCTGCTCGGCCAGGGTGCGGCCGGGCGGCGGGCGCACCATGATCATCTCGCCCAACAGCTTCGCGTCCGCTTGCAACAGCACCGCCCGCCCCCCCCGCTCGACCAGGTAGGCGCGGAACAGCGCGGCCTGCGGGAACGGTGTCGGCGGCAGCGTCGCCTGCGCCGCCAGGTTCATGTGCAGGGTCTCGCCACGCGTTCCGAAGATCGCGATCTCTTCGTCTCGGCAGTCGAGCAGCGCGCGAACGATGGACTGCAACCCGGGCTCTTTGGACACGCCGGGGAACGTATCGGAATCACGCGTTAAGAAGCAACGAGCGAGGCGGGGGAGGAGCGCTAAGATCTCACAAAGGCTCTGAGGCGCCGTCCGCCGGCAATCGCAGCACGAAAACACTGCCTCCGCCCGGGCGATCCGTATACGCGATCGTGCCGCGCTGCAGCTCCGCCAGCCGCCGCGCGATGGCGAGACCCAGACCCGCGCCGCTTCCTGTCACGGCGGTCGCCGGCCGGTAGAACGGCTCGAACATCCGCTCCCGATCGGCCGGCGGGATTCCGGGACCACGATCGGCCACCGCGAAGACCAGCATCTCGCCCTCCCGCTCGACCGACAGCTCGATCGGCGACTGGCTGGGCGAGTACTGGATCGCGTTGCCCACCAGGTTGGTCAGGATGCGGAGCGTCTGCACGAAATCGAACCGACCCACCAGCGCCGGCTCGGTGAAGTCGATCTTCGTCTCCACGGTCCGGTCGCCGAGCAGGCCCGCCACCTGTCGCAGCGCCGCCCCCACCAGATCCTCGGCGGTGTTGGGTTCCGGGTGGACCGGGAGCGCTCCACCCTGCAAGCGCGAGAGATCGAGTAGATCCGCGACCAGCCGGGCGAGGCGATCCGCCTGCTCCTCGATGGCGATCGCGTTCTGGTCGCCCTGCCGCGCGCCGGCCTGGGCGAGGGCCTTGATGGTCGTCAACGGCGTGCGGAGATCGTGCGACACCGACGCCAGCACGACGTCCTTGAGCCGGTCCGCCTCGCGCAACGCTTCGGCGTGCTGCGCCGCCGCGACCAGCCGGGTCCGCTCCGCCGCCAGGAGCTCCGCTTCCGCGGCGCGCGCGCGCTCGGCGGCCAACAACTGGGTGGTCACCGCGGCCGTCGTCATGAACGCGAGCAGCACGAAGCCGTCGAGCGGCTTGGCCACCGTCAGCGTGTCGTAGGGCTGCTGGAAGAAAAAATCGAGCGACAACACTCCGGCCCCGGTGAGCGCGAACCCCAGGGGCCGGCCGCCGCTCACGCTCCCGCCCAGCATGACGAGCAGGTACGTCAGCACGGCGTGCGCGACGTCCAGACCGTCGCGGCACGCCCGCAGCACGACGGTGACGATCACGAACACGCCGACCCACCACAGCCACGCCCGCACCCGGGATCCGGCCACGCGGGTTACCCCGGCAGCTCGGCGCGATAGCCGACCCCCGGCTCCGTGACGACGAGCTCGGGGCGGTCGGCGTGTGCCTCGATCTTGCGCCGCAGATTGGTGATGTGGACCCGCAGGTATTGCTGCGGACTGCCGGCGGCCGCGCCCCACACCGCGTCGAAGATCTGCTGATGCGTGAGCGTCCGCCCCGCGTGCACCACCAGCGTGCGCAGGATGTCCCACTCGATCGGCGTGAGTCGGATCAGACTGCCGCCGCGCTCCACCCGCCGGCGCACCAGGTCGATCGTGAGCCCGTACGCCTGCACGACGGTGGCCGCGTCCTCGCCGTGCGCGAGCCGCGCGCGCCGCAACACGGCGCGCACCCGCGCCACGAACTCCGGCGTGCTGAACGGCTTCGTGACGTAGTCGTCCGCGCCCGCGTTCAGGACCTGGACCTTCTCGGCGTCGGAATGCCGCGCCGACAGCACCACGATCGGCACCGGCGACCAGGTGCGGATCTCGCGGCACACGTCCACGCCCTGCACGTCCGGCAGGCCGAGATCGAGCACCACGAGATCGGGTCGCTCTGTCGCGGTGAGATCGATGCCGGCGCGTCCGGTATCGGCCTCGAGCACGCGGTCCGCGACGTCGCCGAGCGCATTGCGCAAGGCGCGTCGAATGGGGGGATCGTCCTCGATGATGAGCAGCGCGCGGGCGCGCGGCGTCGCCATCACGCCGCTGTCAGTCGCATGAGTTCCGGTCATACGTGCACGCATAGATGTGAGCTCCGCCACCCCGCGCAAGTGTCGCGTGTCGTCTTCACGGAATCTTAGCGTCCCGGCGCGGATTGCGGATCGATTCTTAGTCGCCTCGCTCCCTACATTGGCCGCGCGCCTCCCCAACCCGTGCCAAGAGGAGTCTGCCATGCGCGTCGCGACCGTCGTCACCCTGTGCGTCACCGCCCTGCTGGTCGCGTGCGGCGGCAGTAACGGACCCACCGGTCCCGCGGGGCCGCCCGTCGTCGCCGCGGTGAACGGTGCCACGTTGCCCTCCGGAACGACCGGCTCGACGCTGGTGATTCAGGGCAGCAACTTCGGCACCGGCCAGAGCCTCGCGTCCGGGCACGTCGTGTTCTCGACCACCGCGGGCGGTCGGGACACCGCGACGATCACGAGCGCCGCTGACTGGACCAACCTCCTGATCGTCACCACCGTGCCGACGGGCGTGCCGCTCGGCAAAGACACCCTGTTCGTCGAGACGTCCGGCGGCACCAGCGCGCCCGTCGTCTTCACCGTGGTGGCGAAGGTGGCGTTCAGCCCGTCCACGGTCGCCTGGACCGCGACCACCGCGCTGCCGGTGGGGCTGTCCGGTCACGCGCTGGCCGCCGCGACCCTCCCGGGCGCGACCCCCACGAGCGTCGTGTACGTGGCCGGCGGGGCGGACAGCACCGACGTGCCGCGCGACAGCGTGCTGTACGCCACGATCACGAACACCGGCACCGTCGGCGCGTGGACGAGAACCACCGTGCTACCCGCGCCCGTCGCCTTCGCGGCCGCGGTGGTGGCCACACCCACCAACTCTCCGGTGACGGGATCGTCCTATCTGTACGTGATCGGCGGGGACTCGACCGCGGGTGGTAAGCCGGTCGCCACGGTGCGCCTCGGCACGCTCAACGCCGCCGGCGCGGTCAGCGCCTGGAGCACGACGACCGCATTGCCCGCGCCGGTGCATTCCGCCGGGGCGGTGATTTTCAACGGCAGCCTGTACGTCGCCGGTGGCTCGGGCTCGGGCAACGTCCCCGTGGCCACGGTCCATCGCGCGGCGATCATGTCGGACGGTACGCTCGGCGCCTGGCAGGCGCTCACCTCGCTGCCATTCGGCCGCAGCTACTTCGGGTTCGGCGTGAACGGCACGTTCCTATACGCCCTGGGTGGTGACTCAGGTGCCGTGACGCCGAACGATTCGAGCCTGTCGGCCAAGGCGATCAGCGACGTGGTCTATGCCGAAATCGACGTGCACACCGGCGCGCTGACGGCCGCGGGCTGGACGGCGAACGGCAACAAGCTCAAGAAAGCGGTGTCCAAGCACACGGCCGTGATGGCGGGCGGCAACGTGTTGGTCACGGCGGGGCTGTACAACGGAGCGGGCACCGGCTCGACGGAGGAGTCGTACTCCGGCTTGAACGCGGACGGCAGCACGACCGCCTTCAACGGCGCCACCGGTGCGAACACGATCGCGGCCGCGGGCGGGGGCGATCTGTTCAACCACGCCGCCACGGGGTACTTGGACACCACGGGCGCGTTTCATATCCTGGTGGTCGGCGGTGACGACGTGAATGCGCCCACCAAGAAGCGCAAGGGCGTATTCTATTACTGAACTCACCTGTCGTTCCCCCTCTCCACATCGTGGAGAGGGGGACAGGGCGTGAGGACTAAAAGAGGGGGACCGATGGACGGACCGTCAACACGTTCGGCTCCGTCTGGCGGATTCGCGTGCCTCGGCGCAATGTTTCGATGACGCGTTGCGCGGACCGAGTTCCGTCTTCTGGAGGATGGGCATCAGCTACGTCCAGGGCACCGTTCGCGGCCCCACTGGCGCGGAAACTACCGTCCGCTTTCTGATCGACAGCGGGGCCACCTACTCGCTCCTCCCGGAGCCGGTGTGGCAGGCCATCGGGCTCGCGCCCAAGCGCGAGATGGAGTTCGTGCTCGCCGACGGCACGACCGTCCGCCGGCCCGTGTCGGAGTGCCACCTCTCGCTTGCTCAGGGGGAAGGTCATACCCCGGTAGTCTTGGGCCAACCGGGCGACGCGGAGGCGCTGCTCGGCGTCGTCACGCTCGAGATCCTTGGCCTGGTCTTCGACCCCTTCCGCCGGGTGCTTCACCCCATGCGCGCGCTGATGGTGTGAGTCGGCGGGAAGATCTGAGTACCCGCCCCTCGAGGCGCGGCTGAAGCCGCGAGTTTACTCGCGACTCCTCGGGCGACGATCCCTCCTCAAGCGGATCACCCCCATTTCCAGCATTGCTTGGGGAGCGGGGACGTCGAAGGTCGGAGAGCCGACGGCAGATCTGAGTCCCCGCCCCTCGAGTCGCGGCTGAAGCCGCGGCTCGGCCCTGCCGCTGAAGCGGCGGCGCACGCGTCAGTTCACTGACAGGGCCGAGCCGCGAGTTTACTCGCGACTCCTCGGGGGCGCCTGCGCCCGAATCGAGCCCGTCCCGCCGAAATAGGATGACGATCGCAGACGGAGGTGGTCGCGAGATTGCTTCCGTGATCGACCGCATCTATTGCCACATCGTCTGGATTACCCGTCACCGCGACGCCCTGATCGACGCCGGTCTGGCTCGATTCCTGTGTGGTTTCTTCCGGGGGATCGCCTCCCAAGAGGGGGCCCGGGTTCTCGAGATCGGGATGGTCCGTACGCACGTGCATCTGTTAGTCCACATCCGCCCCACGACTGACGTCAGTCGTCTCATGCAGCGCCTCAAGGGCGGCAGCGCGGCGATCGCCGGTAAGGAACGACGCGCGCCGGAGGGCAAGCCGCTCAAGTGGGCGAAGGGATACTCGATCCACTCGGTGAGCTTCCGGGACGTAGCCGCTGTACGGACGTATCTGCGCACTCAGCCAGTGCGCCACCCCGATGATGTGATCACAGGATGGGAGGGCGATCGTCCCGAATACGAAGCGGCAGGGACGGACGAATGGAGATCGGAGGGGCGGAAGCGACTTTGAGCGCGGGTGAGAGCCGACTCGCGCCCCTCGAGGCGCGGCTGAAGCCGCGGCTCGGCCCTGCCGCTGAAGCGGCGGCGCACTCGTCAGTTCACTGACCGGGCCGAGCCGCGAGTTTACTCGCGACTCCTCGGGCGACGATCCTCTCCTCGAGCAGATCGCCCCCGTTTCCAGCATTGCTTGGGGAGCGGGGACGTCGAAGGTCGGAGAGCCGACGGAAGATCTGACCACCCGCCCCTCGAGGCGCGGCTGAAGCCGCGAGTTTACTCGCGACTCCTCGGGCGACCATCCGTGTGGGGGCTGATCTACAGCGCCACTCGCAGCCCCGCCGCCACCGGCCACAGCGTTGCCACGTGCCCCGCCGGGCTGTCGGTCATCCACTGACGCTCGATGCGCAGTTCCGCCGTCACCTTTGGCGACACCGTTGCATCGAGACCGGCCCCGCCGACCCAGAACAGGTTGGTGTGATAGATGGCCCCCCCTCCGTTGTCGCCGCTCTTCAGCCGGTATCCGCCGCCGCCGAGCGACACCACCGGAGTGATCGTCCGGCCCGGCAGGAGCGCCAGCTCGGCGCGCGCGGAGGCCTCCAGGAGCGTCGCGGACACCGACCCGCCCCCCGTCGTGTCGATGCTCAGGGAGCCGACCCCGGCGGCGAGCGCGAGCGAGAAACCGCCGCCCAAGGTCCGGCGCCCAAGTAGGGTGAAGTCCGCACCCGAGACGCCCTGCAGCTTGCGGAGCGCGACCCACGGATGGTTGACGCCCAGCCACGCCGCTCGCGCGCCCACCTCCCAGGGCCGGCTGAGCCGAGCCGGCGGCATCACGTTCAGCGCAACCCGCGCCTGGAGCCCGGACGCGGAGATCTGCAGCTCTCCCCGGCCGGTCCGCTGCGACTCGAGCGTGACGGCGGCCCGCGAGCCCGTCGCCGACGCGGAGCGGAGCGCGATCGCGGACCCGCTCGTGGTCGCCGTGAAATCGCCCAGCGCCGCCTCATTGCCATAGGCGTCGCGCGCCACGACGCGCAGCACGAGCGTATCGCGCGATCGCATCGCCAGGACGCCTCCTCCCACGGCCGCCCCGTCGCGCTCCACCACGAGCCGGCTGGCGGGACCAGGGTCGGCGTGTACGGTCGCCGTCCGGGTGAACGTGCCCACCGTGGCGCTGATGCCCACCGGGCCGGCGTGCTCACCCAGCGTGATGTGCACTTGCGCCGCTCCCCACCGGTCGGTCTCCGCTGCGCCCGGCTGCACGGTGGTGCCATCCCCGGTCGCGGCGAACGTCACCGGCTGCCCCGCGACTGGCGCGCCCGTGGTGTCGCGCACCTCGAGTACCAGTGGCTCGCCGAGTGTGGCGCCGACCGTGCCGTGCAACCCGGTGCCGCGCGTGAACTGTGTGAGCCGCTCCGATATCACGGGGCGCGGCGGCGGCGGCGCCGGCGGCGGCGGCTCTGCGCGCACCGCCGCCGGTGTATCGGCCGGTATGTGAGTCACCACCACGACAGGGGCCGGCGCGGGCCGGGGCCGGGGCGGGGACGGGGGCGGGCGTGAGGGCGGGGGAGCGGGAGGGGTGGGGGGGGCGGCGCGAGCGAGTCGGGCGCGCAGGCACTGGTCGACGGCGGCGAGCACCTCCTCGTCCGCGCCGGCGGCCCGCAGCTCGGCACGATCACGCTCCGATGGCCGGAACGTGACGCAGTTGCGGCGCACCAGCGCCGCGATGTCGCGCTGCTTGAGCGCGCCCGTCGCGAGCAACCGCACCAGCTCCGCCTTGCGCAGCGGACTCGTTCCCTGGGAACGCGCCAACCGGGGGAGGGGGAGCAATCCTAGGACGAGCAACAACCACGCTCCCGCGTACCGGCGCATCACGTCAGGGGCGCGGGCAGCCGGTGCCCTCGAAGTCGTCCTCCACACCCTCGACTTGCTTCCCGAGGGTTCGATCAGGCGTGGGGGGCGCGGCCTTGATGTAGCGCAGCCACTCGTCGTCCACGTCCGCCAGCCCTGGGGCGAGATCCGCGCACGTCATCTGGCGGTTGGCGAACAGACTGGCGCGCTGGCGGTAGGCCTCGATCGCCCGCCGCACCGGCTCGGCCGACACAGCCGGCTCCGCGGGGACAGATACCGTGGCGGCCGCCAGGGCGGCGGATGTTTCCGGCTGGTGCAGCCACCACTCCTCCACGCTCACCGTCGCGACCACCACCGCCGCCGCGGCCGCGACCCACCAGCGCCACGCGTGATTGGGCTCGTCACGACGGGGCTTGCGACGTCGAAACGCGGGATCGTCGTCCTGGTCCGCGGTGACGAGGCCCGCGATGGGGATGCGGCCGAACGTGTGCTCGCCGCTCGTCCGGGCGTGCGGCAGTCCGACGGCCCGCCGCGGCGGAGGGTTGGGCGACCAGTAGTTGGTCCAGGACACAATCGATGGACTCGACGCGCCCTGAACGGTCGATGCTCCCAGCAGCTCGAAGAACGGCATGTAGGGCACAGGCGAGCCGGGATCCCCGGCCGGCCGAAACAACCCGCCCAGGAGCCCTTTGGGGCCGCCCGCCACGACGAGCGCCACGTGACAGGGGTGCTGGAACGACCGCAGGTGCGCTGCGTGATCCGCGGTCGAAATCCGCGGCTCACTGGACGGTTGCGTGCGGTACCAGCCGACCAGCTCCCCGTCCGCCGGTTGCACCGTTCGTTGCACCGCGGCAAGCGATTGCGTTACCACGTGGTCGCTCGCTCCCGCGACACTCAGTTGTGGCACGGGCATAGCCCGGCCGATCACGACGTACAGAAACCCCGTGTCGGGATTCGTGAGCACCCGCCCGACCAGGAACCCGACCAGCCCCTGATGTGGACCGGAGCGGAGCTGGTCCTCCACGGCGGCGATGACGGGCTGCGCGACAAAAATGAAGCTCGGATCGATCTCCGGGCGCGCCAGCTCCTGAGCGGCCGGTCGCCACAGCACGGATCCGGCGGTCGGAAGGGGCTGCTCGGGGAACGCCTTGCGGCCATCAGGGATCATGAGCCCTTGGTCAGCAAGTCGGGGGCCGGTGCCGACCGTGCTCTCCGGTGGGCTTCAAGGCCCGTCGGCAAAGGGTGCCTGTAGCGCGAGTGTTACACGTTCGTAACTACCAGAATCAGAGCTAACTGTGCGGGCGTCAAGAGGTTAAAAAACGGGCGTGACCTGCCACTGGGCTCCGGGCTCTTTATCCCCAGAGGCGAGCGCATGGACACCACCCACACCGTTTCGCACGATCAGCCGGAGTCGGACGTCGCTCTGTTGGAGCGGGTCGCCGCCGGCGACATTCAGGCCCTGTGGGAGCTTTCCGTGCGCCACTCCACCAGCCTCCGGGCCCTGGCCTTCGGCATCCTGCGCGACCCGGTCGACGCCGAGCACGTCGTCCAGGCAACCTTCCGCGAAGTCCGCTACGAGGCAGCCCGGTTCGACCTCGCTCACTTTCCGGTGTTCGGCTGGTTGTCGGAGCTGACTCGCGTTGGCGCGCTGCAGCGCTCGCGGGTGCGCGCGGGCGCTCCAGCGGGTTTTTCCTGACGCCCGGGGTCGATCGCTACCCCTCCTACCGGCTGGCACAGCGGCACTAACTGTTCTGTCTTAAGATTGTCACGTGGTGTTATGCCGCGTGTGAGCTTGGCAGCGCTGGTGGCAGCGAGTTCCGGCCTGGCCGCGTGGGGCGCCTGCCGGTGGCCCGACGCATTCGCCGCGGCCCGGCTCGAACCGGTGGTGCTCGCCTACCTGGGCGACTCGACCCCGGTCCGCGGGTCGACGATCCCAACCGCGATCGGCGTGTCGGTCAAGGGCGTTCCTGTCCCCCATCCTCGACTGGCCCTGAGCTCCTCGGACACCACAATCCTCGCGGTCACAGCGGGCGGCGACTCCCTCGCCGCTCGCGCGCTGGGGCGGGTCACGCTGACGGTCCGACTCGAAAGCTCGGTACTGACCGATTCATTGCCGACGCTGACACAGGATCTGCGGGTGCGACCCTAGGTGCGGCGCCGATGACGTGCGCGCTCTGCGGCAGGGAGATCGCGCTCGGTGCGCGGTTCTGCGGCAACTGCGGCGGGGAGGTGTCCGACCCGGAGGCCGCCACGGTGGTGCTGCCACCCGAAGCGTCCGATGCGCTGCTGGCCCGCCTGCGCCTGATGTTCGCCGGCGAGTACGACGTGGAACGGGAGCTGGGACGCGGCGGGATGGCGGCGGTCTTCAAGGCCACGGAAATCCCGCTGGAGCGCACGGTCGCCTTAAAGGTGTTGCTTCCCGAGCTCGGTCTCACCGCCACGGCGGCCGCGCGCTTCAGGCGGGAAGCATCGCTCGTGGCCGGCCTCGACCACCCCAACATTGTCCAGGTGTACCGGGTGGGACAGGTAGGCGGGATCTTCTACATCGCGATGCGATTCGTGGAGGGTCGATCGCTCCACTCGATCCTCGAGACCCAGGGGGCACTCCCGCTGCCGGTGATCCTCGCGGTGCTGCGCGGGGCCACGCGGGGGCTGGCCTTCGCCCACCAAAACGGCGTCGTGCATCGGGACGTGAAGGGCGGGAACATCCTGGTGGACGCCGATGGTCGCGTCGTGCTCTCGGACTTCGGCGTGGCGCTGCGCGCCGCGGATGTCTCCGTCACGGCCGCGGGCACCGTGATCGGTACGCCGTCCTTCATGAGTCCGGAGCAATGCGGCGGCCACCGGGCCAGACCCCAGAGCGATCAGTACGCGTTGGGCATTCTCGCGTTCCTGATGCTGACCGGCGCGCTGCCCTTCGAGTCCGAAACGCTGGCCGGCCTGATGCAGCATCACTTCTTCACCCCGGTGCCCGACGTGCAGCTGGCGCGGGACGATGTGCCGCGGGCGCTGGCTGCGGTGCTGCAACGCGCGCTCGCCAAGGAGCCGGATCGTCGCTTCCCCACGACCCGGGAGATGCTCGACGCGCTCGAGGCGATCCCGTTTCCCGAAGAGGACCGGCGCGAGAGCGAGCGGCTGCTGCGCGACCTCGCCCGTGGGGTGCCGGTCCCGAAACTGCATACGCGGTCGCTCCCGGCGGTCGCCGCGGCCCCCACGCTCCCGCTCGGCGCCCTGGCGGTGCGCCGGCACTGGTGGCGCTCCCCCGCGTGGATCGCGGGACTGGCGGCGGCGACCGTGCTGACCCTGGGGCTCGCCGTGCGGGGCGTGCGCACCGGACCCGATCCATCGGCGGCGCTGCCTCGCCTTCCTCCCCTGCAGGCGCGCCCCCCGGCCGGCGCCACCGGCGGAGCGACCCGGCCGTCCCTGGCGGTTCCGGCGGCGACCGGCAAGCTGCGGCTGCTCACCACGCCGCCCGATGCCGAAATCCTCATCGACGGCCGACGCTTCGTGGGGAGCGTGGTCGATCTCAAGCTTGCCCCCGGTCCGCGGCGCCTGCAGATTCGTGCGCCCGGCTACCAGGTCTTCGACACGACCATCGTCGTCACCGTCGGGCAGACACTGTCGCTCGGACGGATCGCACTGCGCAGCCGCGAAAGCAGCGGACCGTGAGGAGGCTCGTCGCGGCGCTCGTGCTCGGCGCGCTGTCCGGCGCGCGCCTCGCCGCCGCGCAAGCCGACACACCGGACAGCACGCCTCCCTCGGACAGCACCGCGCAGCTGCTGCAGCAGGCACACGAGCTGTACGAGCGGGTGGACATCGAGCGCGCCTTGCCGCTGCTCCAGCGGGTCGTCTCGCCGGATTGGCCCTTCAGCGTCACGCGAGCGCAGCGCGTGGACGCGTATACGTATCTCGCCGCGTCGCTGGTGCTGGTCGGGGCGGCCGACTCCGCGGCGCGCTACTTTCGCGCAGCCCTCGAGCACGATCCGTTCACGGACCTCGATCCGCGCCGCTTTACGCCGGGGCAGCTCGCGGTGTTCCGCACCGCCCGCCGCCTGACGTTTGCGGTGGGGGCGCGTCCCGTGACCGCGCTGCGCCTCGATCCGCGCACCGAACGGGCGACGTTCACGGTCGTCACGACTCACGTGGCGACGCTCCGCGTCGAGGTGCGGTCGACCGACGCGTCGGTCGGCCGGGTCCTGTTCAAGGGGGAGAGCGACGGGTTGCGGGAGTTCTCGTGGAACGGCCTGGTGGCGGACGACCGACTCGCGCCGCCCGGGCGCTACGCGCTCCTGGTCGCTGGTCGCAGTCGACTCGAGGAGCGGTCCGACTCCACCCGCGTGTACTTCGACGTCCGCCACGAGCGACCGGCGCTGGAAGACACGCTGCCCGATCTGCGGCCGAGTCAACTACGCCCCGGGCACTACCCCCCGTCCGCGGCGACGGGTGATCTCCTCAAGGGACTGGGCGTCGCCGCCGGCGCGGTGTTGATCTCCGGTGCGCTCGCCGACGGGCGGCTGGGACCCCGCAGCGCCGCCTTGCCGGCGACCGTGGCCGCGACGGCGACCGTGGCGGGCGTGATCGCGTTCGTGTGGCGCCGCCACCACCCGACTGACCCCGGGAACAACGCGGCCAACGCCCACCGCCGGCAGGAGCGACGGACCGCGAACGAGGCAATCCAGCGCCGCAATGCGGAGCGCATCGCGCAGACCATACTCCTGATCGCGCCGGCGTCCGGGGTGGGTCCGTGAATGTGAAAGCGGCGCTGCCGCTGGCGCTGGCCCTGGGGACCACGGCGCCACCGGCCGCAGCGCAATGGACGGTGCGCGGCAGCGGGGTCGTGTCCGTCATGCGGCACCGCGTGGACGCCGGATACGGCGTCGAGCCGTCAGGTGGAGTGACGCTGGGCGGCGAGCTGGTGGTGGGCAAAGGGGACCGGCTTGCCCTCCGGCTGGTGACGCTGAGCGGCTCGCTCGATGCCGCGGGGCCGGGCGCGATCGATCGCGCCGTCGCGGACGTCGGCGCCGAAGTGGAGGTGGTGGCGCTCCCCTGGCTGGCCGCCCAGGCAGGCGTGCGGCGGCGGACCTATTCCACGGTACTCGCGCGGCAGCGCTGGACGACGCTGCACGTGGGGGCGGAGGCACGGCTTCCCTTTACGGAAACCGGGCTGAGCGGCATCGTGCGTGGCGCCGTGCTGCCGGGGGTCTGGGTGAATGGCCTGGATCAACCCGACCTCGCGTTCAGCGTCGCTTCGGGAATGGAGTACCGCCGCGGCCGCGCCAGCGTGGCCGTGCTGTACAGCGTGGAGCGATACCGGTTTCCAGCGGGGGCGAAGCCCTCGCGACGTGAGCAAATTGCCGCGCTCGCCCTGAAAGCCGGGTGGAGCGTGACGCGGTGAGGGTGGTTGACAGCCGCCCGGCGCGGCGGCACTCTAGCATCACGGGGACGAAATGCGTGTCGCTCAGTGGGCTCGGTTGCAGACGCCCGCGCGATGCGGGCTGCGGTGGGGCGCGTGGTACCCGGTTATGGGACTCTCGCCGCGCGAGGCGCAGTTGTGGGTCCGTGGCCGCGCGCTGGCGGTGGCGCGCTCCCTCCTCGAGCTGCGCAGCACGCCCCCGCGCGAATGGACCGTAGCGCGAACGCCAGGTGCGTCCGATCCGTATCTCGTATGCCCGAGTTGTCGCCATCGGGCGCTCCTCCCGGACGGCCGCGTCGCCACGTTGCGCTGCCCGCGGTGCAACGAGCTCTTCACGGTCGCGTGGGACGATCGCGCCACTGAGCCCGTGTCCCGCGCGACCACACCGCCGTCGAGGGACGAGCTGAAACCTGACCGCCGCATGACCCGCCGCCGAATGGTACGCGAGCGCCGCAATGGCCCCGATCGCCGCGAGGTCGAGCGCCGCGCCACCACCTACGCGTCCGCCGGCGTCGCCGTCGAGCGGCGCCTGGTCGAGCGGCGCGAGCAGGTGTACCGCCGCAGCGGCTGGGACCGGCGGGCCATGGTGGAGCGGCGGCGCCGCGCCACAGCGTGGTAGCAGTCCGCGGGTGAACCCGCGACGCGAGGTGGAGTGGCTGGCCCCCGACAGGCCCCCGTCGCCGTACGAGGGGGCGCCCCACCACTGTCAGTGCCCTGCCACACCTTTGCCGTAGAACCCGTGTAGGATCGCCAATCGCAAGGGGATAAGGGGGCACAGAACCTGCCCTCTAGGGGCCTTTGGCTTCGAGCCATGGCCCATCTCTCTACGCTCTCGCGTGCGATCCTCGCCCGGTTGCTGAGCGCCGGTGTCCTTCCGGCCGCTTCGTTATTGCTGTCCACCTGCGCGCACGACGTCACCGCTCCACCGGTCCCGACCCAGCTCGACTTCGCCGTGCAGCCCGCGGGCATCGTGGCCGGCCACCAGATCAGGCCCGCGGTGACCGTGCGGGCGGACGATGCCCACGGAAATCTGGTGCCGAATTTCACGGGGAGCGTGACGGTGGTGCTCGGCAACAATCCGGGTGGCAGCGCGCTCGGCGGCACGACCACCGTGGCGGCCGTGAACGGGGTCGCCAACTTTTACGATCTCAGCCTCAACAAGACGGGCACGGGCTACACGCTGACCGCGAGCGCGGCGGCCGGGGGACTGACTATCGCGACCAGCGGGGCGTTCGACGTCGCGCCCGGCCCCGCGACGCAGCTCGAGTTCGCCACGGAGCCCGCCCCGGCCACCGCCGGGGCCGCGCTCGCGCCGCCGTTGCAGGTCACCGCGCTCGATCCCGAGGGGAACCTGGTGCCCGGCTTCACCGGGAACGTGACCGTGGCGTTCGGCGGCACCTCGGGGACGGGCGCCACGCTCGGCGGCACGACGACGGTCGCGGCGGCGAACGGCGTGGCCAGCTTCGGCGACCTGACGGTCAGCAAGACGGGCACGAGCTACTGGCTCACCGCGAGCGCGACCGGGCTCGCCAGGGCGGCGAGCGACGTCTTCGACGTCACGGCCGGCGTGGCGACCCAGCTGGTGTTCGGCACCGAGCCGGGGACCACGGTGGCGGACCACACCATCGCGCCGGCGGTGAAAGTGCGGGCGCTCGACGCGCTGGGGAACCTGGTGCCGAGCTTCACGGGGAACGTGAGCATCGCGCCGGGCAACAATCCGGGCGGGGCCACACTCAAGGGCACGACGCCGGTCGCAGCGGTGAGCGGCGTGGCCACCTTCTTCGACTTGAGCCTCGACAAAGCGGGCACGGGCTACACGCTGACGGTGAGCGCCAGCGGCTTCACCCCCGTCATCAGTACCGCGTTCGACATCACCCCGGGGGCGGCGACACAGCTCGCCTTCACCGTCCAACCGTCCAACACGGTCGCCGGCGCGACGATCGGCCCGGCGGTGCTGGTGACCGCGCTCGATCCGGTGGGGAACCCGGTGCCGGGCTTCACGGGCAGCGTGACGATCGCGTTCGGCAACAACCCGGGTGGCAGCACGCTCAGCGGGACGACGACCGTCGCGGCCGTGAACGGCGTGGCGAGCTTCGGCGACCTGAGCGCCAACAAGACGGGCACCGACTATTGGCTCACGGCGACCGCGACCGGACTCTCGAGGGCCACGAGCAGCGTCTTTGCCATCGCCGCGGGACCGGCCACCGCGCTGGTGTTCGGCACGCAGCCGGGGACCACAGTGGCGAACCGCCTGATCACGCCGGCCGTGAAAGTCCGGGCGCTCGATGCCTTCGGTAACGTCGCGACGGGATTCACGGGCGCGATCGCCGTCGCGCTGGGGAGTAATCCCGGCAGCGCGACGCTCGGCGGCACAACGCCGATCGCGGCGGTGAGCGGCGTGGCCACGTTCTTCGATCTGAGCGTCAACAAGACCGGCACGGGCTACACGCTCACCGCGAGCGCCGGCGGGTTCGCTCCCGTGACCAGTACGGCGTTCGATATCACCCCAGGCACCGCCACGCAGCTTGGCTTCACGGTGCAGCCCGCGAATACCGTGGCGGGCGCGGTGCTCAGCCCGGCGGTTCAGGTGACCGCGCTCGATCCCGCGGGGAATTTGGTGCCGGGCTTCACGGGGAACATCACGGTGGCGCTCGGCAACAACCCGGGCGGCAGCACGCTGGGCGGCACGACGACCATCGCGGCGGTGAACGGCCTGGCGAGTTTCTCCACGCTCACGCTCGACAAGACGGGCACGGGCTACTGGCTCACGGCGACGGCCACCGGCCTCAGCACAGCGACGAGCAGCGTTTTCGCCATCACGCCGGGAACGGCCACCCAACTCGTGTTCGGGACCCAGCCCGGGACGACGGTGGCGAATCGCCTGATCGCTCCGGCGGTGAAGGTCCGAGCGCTCGACGCGCTCGGCAATCTCGCAACGAGTTTCGCCGGGAATGTGAGCGTCGCGCTCGGCAGCAATCCCGCCGGCGCGACGCTGGGCGGCACGACCCCGGTGACCGCGGTGAGCGGGGTGGCCACGTTCTTCGATTTGAGCCTCAACAAGGCAGGGACGGGCTACACGCTCACCGCGAGCGCCAGCGGGTTTGCTCCCGTCACGAGCACCGCCTTCGACATTATCTCCGGCACTGCGACGCAGCTCGCCTTCACGGTGCAACCCACGACGACCGTCGCTGGCGCAACGATCAGCCCCGCCGTTCAGGTCACGGCACTCGATCCCGCGGGGAACCCGGTGCCGAGCTTCACGGGGACCGTCACGGTGGTCCTCGGCAACAACCCGGGCGGCGGCACGCTGGGCGGCACGACGACCGTCGCGGCGGTGAATGGCGTGGCCAGCTTCTCTACCCTGACACTCGACAAGACGGGTACGGGCTACTGGCTTACCGCGAGCGCGACCGGCCTCACCACGCCGACGAGCTCCGCCTTCACAATCACCGCGGGCGCCGCGAGTCAGCTGGTGTTCGGGACCCAGCCCGGGACGACGGTGGCGAACCGCGTGATCGCGCCGGCGGTGAAAGTCCGAGCGCTCGACGCGCTGGGGAACCTGGTACCGAGCTTTACGGGAAGCGTGACGATCGTGCTGGGGAGCAATCCCGGCGGCGCGACACTCAGCGGCACGACGCCGGTGAGCGCGGCCAGCGGCGTGGCCACGTTCTTCGATCTCAGCCTCAACAGGACGGGGACGGGCTACACGCTCACCGCCAGCGCCACCGGGTTCGCCACCGTGACCAGTACCGCGTTCGACATCATCCCGGGCACGGCCAGCCAGCTGGCCTTCACCCAGCAGCCGAGCACCACCGTGGCGGGCGCGGCGATCAGCCCGGCGGTCCAGGTCACCGCGCTCGATCCGGCGGGGAACCCGGTGCCGGGCTTCACCGGGAGCGTCACGCTGGCGTTCGGGAACAACCCGGGCGGCAGCACGCTTGGCGGCACGACGACCGTCGCGGCGGTGAACGGGGTCGCGAGCTTCGGGGATCTGAGCGCTAACAAGACAGGCACGGGCTACTGGCTCACGGCGACGGCGACTGGCCTGAGCACCGCGACCAGCAGCGCTTTCACGATCACCGCGGGCGCCGTCACCCAGCTGGTGTTCGGGACGCAACCCGGGACGACGGTGGCGAATCGCGTGATCGCCCCGGCCGTGAAAGTCCGGGCGCTCGACGCGCTGGGGAACCTGGTACCGAGCTTTACGGGGAGCGTCACGATTGCGCTGGGGAGCAATCCGGGCGGGGCGACGCTCAGCGGCACGACGCCGGTGAGCGCGGCCAGCGGGGTGGCCACCTTCTTCGATCTGAGCCTCAACAAGACGGGGACGGGCTACACGCTCACCGCGAGCGCCAGCGGGCTCGGCCCGGTGACGAGCACCCCGTTCGACATCACCCCGGGCACGGCGACGCAGCTCGCCGTCACGGGGCAGCCATCGACCACAGTGGCTGGCGCGGCGATCAGCCCGGCGGTCCAGCTCACCGCGCTCGATGCCGCGGGGAACCCGGTGCCGGGGTTCACGGGGGACTTGACGATGTCGCTCGCCAGTAACCCGGGCGGCAGTACGCTCGGCGGCACGACGACCGTGGCGGCGGTGAATGGCGTGGCCAGCTTCGCCACGCTCACACTCAACAAGACGGGCACGGGCTACCGGCTCACGGCGACGGCGACCGGCCTGAGCGCGGCGACGAGCAGCGCTTTCAATATCACCGCCGGGACGGCGACGCAGCTGGTGTTCGGCACGCAGCCGAGCACCACGGCGGCTGACCATCAGATCAGCCCGGCGGTGAAAGTCCGGGCGCTCGATGCCTTCGGTAACATCGCCACAGGATTCAGCGGCGCGGTCGCTGTGGCGGTGGGGAGCAATCCCGGCGGCAGCACGCTCAGCGGTACGACCCCGGTGGCGGGGGTGAGCGGCGTGGCCACGTTCTTCTTGAGTCTCGACAAGACGGGCACAGGCTACACGCTCGTGGCGAACGCTAGCGGGTTGGGCCAGGTGACGAGCACGGCGTTCGACATCATCCCGGGCACGGCGACGCAGCTGACCTTCACCCAGGAGCCGAGCACGACCGTGGCGGGCGCGGCGATCAACCCCGCCGTTCAGGTGACCGCGCTCGATCCCGCCGGGAACCCAGTTCCGGGGTTCACGGGGAACGTGACGGTGGCGTTCGGCAACAACCCGGGGGGCTCGACGCTCGGCGGCACGATGACCGTCGCGGCGGTGAATGGGGTGGCGAGCTTCGGCGATCTGAGCGCCAACAAGACGAGCACGGGCTACTGGCTCAAGGCGACGGCCACCGGTCTGAGCGCGGCGACGAGCACCGACTTCGCGATCATCGCGGGGCCCGCCACGCAGCTGGTGTTCGGCACCCAGCCGAGCACTACGGTGGCGGACAACCTCATCACCCCCGCGGTGAAAGTGCGGGCGCTCGATGCCCTGGGCAACGTGGCGACGGACTTCAACGGTCCTGTCGCCATCGCGCTGGGGAGCAATCCGGGCGGCGCGACGCTCAGCGGCACCACGCCCGTGGCGGCGGTGAACGGCATTGCCGCCTTCTTCTTGAGCCTCGACAAGGTGGGCACGGGCTACACGCTGACGGCGAGCGCCGCCGGGCTGGGTCCCGGGACGAGCATCGCGTTCGACGTCATCCCGGGCACGGCGACGCACCTGGCCTTCACCCAACAGCCGAGCACGACCGTGGCGGGCGGGGTGATCAGCCCGGCCGTCCAGGTGACCGCGCTCGATCCCGCGGGGAACCCGGTGCCGAGCTTCACGGGGGATGTGACGGTGGCGCTCGGCAACAACTCGGGGGGCGGCACGCTCGGCGGCACGACGACCGTAACGGCGGTGAACGGCGTAGCCAGTTTCTCGACCCTCACGCTCGACAAGACGGGCACGAGCTACTGGCTGACGGTCACCGCGACCGGACTGAGCGCGACGACGAGCAGCATCTTCGCGATCACCGCGGGACCCGCGACGCATCTGGCGTTCGGCACCCAGCCGAGCACTACGGTGGCGGACAACGCTATCAGCCCCGCGGTGAAAGTGCGGGCGCTCGATGCGCTCGGCAACCTCGCGACGGGATACAGCGGCGCCGTCGCGATCGCGCTGGGGAACAATCCGGGCGGTGCGACTCTCAGCGGCACCAAGTCCGTGGCGGCCATCAGCGGGGTGGCGACCTTCTTCGATTTGAGCCTCAACAAGACCGGCACGGACTACACGCTCCGGGCCAGCGCCACCGGGTTCGCCTCCGTCGCGAGTACGGCGTTCGACATCACCCCGGGCACCGCCACCCAGCTGGTCTTCACCGTGCAGCCGTCGAACACGGTGGCCGGCGCCGCGATCAGCCCGGCGGTCCTCGTCACCGCGCTCGATCCCGCGGGCAACCCGGTGCCGGATTACACGGGGGACGTGACGGTGACGTTCGGCAACAACCCGGGCGGCAGCACGCTCGGCGGCACGACGACGGTCGGGGCGGTGAACGGGGTGGCGCGCTTCTGGGATCTCACCGCCAACAAGACGGGCACGAGCTACTGGCTCACGGCGACGGCCACCGGACTGAACCGGGCGACGAGCAGCGTCTTCAATATCACGCCGGGAGCCGCGGCGCAGCTCGTGTTCGCCCAGCAGCCGGGGACGATCACGGGGGGAACGATCTTCAATCCGGCGGTCAAGGTGCGGGCGCTGGATGCGCTGGGGAACCTGGCGTCCAACTTCACCGGCGACGTGACTATGGAACTGGGCGTGAACCCGGGCGGTCGGCCGCTGGACGGAACCACGACGGTCACGGCCGTCGGTGGCGTGGCCACGTTCTTCATCCTCAGCGTGGCCCGGGCCAACACCGGCTACACGCTGATCGCATCGGCGGTGGGGCTTCCGGGGGTGGAGAGCGTCCCCTTCGACGTGCTGATCGGGCCGGCGTCCCACCTCGACTTCCAGACGCGCCCGCATGACGAGATCGCGGGCGGCACCCTCGGCAATCCGTACGTGCAGCTGCGAGGGGAGGATGCGGGCGGGAACCTGGATACCACGTTCGCGGGGTTGGTCACGGTCGTGATCGGGAGCAATCCTGGCGGGGGGACCCTCGGCGGTACCACGTCGGCGACGGCCGTACGCGGCCTCGCGACCTTCCCCAATTTGAGCATCGACAAGGTGGGAACGGGCTACACGATCACCTTCTCGTCCGCCGGCCTCCTGGGCGTCACGAGCCTCACCTTTACGATCTCCCCTGCAGCCGCGTCCCGGCTGGTGTTCACCGTGCAGCCGACCAACACCGCGGCGGGAGGGACCATCACGCCGGCGGTGGAGGTGACGGCATACGACGCCTTCGGCAACGTCGCGACCGGGTTTACCGGTGGTGTGACGCTCACGATCGGCAGCAATCCCGCCGGGGGCACGTTGAGCGGGACGACGACGGTGGCGGCGGTAGCGGGGGTGGCGAGCTTCGCGACGCTCAGCATCAACAACGTAGGCGCGGGTTACACGCTCCGGGCGGGGTCGGGAGCGCTGGCGGGCGCGACCAGCACGCCATTCGACGTCAACTAGGAACGCCACCCTCGTCGCATGGGTATAGCTCCTACCCGTGCGGCGTTCCCCTTCATCTCTCTCCCTCCTGCTCCTCATCCTCGGCGCCACCGCGCGCCGCGGTGCTGCACAGCAACCCAGCGCTCCAACGCCTCCCGACACTGCAGTGGTGTTGGGAACGGTGTACGACACGTTGTCGGGCGCGCCGCTCCGCCTCGTCATCGTCCGCGTCGTGGAATCCGGACTCTCCGCGCTCACGGACGATGCCGGCCGCTATCGTGTGACCGCCGCGCCGGGCGCACTGCACCTCGTCGTCCGCCAGATCGGCTATGAGCCGGAATCGCTCGCCGTGATCGCACCGGCCGGCGTCACCCGGCAGGACGTGTACCTCCGGCCCGCCGCCGTCCCGCTGGCGCCCGTCACCGTAACGTCGGAAGAGGACCCGGCGCGGCGCATCATCCAGGCCGCGATCGCGCGCAAGCACGACCTGTTCCGCCGGATCCACGACTATCGTTACCAGGCGTACGTGAAGTTCGTGGTGCGGAACCTGGCGAAGCAGCCGGACTCGGCGGCGTCCGTCCTGTTGATCACCGAGACACGCACTGCGGCGTATTGGGAGCAGCCCGACCGCTACCAAGAAACGATTCTCGCCCGCCGTCAGTCGAGCAACCTACCCGCCGCGGAGAACCTGGTGACGGTGGGTGAGATCGTGAACTTCAACCGCGAGCGCATCGTGCTCCGCCGCTATTCACTCGTCTCGCCCATCGCCGACGACGCGTTGGACTACTACGGCTACCGCGTCCTCGACACCCTGGCCCTGGAGGGGCGACGGGTGTTCCGTCTCGCCCTCGAGCCCCGCTCCGACGCGTCCCCTCTGTTCGTGGGTGTGATCGACATCGCCGATAGCACGTACGACGTGGTGGCCATCGACGTCGGCACGAATCGCACGGTGCGCTTCAACTTCGTGCGCAGCCTGCGCTATCGGCAGCGGCTGCGCGACATGGGCGGGGGCCGCTGGATGCCCTACGAGATCCGGCTCAGGGGAGAGGTGCACCTCCGGATCCCGCTGCCGGGGTTCCCGGGCGACCTGGCGTTCGAGCACGTGGCGTCGCTCACCGACTTCCGCTTCGACGAGGGCGACCGCCCTCCCGATCTGCGCGAGTTCCGGGTCGTGGTGAGTGACGCCGCCGACCGCCCCGACTCGGGCGCGTGGGCCGGCCCCGGCGCGATGCCGCTGAGCGTGGCCGAGAGCAGCGCGTGGGCCCGAATCGACTCGCTCGCGCGTCAGCCGGCGAGCTTCGGGGACCGGGTACGTGACGGGGTGGGGCTGGCGGTATTCGCCACGGGCGACCCCGACTTCTTTCACTTCAATCGGGTCGATGGGACGTACCTCGGCGCGGGCCGCACGTGGCGCGACCTGCCCGGCCTCACACTCGACACGAAACTGGGATACGCCACCGGCAGCGAACGGTGGCAATACCGCGCCGGGGGGCGGCTCCACCTCTCCCAGGCGCAGCGCCGTTGGATCGGTGCGTGGTACCACGACGAGACCGTCACCCGGCCGACCTTCGTCAGCCGCGCGTACAACCCCACCTATCGAGCGCTGCTGTTTCGGCTCGACCCGCGTGACTACTATCGCGAGCGCGGCTTCACGCTGGCCGCCGGCACCAAAGTCCTCGACTTCACCCGGCTCGAGCTCCGCTACGACGACCAGCGCCAGACCAGCCTGCCGGTGGTCACCGACCACTCGGTCTTTTCGGCCCGGCGACCGCAACGTCCCAACCCGGTCATCCTGGATGGAACGCTGCGCGCCTTCTCCGGAAGCCTGACCTACGACTCACGCTCGATGCTGCGGCGCAAGGACGCCGACGTATACCTCCCGAGCCTCGCCTGGACTCGGGTGACCCTGGGCGCGGAAATCGCGGCCCACGACGTGCTCCACGGCGATTTCAGCTACCGGCGCTATTCGGTGCTGATCGAGCGGCGGCAGCGCACGTTCAATCTGGGGGTCACGACGTTGCTCGCGGCCGGAGGCCTCGCGACCGGGTGGGTCCCGCCGCAGCGCTACTTCGCGGTGGATTTCGGGATGCGGGCGTTGACGTTCCAGGCAGGCGGGTTCAACACCACGTCGCGCGATACGAACTATTCTGGGAGTCGCGCCGCCATGATCACCCTGCGCCACGACTTCGACCGGCTGCTGTTCGCCAGGAGCGGGCTCCCGCTGATCCGACGCCTGCCATTCACCTTGAGCGTGCACGGCGGCGTGTTCTGGACGGCCTTCAACGGCCATCCGCCCAACCCCGGCGACTCGTTGTTGTTCACGGCGCGCCGGGCCTACACGGAGGCGGGGTTCGGGCTCGGCAACCTGACGCCCTTCCTGTCGCCGATCAATCTGGCGATCCACTTCACGTGGCAGCTGTCGTCGTATCCCACTCGCAGGTTTCAGTTCGGATTGGGGTTGACGCGGTCGTAACCGCTCGATTCCCAGCCCGGTTCTCCCACATTCACACCGAGACACGCCCGAAGAGTCGCGAGTGAACTCGCGTTTCGCTTCGCGACGTCCGGCGTCCTGCTTGACCGGAGCTTGACTGAGGCGGCCGACACTTCCGGACAACCAGGAGGCACCAATGAATGTCCGCTTTGCCAGTGTGTGCGCCGCGTCGGCGCTCGGGTACCTGCTCTCCGGGTGCCAGGACTCAGCCACCACGCCCGCGGCCCAAGCCGCCGGGCCGCGACCCAATCTCGCGACCGTGAGCGACACCGGTGGAGGAGGCGGTGGACCGGGAAACCAGTCGCACTTCGTCTCGAACGGCACCTCGGGATTCGTGCAATGGTCTACGTCCGGAGGGGGCTTTGTTTTCGGCTCGTTGAGCGTCAGTCGCGGAGGCTCGACCAACAACCCGCAGACGTTTCTCTCATACTTCATCGAGCAGTGCGACACGTTCTTCTTCTGCACCTTTATGCAAGGCAGCGGGCTGATCCCCAGCAGCGATCTCTCGGGCGGCGGCCAGCAGCTCCACCTCGCCACCAACACCAGTGGCAATCCCAACTTCTTCACGTTCGGCGGACCCAGCGGCCTGATCACGATCGACTGGAGCGCCAACGGCGCGTTCCAGCAGCGCTTCAGCGGGACATCGGACTTCAGCTTCCCCGGGTTCCGGCAGCATACCACCGGCGTTTCGACCTCGGCCTCGGCCAACGCGGCCGGGAGCGTGGTCGATGTCTCGGTGCCGCCTTTCAGTTCCGGCAACATCGGGACGAACCAGAACGTCATCATCGACATCTCTCACTGAGCGAGGCTTCCCATGAATCGCTTCACGCGCGCTGTTGCAATTCTGGTTGTGATCGCGGCCTGTCAGGACCGGAGCGTCGTACCCACGGCCGGGCGCGCCGCGTTCGCCGCGGCCGGGCCGGCCGCTTGTCCCGCCCACGCGGACTTCGTCGTGTCCGATGAAACGTCACTCCTATCGGCGGTCGCCTCCGCGCAGCCGAACGACACGATCGCCCTGAACGGGATGGTCGAGATGACGTTCGCGGACGTCTTCGTGGAAACGGATGGGCTGACGTTCACGTGCGCGACTACGGGGTCGGGGATTCGCGCCGCACCCGGGGCGATCAGCTGGCTCTTTGTGGTACTGTCGAAGCATGTCACCCTAGAGCGCCTGACGCTGGATGCCAGCAACACGGCGAACGGCGGGGTCGTCGCCTTCAATGGCGTGGAGGGGCCGTTCACGGGGTTCGCCGAAGACGTTCGACTCGTCGGGAACCGCGTGCTCTGCGCGGGCCAGCACCTGGAGGGGTGCGTGTCGATCCGGACCGATGCAGACGGCCTGCAGGGCGCGCTCATCGCGGGCAACTCGTTTGAGGCGGATCCGAGCCAGACCACGATCGAGCTCATCGGAGTAAAGGGCGGGCGGGTGGAGGGAAATACGATCGACGGAGGTTTGGGCGGGATCGCCGACCCGGTGGTCTTCGTCGCCGGGTCCGCCGGCGGCCGCTTCACCGGGAACAACGTCCAGTGTGCGGGTTCGTGCCTGTTCGCTGACGGGTCACCGCGGCTGGTGGTCGCCAACAATCAGTTCCAGTCGGCCGGCTCCACCACCGGCATCCACCTGCAGCTCGGCACGGACGGCGACAGTGTAGCGGGGAATACGGTGATCACCACGGCCCCCTCGTTCGCCGCGGGGCTGGGGGGCATTCGGTTGAGGGATGCCGCGAACGCCGTCGTGACCGACAACATCGTGCGCGGGCCGTGGGTCAACTCCCTCGCGTTGACCGACCTCACGGGCGCCGACGTCGAGCGGAACAGCGTGGAAGGCGCCGCCCGCTTCGGGATAGGGATGGCGACCGGGGCGTCTTTCGTGCCGATTTCGATGACGGGAAACGTGTTCCGCGCCAACCGCGTGAGCGGCGCGGCGCTGGCGGGGATCTCCGCGCGGCTCGCCTGCCGCAACAGCTTCGTCGGGAACGACCTGCAGCGAAATGCCGGAGACGTGGGACTCGTGTTCGACGCAACCACCGGCGCAAACATCTTCGCGGGTAGCGCCACGCTCGTGGTGGATGACGGCGCCTTCGATTGTGACGGCGACGGCGTGAACGATCCCAACATCATCTCCGGTCCCGGCATGGCCCGGCACGGCCTGCACCTGGGCGAGGTGGTGAGCGGAACGGACCCGGTGCGGACGGTGCGGGGGATTACGGTGCAGTAAGAAGGAGCGGGGAGGGATACGCGCCCGAAGAGTCGCGAGTAAACTCGCGGCTCGGCCCTGTCAGTGAACTGACCGTTGCGTCGCCGCTTCAGCGGCAGGGCCGAGCCGCGGCTTCAGCCGCGACTCGCGGAGTGGCGGTCGGATGGAACGGCCGGGCCCCCACACGCGGGGTTAGTCACACCAATCCCGTTTTCACTGACCCCGGGCGCCAGCCCGGGGTTCATACAACACCTGACCTTTGGTATTGTGACCCAGGCCCCAGCCCACTCCCCACTGGCTGCCCCAAACTGGCCTTCGCGCCCCAGGAGCTACCCGAACCGCCATCCCCCCTATGCTCTGGAGGGCGACCATGCCGCAGGGACAACAGTGGGCTCGGACCCGAGTCCGCACCAGCCGTCAGGTGAGACGGGGCGCGTGGTACCGCGTCCTCCGCGCGACGGCGCTCGAGGGCGTCCTCGAGGTGAACCGGCGACCGGTGACGGTGCCGCGCACCTTCCTCCAGATCCTCCCGTTTCGGCCCACGATGTGGTCCGTCGTGACACGGCTCCCCAACGCCCAGCACCCGCCGGCGAGCTGGGGGTCGACCTACGGCGTATGCCCGAGCTGTAGCGCGCGCGCGCCGCTCGGCCAGCACGCGGTGCGGGTCGTGTGCCCCCGGTGCAACGGGCTGTTTCCCGTCGCGTGGGAAGACTCGGGGTTGTGTGTGTTCGAAGCCGGGGGAGAGAAAGAGCGGCCGCGTCCCGCCGCTAGCTGACGACGGCGCCCTGGCGAACTGAGCGGCGCTCCTCACCGGAGCGCCGCACGCTGCCCGAGCGACGCTCCTTGCCGCTACGACGTTCGACCTCCGGCGGATCCTCCTCCCGCCGGCGGTCGCGCACGATGCGGCGGCCAAGCGTCTGCCGTCGATCGGAGCTTCGCCGGCGGATCATGGCGCTCATGGACCTCCCAGTTTGTCGCCGAACCGTCGCCCAATCGCTGCATATCCCGTGCTTCGTTCCATTTCGCCTTGCCCCGCCCCCTGACTGGCGCGGCGACGCAACAGTTTTGACCTTTCAATGCCGCTCAATCGGACGACCGTGAAACGATTCGCCCTGGTCCTGTTCGCCTGCGCACTACCCCTGTGCGGGGCGCGCGCCCAAAAGGTCGGTGTCGCGCTGTCGGGCGGCGCCGCGCGCGGCCTCGCCCACATCGGCGTGTTGAAGGTGCTCGAGGAGGCGGGTGTTCCGGTGGACGTGATCGCCGGCACCAGCATGGGCAGCGTGGTCGGCGGCCTGTACGCCGTGGGCTACACGGCCGCTCAGCTCGATACGATCGTCCGCACCGAGGACTGGTATCGGCTGCTCACCGACCCGGTGGACCGTCGCGATCTCGCGGTCGATCGTAAGTTCACCGAAGACCACTACCTGCTCACGCTGCCGATTCAGCGCGGCGGGATCAAGCTCCCGCGGAGCGTCGTCGCGGGGCAGCGCGTCTCGCAGCTCCTGACCGGGCTCACCTGGTCGGCGCACGGGATCCGTGATTTCCGCGCGCTCCCCATTCCCTTTGCCGCCGTGGCGACGGACCTCGAGACCAGCAAGGCCGTGGTGCTCGATCACGGGTTCCTGCCCGATGCCATCCGCGCCAGCATGGCGCTGCCGAGCGTGTTCGCACCGGTCGAGCTGGCGGACACGGCTCACATCGACGGTGGTGTGGTGCGGAACCTCCCGGCGCAGGACGCGCGTGCCCTCGGCGCCGACGTGCTGATCTGCAGCGACGTCACCGACCCGCTCGAGCCGCGGGACTCGATCGTTTCGCTGGTGGATGTCCTGGTGCAATCCGTCTCGTTCCGCGTGTGGGATTCCGAGGCCGAGCAGCGGAGCAAATGCGACGTGGTGATTCTGCCGGACGTGCGCGGGTTCTCGACGTTCGGCTTCGCGCGGGCGCGCGACGTGATCGCGCGGGGCGAGGCGGCGGCGCGCGCGGCGCTTCCCCAGATCGAGGCCGCGCTGGCGCAGCGGCGCGTCTCCCGGCGGGCCAGGGCCCCGCGCGCGCCGGTGGTCGAGCCTGAGTCGGTGCTGGTGGCGAGTGTGCGGTTCGATCCCGCCGGTCTCGTGCCCGAAGGGTTTCTCGCACGCGCCCTCGGGGTAGCCCGCGGCACCTGGGTGTCGCGCGGCAAGCTGGATCAACGCATGAGCCGGCTGTACGCCACCGGGCTGTTCGAGAGCGTGGGGTACCGGCTCGAGCAGGGCGACCTGACCGTGTTGCTGCGGGAGCGCTCGGGCGGCCGCTTCGGACTGGGACTCCGCTACGACAGCCGCTACAAGGCCTCCGTGCTGCTGTCGAGCACCCTGGGCCGGATAGCCGGCGGGTTCGGCGGCCGCGCCGACGTCCGCTTGGGACAGCAGATTCAGGCCGGCGCGGGCGTGTCGCAGCCGCTCGGCGATGGGCGGAGCGTCACGCTCGGCACCGAGCTCCGCTACGTGCGCAGCCCGTTCGATCTGTACCAGGGCGAGCACCGCGTGGCACAGGTGCGGGTGGACCTGGGGACGATCACGGGCTCCATCGCGCGCAGCCTGGGCACGGCCGTGGATGCGTCGATCCGGGTCAAAGGCGAGTACGCGCGCTGGGCCGAGGAGGTGTCGGCCGTCGCCTCTTCTCCGATCGACCGCACGTTTTATACGGTCGCGGGTGTACTCCAGGTGGACACCTACGATCGCGGGTTGTTTCCGCGCTCCGGCATCGGGTTCCGGGCGGTGACCGAGTGGGGCAACCGGGTGGCGGTCGCCGCCGGCGGTGCGGCGTTCTCGCATCACGTGGCCGACCTGCGCGCATATCTGCCCGTGTTTCGCAGGATGTCCCTCTGGGCGGGCGCCACCGTCGGTGCGTCGGGCGGCGAGCCGCCGCCGCACTATCAGTTCTTCTTGGGTGGAGCCAACACGTACTACCTCTTTCCCGACCGCGACATTGCGTTCGCGGGCCTGCGCACCCAGCAGCGGCGCGGCCGGCACGTCCAGATGGCGGAGCTCGGGGCGCAGTGGGAGCTCGCGCCGGACGTCTTCGCGCGCGTCCGCTGGAACGCCGGGACCGTGCTCGACCGCTGGAGCTTCGATCCCGCCGGCTACGTGGACGGTGTGGGCGTCGAGCTGGGCGCGAAGACCTTCGCCGGCCGCTTGAGCCTCAGCGCGTCAGGCAACGCCCACACTACCTGGCCAATTGTCGAGATAGACCTGGGCTATCCTTTCTAGACCCCGGAGACCGTTGGGCACGACCTGGGTCTCCCGGTCCACCACCAGGTGAATGCGGCCGTTCACGGAGACACGTGCATTCACGAGGTCGTAACTGCCCGGAATCGGCACCGCGAGACCCTGCAGCGTGACCTCGGTCGCGAGCGGACCGTAGTCTCCCTGCTGCACCAGCTCGCGCACGTGAATCGAGCCCATGTTGCAGAACATCAGCTGTGCTTCGCCGGTCGCCGCAAACACGGCGACGCGGACATTCGGCAGGTCGGCCCGGACCTCCTGCCCATGTGAGACCTTGGCTTCTTCCAACCGCTCCCGGAGCTTGAAGGACTGCGACTGCGCTGTGATGCGGGCTTCCATACGACACCTCCTGTTGAACGTGGTCGTACGCCTGGCGGAGAGCGGGAGTTCCCACTGTGAGAAGAGATTCACAAACTTTTTTGGACCCCGGGGCGATGCCCCGGGGTTCAAAGCGCGCAACGCCCATGCGTCGGTCCTGTCGACCCGAACTCCTCGTTGCACCCATGCAACCGTGTCCTGTGACCGGGGTATCCCCCTAGGTTGGACGTTGTACGTCCGACTCCGTATGCCGATTCGACCGCGCCTCACCCGACCGCCGCGGATCCTCATCGCCAGCGATCAGAACCACGCCCTCTCGGACGTCGTCAGATCGCTCGGGCGACGCGGCTACTCCGTGCTGCGCGTGTTCGCCGAAGCCTCGGTGCTCGAGCGGGCGCGCACGGCGCGCCCCGATGTCATCGTGCTCGACGCGGCGCCTGGCGCAGCGCCCGCCCTCGATCTGAGCCGCACGCTCCGCGCCGATCCGTCGATCGGCTCGGGCACGCCGATTCTCCTGCTGATGCCGACCCGTCCCACCCGCGAGGACCATCGCACCGCGCTGCGGGCGGGCGTGTGGGAGCTGGTACGCCAGCCGCTGAACGTGAGCGAGCTGCTGGGCAAGCTGGACCGCTACGTGCTCGTCAAGGTCGAGCGCGACGGCGCGTCGCGGCGTGACCTGGTGGACGACGTGACCGGCCTGTACTCGACGCATGGTCTCGCGCGCCGCGCCGGTGAGCTGATCCTGCAGGCGGCGCGGCACAACACGTCGGTGGCTTGCGTGGCGCTCGCGCCCCACCGCGACGGCCACGAAGCGGGGACCGATGGCCGCGATGCGCTGCGCGGGGTGGCGCGGCTGCTCGAGGCGAGCGGGCGCCGGTCCGATGCGGTCGGCCGCATCGGGCCCGCCGAGTTCGCGGTGGTGGCGGCGGGCGTGAACCGCGCCGGGGCGCGTCAGCTCGCGAACCGGCTGCGGGACTCGGTCGGCGTGGAGCTGCGCGCGGGGTACGACGCCGTCGGCAGCCGGCGCACTCGGACGGGCGGGGGGCCGCTCGAAGCGCGGAGCCTTTTGGCGCGCGCCGCGCGGGCGCTCGAGATGGCGAAGCTGGAGGGGAAGTGGGTGAAACAGGCGCGGGACTGAGAGGGAGCAGGGAGCGGTACCGGACGATGTTCGGGCAGATGCGGTTCGGGTAGACCAACCCCGGGGCCATGCCCTGGGGTCAACGGACACTCCTCCAGGGCTAGGGCCCGTCCGACGGTGTTGGGTTGGTGGCGGTGAGCCCCGGGCCGTGGGCCCGGGGTTAACCCAACCGTGCGGGGCTGATGGTGGCGGGGCGGTGCGCCGCTGAAGAGGCTGTGCAGGCCGTGCGTCCCGTCGGCTGGCGTGCATGGCCTCTTCACCGTCGCGCGGATCGCCACGGCTTGCAGGTCTGGGTGGGTTAAGCCCGGGGCGTTGCCACGGGGTTTAGGGCAGCGAGGCCCCGGTAGGTAGTGCGCTCACGACAACACCACGTGCACCGTCTTCGTGGCCGAGGCGCGCCCGCCGTGCGCATCGACCACGGTCACGGTGAGCTGGTAGTCGTGTCCCAAGAGCGTCACGGGATACGAGTGCGAGCCGCCGATCGACCCCTCGCTCGACGCCGTGCGCGTGTCGGACGTGCCGTCGCCCCAGTCGATCGTGACCGTCCATGGTCCATCATGGTCCGGATCGCTGAATCCTGCTCCGCTCAGCGAGAACAGCGCGCCGATCAGCACGGTTTGCTCACCCCCGGCGGTCACGCTGGGCGGCTGGTTGGGCGCCGTGCACGTGAGGGTGAAACTCGCCTGCGCCGTGCCGCCGGCGGGGACGGGCACCGTCTGCGGGTTCGCCTCGCTCGCGCTGCAGTTCGCCGGGATCCCGTTGAGCTGCACGGCGTGATTGGCCGCCGTGAGCCCGGTGTAGGTCGTGCTGGTGTTGAGGCCGAGGCTGCGGCTTTGGCTGCCGTCGACGGTCACGGTGTAGCCGCTCGGTTGGTTGGGGCCCGACGTGGCGGTGGTGACGGTGAGGCTGCCGGTCAGCGCCGTGCAGCTGATCGTGAACGCGGCCGTCGCGGTCCCGCCGGCCGTTACGGTGACGGTCTGCGACGTCCCGCCGTTCACGCTGCAGTTGCTGGGTGCTCCGCTGAGCGTGACGGTGTGACTGCCGGTCGCAAGCCCGGGGAACGTGACGTTCCCGGTGGCGCCAATCGTTTGACTGCCCCCGCTGCTCACACCGACGGTGTAGGCGCTCGGCTGGTCCGGACCCGAGGTGGTCGTACTGACGGTGACGCCGCCGGTCAGCGCCGTGCAGCTGATCGTGAACGCGGCGCTCGCCGTCCCCCCCGCCGTCACGGTGACGGTCTGCGAGCTCCCGCCACTCACGCTACAGTTGCTGGGTGTCCCGCTCAGGGTAACCGTGTGGCTGCCGGTCGAGAGCCCGGGGAACGTCACGCTCCCCGAAGCGCCGATCGACTGACTACCCCCGCCGCTCACGGCGACCGTGTAGCCGCTCGGCTGATCCGGGCCCGACGTGGTCGTGGTGGCCGTGACGCTGCCGGTGAGCGCGGTGCAGCTGATCGTGAACGGGGCGCTCGCCGTCCCCCCCGCCGTCACGGTGACCGTCTTCGAGGCCCCACCGCTCGCGGTGCAGTTCGCCGGGACGTCTGTGAGCGCGACGGTGTGGTCCGTGGCCGAGAGCCCGGTGTAGGTCGTGGTCCCGCCGTTCGCCGCGATGGTGCGGCTCTGGCCCCCATCCACGGTGACAGTGTAGCTCGTCGGCGCGTTCTGGCCCGTGGTGGTCGTGGTCACCGTGAGACTGCCGGTGAGCGCCGCGCAGGTGATCGTGAACGCTGCGGTCGCCGTGCCGGCCGCCGGGACCGTCACGTTCTGCGAGGTCCCACCAGTCACCGCACAGTTCGCTGCCACGCCCGAGAGCACGACGGTGTGGCTGCCCGCCGAGAGCGCGTTGAACGTGACGCTGCCGCTGTTCGAGATCGGCTGGCTCGCAGTCCCATCCACCGTGACGGTGTACCCGTCAGGATCTGGGCTTGCACCCGACGTGCTCGTCGTGACGGTCAGGTCGCCCGTCGTGGGCACTGGCGTCGGGCAGGTCACGGAGAACGACGCAGTCACGCTGGCGCCCGCAGGGACGGTGACGGGCCGGGACGTCCCGTTGCTGACCGTGCAGTTGCTCGCGATCCCCGAAAGGACGACAGTGTGGCTCCCGGCGGGGAGGGTGCTGACCGTGATGGTCTGACTGACCCCGATCGGCTGTGGCGTGCCGCCATCCACGGCGAACGTGTAGCCGTCGGGATCCGGGCTCGCACCTGTTGTGCTCGTCGTCACGGTCAGATCGCCCGTCGTGGGCGGCGCCGCCGTGACGTCGAACGTCCCGCTCGTGCCGGCGGTGAGCCCTGACGCCGTCGCCCGCAGCGTATAGCCGTTGCCCGGCTGGTCGATACTCAGGCCCGGGAACGTGGCGACGCCGTTCACCGCATTCACCGGCGCACCCCCCGACAGGGTACCGCCACCCGGATTCGCCCCCAGCGCGAGTCCGATCGCCCCCGTGAAGCCCTGCACGACGTGCTCGGCGGCATCGAGCGCCGCGACCTGCACCGGCGGCGTGATCGCGACGCCCACTTGGGTGGTCTGCGGCTGCTGCGTGAATCCCAGGTGCGTGGGCGGGGGAGGTGGCGGCGGTGGACCGGGCGTAATGTCGAACGCGACGCTCGTGTCCACCGGCGCTGCGGTGCCGAACGCGGCGGTGAGGGTGTAACCGACGCCGGCGTGATCGATCCGTACATCCGGGAAAGTGGCCACGCCCGCGACGGCTGGTGCGGTGGCTCCCGCGACCCCGGCATTTTTGGAGACGCTCCCATCTGTACCGATCCGCAGCTGGACCGAGCCCGTGAAGTTCGTGGCCTTGTTCCCAAGCGAGTCGTACGCGGTGACCTGGACGGGCGGCTTGATCGCGCTGTCCTGCATCGCGGCACTCGGCTGCACGGTGAATAGGAGCTGGGTAGCGGGCGCCGGCATGACGTTGAACGCCGCACTGGTGTCGGCTGCAAGCTGCGGAGCAGCGGCGGTGAGCGTGTAGCCGCTGGCCGCTTTGTCCAGTCGCAAATTCGCGAACGTCGCGACGCCGTTCACGGAGTGCGCGACGGTATCTCCCCGCAGCTTGTCGCTCCCGGGGTTGGCTCCGAGCGACAGGGTGACCAGGGTGTCGCGCAGGGTGACGCGACCCGTCGAGTCCTGGACGGTGACCTGGACCGGCGGGCTAATCGGCTCGCCGGCGCGCGCGCTCGAGAGCGACGAAGCGAAGGCCACGCGGGCCGGCGGGGCCTGAGACGGCGGCGGGTTGCCGCTGTTCAACAGCTTGTCGAGGTGGCAGCTGACGACTCCGGCCCAGAGCGCCAGGACGGGGAGAAGTTTGCTCACAGATGCACCCTAACCGTCTTGGTGCCGGTGCCAACATTGCCATGACCGTCTACTATCGTGATGGTGAGCGTGTACGTCGCCGGCACGAGCGTGCCATAGGTGTGCGAACCCGGTATCGACCCCTCGCTCGGCGCGGTGAAACTTGCTGGCGTCGTTTGGTCGCCCCAGTCGATGGTCACGTTCCATGGCCCATCGTGGTCCGGATCAGTGAACGACGCGCCGTTCAGCGTGAACCCCACACCGACCAGGACGTCCTGGTCACCCCCGGCGCTGACGATCGGAGGCTGGTTGGCAGGCGCGGTGCAGGTAACGGCGAAGTTGGTTTGAGCGGGATTGCCGGCCGACACCGGGACCGTGCGCGGGTTCTGCCCGCTCACCACGCAGTTGCTCGCCACCCCTTGGAGCCCAACGGAGTGATCGCCGGCGGTGAGCCCAGTGAAAGTGCGGGTGTCGTTCATCGCGATCGGCTGGGTGGCGCCGTCGACGGTCACGCTGTAGCCGTCGGGATCGGAGCCGGTGCCCCCGGTGGTCGTCGTGACCGTGAGGTCGCCGGTCGTGGGTGCCGGCGTCGGGCAGCTCACGGCGAAGGAAACCCTGGCGGTGTCCCCCGCCGAGACGGTGGCGTTGCGGGAGGTGCCGGCGCTCGCGCTGCAATTCGGCGCCAACCCGGTCAACGCCACCGCGTGGCTTCCCGGCGCGAGGGCGCTGAACGTCACACTGTCTACGTTCCCAATCGGCTGGCTCGCGCCCGCGTCGACAGCGACGGCGTAGCCGTCGGGGTCGGGAGTCCCGCCCGTCGTGGCCGTGGTGACCGTCACGTAGCCCGTCGTGGGCGGCGGGGGCATGACGTTGAACGGCGCGCTCTCCCCGGTGAGGCCGCCGCCCGATGCGGTGAGCGTGTAGCCGTCCCCGGCCTTGTCGATGAGCAGGTCGGCGAACGTCGCGACGCCGTTTGCCGCGTGCGCCGTGTCTGTGCCGCTGAGCCTTGCACCGACGGGGTTGTTCTTGAGCGCGATCGTGATCAGGCTGTCGGCCCCAGCCACGGCCGTGCCGGACGAGTCCACGACGGCCACCCGGACCGCACCGAGCGGCTCCCCGGCGCGCGCCGACCCGGGACCGGCCCTGAACGCGAGGCCAGTCGGTGTGCCGTGCGACAGCGGTGACCCTGTGCCGCCCCCCGAGAACAGCTTGTCGAAGTGGCACCCGACGACGAGCGGCGCCAGCGCCAGAACGTGAAGGGTCTTCATCGCTGCCGAGGGGCGCTGCAAGGGGCGCACCGGCTCGCCAGCTTGGAAGGGGCTGTTGGTGAGATTAGGTGACCTGAATCGCCCTGACACACCTGCCGAGTCGAAGCAACAGGTGTGTTCCCTCTACAACAGACTCCGATAAACGTCCGCGGTTTGTTCTGCGGTCCGCTGCCAGGTGAATGTGCGCGCGCGGGCGCGCCCGCGCTCGACCAGCTCTTCGCGGCGCATGGCATCGTCGGACAGGCTCTCCAGCGCCTCGACGTAGGCCCCCGGATCGCGGCCTTCGACCACCACCACCGCGTCGCCCCCCACCTCCTTCAGACCCCCGGCGCCGGAGGTGACCACCGGCAGGCCCGAGGCGAAGGCCTCGATCACCGGATAGCCGAAACCTTCATACAAGGAAGGAAACAGCAGGACATCGGCCGCGCGGTACGCGCGCCGCAGCGTGCTCTCGTCCGCAAGCGGGACGGTGCGCACGAAGCGCCGCAGCCCGAGCCGCTCGATCAGCTGTTGCTGATCGTTCGAGAATCGCCCGCCCACCTGCAGCAGATATGCATCCGCCTCGGCGCGCAGCCGCGCCACGGTATGGATGACCAGGGGCACGTTCTTGCGCTCGACGGTGCTCCCCACGTGCAGCACGACGAACGCGTCGTCGGGGATGCGCCAGTCGGCCCGGCCGCGGGCGCGCGCGTTCCGGGCTTCGGAGAAAAACGCGCGGTCCACCCCGAACGGCACCACGCTGATACGGCGGTCGTCGCCCAGCCAGGTCGCGAGCTCGCGTTTCAGCCACTCGGTGCCCACGATGTATGAGCGCGCCAGCCGGAGCGCCTTGAGGGTGCCGCGCAGGAACCGGTTGCGCACGCCTTCGCGCCACCCGTCGGTGGGCGAGCGCAGGATGATGACCGGCATCAGGTCGTGCACGGTGACGATCGCCGGGCGGCGCTGCACGCGCGTCACCATGTGCGCGTAGCTGTGATCGAGGATGTGCACCAGCTGCGCGCGCTTCGCTTCCCGCCGCAGCCACCAGGGATACAGTACGTACCGCGCCACGTAGCGCTGCGGCTCGTGCAGTGGACCCGGCAGCACGAGCTTCGTGGGATCCACGTCCTGGGCCCACCACCGGGGATAGCCACCCGAGGTGCGCCCGTTCCCTCGGTCGCGCGTCAAGTCACCGATCGACGCGGCCAGCCGCACCTCGAAGCCCGGATCGGTGCTCTCCAGCCAGTCGTGCAGCCGGTGCGCGTAGCGATCCATGGAAGGCCAGCGCTCGAGGGGGAGATCGGGGACGAGGAGTACTCTAGTCATGGAAGGCGTTGCACGTTGCAGGTTACACGTTCCACGTTGCGCGGTTCGTGTCGCCGCTTACATGACGTGCAACGTGCGACGTGGAACGTGCAACGCAGTTCATGCCCGCAGCTCCTTCCAAAACGCCAATGTCCGCTCCGCCACCGCATCATCACTGAACAGCTGCATCGCTCGCGCGCGCCCCGCCTGCGCGAGTGGGCGCCGCTGGTCGGCGGCGGCGAGGCGACGCAGCGCCGCCGAGAGCGCCAGCGGGTCGTCTCCCGGCACCACGACTCCCGCGTCCCCGATCACTTCCGGCGTCGCGCCACCGCTCGTGCCCACCACCGTCACCTCGTGGGCCATCGCTTCCGCGACCACGTGCGCCGCGGGCTCGGCCCACGTCGGCAGCCCGCGCGCCGGCAACACCAGCACGTCCAGCTCGGGCCAGAGCTTCGGCACCTCCTCGGGCGGCAGGGCGCCCATCCAACGGACGCGCGCCGCGAGCCGCAGGTCGGAAGCCAGCCGCTCCAGACGCTCCCGGTCGGGACCGTCGCCCACCACCGTCAGGTGCCAGCGATGGGCGCGATTCTCGGCCAGCGCCTGCAACAAAGTATCGATTCCCTTCTCAGGGACCAAACGGCCCACGCATCCGATCGCGAGACCGTCATGGTACGCGTGCTGGGGCTCGGTCGGGACGTGGACGCCGAGCTGGGGGATCACGCCCACCCGGAGGCCGGGCGCGAGCTCTCGCACGAGCGCCGCCGCCCCCTCGCTGCCGGCGATCGCGCCGCGCAAGCGGCGCAACGTGCGGTTGCGGCGCCAGCCGGCGAGCCAGGGCAGGGGCAGCCCGACATTCTGATGCGTGAAGAGCACTGCGGGGAGCGAGAGCTGGCGCGCGGCCCGCACCACCTGACGGGCGGCCGGAGCCGTGGGCTCCTCTTCCACCTGGATCAGGTCGGGCCGCTTGTCGCGCAACAGGGCGTGCAGCGCCCGGCTGCCGAACGTGAGGGTGGCGGCGTCGCCGTGGTGGTGTGAGGGCAGGGGGAACACCTCGACGCCGCTCTGGCGCTCCCACGCGATCTCGCGGGTGCCCCCCAGCACCGGGTCGCGCCAGCGCTGCGGCACGCCGACCGTCACGTCGAGCCCGCGAGCCGCGAGCGCGCGCAGCTTCCCGCGGTTGGAGAGCGGGATGTAGGTGTGGGAGATGATCAGGACGCGGTGCATGGGATCAAACCGTTATATTGTTTGCTTCGCGGGCCCTTAGCTCAGGCTGGTTAGAGCAGCGGACTCATAATCCGTAGGTCCCAGGTTCAAATCCTGGAGGGCCCACGGCCCGGGTGGTTAGCTCAGCTGGTTAGAGCGCCGGTCTCACATACCGGAGGTCACAGGTTCGAGTCCTGTACCGCCCACT
>Ga0137403_10000875_pt1 | contig 38708 bp, 39 predicted proteins | sample CZOMad2_1_16fung_FD_122057 | JGI IMG/M metagenome (GOLD analysis project Ga0137403, IMG submission 122057) | Vadose zone soil fungal communities from Angelo Coast Range Reserve, California, USA - CZOMad2_1_16fungal (Hybrid Assembly) | ecosystem: Environmental > Terrestrial > Soil > Vadose zone...
GCTGTAGCGGCGGTCTATGACCGCCGGTTCTTCGTCGCTATGTCGCGAAAAACCGGCGGTCACAGACCGCCGCTACAGTCTACCGCCATTCACAGTGTGCTCTCGACAATGTCGGCGAGCGCGCGAATGAATATGGGGTCGCTGTTCAGCGCAGGCACTCGCCGGAAGTTTGCAACGCCCGCTTCTTCGGCAAGTTTCTTGAAGAGAATGTCGAGCTCATACAGAGTTTCGATGTGTTCCGAGACAAAGCTGATGGGAACGACCAGGATGTCATCGATGCCGCGCTTTCCCAATTGCGCAATCACATCGCTGGTGAAGGGTTCGAGCCATTTCACCGGCCCGATCTTGCTTTGAAACGAGAGCTGGTAAGGATTGTTCCGGCCCAACTGATCCATAGTCAGCTCGACGCTTGTCTTTGTTTGTTCCAGATAAGGGTCGCCGTTTCGAACGTAGCTTTCAGGAATACTGTGCGCGCTGAAGAGAATATGGACCCCATCCGGATTCGCGAACTTCGCAAGTTCGCGTCGAATCCTGTGCGCGATGGAATCAATGTAACCGGAATGGTCAGGCCATGCGCAAACCCACTGGACATCGCGCTTCCTGAAGGACGTCCGTTTATCGATCAACTTTCGCAAGACGGAAAAGCCCGAGCCCGTTGTCGTGACCGAATAATGCGGGAACAGTGGCAGGATCACAAGACTGTCAACGGAGCTCTTCTCGATCTGATCGACCGCTTCGTCCAGGAACGGATGCCAGGTGCACATGCCTACGAATGTTTCCACATCTTTGCCGCGTGTTTTGAATTCATCGGCGAGAGCTCGTGCCTGTTCTTCGGTAAGCCGTCGTAAAGGCGAGCCGCCCCCGATCTGCCGGTAATAACCTTCGGATGTTTTTCGTCGAAGTGTTGCGATGGTGTAAGCCAGGGCCTTTCGCAGAGGAGCCCACTTGATGCGAATGATTTCCGGGTCCGAAAACAAACGATAGAGAAAGGGTTTGACGTCTCGCAGTGTCTCCGGACCGCCGAGGTTGAATAAAAGGACTCCGACTTTCATCGATTATGCCGATAGCTCTTCGCGGTTTCGATAAATGCCTGCGCGTTCTCGACCGGAGTTGGTGGAAGAATACCGTGACCCAGATTCAGGATATGGCCGACCGGACCCGCCTCCTGGAGAATCTCCGTGGTCCTGGCTACAAGGCGGTCTTTCGCGCCCAGAAGCAGACCGGGATCCAGGTTTCCCTGAAGCGCGAGGCGATCGCCAGCTCGCCTCCGTGCCTCCGCCATGGAGATGCGCCAGTCCACGCTGAGTACATCGGCGCCGGAACTTGCCATAGATTCCAGGATTGTGGCGCAACCGTTCAGATACAGGACGCGCGGAACGCGGTTCGCGACCGCTTCGAAGATCTTTCGAGTGTAAGGGAGCGCGAATTCCTCGTAATCGCTGCGACTGAGTTCTCCAGCCCAGGTATCAAAGAGCTGAATAACCTGCGCCCCGGATTCGATCTGGAAGAGAAGGTACGAGCTGATGGTCGACGCGAGCTTGTCGAGCAGGTTGTGCAGGACGCGCGGCTCGCTGAAGGCCATATGCTTGATCTCGGCGAAGCTTTTGGACCCCCCGCCTTCAATCATGTACGAAGCGAGGGTCCATGGCGCGCCTGCAAATCCGATCAGCGGTACGGCGTCCTGAAGTTCCTGCCGCAGCCTTTTGAGAATCGATCCCACGAAAGGCACTTCCGAGGCTGGATCGGGGACGCGCAGCCCGTCAACGTCCGCCTGTGTTCGAATCGGATTGCCGATTTCCGGGCCTTTGTCCGTGAGCGAAACCTGAACACCCATCGCCTCGACGGGAATCAGGATGTCGGAAAAGAAGATCACGGCATCGACACCAAGAATCCGATATGGCTGAAGTGAAACCTCGGCAGCGAGATCGGTATTCTTGCAGAGTTCCAGGAAGGAGACCTTCTCGCGGATGGCGCGGTATTCCTTCAGGTAACGGCCGGCCTGGCGCATCATCCAAACTGGAGTTCGATCCACCGGTTGGCGCCGGCACGCACGGAGTAACCTGTCATTCATATAAGACGCGAAATGATACAATACCGCATTTATGGAGGCATCGGAAACCTCGATAGGGACGGGCTTTGTGGCGATTACAGGGAATGGTCAACCGATGGTTTCCATTGTCGTACCGGCCTTCAACGAAGCCGAACGCATCGGCGATTCCATTGAGAAAATCGACGCGTTTATACGCCAGTCGCCGTGTTCTTTCGAGGTAATCGTCGTCGATGACGGCTCCAAAGACGAGACCGCCAGCGTCGTCAAAAAGGTCAATCTCAAGGGGTTGCGGCTTATTCGTAACAACGAAAATCACGGAAAGGGATATACCGTGCGGCAGGGCGTCCTTGCCGCCTCTGGAAAGTATGTTCTGTTCACCGATGCGGACCTTTCCGCACCGATCGAGGAGCTGACCAAACTTCTCGAGGTTGCGGTCGCTGAAGACGCGGACGTCGTGATCGGCTCGCGGAAGTTGGCGGGAAGCCTGATCGAAATGCATCAGTCCGGCTTCCGGGAGTTCGGTGCGTTGGTCTTCAACTTTATGGTTCGGGTCATCCTTGGCTTGCATTTGCACGATACGCAATGCGGTTTCAAACTTTTTCATCGACAACGATCGCGGCGCATCTTCGAAAAGCAGACTACGGTGGGTTTTGGTTTCGATCCGGAGGTGCTGTTCCTGGCCAAGCGCCACGGTTTGAGGATTCGTGAGACGCCCGTGCGTTGGAGTCACTCGGAAGGAAGCAAGGTGAAATTTCTGCGGGACGGCCTTCGAATGTTTTTCGATCTCGTGCGCATTCGATGGAACGCGCTAATGGGAAGGTACTCATGACGCTCCTTTCAGTAAACATCGATCACATTGCCACGCTCCGCGAGGCCCGCCGCACCAATGAGCCCGATCCGGCGGCGGCCGCCGCCATCTGTGAATTGGCCGGCGCGCACGGCATAACTGTCCATCTTCGCGGCGATCGCCGGCATATCCAGCATCGCGACATCAAAATCCTGCGTGAAACGATAAAGACAAAGCTGAATATGGAGATGGCTGCCACGGACGAGATGATTGGTATTGCGCTGGACGTCATACCGGACCAGGTTACGCTCGTTCCCGAACTTCCCGGCGAGATCACAACGACCGGTGGACTTGACTGCACGCACAACCAACCGGCAATCACGAATGCCATCAAGCGGCTTCAGTCCGTCAACATCGCCGTCAGTTTGTTTATCGATCCTGCCGAACAGCAGATCCGCGCCGCGCTGGGTTTGGGGGCAAGCACAATTGAGCTGAACACTGCGCGCTACTCTGACGGGACACTCACGAATCGGCCAACGCAGGAGGGATCTGAGGCTCTCGACGCGGTTCGGCAGGCGGCCGAGCTCGCCCACTCTCGCACCATGCGCGTCCTGGCCGGCCACGGCCTGACCTATCGCAATGTCCGTGCGATCGCTGAAATCCCGGAGATTGTCGAGCTGAACATCGGCCACAACATCATCGCTCGCTCGGCGCTGGTCGGCCTGGATCGGGCGGTTCGGGATATGCTGGCCCTTCTGGAGGAAACGAAGGACGTGCCTCCTCGTTTCCACCGGTCCGGCGGGATTTGAAAATGGGTCGTAGAGAAAATCGGGGTCAGACTGGTGAATTCCCTTTTTTCCGATCAAGGACTTCATTGAACTGGAAAAAAGGGAATTCACCAGTCTGACCCCGATTTTTGAAAATGGGTCGTTGATCAATCTCATGCATGTCCTGCCTTATCTGGGCATTCTCGTTGCAGCGATAGTCGAAGGCGAGGTTGTGTACTCCGGAGCCGTCGTGATGGCGCATATGGGCCGTCTCAATGCCCTGGGGGTCTTGATGGCCGGAACACTTGGTGGATGGGCAGGCGACCAGTTCTATTTTTACCTGGCGCGGGGCCGCGCCAGACAGTGGCTGGACCGCTTCGAGAAGGTCGCAAAGCGGAGAAGGCTCATTCAATCGCGCATGCAGCGCCATGCTACCAAGTTTATTCTCGCCTTGCGCTTTCTTCCTGGCTTGAGGATTGCCATCCCGATCGCTTGCGCTTACGCCGGCATTTCACCCCTGCAATTTTCGGGACTCAGTATGATCAGTGCGCTGGCGTGGGCCAGCGCCATCATGTTCATCATCCGGTGGCTGGGGCCCGCGTCGCTCGGGGCATTTGGTGTCCGGGCCTGGTGGGCGCCGATTGTCCCGGCGGCTCTTCTTGTGCTCTTCTTTCGGTGGCTGGCGAAAGCGGGACAGGCGGATGAACCGCCTGTCGAATGACGCGGACGATGCGGTCCAGATCCCGGTCCTTCAATCCTGTATATACCGGAAGCTGAACCGTGTGTTCCGTTGCTTCGGCTACGGAACAAGGCGTTTGGCCCGGCCCAAACAAGTCGAGCTTGTTGCAGATATCGACGTGCATGATTTCGACATCGATGCCACGGCGGATTGCGTAATGTTTCAAAGCCGCGGGATCTGATGCGCGAATGCAGTACTGGTAATACACTGGTGACGTTTCCGGGTAGGCGGGAGGTGTGCGGATGGCATCGATTCCATTCAGCCCCGCAGTTAACTTTTCGGCGTGCTTACGGTTGACTGCATTCAGCCGATCGATTTCTTCCAGCATCGCGAGCCCCAGCAGCGCCTGCGCATTCGTGTAGCGTTTCCTGTACGATTCGGGCAAGGGATCCAGCGGCCGAATCTTTTCCCACAAGTACCGGCTCAAGTCGTAGTCACCGAACAGCGATGCGATATAGAACGCGAGAAACATGCTGAACGTGAAGCCATACGGGCCGATCAGCTTGCGCTGAAGATTGCCCAGCAGGACTTTACGCCAGATATCCTTCGCCGATGGCCACGGCTCCGCCTCTGCCTGCAATCGAATCCGGCCGGCGAGCTCCGGTTTGTTCGTAATGGCCATCCCGCCTCCGTAGCTGTTCAGCGGCTTTAGCATCTGGAAGCTGAAAAACGCAGCTTCGCCAAAAGTTCCGACTTTACGGCCTTTGTAGGTTGCCCCGAGCGCATGCGCGCAGTCCTCTATGACGACGAGACGGTGTGCCGCGGCGATGCTCATGATCGGATCCATGTCGCAGGGCTGGCCGTAGAGATGTGTGGGGACGACGGCGCGGGTAGTCGGCGTAATGGCCCGCTCGAACTTTGCGGGATCCAGATTGAATGTCAGCGGATCAATGTCCACAAAGATCGGGCGGAACCCCAGGATCCGCGCCATCTCGGGAACAACCCAGAAAGTCAATGCGGGGAAAATAATTTCCGAGCCGCGGGGGATTTCCAACGCCCTGAGAATGTAGTAGAACGCCATCCGGCCGTACGATGCCGAGACAGCCTGGTGCACGCCATGGTAGCCGGCGAAACGATTCTCAAATTCGCGAATGGCCGGCCCCCGAACTCCATCCCCGCGCGCGAGTGCTTTGAGTGCAGTCCACGTCGAGCCCGGAATGTGACGAACGCCATAACGCGCTATCGTGCGAATCATTGCTGGTTTACCTTTGAGCCCTGCGCTCCGAAAAATGCGATGTGATGCTCAACGTGCCGGCGCTGAAGGTAAGCCTCGAGGCGACGCAACGCGCTGAGATGCCAACGTCCGAGTCCCAGATAGTTCACGCCCCATGACGGCCGAAAGTAAAACCTGGCATACGCGGCTGCGAGGAGGTACCTGAGATCATCCGCGCTCAGATTCGGATGCTGGAAAGTAGGGGTATAACCATCGAACTTTTCCGGGTCGGTTTCCGTGATCAGGGGCTTCATGTGCTTGTACAACGGCGTTCCCGGATAAGGGGTCAGGATCTTATAGAGGGCCAGCGTGCTTCCCAGATCCACCGAATATTCGATCGAGGCGCGTATGCTTTCAACCGTGTCTGTAAGAAACCCGAGAACGTAGAAGCCCTCAGTCGAGATCCCTTTGGCACGGCAGTATGCCACGATCTCACGCTGATGCTCCGGAGGAATTGGCCGGCGCCCCACCTTTCTTAGCGTTGCCGGGTCTACGGCTTCCACTCCAAACGTTACTGTTGCGAGGCCGGCGCGATGCAGCAGATCGATCAGGTCTTTATCCAGGTCGTCCAGCCGCGTCTCGCATTCGAACCGCACCGGCAGGCCTTTGCGGATGATCCCCTCGGCGATGGCCATGCTGCGGTCTCTTTCCTTCGTGAAGAGAGGGTCGCGGAAAATCAGGTATGCCCGATGGTTCTGGCGGCAGATTTCTTCGATTTCTGCGATGACGTTTTCAGGCGATCGTGACCGATAAGGCGCCGTGATTCGATGTGGACAATAGGTACAGAACTCGGGACAACTTCTGCTCGAAAGCACCGGAAATGCCGAATGCGCTGCCAACAGCGAACGGCCGATGGCGTGACGCACGCGGCCGCGCGGAAACAAATCCCAGGCCGGAAAGGGCAGTGTGTCCAGGTTCGAAATTGCGGGACTCTGTACAATGCCTGTCATTGTTTCGCCCGCGGCCATCCGCATCACGGCGTGTTCCGGCTCACCTTTAATCAGGAAATCGGCATGATTTGCCAAAAGTTCGGGTGTGTGGGTCGCGGGTGCTCCAAAAAATCCTACGGGCATTCGGAACCTTCGCCTCGTTTCTTCCGCCCATTCCACCTCATGGCGGTGGTCCACCATGGAGCTCAAGACCAGAGCAACGTCTCCCTCGACGGCTTTTTCATGTGTAATCCGGACGTCATGACCGGCGTCCGCAAAGATCGCCGCCAGATAAGCGACGTGAATACTCGGCACATTCTGATAGAGCTTTCGGGCACGCTCTACCCACCGGGTCGTCCATGAAAATCCTCGAAATCGCGATCCGTAGCCTCCGACAACCGTATCTTTGTTCACAAAACCGCCGCGTCCTTTGAGATCGGCGAGTACAACACGCATAGAGCCTCCACACGAAAGAGTGAGCAACTTGAAAAGGAAGCGCGTGCTGCAGGCGTTTCCTTTCGGCGAACCGTACTTTCAGAGCGCGATGTGAAGCGGAGGACCTCTGGGGGAAACCTGTCGAAGGATGAGATCGGACCGTCGGTGTTCGGGATCCGAATGACCTGCATGCTGGACAGCCGGTCCGCTATGGGACAGGTGGTCCATTTCCACCGGGTGGGCCAACAGGTCGCCGGAACTGCTCACAGCCGGACACGGCTGGTGTGTGGTCCGGTGATGATTCAGCGAAGGACCCGTATAGTTGCCGAATCTCCCATAGGGCCACGGACGTACTTTCTGAAATTTCGCTTTGCCCCGATTCAGCCATACGGCAAGAGGCTGCAGCGAAGTGGCGCTGGTGATGACCAGGTCTGTGTTGTGGTCATTATCGATGTCCCTTGCCTCAAAACTGAGACCCGCTTCGCCTTCTGGGCGGTAGACCGTGAGCCTCAGCCGGGGACGGCCACTGGTGAAATGGATGCTGACCCGGTAAACGGACCCGCTCTGATGGACCGTGGCAGTTTCGGGTATGTGGTCGCCGTCAAGATCACGGCCGACGGTCGCGCGGTAGGAGATGCCTTTGTGTGCGGCGTCCGCCCACTTCGGAGCGACAAGGACGAATAGACCTGCGAACAGCCCGGCTAAGATCCGTTTATTGGAGTGTAACTTGAGCAGTGAAAGGAACACGTAGACTCCATAGGGTTTGTCGCGGCTATAATAGCGCAGAATGAAATTCTGGTGCCTTGCTCTTTTGCTCTTTTTTCCCAGTCATGCCCAGGCTCAAACTCCTGGCAATCCTGGCTCTAATATATCACTCTCGCAAATTCTCGACCGGATGATGGCCCGAAACGACCTGCAGCAGCGCAAGCTCCTCGAATTTCGGGCCCAGCGTAAGTTTTATGCGCTCAACTCCCGATTCAAGACCGATTCCACGATGCACGTGCAGACAACCTTCCGGCGTCCGGACGAAATGCAATCGACTGTAACCTCGCAGGAAGGTTCGAAGCTTATTCGTTCGCGAGTGTTCGATAAGATTCTTGAAGCGGAGAGTGAGACGCACACCAGAAAGGCAAAGCAACTGGTCGACATTATTCCCTCCAATTACACTTTCCAGCTCGAAGAGTCCGAAGAATGCAATGGACGAGCCTGCTTTCATCTAACGATTTCGCCCAGGCGGCGCGATAAATACTCTTTGGACGGCGAAGTCTGGATCGACGTCGAAGACTACAGCATTGTTCGAATCCACGGATCGCCTGCAAAGCGGCCCTCGTTCTGGACTCTCCACACTGAAATAGATCGCCGGTACAGGAAAATCAACGACATGTGGCTTCCGGATCGCCTCGACTCATCGAGCAACATCCTGATTGCCGGCCAGTCGGTATTGTCGATCGAATATTCCTACGAATCGGTCCAGACAGCTACAGAGGACCGGAAAAACTAAACTTCATTCCTCTGTTCCGGCATTCGTCGAAAACCCTGTTCGGATTCGCTACGTCTTCCGGCGCAAAGACACCGCGGCGGTCAATCTCTCCGCTGGCAATCATCTGGGCAACTATCGATGCAGGACACGCCGTATCGATATCGCCTGCGCTCGCGTTCCAGTTTGAATTGGCGCGAGCGTGACATTCCGCAATGCAACGGCGCTTCGATCCCTCTGCACGTCCGGATACTTCGACGCGAGCGATCTCGTAGTCGTTAGCTTGCGAACGTGTGGTTGTAAGCTTCGCCAGCTCGGGAATAGTCCATCCCATGCGAAGCCGCCGAACCAACTCGCGGACAAATGCCCGGTCGAAGCTGACTTTGAAATCGGCATATGCAAGTCCTCGCTTCCGCAGCACCCGCGGCAACGTGGCGATCTCACTGTGACGGGTCGTAACAACCCATCGGTCGCCGACCGGCGGCCCGAACCGCACCATCTCCCATCCGCTTCGTGCCGGCACTTGAGCAAAGCGGCCCCGGCTCCATTTCCAGGGCTTTAGCGTGAGTTCTTCGACGATCGTCTCAGCGGAATAGGGAAAAGAAAACGAGTCAGGCATCGTGTTGAAATCTGCGGAACCGACGCGAATTCGAACCGCTTCCACGCGGTCGAACTGCTCTGCGGCAGCTATAGCGAGCAGATTCGTCAGGCCTGGGGCGCAACCCATGCCAAGAATCGCAAGGACGCCCCGTTCCCGGAATCGACGATGCAGCCGGAGCTGCCGCCGGGTCCAGGTGAAAAGACCCCCGAGATCGACGTAGTGGACCCTGGCGTCGAGAGCTGCCGCCATGACGCCAAGGTTCAAATGATGGCGCGTGGAATTGATAATGACTTTGTGGCCGCCAATGACGCCGCGCAGATGCCGGGGATCGGAGGCGTCTGCGAATGCAGCTTCCACCCGCTTCGACCGAAAGCCGGATGCCAACCGGCGCGCCGACGCGAGGTCCAAATCCGCAACCAGGATCTTGTTCTTTGGATGCGACTCGAAAAGGTCGCGCACAATCACCCGGCCAATCGCACCCGCGCCAAGCACGACGAAGCTTCTCACTTTTTGTTGTATTCCGAATAAGGGTACCAGTAAGGCTTGATCTCTTGTTTGTAGTCCAGGTGGACATGCTTCGTTTCTCGGAATTCGTCCAGGCCCTCTTCGCCCAGTTCTCGAGAATGGCCGGTCTGACGCATGCCTCCGAAAGGACCGGCATCGTTGTCGGTCAACGGATCGTTGATCCAGAACGTGCCGGCCGTGATCCGTTCCATGGCCTTCATGGCCCACTCCATGTTGTTGGTGTAGATGTTTGCGCCCAGTCCATAAGTGGAATTATTCGCCAGCTCGATGGCGTGGTCGATGTCGCGAACTCGCATGATGGGGAGGACAGGGCCAAAAGTCTCGGTCTGGACCAATCGCATCTCCTGCCGTACATCCACCATGACGGTTGGTTCGTAAAAGAATCCCTTTTTGAAAATGGTAGATCGACTCCCACCCGTGAGAACCCGCGCGCCATCTCGGACGGCTTCTTCCACGCGCGAATGTACGTCCTGGAGCTGTGTCAGATTAATGGCTGGCCCGATGTCGGTATTTGGGTCCATCCCGTCGCCCAGTTTCAACGAACGCGTAAATCGGACGACGCGGTCGGTGAAATCGTCCGCGATGGCCTCGAATACATAGAAGCGTTTCGCTCCCGTGCAGACTTGACCCGCATTCAAATACGCCGCCCAACACGCTGCACGCGTGACGACTTCCAGATCGGCGTCACTGCACACGATGAAGGGATCGTTGCCACCAAGCTCGAGATGAGTTTTCTTGATCTCAGCAGCGCAGATCTGTGCGACGCGCTTACCGGTCTCGACCGATCCGGTCAGCGCCACCAGGTCCGTGCCTTTATGACGGACCAGCGCCTCGCCAACTTCCTCTCCGAAGCCGGTGACGATGTTCACAACGCCAGGCGGAAGCTCAGCAAACACTCCGGCAAGCGCAAGCGTCGCCAGCGGCGTCTCTTCGCTCGGCTTGATGACCACGGTGTTCCCCGCGGCCAGCGCCGGCGCGACTTTCCATGACAGGAGAAGCAGCGGGTAATTCCAGGGAATGATGGCCGCGACAACGCCGTAAGGTTCCTTGATCGTGAAATTTACCTGGTGCTCGAAAACGGGCGGTAGCGACGTGCCCCGGGAGTTCCGGCCGATTTCGGCGTAATAGTCGAAACAGCCTGCCGACCACTCCACTTCGTCGCGGTTTTCACAGAATGGCTTCCCACCTTCCAGGGTCATCAGTGTTGCGAGTTCCTTCTGATGCCCGCGGAGGTTCGAAGCAATCCGGTGCAGGGCTTGAGCTTTTTCCGCGCCGGGAATCCAGCGCCACTTTTGAAAGGCCTGCCGCGCCGCGCTGACGGCGTGATCCGCGTCATCTATGGTTCCGCGGGGCACTTCATCAATGATGTCTTCGGTTGCGGGATTGATGACTTCGATCGTCTGACCCCTGCTTTGAACTTCTCGTCCGCCGATCCACTGGTGTTTCACGCCAGCCTCCCGGCTTCAAATCATAATGCAGTGGTAGGCAGTTTCCACTTCCTGATAGCACGCTTCCCAAAAGGCACACCTGCGCACAGTCCGAGCAGGATCGCTCCGGGTAACGCGATCAGCCCGGTCTTGGAATAAGCCCAGGTGACGTGCTTTCCAGCAAAGTATCCGAAGGTTATGAAGGTTATCGAGGAGATCACGGCGCCCGTATAGGCGAACCGTGCGAAAACGTGCAGTTTCAGTCGCGACGCTCCGGCCACGTATCCCATGAGGTTGCGGATGCCCGGAATAAATGGGCCCACAACCAGGGTCCAACGGCCAAGGTTTTGGAACCAGTGTTCCGCACGCCGGAGGCTCTCCTCGCTGATGGAGAACCAGCGTCCATGCCGGCCAAAGACAAGATTGGTGGATGTCCTGCCGAAAAAATAGCTGGCGGTGAGGCCGCAAATGCTGCCCAGGCCCGCGACCAGAACCGTGGGAGCAAAAGCTAAAATATCTCTAAATACGAGATAACCCGCAAGAACCAGCAGCCATTCATCAGGAATGGGCAGCCCGATAATTCCAAAAATGAGAAGAAAAAACACAGCGAAGTATCCGTAATGGACGATCCACTGCGTAACCAGTTGCTCTGTCATTTCGAGTGCCCTTCCGGCTCAAAAAGCCGATAACGTACTAGCACTCTGGATTCCGAAAATGGTTCGTTCCACAAAAACAAAACGCGGGCTAAAGCCCGCGACGACATTTGGGGGAATCAGGGAGGTCCAGATGTAGTCGCGGGCTTTAGCCCGCGCCCTGTTCTCCACCGTGGACGAGCAGCCGAAGGAAGCGCCGTTTCCCAACCTTGAAGAAATACTCGCCGGGAGCGGAGATCTCCGCCTTGACATCCGTTATGCGTTGATCGTTCATGTGGACCGCGCCCGATTCGATGAGGCGCTGGGCCTCGGTGACCGAAGGGGCGAGATTGACGGAGGCCATGAGTTTGCTGAGGCGCATGGGGCCTGACCCCAGAGAGATCTCTTTCGTTTCGATGTCTTCCGGAATCTCCCGCTTTGTGAAGATTCGATTGAACTCCTCCCGTGCGGCGTTTGCGGCGTCGGCACCGTGGTAATCCGTAATGATGCGGACAGCCAAATCTCCTTTGATTTCCATCGGATGTCGTTTGCCGGAGGCGCTCTCCCGGCGTAGTGTCTGGATTTCGGCCAGGGGAATTTCTGTCAGGAGCTCGTAATAGCGGAACATAAGCTCGTCGGAAATAGACATGACTTTGCCGAATTGATCCTTCGGATCTTCGTTGATGCCGATGTAATTTCCAAGCGACTTGCTCATTTTCTGCACCCCGTCCAGGCCTTCAAGCAGCGGCATCGTAAGCACGATCTGGGATTCCTGGCCGTACTCGCGCTGAAGATCGCGGCCCACCAGCAGATTGACCTTCTGGTCCGTACCTCCGAGCTCGACGTCGGCTTCCAGAGCGACCGAGTCATATCCTTGAACGATCGGATACAAAATTTCGTGCATCGCAATAGGCAGCTGGTTTTTCAACCGATTGGAAAAGTCTTCACGTTCGAGAATGCGCGCGACAGTGTATTTGGCTGCCAGGCGAATGAACCCATCGGACCCCAGGGCCATGAGCCACCGGCTGTTGAAATCGATGACGGTTTTGTCCGGATCCAGAATTTTGAAGATTTGCAGCTTGTAGGTTTCCGCATTTTCCAGCACCTGTTCTTTCGTAAGCTGCTTCCGGGTTGCCGAGCGGCCGGATGGATCGCCGATGAGTCCGGTGAAGTCACCAATGAGGAAGATTGCAGTGTGACCCAGATCCTGGAAATGTTTCATCTTTCGGATCAGAACAGTGTGGCCGACATGAAGATCGGGCGCCGTGGGATCGAAGCCGGCTTTAACGCGTAACGGCTTGCCCGTTTTCTGGGCGCGCTTCAATTTTTCGACCAGCTCCTCTTCGCGGATGATTTCAACACTGCCACGACGGATGTGTGCGAGCTGTTCCTCGACTGGAATTGTTTTGAAATCTTTCATTTAACGACTACGCGTCTACCCTCGATCTCACAGTGGCCGGACAGGACAAGATCGATCGCCTCCGAATAGACCCGGTGTTCTTCCTTCAGGATTCGCGCCGAAAGCGTTTCCGTCGTGTCATCGTCCCGAACGGGCACCACGGCCTGAAGGATGATCGGCCCGCCGTCCAGCGTGTCATCGACGAAGTGAACCGTGCAACCGCTGAACTTCGCCCCATATTCCAGCGCCTGCCGCTGAACGTCCATTCCCGGGAAAGCCGGCAGGAGCGCTGGGTGAATATTGAGGATACCGTAGGGGAATGCCTCGATGAAAACACGGCTCAGAAGCCGCATAAAGCCGGCCAATACGACCAGCGAGACATTGTGTTTTCGAAGTTGCTCAACAACTTCGCGATCGAATTCCTCCCTCGGACGCCGCTGCGACGGAATGTATACAGTCGTCAGCCCTCTCGCCCGCGCCCGCTCGAAACCCGGCGCCGATTCGACGTTGCTGATAACCACGGCGATCTCGGCGTTCAGTTTGCCCGACGCAATGCGATCCGCGATCGCTTCGAAATTGGAGCCTCGGCCGGAAAGAAGAATGCCGAGCCTGCGGTTGGCCGGCTGGATTCTCATGAACGGTAGGTAACCCGCGGTTCTCCGGGAATGATCTGTCCGATCTGATACCAGGGCGTGCTCAACGTGGCCGTCAACGCCGCCAGATTCGAGGGACGAACGACAATCACCATGCCGATGCCCATGTTCGTCGAGCGCAGCATCTCATCGCGTTCGATCCCGCCCAGCCTCGCCATCACCTGGCAGAGCGGCAACACCGGCCACGATCCAGGCCGCACTTCGGCCTGACAATTGTCGGGAAGAATCCGATTCAGGTTCTCTGTAATACCGCCGCCGGTAATGTGAGCGAGTCCCTCGACAAGATTCCTGGCCAGCGCCACCCGAACGATCGGCTCATAATTGAGGTGCGGTTTCAACAATTCATCCCCCACCGTGCCTTCCAGGCCATCAACCCGTGAGTTCGGCGTGAGCTTCGCCAGTTCGAAGAACACCTTTCGTGCTAATGAATATCCATTTGTGTGAAGGCCAACCGAAGGCAGGCCAATAAGCAGGTCGCCGTGGCGAATGGACTTTCCATCGAGAATCCGGGAGCGATCGACGATGCCAACGATGAAGCCGGCCACGTCATATTCTCCGTCCGCATAAAAGCCAGGCATCTCGGCCGTTTCACCACCGATCAGGGCGCAGCCGGCCTCTTTGCAACCTCGCGCAACACCTTCGACAACGGAGACGATAACGTCGGCGTCGAGCCGCCCGGTAGCGACGTAATCCATGAAGAAAAGCGGCCGCGCGCCCTGTACAAGAATGTCGTTGACGCAGTGATTGACAAGATCCGCCCCGACAGTATTGTGCCGGTTCATCATGACCGCGATTTTCAGCTTGGTGCCGACGCCGTCCGTGCTCGAAACGAGGACCGGGTTCTTTATACCGCCGAAGTCGCAGGCGAACATTCCCCCGAACGAGCCGATGTCGGAAAGAACCCCGGGCGTGAAGGTATCCCGCGCCAGTTCGCGAATGCGCTTCTTCGCTGCGTTTGAAGCATCGATGTCGACGCCGGAGTCTTTATACGTAATGCCCATGCGTTATAAGCCGCGGCCTTCTCATTCCTTCAAGCTGGCTTCCCACAGATCGAGTTGCCGATCCTCGGCCTTCGCATCGGGGCCAATATCCGCAAAGTCCAGCGGATATTGGCCGGTATAGCACGCGGTGCAGAACTCGTTTCCTTTTCCGCCGACCGCGCGTATCAAGCCGGGCAGGCTCAGATATGCGAGCGAGTCGGCTTCGATGTATTTGCAGATTTCCGGGACGGTGTGGCTGGATGCGATCAGTTCTTTCTTCGTGGGCGTATCGATTCCGTAAAAGCAGGGAGACAGCGTCGGCGGGCAACTGATCCGCATGTGGACTTCTTTCGCGCCCGCGGCCCGGACCATCTTGACGATTTTGCGGCTGGTCGTTCCACGTACGATGGAATCATCGATGAGGATCACGCGCTTTCCCGTCAGCAGCTCTTTGATCGGATTCAGTTTCACTTTCACACCAAAGTGCCGAATCGTCGTTTTCGGCTCGATGAATGTGCGGCCGACGTAGTGGTTACGAATCAATCCGAAGGCGAACGGAATGCCGGATTTCTGCGAATATCCAATCGCCGCGGATACCCCGGAATCCGGAATCGGTACGACGAGATCGGCATCCACAGGACTTTCCTCCGCGAGAATCCGTCCCATCAGGTCACGGCTGGTCTGAACCGTGCGTCCAAACACGATGCTGTCCGGCCGGGAGAAGTAGACGTGCTCGAAAATACATTTGGCAAGCCTCGGTGCGTGCAGCGCCTTGACGGACCGCAGTTCCTCACCGCGGATGTGAACGATTTCGCCCGGCTCCACCTCGCGAAGATAAGTTGCGCCGATGAGATCGAACGCGCAGGTCTCCGAAGCAAGCACGTAGGAGCCGTTCACTTTCCCGATAGACAAAGGACGGAAGCCGTTCGGATCGCGCACCCCGATCAGCGCATCTTCGGTCAGCAGCAGAAGCGAAAAGGCCCCTTGAACCTTTGCCAGCGTCTCGGCCAGCGCATCCAGGAGGTCATGGGTTTGCGATCGCGCGAGAAGGTGAAGAATGACTTCACTGTCGCTGGTGGACTGGAAGATGGCTCCCTGCCGTTCGAGTTCCTCACGCAGGCCGACGGCATTGATCAGGTTCCCGTTGTGAACGAGCGCAACTGTTCCGTAGGTGCATTTCACAACGATAGGCTGCGCATTACCTTCGCTGCTCTCGCCGGCCGTGGAATAACGCGTATGACCGATGGCGTTCGAGCCCTTGAGCTTCGCGAAAACATCCTCGTCATAGACGTCGGCGACATAGCCCATCGCCTTGTGCGTGTACACTTGATTGCCGTCAGACGAAGACATACCAGTGCTTTCCTGGCCGCGGTGTTGCAGAGCATAAAGGCCGAGATATGCCATTCGGGCCGGGTCGGAATGATTTGCGATCCCAAAGATTCCACACATTGAGTTACTCCAGGCTTTTCATGATAACAGCTTCGGCAGACCCTGTCGCCACGCGGATTCCAGCTCATGCATCGCGATATCTACCGCGCGCTCGCCTTCGTAGTTCAGGATCAGCCGGTTACCGCCGACCTTTCCGAGATCGTAAGATTTCAAACCCACCTGTTCGGCGCGCCTGCAAAGCTCTGCAGCATGGATGGTGCTCAGCAGAACGCCCGTTGTGAATTCCCCGAACAAGTCCTTGACGACTTCCAGGTGCGAGGGAACCCGCACTTCGGCGCCGACCGCGCCGCGATGAAAATTCGAATAACAACATTCGGCCAGAGCCACGGCAAGTCCGCCTTCACTGATATCGTGGGCGGACTTCACCAGCCCGTCGCGAATTGCGGTGGAAATGAAATTTTGAATTGCACGTTCGTCTTCAAGATCGATTCTTCCCACCAGACGGTTTACGGTTTCGACGAAGACGATGGAGTCTCCGGAGTCCTGAAACGCCGATCGGGTCACGAGCGAAATATCTTCGATCAATCCGACCATACCCAAAACCGGCGTGGGATAAATGTCGTCGCCAAATGTTTCGTTATAGAAACTCACGTTGCCGCCTGTGATCGGCGTCCCGAAAAAGTTGCACGCCTCGCTCATTCCGTCGACGACCTCGCTGAATTGCCACATCACTTCCGGATGCTCCGGGTTCCCGAAATTCAGACAATTCGTTGCGGCTATCGGGCGCCCGCCTGCACATACGATGTTGCGGCATGCTTCCGCGACTGCCAGCTTCGCTCCTTCCCGAGGATGCCGCGCAACTCGATAAGCGGGGCCATCCAGGGTCATCGCCAACGCCTTCTTTGTGCCTTTCACTCTAACAACGGCGGCGTCCGAACCAGGTCCCACCATGGTATTGGATTGAACCATGTGGTCGTACTGTTCCCAGACCCATTGGCGGCACGCAAGATTGGGAGACGAAACGGCGAGTTTCAGAAGCCGGGTGCAGTCCGGGTTGGCGGAAAGGAAACTTTCGATCATTGCGGGCTCGCAACCATCCAGAAAACTGTAGTGCTCCAGGCGTGAAGAAATGATGGATTTGGGCGGCAACAGCGGCCGCTGATAAAGGGGGGCGTCGTCGGCCAGTGCGCTATTTGGGATTTCTGCAACGATTTTTCCGTGCTGCCGGACCCGCAGCAGTCCATCATCGGTCACGCGGCCGACGGTGACGACATCGAGTCCCCACTTGTGGAAGACGTCGAAGACTTCTTTTTCCTTCTTCTTGTCGGCGACCAGCAGCATACGTTCCTGCGATTCGCTGAGCATGATCTCGTAGGCGGTCATTTCGGATTCGCGCTGCGGCACGTCATCGAGCTCCAGCTCGATACCTGTTCCGGCTCGTGCCCCCATTTCGCAGCTCGAGCAGGTCAGGCCGGCGGCTCCCATGTCCTGGATGCCGACGATCAACCCCTTTTGCATGGCTTCGAGGCAGGCCTCGAGCAGCAGCTTTTCCATGAACGGGTCGCCGATCTGAACGTTTGGCCGCTTGGCCCCGGCATCCTCGCCGAAACCGGCCGACGCCATCGTCGCGCCGTGAATACCGTCACGGCCGGTCTTCGCGCCCACATAGATGACGGGATTGCCCACACCGTGTGCGCGCCCGTAGAAGATCTTGTCCTTTTCAAAAATCCCCAGGGCGAAAGCATTCACCAGCGGGTTCTGCGAATAGCAATCCGCGAAGTAGATTTCGCCCCCGACGGTCGGCACACCAAAACAATTTCCGTAGAATGCAATGCCGCCTACAACGCCTTCGAGTATTCGCTTGTTCTGCTGTTTGTGGAGCGGACCGAATCGCAAGCTGTTCATCGCAGCGATCGGCCGCGCACCCATCGTGAAGATATCCCGCAGAATACCGCCCACGCCGGTTGCCGCGCCCTGAAAAGGCTCGATGAACGAAGGATGATTGTGCGATTCAATCTTGAAAGCGACGGCCAGACCATCGCCAATGTCGATGATGCCTGCGTTTTCGCCTGGGCCCTGAAGCACCGCAGGCCCGCGGGTAGGAAGGCGCCGCAGATGAACGCGCGAGCTTTTGTAGCTGCAGTGCTCGCTCCACATGACGCTGAAGATTCCAAGTTCCGTCAGGGTCGGCTGGCGCTTCAGGATGTCGACGATCTTCTGGTACTCGCTTTCGGTCAGGTTGTGCTGCGTGAGAAGTTCTTCTGAGACCATGTCGTTAATATTTCGAAATTGGACGAACGCGGGCTGAAGACCGCGACTACATTTGGGGTCAATCTGGTTCCGAAATGTAATCGCGGGCTTCAGCCCGCGTTCGTTCCTGCCAATGCGTTAACCATCGATTCAAAAATCAATTTACCGTCGGCGCTGCCCAGAAGGCTTTCGCTGGAGCGGTCCGGGTGCGGCATCATTCCGAGCACGTTGCGCTGTTCGTTTACAATTCCGGCAATGTTGTGGAGTGAACCGTTGGGATTCGCTTCAGGCGTGATTTCGCCACTCGCCGTCGCGTAACGGAAAACCACCTGGCGGTTGTCTTCGATGCGTTTCAGCGTTTCCGGATCCGCGAAGTAGTTTCCATCGCCATGGCCGACAGGAATTCTTAGCAGCTGGTTCTTTTTCAAGATGTTCGTATAGGGCGTGTCCGTGGTCTCAGTGCGCAGATGCAGGAACTTGCACACATATTTCAGTCCGATATTGCGCAGCAGAGCACCAGGCAATAATCCCGCTTCCGCCAGGATCTGAAAACCGTTACAGATGCCGAAAACCAGGCCGCCCTGCTTCGCGAAATCTCCGACGGCCTTCATCACGGGCGAGAATTTCGCCAGCGCACCGGTCCGCAGGTAATCGCCGTAGGCAAATCCGCCCGGCAGAATCACAGCATCGAAGCCCTTCACAGATGTGTCCTGATGCCAGATGAATTCGACAGGCTGTCCGATCACGGACTCGACCACGTAATAGCAATCGTGTTCGCAGTTCGATCCCGGAAATATAACAACACCGAATTTCATGGCATCTCCTTAGCGTCGGGCCCAGTCATTCCCAGATAATTCGATATTCTTCGATCACAGGATTCGTCAAAACTTCTTTCGCGAGGCGTTCCACCTCCTGGCGCGAGGCTCCATCCTTGATGCTCACGTCGAAGATCTTGCCCTGCCGCACATCACTGATATTCGTCAGGCCGAGTGAAGCGAGGCTTCGATGGATCGTCATGCCCTGAGGATCGAGAACCGTGGGTTTCAATGAAACAATGACAGTCGCTTTCATGGCTGATCGTAACATTTCTCCATGTCCTTGTGTCGTCGTGGTTAAAAGACTCTCTGGAAGATTCGATCCACGTTCGCCAGCAGCCGGCTCGAATCAAAAACCTTGTCGACATCAGCCGCCGTCAGTTTCTGCTTGATGTCGGCGTCGTTCAGGACCTTCTCCTTGAAAGTTCCGCCTTCGTCCCAGACGCGCATCGCATTCCGTTGAACCCAGCAATACGCATCCTCGCGCGTGACGCCCCTGGCGACGAGTTCCAGCAGCAACTCGCCCGAATAGATCAGCCCGTGAGTCAGTTCGAGATTCTCCTTCATCCGATCCGGATACACGACGAGCCTTTCGATGAGCGTTGCCGTTTTGTCGAGCAGGTAATCAATCAGGATCGTCGAATCCGGGAAGATGATGCGCTCCACCGACGAATGCGAAATGTCCCGCTCATGCCAGAGTGCGACGTTCTCCATGGCCGCCATCGCATTGCTGCGAAGCACACGCGCCAGCCCCGCTATCTGCTCAGATGTGATCGGGTTGCGTTTGTGCGGCATTGCGGACGATCCCTTTTGCCCGGCCGAAAAGTATTCCTCGGCCTCCCGCACTTCCGTCCGCTGCAGGTGTCTTATTTCGACCGCAATCTTCTCGAGCGTTGTGGCGATCAGGGCAAGCGATGAAATGTAATGCGCATGACGATCGCGCTGAATGACTTGCGAGGCGGCAGGCGCCGGCTTCAGGTTCAGCTTGCGCATCACTTTCTCCTCAGTATCGGGAGAAAGATGCGCGAAAGTGCCGACCGCGCCGGAGAGCTTTCCGACGCGCATGGTTTCGACTGCTTCCTTGAATCGTCCCTGCTGGCGTCCAACTTCGTCGTAGAGCAGCGCCAGCTTCAATCCAAATGTCGTTGGTTCCGCATGAATCCCGTGAGTCCGGCCGACAATCACGGTGGTCTTGAATTCCTGCGCGCGTTTCTTCAGAACATCGAGCAGCCGTTGAATATCTTCGAGAATGATCGTGGAGGCTTCAGCCACCTGAAGAGCCATGGCCGTGTCGAGGACGTCCGACGACGTAAGGCCGAAATGAAAATAACGCGACGCCGGCCCGACATATTCCGCAACCGATTGAGTAAAGGCGATCACGTCGTGCTTCACTTCCGCTTCTATTTCATTGATTCGATCGACCGAAAATGCGGCCCTGGTTTTGATTTCAGCCGCGGCGTCCCTGGGGATGATCCCTTCCTGTGCCAGCGTCTCCGTGACGGCAAGCTCGACGTCAAGCCAGCGCTGGTATTTGTTCAGGTCTTCCCAGATCCGGCCCATTCGCGGACGTGTGTAGCGCGGTATCATCAGTTTCCTCTGTAGCGGCGGTCTATGACCGCCGACGCTCCTGCAAGTTGCTGTACTGTCGGCGGTCATAGACCGCCGCTACAGTTCTAACTATAGCCGAACCGGATCGGTCGGCTGGTCCTGTGACGTCAGTTTCAAAAGAGCCGGCGACAGCCCCCGATCCCGCAGAGCCCGCGCCGCTTCCTGCCGCGCAAGCTCCGGGTGATTGTTTTTTGAGCTCAGGTGTGCGAGCACAACGTGCTCGGCCATGCCGTCGTATTGTTCCCGGATGAAACGCCCGACCGCGTAGTTCGACAGATGTCCGTGCCGGCCCATCAGCCGCTGCTTCAAGTTCCAGGGATACGGCCCAACGCGAAGCATCTCGAGGTCATGATTGGATTCCAGGATCAGCATTTGCGATCCGGAAAGCCGGGCCGCGACGTGATCGGGCATATAACCAACGTCGGTAAGCTGCGTGATTTTCACGCCGCCGCTGGTGATGCTGAAAGCGACCGGCTCTGCGGCATCATGGGGGACGCGAAACGGAACGATATCGGCATCACCAATTGTGAAAGCGACTCCCGGTATGATCGTCGCAATACGGGATCCGTTCAGCTCGAATTCGCCGACCTGAAGCGCCCGGCCGGTTCCCCAGGTCAGGTAAGCGGTCAGCGGCAGCTCCTTGACCAGCGTTCTTACTCCGGATGCGTGGTCGTTATGCTCGTGTGTGACCAGCACGGCATCAATTCCGTCCGGATCTTCTCCAATGGCTTCCAACCGCTTTGCGATTTCCTTGCGGCTCAACCCCGCATCGATGAGCAGCCGAACGCGTTCCGTCCGCACAAACGTCGCATTCCCCCGGCTTCCACTTGCGAGGACAGACACCGTTATTGCCATGCTTCGCACTATCTCCGATACATCGGACAAGATAGGGGACTGGGAAAATCACGTGCGATACAATCGTGGGCAGGAGGTTGAACAATGGCGCGCTTGCCGTTGACGAAAGAAAAGGTTGCCGCGGGAAGACTGGTCCTGAATCTCAAATCAGTCGGCTTATCCCCGGAACAATTCTTCCGCCTTTGTAGCGACAATCGCGAAATCAGCATGGAACTCACGGCCCAGAAAGAGTTGGTCATCATGGCTCCTGCTGGAATCGAGAGCGGTTGGCGCGAGACCAAAATTATTTACCGCCTTGCAGACTGGGCTCTAAAGGATGGGACCGGAGTCGCACTCGGTTCTAACGCAGGCTACACTCTGCCCAACGGTGCGGTTCGGGCTCCAGATGCTTCCTGGATGCCCCGCAAGCGTTGGGACGCTATTCCTAAAGCGGAGAGAGAAAAGTTCGCGCGCACCTATCCTGATTTTGCCGTGGAGTTGATGTCCCCCAGCGACACGCTGGCGGAACTACACGAAAAAATGGCCGAATACATCGCCAACGGCGTACAACTCGGATGGCTCATCGATTCTTATGAGAAGCATGTCTACATCTACCGTCCCGGTCAGCAGTTCGAGACCCTGGAAAACCCCACCACCATCAGCGGCGATCCTGTCCTTCCCGGATTCGTTTTCAACGTCACCGAGATCTGGTAACGGCTCGTGAAGGCCTCCGAGAGACTCGAGACAGCCAGGCTGGTGCTTCGCCGCCCTGTACGTGCTGACGTCAAAACGATGTTTGCCCGATACGCGAGCGACCCCGACGTCACGCGCTTTCTCGGCTGGCCCCGTCATCAATCGCCGTCCGATACGCGCAGGTTCCTCAGGTTCAGCGACGCAGAATGGCACCACTGGCCGGCGGGTCCATATCTCGTGTGGTCGCGTGAGACCGGCGCGCTGCTGGGATCTACCGGGCTGTCCTTCGAAACGCATTATCGCGCGGTGACCGGGTATGCACTCGCCAAAGACTCGTGGGGACACGGTTACGCGACCGAAGCGCTTCAAGCCATGGTCGAACTGGCGCGTAGCGTCGGCGTCCGGCGGCTGTATGCGCTCTGCCATACCGAACATCGTGCCTCCTGGCGGGTTCTCGAGAAGTGCGGATTCGTCCGTGAAGGAATCCTTCATTCTCACTCCGAATTTCCGAATCTTACGCCGCGCGAGATCTGCGACGTCCTCTGTTACGCCAAATTGCTTCCATGAAAAGAAGGGATATATGGACCTGACGATAAAATTGAGTCTTGTGACTGTAGCGGTATTGACGCTGGGTTTTGCGTCGGCTCAAACACCGAACCGGCCCCCGGCGCCGGCAGGCGAGACGTATGCCGATCTACCCGGTGTGCGCATCTGGTTTCGCGACACCGGAGGAAGTGGCATCCCTGTTGTATTCATGCACGCCGCGACAGGAAGCAGCCGGAACTGGGACAACCAGATTCCTGTGTTCACCGCTGCCGGTTACCGATTCATTGCGTATGACCGGCGAGGCTGGGGCCGCTCTGTAAGCGATCCTGCAGGTTCGCCGTCCGGCACTGCGGCAGACGACCTCCAGGGCTTGATGAATTATCTGAACGTTGACCGCTTCCATCTGGTCGGGACAGCCGCCGGAGGATTCGTGTCCCTGGACTACGCGCTGTCCTTTCCGCAGCGGCTTCGAAGTGTGGTGATTGCCAACAGCATCGGTGGGGTTCAGGACGAAGACTATCTGGAACTCGGCCGCCGGCTCCGGCCACCACAGTTCGACGCTTTGCCCCCCGAGATCCGCGAACTGGGCCCGTCGTACCGCGCAGCCAATGCCGAGGGAACACGCCGTTGGGTAGAACTCCAACGCCTGAGCCGGCCGGAAGGACCGCCGGCACCTGCGCAGACGTTTCGGAACAGGATGACATTTTCTCTGCTCGAAACGATAAAAGTGCCGACGCTTCTGCTCACCGGAGACGCCGACATGTACGCGCCGCCTCCGCTGGTGCTGCTCTTCAAGGCCCGGATCAAGAATTCCGAGTCCTTAATCATTCCCGAAGCTGGACATTCTTCGTACTGGGAAAAGCCGGAGGTCTTTAATCGTGCGGTTCTTGATTTTATTCGCAAGCATTAGCGTCTTGCCCACTCTGGGCGGAAAGGATATCCAGGTACGCGTATCCTTTTGATACAATAGCCGCATGCGAATAAAGCCGATCATCTTCTTTCTGATCGTGGGTTCCCTTGCGGGTTATTTTGTGTACAGGGAAGCAACAGGAGTTGGCAAATCCGGCGTCGTCAACATCGGCTCGCAGGCACCGGATTTCTCGCTCAAAGATGAGAACGGCAAAGAAGTAAAGCTGAGCGATTATCGCGGCAAGCTGGTGTTCCTGAATTTCTGGGCAACATGGTGTGAGCCTTGCATCGAGGAAATGCCCGAAATGGAAATGCTGAAGAACAGATTGAAGGATCGAAAGTTCCAGATGCTCGCTGTCAGCGTGGATCTTGATTGGGATCCCATCAAAAAGTTCTACAAAAAGTACAACCTCACGATTCCAACAGCCCTGGACCCCGGAGGTGTGCAGGTCGCTAAAGGCATTTATAAGGTGACAGGCTGGCCGGAAACGTTCCTCATCGATGCCAATGGCTACGTCGTAAAGCACACCTGGCGGGAGCGCTGGACCGACCCGCGTGTCATAGCGTATCTCGAGTCCCTCATCCCGCAGGAACAAGCGCAAAAAGTCTCCGATTAAGAGCCGCCGGCTGATCCAATGCGAGTTTTCTTCGATTATGAACGGCCCGAGCTGGCCGAAAGTCTCAGTCCGCCTTTCCGGGCGACGCAGATCTACAAATCTGTCTATCAGCGCTGGTTCGATAGCTTCGAGCTGATGACCGATTTGCCAAAGGCGTTTCGCGCTTCGCTTGCCGAAGAATGGAACATTCACCTGCCTGCGGTTCACCGAAGATTCGATTCCGTGGACGGAACCCGCCGTTACCTCGTCCGTCTTGACGACGATGAGTTTGCAGAAACCGTTTTCATTCCCGAAGAAAGCCGCAATACGATCTGCATTTCATCGCAGATCGGCTGCGCGCTCGACTGCAAGTTCTGCCTGACGGGCCAGATCGGTCTCATCCGGCACCTGCGCCCGGGCGAAATCGTGACGCAGGTGCTGGTGGCCCAGCGTGACAACCTCTCCTGGGAGCTGCGCGACAGTTTCAACATCGTTCTGATGGGCATGGGCGAACCCCTGCACAACTACGACAATGTCATGAAGGCAATCCGGATCCTGCACGATGAGCACGGATTGAACATATCCATGTCGCGGATCACGCTTTCCACCGCAGGGCTCCTGCCGGGAATTGAGCGGCTCGCCGATGAGCCGATGATTCCGAATCTCGCTATTTCGCTTACGGGTGCCACGAACGAGAAGCGAAACGAATTGATGCCGATCAATCGCAAGTATCCGATAGAACAATTGCTCGACACAGTCCGCCGATTTCCGCTCAAGCATCGGCAGCGCGTGACCTTCGAGTACGTCCTGCTCAAAGGAGTCACGGACTCGGCAGACGATGCGTTGAATCTCGTGAAGCTGCTGAAGGGACTTCGCGCGAAGGTCAACTTGATTCCGTTGAACGAAGCCGATCAACTCAGTTACAGGCGGCCGCCGGATGCGGCAGTCGAGCGGTTTCAGCAAGTCCTCGCCGACCACCACATCTCAGCCTTCGTGCGGAAAAACCGCGGCAACGATATTTCGGCTGCCTGTGGCCAATTGGCAAAAATGGGGTCATAGTCGCGTCATTCGCGGCTATGACCCCGTCTTTGTCCCTTCAGAACGTTTCCTTGAGCCACTGAAACACGGCATCCGCGACGCGCTTGTCGGCAACCCACTGCGATGTGCCGCCGGAAAGGGGAACGACCTGAACGCGTGAAGGATTGGCCACAGCCGCCTTCACCCGGTTTCCTTCAGCTTCGTCGGCAACGATGATCAGCGCGGACTTGGGTTTGAAGTCCTGGGCGCTGCCTGCCATGGCAAGGCTCTCGCTCAACTTGGGCTGGATCGCGACAACCGTACGAACTTCCGGAAACCTGCCGCTCGAGATCAGCGCGAGATTGGCGCCGACATCGCTTCCAATAACGACGATCCTGCTGTTGTTGATTCGCGGTTGAGCCTTGAGCCAGTCGAGGGCGGGATCGATATCGAGCGGGAATTCATGGAGGCTGGTTCGCCATTCCTGTGTCGCCTGGATGGGCCTCTGGTTCTTTGTCTTGCTCTCGCCGTGACCCCGCAGGTCCAGGGCCATCACAGCCCAGCCGCGGTTCAGCAACTCGCGGGTAAAAGCAGTCCAAACAGCACGATCTTCGCCGTATCCATGAAGCAACAGGACGGCGGGAACGGGAGCTGGAACTCCGACGGGCATTTCAAAAGAGGCGTGGAGTTCGACGAGGTCGTACGTTTTGAATTCCGGCCCGTCGTCATCGGCCTCGCGACCTCCGCCCGCAACCACGTCGACATCGAGTTGGAAGTTGATGACGTTGTCTTCGCGGTTCAGGAAGGAGCTGACGACCTTTTTCTCCGAAGCTTTCCCTTTCAACTCGGCATAGACCTCGTAGTCCCCCGTTGGGGGCAGCGCATAAACCTTGTAAAGGCCTTCCTGGTCGGTTGTCAGCGTCCGCACGACATTCGTTTTCATGTCCCGTACGTAGACGCGCGCGCCGACAATCGCTTTGCCGCGGGCATCCTGAACGGCGCCATGAATGTTCTTCGGCTTGGGCCCGGTATCCTTCCGCCCGCGGGGGAACAACTGCGCCTCGAGCGGTAGACTCATTGAGAAGAGAAGGAGAAGAATAACGCTACTTTTTGAGAACAATCGAGACATCTGTACGTTCATCGCCTGAAATCTCAACATCTTTCTCCTGCTTCGGGAATCCAGCCGCTTCAACAGTCAAATGAAACTTTGCCGGGCCAACTGCCAGGCGGAATGCAAATTCGCCGAGCCGGTCACTGACGGCCTCTCTCCGGGTTTTCTTCTGCTGTTTTGCATCGATATCCATCCGGATGACTGTGACCTTCGCGCCCTGAAAAGATTGGCCTTCGGCTGTGAAGACCGTTCCTTTAATTAAGGAATAGTTCGTTTGAGCAAGGAGCGAATAACCACAAAAGGCACAAAGGACACAGACAACGACATGCTTGCGCCGGCTAATTCCCATTCTTTTTGGTCAAAAGCCTTTTGACGACCGCTTCGGTATCTTCGTAACGGCCCGTTCCCGAATGGCTGAGCTGGATCACACCGTTCTGGTCGACGACGAAGTGGCTGGGCCAGGTGTTGCAAAGATAGTCCGACCAGATGTCGTACTTGTTGTCCACGACAACCGGATACTTGATGCCCTTTTTCGCCACAGCTTCCTTGATCTTGGGAATTTCCTTTTCGTAGTCGAGCCGCGGCGTGTGGACGCCGATGATCACGAGCCCATCCTTTGCGTACTTGTCGTAGAGCTCCTTGACATGGGGCATGGCTTCCGCGCAATAGGGACAATCAAACGCCCAGAAATCGATCAGCACGACTTTGCCGCGAAGCTGCTCCAGTTTCAGTGGAGCCGTGTTGATCCAGGTCTCGGAACTCTTGAGCTCCGGCGCCTTCTGCCCGACAAAGACGTCGTCCGCATGTTGTGCCCACGCGACGCTGCTTGTAAGTAAGAACGCGAGTATCAGCCTGGCAAACATATATAGGTCTCCTCGGTGCAGGTTGGTCCAAATTCTCTCACAACTGTCCGTTTTGGTCGAACCCTTGCTGAACGTGTCGACTACTGTAGCGGCGGTCTATGACCGCCGAAAAACCGGCGCTCATAGACCGCCGCTACAGCCAAACGCTCGATTCAATGGTTTTGCAACACCCTCAGAGGGAGAGGGGCTATGAACGAAGAGAATCGTACCAAAGCGGCGCTGAGACTCTTTCTGGTGAGCGGACTGGGATTGCGGTCCGCGAACACGCTAGTCCGACACTTTAAAGATCCACAGGCTGTGTTTGGGTCGAGCCGGCCTGAACTGGAAGCGCTGGGGATTCCGCCGGATGTCGCGGACGACGTGCTGTCGAAGAAGTCTGCCCAACGGGCGGAGGAAGAGTGGACGAAAACGGTGGAGCTTGGCGTGGACGTTGTGGATATCCTCAGCTCCGCGTATCCACCGCTCCTGCGCGAAATATACGATCCGCCGATTGTCCTCTATATTCGCGGGAAGAAATGGGATCCGGAGTTGCCGCAGCTGGCGATCGTCGGGACCAGGCGGCCGACGGGCTATGGCATCAACTGCGCCGAACGTCTCGCCGAGGACCTTGCGGCACGCGGCCTGGCCATCACGTCCGGTCTGGCCAGAGGGCTCGACGCGGCTGCGCACCGCGGGGCGCTGCGGGCGGGCATCACGTATGCGGTTTTCGGAAGCGGACTCGACTTCGTCTATCCAAAGGAAAATCGCAAACTCGCCGACTTCGTGATCGAAAATGGCGCGATTATCTCGGAATTCCCGCTGGGCACGCCGCCTTCGCCACAAAATTTTCCGATCCGGAATCGAATAATTGCGGGCATGTCGCTGGGCGTTACCGTGGTCGAAGCGGCGGAATATTCCGGGTCGCTGATCACGGTCCGGCTAGCGCTGGAATCCGGGCGGGAGATTTTTGCGGTGCCCGGGAATATCACGTCGGCCAACAGTTTCGGGCCGCATGTTCTGATCCGCCAGGGCGCCAAACTCGTCGCGGGCTGGCAGGACGTCGTGGAGGAGCTTCCACACCCGATTCGCGAAAAAATTCTTGCGCCGCTGGTGGCTCAAATGCAGGCAGCGCCTGAGCCGAAGCTCGAAGGGGCCGAGGCCAGGGTATGGAAACTTTTGTCGGTTCAGGAAGCGATTTCCATCGATACCTTGCTCGCTAAGTTGCCATTGCCCACGTCGGAAGTCTATAGTGCGCTGCTCGGTCTGGAGATCAGCGAGTATGTCCGCCAACTGCCTGGAAAGAAATACATTCGGCGGCTCTGACGAAAGGCGTTGTTGCTTTTTCGGCGCACACGACTTATTAGATAGACCATGGCGGTCTGAAAGATATGCCGATAAAAAAGTCATTGGTGATTGTCGAATCACCCGCGAAAGCGACCACGATCAATAAATATCTGGGCAAGGACTTCGTCGTGAAGGCTTCGCTCGGCCACGTGAAGGATCTGCCCAAGAGCAAGCTGGGAGTTGATCTCGATAACGATTTCGAACCCGTCTACGAACTCATCCCCGGGAAAGAAAAAGTCATCAAAGAACTCCGCACTGCGGCGAAGACTGCAGGGCGTATCTTTCTCGCTGCCGACCCGGATCGGGAAGGCGAAGCGATCTGCCAGCATCTCAAAGAAATCCTCGACGGCAACAAGGCCGAAGTCTTTCGCGTTCTTTTCAACGAAATCACGCCGAAGGCAATTCGCGCCGCGATGGAGCATCCCGGCCGAATCAATCAGCATATCGTCGATGCACAGCAGGCCCGGCGAATCCTCGATCGTCTGGTGGGCTACAAGATCAGCCCGTTGCTCTGGGACAAGGTGCGCCGCGGCATCTCCGCCGGCCGGGTGCAGACAGTCGCGCTTCGGCTGATCGTGGAACGCGAACGTGAGGTCCTGGCGTTCACGCCTGAAGAATACTGGTCGGTCACGGCAAACCTCGAAGGCCACGAGCCTCCTCCATTCAGTGCCAGGCTGGTGAAGTTCAAGGGCAAGAACGTGGAAGTCCGGAACCAGGCTGAGGCCGATCACATTCTCGACGTTGTAAGGAAGTCGGACTTCCTCGTCGACTCCGTCGTCACCAAAGAGAAGAAGCGAAATCCGGTTCCTCCGTTCACGACCAGCAAACTTCAACAGGATGCCGCGCGGCGGCTGCGCTTCACCGTCAAGAAGACCATGATGGTCGCCCAGAAGCTGTACGAAGGCATCGAGCTGGGCGGCGAGGAAGGCCGCGTTGGTTTGATCTCGTACATGCGTACCGACTCGACGCGCGTTTCCGACGAGGCGATGCAAATGGTGCGGTCGTATGTGTCCGACGTCTACGGCCCGAATTACCTGCCCGAGAAACCGGTTTTCTATAAGAGCAAGAAAGACGCCCAGGATGCCCATGAGGCCATTCGTCCGACCTTCGTTGGCCGGACGCCCGACGACCTGAAACAGCTTCTGTCTGAGGATGAGCTGAAGCTCTATCGCCTGATCTGGACTCGATTCGTCGCTTCGCAGATGAACCCTGCGATCTACGATCAAACGACCGTTGAGATTTCGGCGAAGGATTACCTGTTCCGGGAAAACGGGCGCGTCATGAAATTCGACGGCTTCCTGAGAGTTTATGAGGAATCCGCCGATGACGAGATCCACGCCAAACCAACTGGTGATGAGGAGGACGACATTGCGCTGCCTCCGCTGACCGTGGGCGAAAAGCTGCGGCTTCTGGATGTTACCCCGAAGCAGCATTTCACGGAGCCGCCGCCGCGATTCACCGAAGCATCTCTCGTGAAGGCGCTCGAAGAGAAGGGCATCGGCCGTCCATCAACCTACGCGACCATTCTCACGACCATTCAGGATCGCGAGTATGTGACAAAGGATCAGGGGAAGTTCAGACCCACAGAACTGGGAACTGTCGTGACGGACTTGCTCGTGAAACACTTCGAAGACATCTTCGATATCCAGTACACCGCTCGAATGGAGGAGGAACTGGACGAGGTCGAAGAAGGAAAGATGACATGGGTCGAGGCGCTCGACGACTTCTACAAGAAGTTCGAGAAGGACCTGAAGAAGGCCACCAAGAACATGGAGAACCTCAAGCGCCAGGAGTTACCCACCGACGAGATCTGCGAGAAGTGCGGCAGCCCGATGGTCAAGAAGTGGGGACAGTTCGGAAGTTTCCTCGCGTGTTCGGCATATCCCGAGTGCAAGAACACGAAGGAAATCGCGCTCGAGGAGCCGCCCAAGGAAGGTGAAGCCGCAGCCGAAGCCGAACCGGAACCCTGCGAGAATTGCGGCAAGCCCATGGCACTCAAGCGCGGGCGTTTCGGACAGTTCCTGGCCTGCACCGGATATCCCGAGTGCAAGACCACCCGCAAGATCGCGCAAGGAACTAAAACTCCAAAGAAACCCGACGTGGTTCTGGACGAAACGTGCCCGCAATGCGGCATGGCCAAGCTTGTCGTGAAGGACGGACGATTCGGCGAGTTCACGGCGTGCAGCAATTATCCCAAATGTAAATACATCAAGCCCAAGACTGTCGGCGTACCCTGTCCCAAACCGGGCTGTGGCGGCGAGCTTATCGAGCGCCGTTCAAAGCGCGGTAAGGTCTTTTACGGCTGCTTGAAATACCCGGATTGCGATTTCGTCGTCTGGAACAAGCCCGTTCCCGAACAGTGCCCGCAATGCGGTTCTCCCTACTTGTTGGAAAAAACCACCAAGCGCGAAGGACCCATCCGTTACTGCAACGAGGAATCCTGCAAGTACAAGGTTCAGGTGGAAACGGAAGAGGTATCGTCGTAAGCCTGTAGCGGCGGTCTATGACCGCCGGCATTTCGTTTGATTCCAGGAAAAACCGGCGCTCACAGAGCGCCGCTACAGTTTGGATTCAATCAGAAAAGACATCCCGTGAAGCCTGACGATCTGGCTTATCTATTCTCCCTTACAAATGAGTATCGATCAATCCGCTATGACCTGCGGAATATGCAGGCATTGGCCTCGGCACTTGGAAATCCACATCGGGCTTTCAGGTCCGTCCTGATTGCGGGCACGAATGGAAAAGGGTCTGTTGCGAGGCTGCTTTCCGCGATGATACCGAGTGCCGCGTTGTACACATCGCCGCATCTGGTTCGCCTGAACGAGAGGATTCGAATCGGGGAGCAGGAAATTTCAGATCAGGAACTGAAGTCTGTTTTCGAAGAAGTGAAAACGGCCATTGGCACTTGCAAGGACCTGCTCTATCCGCCCACCTACTTTGAAATCGTGACGGCGATGGCGTTTCTCTACTTCCGGGACCGGGTGAAGTTTGCAGTGCTCGAGGTGGGGCTTGGAGGAAGGCTCGATGCGACCAACATCGTCCGGCAGGAGGTATCCGTCATTACCGGCATTGGCCTCGACCACCAGGAATACCTCGGGACAACCATAGAAGCGATCGCTGCTGAAAAAGCCGGCATCATCAAAGACGACGAGCCGGTTGTGATCGGTCCGGCGGCGGATTTGCCCGCGATTCGAGAGAAGGCCGGAGCAAGGCTCGTTCGGGCTGCAGACCTGAAACAAGAAGTCCGGTCTCTGGGCGACGGCTACTTTGAGCTGGACATCGGGCGGTATCGGAATCTCAGACCGCGGCTGGCAGGCCGTCACCAGGTCGAAAACGTGACGATTGCGGTTCGTGCAGCGGACTGTCTGGGTCTCGCTGAGGACGACATTGTTCGCGGCGTCAATACCGCAACCTGGCCGGGCCGGTTGGAAAGAATCGGCCACTTTCTGCTCGATGGCGCCCACAACGTCGCCGCGGCGAAAGCGCTCGCGCGGTTCCTCGAAGAGTTTCACCCGCACGTGTGGATCATTTTCGGCGCAATGGCGGATAAGCAGTTCGAAGAAATGATCGCGATCCTCGAGCCGCATGCGAGCCAGTTCATCTTTACGAAGCCAAACAGCACCCGGGCCAAGGATCCGGCGGATCTTCAAAAGCTGGTGCCCGGCTCGCGCGTAGAACCTTCGGTGACGGATGCGATTCACTTCGCTCGGGCGCACGCGCCCGCCGGCTCGCCCGTCCTCATTTGCGGTTCGCTGTACCTGATTGGCGAGGCACGCGCCGTGCTACAGTAAGCCATGGCCGTTGGAACCAGGCTCAGCTATGCGCGCTCTCTGCTGATCACAGCGCCATTGATTTTCCTGTACACGGGCATCATGGCGTCGATTTCGGTCGCCAGCTCGCTGCTGGACGCCCGAGGCCTTATGCAGCATACCTGCGCCAGGATATGGGCTCGGATGATTCTTTGGACTTCACGAGTCCGCGTCAGCGTGAAAGGTGTCGAGAACATCAGGCCGAATGTCCCCTATGTCCTTTGCGTGAACCATCAGAGCCATATGGACATCCCGATCCTTCTGGCCGCGCTGCCGTTCCAATTCCGGTTTGCGGCGAAAAAGCAGTTATTCCGTTATCCGTTTCTTGGATGGCACCTGCGCCGGTCCGGCCACGTGCCGATCGATAGAGAAAATCCTCATGCGGCCGTCAAATCACTACACCAGGCGGCGGACGCGATCAAGGGTGGAACGCCCGTGATGATCTTTCCCGAAGGCGGAACCAGCCGCGATGGCAGCATCAAACCCTTCAAAGGCGGGGGTTTTATGCTGGCGATGAAAGCGAATGCCGCGGCGGTTCCGGTGACGATTCGCGGATCGCGATCGGTGCTGGTACCAACGACGTACCACGTGCATGGAGGATCGGTCGAGGTGATTGTTGGAAAACCTGTTCCCGCGGAGGGACTCTCCAGCAACGATCTTGCAAATCGCGTTCGGGAGGAAATCGTCAGAACATTTAATCATGGCAAAACCCTGGATCGGAATTCCTACTCGTTATCACGAAAAGACTGAGTACATCGGCCAGATCCGCCACTACGTCGATGCGGTGCTCTGGGCGGGCGGTCTGCCTCTCCTGATTCCGTGTTTAGGCGATTGCGAGATCGTGCACGACTATATCCAGCGAGTGCATGGCATTCTCCTGCCGGGCAGTCCAACCGACATCGATCCGGCCCATTACGGGGCCGCCCGGCACGACAAACTCGGCCGCCTTCTCCCGGAGCGTGATGACACGGACTTTACGCTCCTCGAGCAGGCCGACCGAAGGGACCTGCCCGTACTTGGAATCTGCTTCGGTGTACAAAGTCTCAATGTTCATCGGGGTGGTACGCTCGTGCAGGACATTCCCGCGCTGGTTTCCGGGCCGTTGATCCACGATGAAGAGAATGACCGGCCGCCCGCCCGGCACTTTGTCCGCCTGAATGAGGACAGCGTGATCGCCCGCCTCGCGGGTCGGTCTGAAGTGGAGGTCAACAGCTATCACCATCAAGCCGTCGAGACACCGGGACGCAATCTGCGGGCGGTTGCTTTTGCGCCCGATGGAGTAGTCGAAGCGATTGAAGATACGACCGGACGCTTCGTTATCGGCGTACAATGGCATCCGGAGAGGGTATGGAAGGAAGATCCGTTTTCGAAGGCGCTGTTCACATCTTTTATCGAACAAGCGCTCGTTCGCTATAATAATTCCAACTTCAATGAGTAGACTATCCTGGCTTATCACTACGATCGTAATTGCCGCAGCACTGTCGCTTGCCGGCCCGCCTGCCACGGCGCAGTCGCGGTCCAACCCGGTTATGGACCAGATGATTCAGGCGCTCGGAGGCCCGGCATTCCTGGATGTGAAAGAGATCCAGACCGGCGGCCGGTTTTTCGCATTCACGAAGGGCGAACTGAGCGGCTCGGACATTTTCGCGGATTACATCAAGTTTCCGGACATGGAACGCACAGAGTTCGGGTTCGGCAAGAACAAGGCGATCACGATCAACAGGGGAACGGAAGGCTGGAAGATCGAACCGAAGGAGAAGGAGCCTCAGCCGATGCCGGTCAAGGCCGGCGAAGAATTTCTCGGGAATTTCAAGACCAGCTTCGATTACGTGCTGCGGTTCGTCGTCAAGCAGCCCCAGACGACAATTCAAAGTCTTTCCAGCGAGATCATCGATTTCAAACGGACGGACGTGGTGGAGCTGCGCGATCCGGCCAAGAATCGCATTCGTTTTTACGTGGATCGGGAAACAAAACTGCCGGTCAAGATGCAGGTCCGTAGATCTGATGAGACCAATCTCAACGAAGAGCAATATGGCAACTGGCATAAATTTCAGGGAGTGATGACACCTCTTTTTGTAGGCCGCTACAAAGACGGTGTTAAGATCATGGAGATCCGTGCCGAGACGGCGGCTTATAATTCCGGACTTTCAGACAATCTCTTCTCACCCCCGGCGACAAAGTAGGCGAATGAATCCTTCTATTCAAGCGACGACGATTCTTTGCGTCCGCAGGAAGAACAAAGTGGCCATTGCGGGCGACGGCCAGGTGACACTGGGCGACACCGTCATCAAGCACGGCGCCAAGAAGATCCGGCGCCTCTACAACGACAAGATCATCGCCGGGTTTGCCGGCTCGTCTGCGGACTCCTTTGCCCTGTTCTCACGCTTCGAAGCGAAGCTCGAACAGTTTCACGGAAACCTGAGCCGCGCGGCCGTCGAGCTTGCGAAGGACTGGAGAACGGACCGGTCGCTGCGACACCTGGAAGCCGTGATGATCGTTGCCGATGACAAGAACACGTTTCTCATCTCGGGCAACGGCGACCTGATCGAGCCCGACGATGGTGTGGTCGGTATAGGCTCAGGCGGCGCCTACGCGCTGGCCGCCGCTCGGGCCCTGAACAAGTTTACGGACCTGGGCGCGCGCGAAATTGCGCTGGAAGCCATGCAGATTGCGGGAAAGATTTGTATCTATACCAATGAAAGCATAACGATTGAAGAATTATAGAAGCCGTGTAATCCGCGTAATCCGCGGATGCATTCCTGTTAGAATCGAAGTTGTATGTACGTATCGGAGACAGTAGACGAAACGCCCCACCTGGACGAATTGACCCCGCGCGAGATTGTTCGCGAGCTCGACAAGTACGTTATCGGGCAGGCCGGCGCCAAGCGGGCCGTGGCCATCGCGCTTAGAAATCGCATCCGCCGCCAGAAGCTCTCGCCCGAGATGGCGGAAGAGATCATGCCCAAGAACATCATCATGATCGGTCCCACCGGCGTGGGTAAAACCGAAATCGCGCGGCGTCTCGCAAAGCTCGCCAATTCGCCTTTCCTCAAAGTGGAAGCTTCAAAATTTACTGAAGTCGGGTACGTCGGCCGCGACGTGGAGTCGATGATTCGCGATCTCGTCGAGATCTCAATCGAGATGGTCCGCAACGAGAAGCTCGAAGAGGTGGCCGATAAGGCCGACACCAACGCTGAAGAGCGAATCCTCGATCTTCTGCTGCCGCCCATGCCGGTCGCTTCCGCAGACGACAGCAGCCGCGCATCCTCCGACCAGTGGAATCGCACGCGGGAGAAACTGCGCGCGCAGCTTCGAGACGGCAAACTTGATGACCGGACTGTTGAAATCGAAGTGAAGGAGCGGAATTTTCCTGCATTTGAGATCATCAGCAACCAGGGAATCGAGGAGATGGATATCAACATCAAGGATATCCTTCCGGGCTTTCTCGGACAGCGTACAAAGAAACGCAAGATGAAGGTCGCCGAAGCCATCGACTACCTGATCCAGGAAGAAGAATCGAAACTCGTGGACATGGATCAGGTCACACGCCTTGCCGTTGAGCGGGTTGAAAACAACGGCATCATCTTCCTCGACGAAATCGACAAAATCGCGGGTCGCGAATCGGGACATGGTCCCGACGTCAGCCGCGAGGGAGTCCAGCGCGACATCCTGCCGATCGTCGAAGGGACCACCGTCAACACCCGGTACGGCATGGTGCGCACCGATCACATCCTGTTCATCGCCGCAGGCGCCTTCCACGTCAGCAAGCCAGCCGATTTGATTCCAGAGCTGCAGGGCCGTTTTCCCATCCGCGTCGAACTGGATTCGCTCACCATTGAAGATTTCGTAAGGATCCTGACGGAGCCGCAGAACGCGCTCATCAAGCAATACGTGGCGTTACTTGAAACCGAAGGAGTCAAACTGACCTTTCTCGACGATGCCGTGCAGGAGATCGCCCGTTTCGCGGCCACGGTGAACGAGAGCACCGAAAACATTGGTGCGCGCCGCCTGCACACAATTATGGAAAAGCTTCTCGACGAAATCTCTTTTGAGGGGCCGGACCTCAAGAAGAAGTCCATCCGCATCGACGCGGCTTACGTGCAGAAGATGCTTGCCGAAATCGTCAAGGACCAGGACCTCAGCCGCTACATCTTGTGAGAAATGCGCCACGCCGTTTTGGTGCTCTTCCTGCTTCTTGTGGGTTGTGGCAAAGTGGGCGACCCGCTTCCACCATTCATCCGCGTTCCGGAACCAGTCAGCGATCTCGCCGCTCGCCAGAATGGACAGAATCTGGTTCTGACCTGGACCAATCCGGCAAAGAACATCGATGGTTCCGCCGCGGACGATCTCGCGCGAGTTCAGATCTTCAGCAACAATGCTGTTATCGGTACCGTCAACGTGAATGCTCCGGGACGAGCGCAGTCTTATCAGATTCCGCTCGGTTCAGCGCCTGGGCCAGAACGCTCTTTCAGCGTGCAACTGGAAACAAGCCGGGGCAAGCTTTCTCGAATTTCGAATAGTGCTTCAGTCACACCTGTGGAAGTTCCCGGGAGAGTCACCGCTCTTCGAGCCCTTGTCGATCAAAGGCGAATCACGCTGCAGTGGGACAGGCCGCAGGTACATCCGGAGCTGGCGAACGCCTACCTGGTAAACCGGATGGATCCGGCGGAAGAACCGCAGGTGGTTTCGGATACACGATACGAGGACAGCCGTTACCAGCCCGGCAGAAGTTACTCGTACCAGGTTACGGCGCTACGGAATGTTCAAGGTGGTACGGTTCCAGGCATCGAGCCGGCGGCGATTACCGTTATTGCTGAAGACAAGACTCCTCCACAGGTTCCCACCGGACTCGATATCGTTCCGTCCGACACGGGTGCGTTTCTCTCCTGGAACGATAATTCGGAAGAAGATCTGGCCGGATACCGGGTTTTTCGCAGCGAGAGCGCCAACGGAACCTTCCGGCCGATTACAGAGCGCCTGAACCCGACCACCGGATTCTTTGACCCTGGATATCGACCAGGTGTGTATTACTCTGTCTCCGTTGTTGATGAATTTGGAAACGAAAGCGCTCGATCGGCGCCGCTTCAGGCGCCTTAAACGCGCCTTGAACGCGGGCTAAAGCCCGCGACTACATTTGGGAAATCTTCGCTCTGAATGTAGTCGCGGGCTTTAGCCCGCGTTCATTCTTGCTACAATGGAAGTATCCGATAGGAGAGATTAGCCATGAAATTCTTCCTTGATACTGCAAACATCGAAGAGATCCGCGACGCCGCCAGCACAGGCGTTCTCGATGGTATTACCACGAATCCCACACTGATTTCGAAAGAAGGGAATTCGTTCGAAGACCAGCTTCTTAAGATTTGCTCGATAGTAGACGGGCCTGTCAGCGCGGAAACCGTAAGCCGTGACGCGGCGGGCATGGTCGAGGAGGGCCGGCATCTGGCGAAGCTTCATCGCAACATCGTTGTGAAGTGTCCGATGACGAAGGAAGGGCTGAAAGCCACAAAGATGCTCACCGACGAGCATATTCGCGTCAATGTGACGCTCGTGTTCTCGGCACCGCAGGCCATTATGGCAGCCAAGGCCGGCGCTTATTTCGTGAGCCCGTTTGTCGGCCGGCTGGACGACGTCGGTGAAAATGGGATGGAACTCATCCACGATATCGTGACGATCTTCAACAACTACGAATTCAAGACCGAAGTGCTCGTCGCTTCCGTTCGCAATCCCATCCATATTGTCGAGGCCGGCTTGATGGGTGATGTCGAGGAAGACGATGGGTGCGCCATCGACAAAACCGCCGGCAGTGATGGGACGAGACTTTGCGTCTTTCACAGGAGTGTGGGCGCCGCCGGTGGACATGCCGGAAGGTTTCGTGGCAGCAGGCGATTGCGGCGCTTGCGGATTCGAAGGAGAGGGCTGCTGTTCAAGGGCTACAGGGGCAGAGATCAAAACCAGGGGGAGCGTGGCAAAGAAGGCGATGAGCAGTTTCGAACGATGTGAATATCGCGTGATCATTTGCCGGCTGCAGGTACGGGAGGTTCGTCCACTTGTAAGATTTGGCCAGCGCGAATGTTCTTGAGCGTTTGGAGAATGCCGCTGGGCCAGCGGATTTCGATGGATTGCGCAGCGGATTCCGTGCCGAGGCCGAAGTGCACGCGCTTGTCGCTGGAAGAAAGATAGCTGCCCGTGGTGGATACGGTGGCGAATTGCGAGCCGCTTGCGGTGACGAGTTTGACTTCGGCGCCGATGGCGTCGCGGTTGCTCTTGTGGCCGACGAGCTTCAGCATAAGCCAGTGATTTTGCCTGGGCGTTTCGTTGTGAAGAACGTAGG